>Ga0315295_10004810_pt1 | contig 11530 bp, 5 predicted proteins | sample YL17G14_0_MG_FD_204453 | JGI IMG/M metagenome (GOLD analysis project Ga0315295, IMG submission 204453) | Sediment microbial communities from Yellowstone Lake, YNP, Wyoming, USA - YL17G14_0 | ecosystem: Environmental > Aquatic > Freshwater > Lake > Sediment | place: USA: Wyoming | collected...
CGTTTTTCTCACTGCTCTCGCCCTCTTTGCCGGCCTGGCAGGCTCTGCGGGATTTGACACCCCGGCGTACGCGCTTCCCTACACGCCCATCGGCGACACCCTCACCGTCATAATGAGGCCGATTTTGAGCGTGCCGACAATCGTGGTGCGCGGCGACACTTTCGATATAGATTGCGCGGCCTCCAACACCACGACCGGCTGGGCCGCGTCCCTGAGCTATCGCGCTCTCAACTATCCGCTCAACATCGTCAGCACCAGCTACATCACATCGCTGTTGCGCTGGAAGCTCAAGGCGATCGTTCCGGGCGATGTTCCTCTCGAGCTTTACGACCTGACCGTGACGGCAAGCGGCGGCATCAACGACGTGACGCAGAACGCCGTTCAGGTCGTCGACGCCTTTCCGAGCAGCTTTTATTTCGTACATGTGACAGACACGCATCTGCCCACGCACATCTTCTCGTCAGACGGCAACCCTAACTTCGACACGGACACCTCTGAGGTCGTTGACGTCAGAGAAGTAATAAAGGACATAAATCTCATCAATCCGTCCTTCGTGCTCCTGACCGGCGACTTCATAAACGAAGGTGAGCTTGAGGACTACAATTACTACCGCTTTTTCACGCGTTGCCAGAGGCTTCTTGGGGAATTAGAGGTGCCGGTCTATCTCGTGACCGGGAACCACGATGTCGGCGGCTGGGACGCCACCCCTCCACCCGACTGCACTTCCAGGAAAGACTGGTGGCGGTTCTTTGGCTGGCCCTATCTTGCGAGCCCTCCTCCCGGCGACCCGGCGCGGACCCAGGACTATTCCTTTGACTTCGGCTCGTGCCACTTCATCGGCATGGAGGCATATCTCAACTACGACGACTGCATGTGGTCTACGTACGGCGACCAGAGCTTCAGGTCTGCCCAGCTCACCTGGCTTTCGAGCGATCTGGCCGCCGCCTCAGGCAGCGCGCTCCAAGTCCTCTTCTATCACAAGGATTTTTCCAGCCAGATCAATCTCGCGTCTCTAGGTGTGGACCTTTGCCTCTACGGCCACGGGCACGTTGACCTCGGTTCCCTCACTGGCTGGCCTCTGAACATCGAGACCAAGTCCGCGTGCGACGGGAACAGGTCATACAGGATGGTGAGGATAAACGGCAGCACGATTACCCCCTCGGCATCGACACCGGCTGGCTCGAGCGGTCAGAATCTGAGAATCACGTTCAACGTTCCCAATGACGGCACGGCCACCACTAACAACGCCGTCATAACCAACGGCTTCGCCCAGACATTCGAACACGGCCTCGTGCGTTTCTACATGAAGGCGCAGGACGGGATCAGCTACAACGTTACGAACGGGACGCTGCTGCAGGCAGTGCGGACCGACTCTGTTATCGTGTGCTACGTCGACGTCGACATTCCTTCGGCCAGTTCCATCACGGTCTACGTTGACGGCGTGGTGGGGGTTGCCGAAACGCCAACGCCCTCGCTTCTCGCTACTTCTTGCTATCCCAACCCGTTCGACGCGGCCACGAGCATACGGTTCTCGCTGGCCGAGAGCGTGCCTGTCACCCTCTCCATCTTCGATTTGCAGGGGCGACTGGTAAGGCGCATCGTGACGGCAGAGCTTTCAGCGGGAACCCACGTGTACGGCTGGGACGGCACCGACGCCGGCTTAAAACCTGTGGCGCCGGGTGTGTATCTGTATCAGCTCAACGCCGGCGGTCAGGCGCTGACAAAGAAGATACTCTTCCTCAGATAGTCCGCGGACGGTCCGCCTCCCAGACCGGAGGTGCCTGCAGGGCTTCGGGACCTGGACAAAGCAACAGTGAAAGGGCCGGATTCGTCCGGCCCTTTTTCCTTGGATTCGTGCCTGTGTACTGGGGTAACCCAGTTGGGTATAATGAATGCCGGCCAGAGGATACGATGAGAGATCTATAACGATGCACACGAAGAACATCGATCCGTGGAAGCACACCCATGAATTCGCGTCCGTCGATGAGGGCAACGAGCGGCGGACAATCGTCGTCGCGGCGCTCACCGCCACGATGATGATCGTAGAGGTAGCGGCAGGTGTTCTCTATGGTTCCATGGCTCTCCTGGCCGATGGCTGGCACATGGGGACCCACGTCGCGGCGCTCGGCATATCGGCCTTCGCCTACCGCTACGCCAGACGGCACGCTGCGGATCCCTGTTTCACATTCGGCACTGGCAAGGTCAGTGTTCTGGGTGGATTCGCCAGTGCGGTTGCGTTAGCTGTCGTCGCCCTCCTCATGGCGGCAGAATCCCTGCAGCGGTTTTTTACCAGGCCTGCGATTCGCTTCGACGAGGCCATTTTCGTTGCGGTGGTTGGGCTGGCAGTCAATTTGATCAGTGCAGTCGTTCTAGGTAGAGGTTTCGTCCGCGCTAACCATTCCCATGGCCATTCCCATTCCCCCGGCCTTCCCGAACACGCGCGCAGCCATGCCGATTCCCACGGCCATCCCGAACACACGCATGACCATAATCTTCGGGCCGCGTATCTTCACGTGATAGCTGATGCGTTCACCTCCGTTTTGGCAATCATCGCGCTGACTGTTGGGAAGTTCACAGGACAGGTGTGGCTGGACCCACTCATGGGGATAGTGGGCGGCGCCATGATCGCGCGCTGGTCATACGGTCTCCTTCGGGACACCGGGCGCATTCTCCTCGACGCTCCAGTCGAGAAAGACTTACTTCGCTCAGTTCGCTCGGCCATTGAGACAGGCGGGGATGATAGACTCTCTGATCTGCACGTCTGGAAAGTCGGCCCGAACGCCTACGCCGCCGTTGTCTCGGTGGTCACGGCACATCCACAGCCGCCCGACCATTACAGGAGTCTGCTCGCCCACCTCGAAGAGCTGTCTCACATTAGCGTAGAGGTTCAGCGTTGTTCTACGGCGGCGAGGTGAGCATAGATTGAGTAAGTTCCGCTGAGTAGTTCCGCAGCATTGCCTGGGACGGCAGAGATGCCAACGGCGAGTTGGTCTCAACGGGAATCTATTTCATCCACTACAAAGCAGGTACGCACACGTGAGGGGCCAGCCAGATGCCGGCCCTCATGCTTTGCGGGAGTCGGACAGACGTCCGGCCCTGACTGGCCGCTACAAGCGGGGTGACAGGCGGTTTCCCGTTGTTTTGACGGTCCTTCTGTGAGATACTGCGCGTTACATCTGGCGATAGCCGTTGATAGGGCGGTCTTGTCTATGCTACGGCATTCCGTCAGCGCGGCGCAACCCTAATCCTGGCCGTCTGATACGGCACATTCGTCAACGATGTGATCGCTAGCGGCTCACCGTCCAAATCGAGAACACCCAGCCCTATTCTCTTTCGGGCCCATTCTCTTTAGGACATGGCGGAGGTGGTCACCAGGGTAACCGCCTCTCTGCGTTCATGGGCAAGAGGTAATTCAGGGGGGGGAGCCGTGGAAGGAGATGTTTGGCATGGAACACAGCACAACCAGTTCAAGCATCAACCGCATTGCGTTCATCGGCAACTACCTGCCGCGCCAGTGCGGCATCGCCACGTTCACCACGGACTTGTGTGAGGCCGTCGCTACCGAATACGGCAGCACAACGTGCGTCGCCCTGCCAGTCAACGACATCGAGGATGGCTATGCCTACCCGGCCCGTGTTCGATTTGAACTGACGGAGAAAGATATTGACTCGTATCGCCGTGCCGCTGATTTCCTGAACATCAACAACGTCGACCTTGTGTGTCTGCAACACGAATATGGCATTTTCGGTGGACGTGCAGGCAGTCATGTCCTGGCCCTCCTGCGTGAATTGCGTATGCCTATCGTTACGACTCTGCACACCATTCTGCGCGACCCGAACCCGGATCAGCGCCGAGTGATGGAAGAGATCACGGCCCTGTCCGATCGGTTGGTGGTGATGAGTGCGCGTGGCGCAGAGTTCCTGCAGGAGATCTACGGCGTACTGCCGGAGAAAATTGACTTAATTCCACACGGCATTCCAGATGTGCCATTTGTGGACCCGAGTTTTCATAAGGACCTGTTTGGAGTCGAGGACAAAATCGTCTTGCTCAGCTTCGGACTGTTGTCGGCGGACAAGGGAATCGAAAATGTCATCTCCGCCCTGCCCGCCATCCTGGCGAAGTATCCAAATGTCGTGTACATCATACTCGGTGCGACCCATCCGCACGTGAAGCGGCACGAGGGCGAGACGTATCGGCTGTCCCTGCAATGGCTGGCACAGGAGAAAGGCGTGGAAGGTCAGGTCATCTTCTACAATCGATTTGTCAGTCTGGAGGAACTAGTTGAGTTCATCAGTGTGGCAGACATCTACATCACGCCCTATCTCAAAGCGGCCCAGATAACCTCGGGCACGCTGGCTTATACACTTGGAGCGGGCAGGGCGGTGATTTCGACGCCCTATTGGTATGCGACAGAAATGCTCGCCGGAGAACGTGGAATACTGGTGCCGTTCCGTGATCCGGCGGCGTTGGCCGAGCAAGTGGTTTATCTGCTGGACAATGAGGCCAAGCGTCACGCCATGCGGAAGCGGGCCTATCTGTTTGGGCGGGACATGATCTGGCCGCAGGTTGCGCGCCGCTACATGGAGAGCTTCGGACGCGCCAAAGCAGAACGCCGGCATTTCGCCGGAACTGGCAGCGCGGTCAAGCCGCTCGACAAACGCCCGGGCGAACTGCCTCCCCTCAAACTAGATCACCTGCATCACATGACGGACGAGACCGGCGTGCTGCAACATGCCCTTTTCATAGTCCCCAACTATCGCGAGGGATACACCACTGACGATAACGCCCGCGCACTGATGGTGAGCGCGCTTCTGGAGGATTTGGGCAACAGCGAGGCTTTGGAACTGGGGTTCCGTTATCTGGCCTTCATCTGGTATGCGTTCAATACTGAGACCGGACGCTTCCGCAATTTCATGGATTACCAGCGCCGCTGGTTGGAGAATAGCGGTTCAGATGACAGCCACGGCCGCGCCTTATGGGCTTTGGGCACAGTGTTGGGTCGCTCCAACACGCCAAGCTTGCACAGCATGGCAGGCCGGTTATTTGAGCAGGCCCTGCCCGCCATTCTCGACACGACCAGCGTGCGAGCCTGGGCCTTCTCGCTCATCGGCATCCATGAGTATCTCCGGCGGTTTGCAGGTGACCGCCACGCCAGCCAGGTGAGGGAGGAGTTGGCAGGCCGGCTATTGAGGCTGTATCAAGCCAACCGCTCAGATGAATGGCGCTGGTACGAAGAAGGACTGACCTATTGCAACGCCGCGCTGCCCCACGCCCTGCTGATTTGCGGCCAATCAATGACGAATGACGCCATGACGAAGGCCGGGCTGGAATCGCTTCTCTGGCTGGCCGACATACAGCGCGCCGGCAGGGAAGGGGGGCATTTCGTCCCCATCGGATCCAGCGGCTTCTATCGGCGAGGCGGTGAGCGTGCCCGGTTTGATCAACAGCCGGTGGAGGCGCAGGCCACGGTCTCCGCCTGTCTTGAGGCCTACCAGGTCACAGGCGACAGGAGATGGCGCAAGGAAGCCCGGTGCGCCTTCGAGTGGTTCCTTGGACGTAACGACCTGAACCTGCCCGTCTATGATCCGACAACGGGTGGTTGCCGAGACGGCCTTCATCCCGACCGTCTCAACGAGAATCAGGGCGCGGAGTCTACTCTGGCCTTTCTTCAAGCCCTGCTGGAATTGCGTCTGGCTGAGAATACACTTCTGTCCATGGAGGTACGATCTCAATGAGGCATCAGTGCTCCGAGCTTTTTCGCCGTCATAAGTCGAATCCTATCCTGACCGCCGCTGATTGGCCCTATCCCGTCACCAGCGTGTTCAACCCCGGCGCTACGTTGACACCGGATGGAACCACCCTGCTGTTGTGCCGCGTGGAGGATCGGCGCGGCCATTCCCACTTCTGCGCTGCCCGCTCCGCCAATGGTGTGGATGGCTGGCAGATTGACCCGCAGCCCACTTTGTTGCCTGACCCCGAGCACTTCCCAGAAGAATTGTGGGGCATTGAAGACCCACGCATCACCCACATCCCCGAATTAGGGAAGTATGCCGTTGTCTATACCGCCTTCACACGCGACGGACCCGGTGTGGCATTGGCGTTCACTGAAGATTTCCGCGACTTTGAGCGGTACGGGGTGATCATGCCACCGGAAGACAAAGACGCAGCCATGTTGCCTCATCGTATCGGTGGCAATTGGGCTTTGATCCATCGCCCGGTTAGTTCTCCCAGGGCACACATGTGGATGTCCTATTCGCCCGACCTGCGGCACTGGGGCAGCCACAAGCTGATGCTGGAAGCCCGGCGTGGTGGGTGGTGGGATGCGAACAAGATCGGCCTCTCGACACCGCCCATCGAAACCCCTGAGGGTTGGTTGTTGATTTACCATGGTGTGCGCCAGACAGCGGCGGGCCACATCTATCGACTGGGACTAGCTCTGTTTGATTTGCACACACCGGAACGTTGCCTGAGGCGCAGCAACGAGTGGATCTTCGGCCCGGAAGAACCCTACGAGCGGCACGGGGATGTGGACAAGGTCGTTTTCCCTTGCGGCTACACCCTGGCCGCTGACGGCGACACTCTGAACCTATATTACGGCGCTGCGGATTCGGGCATTGCCCTCGCCACCGGTAGTGTTCGCGCCATGCTCGAGTGGCTTTGCGCAGATAACGAACCCTTTGACTATGGGCTAGATGTATAGCCAGCATGGCAGCCGCAGGTTCGCCCTGCGCCGCCGAGCTTTTCTCCGGAGCTCTGCGCACTACTGGTAACGCCGTTCACACCGAATAGACACTATTCCGGGGCAATCACGCACTGCAGAATTCGTTCAACCCGCGTAGGTCTCGTCTTGCCACCGTGCGGAGAAATCCGATTGATGTGTCCCCTCGCTGGACGGAGTTCGAACCGTGGGCGTAGACATCTAACATGGTTCGAGTGGGAAATGGCTGCACTCGCCGGACGATGTTAGAACCGCCTGCGCCGTGGTGGCTGGCAGATTCAGTCGCTTTTGAGAAGCCTTCGCACAAGCGCGGGAAGGTTCGTGAAATGGAAAGCGTACGGTCGGATCATCGCAGGCGAACATCGACCTCAGGGGAGCTCGTCGAGCCGCAGCCTGCGCAGGACGTTCTGGAACCGCGGATCGGAACGGATCCCCCGCAGATTGTGTGAATACTTCGCGTAGCAGAGCCGATATTCCCGCTCCTCGATCGCCCTCTCGAGCCATTCGAAGGCTGCGTCCTGCTCGTCGAAGAGCCAGTACAATGAAGCGATAAATTCCGCTGAGGCGTATTTCGATTTTCTGAACTCGAGCAGCCGATTGAGAATCGAACGCGCCTCGTTCCATTTCTTGGCCTGCCCGAGGGCGTATCCGAACCACCCGGAAACGAAAGTCGACGTGCCTCCCGTGAGATCGTCCGCTTTCCGAAGGGCGTCCTCCGCGTCCACGAATCTGCCGATCTCCGAGCATGATATCCCGAGGAGAAGCCAGCCGACGTAAAAGTTCGGATCGAACTCGGTCAAAGCGCGGGAAACCGCAACTGCCTCGTCTTGCCGGCCGGCGACCCACAGGGTATAGGCGTGGGCCGCTCGGCTGATAGGCTGTATGGGGTCGAGCTCCATGGCACGCCTCTGCTCGGCGATTGCATCATCGAATCTGCCTCTTGCCGTGAGGAACAGCGAATAGAAATGATGAACAGTCGCGTAATTTGGATTGAGACCGATGGCGCGCCGGAACTCCGCCTCGGCTCCGGGTGGATCCCAATCGAAAAACTGGAGCGCGACGGCGAGCGATGTGTGCGCCTCAGCGAGATTGGGATCCATTTCGAGCGCCTTCAGGGCCGCCTCCTTGCATTTCCCGAATGCTACCTTCGGCGCGAGAAAGTGGAACCAGCCGAGAGAGTAGTAGCAATCGGCTATGCCTGAGTAGGGGAGCGCGTATTCGGGATCGACCGCGATTGCTTTCTGGAAATACTCGAGTCCTCGCTGCATCCCTCCCTCGTGGCGCCGGTTCCAGAAATACCGGCCCTGGAGATAGAGCCGGTATGCTTCCTCGTTCGCCGTGTGCCGCCTCGTGAGCTTCGATCGATCACCGCTCAGAAGCCGTACCTTTAGCCGGTCAACGATGGCGAGCGAGATCTCGTCCTGGATGGCGAAGATGTCATCCGCCGTCCGGTCGTACTTCTCGGAAAAGAGATGGTAACCGTCCTCGACATTGATGAGCTGCGCCGTGATCCGGAGACGATCTCCTGCCTTTCTCACGCTTCCTTCGAGGACGCTTTGAACACCGAGCTTTTTGCCTACGGCCCGCACGTCTGTGGCCTTGTCCTTGAACTGGTCACTCGAGGTTCGCGCGGCCACCCGCAGCCCTTCGATCTGGACGAGGGCGTTCAGAAGCTCCTCGGCGATTCCTTCGCAGAAGTACTCCTGGTCCCGCTGGGGGCTCATGTCCTTGAAGGGAAGTACGGCGATCGACGGAAGCCCTTCCGGCTCCACGCCGGTTGACGGCGTGGCACCCGCGGCGAGTGCTGGTACGCATGATTCGAGGGCCGCACGCATGTCGCTGGCGCTTCGATATCGCTCGACGGGCGATCTCGCCATTGCCTTCATGACAATGCTCTCGAGCGCCAGCGGCACCTCACCACGCACAGCAGACATTGGTCTAGCCGTGTCATTCAGTATGGAGTAGGTCAACGCAGGCTCGTACTCACCTCTAAAAGGCAATTGACCAGTAACCATCTCGTAAAGGATAATTCCTAGCGACCAGATATCAGTGCGATGATCAATTTGTTCACCACGCACCTGCTCGGGAGACATGTAGGTAGCTGTGCCGCTAGTGGCACCTGCTCTGGTCAGTCTGACCTGGCCTGCCAAGATAGCCAGGCCAAAGTCGACAATCTTCACCGTGCCCTCGCTCGTGACCATGATGTTGGCGGGCTTAATGTCCCGGTGGACAATACCCTTGCTGTGCGCCTTGGCCAAACCCGCGGCAACCTGGGCTGCAATACCGACCGTCTCTCCGAGATCCAACGGACCTTTCCTGATTCTGGCTCTGAGCGTCTCCCCCTCGACATACTCCATGGCAATGAATGATTGATCCTCTACTTCATCAATCTCGTAAATGACGCAGATGTTCGGATGGTTGAGCGCAGAAGCAGCTTGCGCTTCCTGGATGAAACGTCCCTTCGCTTCGGGGTCACGGGTCAATTCAGATGGGAGGAACTTGAGGGCAACGGTGCGCTTGAGCTTGATGTCCTCAGCCTTGTACACGACACCCATGCCGCCTTCGCCGAGTTTCTCAACAATGCGGAAATGGGAGACTGTTCTGCCTATCATGGGCGAGCCTGTCATTGACCTACTGTGATGACGCACGCACAGGAATAGCATGCGCGTAAGCGATTTGAGAACTGGGTCGATAATAGCACATGGCCTCGAGCGGCTCAACACAATGTTGGGGCTGCGTGTCGCATCAGCATTGGGGCTGCGATTTAGTGCCGGAGCAGGTGTGGGCAGGGCAGGGTGGACCCGGCAGGTCAGAGAGGGCGCAAGCGTAGGGACTAGCCCGGAAAAAGTGTGGCTGCCCTCGCTGGACGATGTTCGAACTTTTTATGCAGAGGTCCGCTCACGGCTCCAGGTTCATCTTCCGCAGCAGCGCCTGATAGGCCGGGTGAGATCGCAGGGGATCGTAGCTCGGCGAAATCTTGAGTGATGTCACAAGGGCTGGATCACGCTCTTCGATGCCCCTTGCGATCCACTCCAGGCTCCCGTCTCGTTCTCCCAGACCACCGTGGACGAATGCGAAAGCGGACGCGGGCACATAGGTCGACCGCCGTCGCGCCGTCAACTCATCTAGGAGTTGCCGCGCCTCGGCGGTCCGGCCGGCCCGACCGTAGACTCCGCCCACCACTCCCAGCGTCATCGCATTACCCCCGGAGAGCTCGTTCGCCTTTTTGGCGGCGGCGATGGCCTCGTCGAGCCGCCCATTCAGCCGGCAGGCGATCGCAAGGAACCAATAGGGGAAGAAGAAGGTCGGGTCCAGATCGATGGCGTGCCGCAGTTGCGCGATCGCCGGCTCGAATTGCCGCGTCAAGTAAAGGAGACACCCCAACAGGGAGTTGTAGAATGGATCGAGCGGATCCTGCTCCAGCGCCCGCCGCATCTCCGTCAAGGCCTGTTCCCCTCGCCCCAGCGGCAGAAGGAACCACATGGCGTGGCACCAGGCGTAGTCGTATCGGACAACCGCGGAGGACGGATTCAACTCCTGGGCGCGGCGGAATTCGCGCTCCGCTCCCGGCCAATCGAACTCGCCGCTGCCCAGGACGGTTCCCAACGCGCTGTGGGCGTCGGCGATCGTGTCATCGAGTCTGAGGGCTTCGAGCGCCGCCGACTTGGCCTTGGGGAACGCCTCCCGCGGATCCGCGGATCCCCAATAGGCGCTCCACAAGTAGGATTCGGACAGCACGACATGCGCCAGCGCGTAGTTCGGGTCGAGCGCGATGGCCTGCTCACAGTACCGCCGGCCCGCCTCGCGTCCTTCCTGTGTCAGTTTCAGAAGGTGATACCGGGCCTTCAAACAGAGGTCGTAGGCGGCGAGATTCTCGGTGTACCGCTTGACGAGCGGACGGTCCCCCGAGAGGCGCAGCCGCAGCTTCTCCACAATGGCCTGCGAGATCTCGTCCTGAATGGCGAAGACGTCCGTCATCTCCCGGTCGAAGCGCTGGCTCCACAGGTGGTACCCGTCGCTCGCTTTGACCAGCTGCGCCGTCACCCGGAGGCGGCTTCCCGCCCTGCGCACGCTTCCTTCCAGGATGTGCTCGACGTTAAGCCGCGCCCCGATCTCGCGCACGTCCGTTTCCTTGCCGCGGAATGCGAAGGCCGAGGTCCGCGCCATCACGCGCAGCCCCGGCACCTGTGTCAGGGCGTCGATGATGTCCTCGGTCAATCCGTCGCTGAAATACTCGTTCTCCGGATCGGGGCTCATATTGACGAATGGCAGCACGGCAATCGACGGCGACGCCCTTCCGGTTCCCGGTTGAAATCCTTCGCGTTTGGCTTCATGCTGTTTTCGTATGAAGCCCAGCGTGGACACAAACGCTTCCATGCTCTGGAAGCGTTCTCCGGGATCTTTTCGCAACGTCTTTGCCACCGCGTGCGCCAGCTCAATCGGAACGTCGGGTCTCAGGCTCTTGAGTGAGGCGGGTTCATCGTTCAGAATGGAGTAGACCAGCGCCTGATCGTATTCGCTCCTGAACGGGCACGTTCCTGTGAGCATTTCATACAGCATGACCCCGAGAGACCAGATATCCGTTCGGTGATCCACCACTTCGCCCCGGGCCTGTTCGGGTGACATGTACGCCACCGTCCCCAGCATCGAGCCTGCCTTTGTCAGCTTCGTTTGCCCCGCGAGCTTTGCCAGGCCGAAGTCGAGAATCTTAACGACGCCGTCTTTTGTGATGATAATGTTTGCCGGCTTGATGTCCCGGTGGACGATCCCCTGCGAATGGGCCTTGGCGAGACCCTGGCCGATTTGCATTAC
>Ga0315295_10004811_pt1 | contig 11529 bp, 8 predicted proteins | sample YL17G14_0_MG_FD_204453 | JGI IMG/M metagenome (GOLD analysis project Ga0315295, IMG submission 204453) | Sediment microbial communities from Yellowstone Lake, YNP, Wyoming, USA - YL17G14_0 | ecosystem: Environmental > Aquatic > Freshwater > Lake > Sediment | place: USA: Wyoming | collected...
ATAATTGCAATTCTTGAAAACCACTTTCCTGCTCGTGGGGCAAAAGCACTCGACAGCAGTGAACTGCTCCAATATCTAAACATCAAGACAAAAGCCGCAAATCGTGGCTCAAAATCGAGGGCTGGTTTTGCTAACCATTATGCGATATATGTATTAGTCGAGGACTACATCAATCATGGATTTCATAAAAGAAATAATTATGATGAATACGAAGGAGCACAATTTACTGTTTTGTTTCGCAGGCAAAGAAAGCTTCCCTTCGGCAGCAAGCTTCAAAATCACGCTCTAAACCACAGGTTAAATGAGGAATTCAAAAAATATTTTCCGACATCTGTTTATCTTCCAATAATTCGAGACGCAGAGAGTAATCGGTATTGGATAAATGAAAATCTGCTCAAAATATCAATAGACGAAAAGACCGTCAATATAGTAACCCCAGTAAAAGAAATTATTGAGGCTTATGTGGAAGCAAGGAAAAAAGCATTTGATGATTTTATGTCCTATTGCCAAGAGATGATGGACATTCAGGAGCAGGAGCCCAAAAAAGCAATAGAATTTATTAGAGGTTTATTGCGCCCAAATATTGACGCTCGTGTTTTTGAGATTGTGAGTTATGCGATTTTAAAACAGTATTATTCAGACCGGCAAATTTATTGGGGCTGGTCGCCTGACGAGATAAATGCTGAATATCTTACACTCTTCAAGACAGGACGCACCAATGCAAATGATGGCGGGATTGATTTTGTCATGAAACCGCTTGGCCGTTTTTTTCAGGTTACAGAAACCATAGATGCTGGAAAGTATTTCTTGGATATTGATAAAGTGCAAAAGTATCCAATTACCTTTGTAGTGAAAACGGAACAGAGCATTGATGAAGTCCTTGACAAAGTAAAAGAACAGGCGACATATCGTTATAAAATCAAGGCTGTTGTGAAGCGGTATATGAAATCTGTTGAAGAAGTTGTAAACATACCGCTGTTGATGACGCGATTTGATGAAGTTATAGGAAAAGGAAAGGGCAAGCAAGTAATTGAAGAAATCGTCTTACAAAGTCGCGTTGAGTTCAATGTTGAGGACGAAGAACAAGATGTGCTGGATTACAATGAAGCTACAGAACATAATGAAAGCGAGTAGCCCTAACAAATCGCTCAAGACGGACTGGAAAATCCGCTGCGCTCTATTGCCACCACTGACGCTTGTCGTTCCGGTGAAATCTTAGCAGGGAAAAGGCCGAAAGTTGGGTTTTTGGTCTAAAAACGGGCATTGAGAGGTTTGCTTCGTGGCAAAGTAAGCTTACATCGTGACATTGCAGGCTTACATCAAGGCATTGTAAGGTTACATTGAGGCATTGCGGATTTATATCGTGGCGTTTAGTTTTGGTAAGACGAATCCTCATTTGCCGGGCAAAAAAATAGCCTTCACCCTGAGGCGAAGGCTATACTTGCCATCCGTGGCATATAAGCAATATCTGTCAAAGGCCCAGCAATTACCGCATGTGAACAACGATTTCGACCCTGCGGTTTTTTGACTTGCCGGCAGTTGTTGCGTTGGAAGCAATGGGTCGGCCCTCTCCACAGCCAATCGCTCGAATCTTATCATCCGAAATGCCACGCTTGATTAGATATCGGGACACCGTAAGAGCACGCTGGGCCGAAAGCTCCCAGTTATCTGCCCATTTTGATTTTTTGATAGGGTCGGTATCGGTGTGCCCGACAACATCTATTGGTCTGCTGGCGTATTTATCCCGCACCACCGACTGAATATGGTCAAGCTCGGCAATACTTGCCTTTTTCAACTCTGCTTTGCCGGAGTCGAATAGTATTGCATCCGGCACTGTTACTGTAATCGTTCCTTCGGCAGCGTTGAATTTGACGTCGTAACCTGGTCCGAAACCGGTGGCCTCAGCAGGCGACTTCTTTAGCACCCCAATCTGTTTCTGGAGCTCATCAATTGTCTGCTGATTTTGCGTAACCTGCTCAGCGAGCTGGCCTTTTTCCGTCCTCTCCCGGTCGAGCAAACCTCTCGTATTCTCGTTCTCCACATTCAGGCCTTCATATTTTTTCTTCCAGTTTGTGCACCCGGATAGAAGAGCGAATGATACCAGGCAACTTAGTAGAACAAGTGTCTTTTTGTTAGTGACTCGCATCTGAAATCTCCTTAATTCTTCCAACAACTTAATGATAAAACATAAAACTTATCCTATCACGAATCCAGTCGTGTAAAATCATAACAGCAAACACGCCTAAAGACAAGAAGGGACCATAAGGAATTTGACGAATTTTTTTAAAAAACATTTGAGAGCCAGCCCAGGCCAATCCGAAGAATGGTGCGATGAAAAATGCCACTACGACGAAAAGCGGACCTACCACCGCCCCTGCAGCACCCATCAGATGCACATCGCCCAGCCCCATTGCCTCCCTGCCGAAAGCTAATGTTCCGAGTATCCGCACCACCCAGACAATGCCGCAACCCACAAAATAACCCCACATACTGCCCAGAAGTCCAGCAATGGCAGGATGTTGTGTCGGAAAACTGTTTCGCAACGCTATCGGAACCGTTTCTCTGATAATCCAGAAGGCCGCCGCCGAGCACACGAAAATCGGCAGCAAGAAGACGATTTCCCTGCAGACCTCGAGGCGATGATTAAACTGCGGCTCGGCTGATTTTTCCGGCTGGTCGGTTTCGGATTTCGAATCCTGGCTGTCATCAGACAAATTTCGGATTTCGGATTTTGCATCCACGGATTCATAACTTCTTTTTACTAAACCAGTTGCCACCAGCACCCAGGATATGGCCAGTCCTATCGCCGCTCCGATGGCCAGCGCACCGGCGTCAGCGGAGGCGCTTGGCAAAAGCGAATATGCACGAACCAGAGAGGGATGGAGTATATAAACGCCAACCGATGAGGCAACCAGCCCTATGCCTGTAACAAACCAGCAGATAGATAACGGGATAACCCAGTGCTCCAGGTCAATCGCGGAAGCGGCAATGAAAGCACCCAATAAAATGATGGATGTCAGGTAAATAAACCAGCCGCCTGCCGGAAATGGCCTCATATCCGGTAACAAATCTGTCCGAAAATACAAAATGAATAGCCCCAGAAAAACTGAAGCCGTCAGCAGCTCAATAATAAAATAACGTGCTGAGATTGGCGCCTTGCAGAATCGGCACTTTCGGCCAAGAAGTATCCACGAAACGAGCGGTATATTGTCATAGAAATGGATACGCTGACCGCAGGCAGGACAAGATGAACCAGGGGTTATTAAGGACTTGTCTCTGGGTAAGCGGTAAATGACAACATTCAGGAAGCTGCCGATACAACAGCCGAATGCAAAGATGAATATAAACCAAATCCAGTCCGGTACCGCCACAATGCCTTCCTTCGCTTATGCTCTTGTGCCCTTGTGCCCTTGTGTTCTTGTGTTCCTGTTGACTATGCCGACCACCTTTGCAGGCAGGCCGAACAGATGTATAAAGCCGGTTGCATCAGACGGGTTGTATTCGGCACCCATCTTGAAGCTTGCCAAATCAGCCCGATATAGACTATTCGGGCTTCTTATACCCGCCGGTGTGCAGCGGCCCTTAAACAATTTCATTCTGACCTCGCCGGTAACATTTCGCTGTGTAACATCAACGAAGGCATCAATCGCCTCGCGTAACTGCGTGAACCACAGGCCGTAATAGACCAGCTCAGCATATCTTAAAGCAACCTGCTGCTTGTAATGCAAAGTCTCCCTGTCGAGTGTTACACTTTCCAGACAATCGTGAGCGGTCATCAGTATCGTTCCGCCCGGCGTCTCATATACGCCCCGTGACTTCATCCCGACCAGCCGATTCTCGACCAGGTCCACCTGGCCGATGGCGTGTTTGCCGCCAAGCCGGTTCAAAGTTTCAATAATTCCCACGCCGCTTATCTTTTTGCCATTAAGTTTTACCGGCACTCCTTCGTTGAAACCAACCTCCACGTAAGCTGGCTTATCAGGCGTCTTTGAGACCGGCCGGGATATGACAAACAAATCATCCTTCGGCTCGTTGGCAGGGTCCTCAAGGTCGGCCCCCTCGTGGCTGATGTGCCAGAGGTTGCGGTCGCGGGAGTAGATTTTTTTCTTTGACTGTTCAATCGGAATCTTGTGCTTCCTTGCGTAATCCACAGCAGCTTCACGAGAGACAAGCGTGAACTTTGGGTCTTTCCAGGGCGAGATAATCTTTAGCGATGGGTCGAGGGCCATATAGCTTACCTCGAACCGCACCTGGTCGTTGCCTTTGCCTGTTGCGCCGTGGGCGACGGCTGTTGCGCCTTCTGCGTGGGCGACTTCGACCTGATGTTTGGCGATTAAAGGCCGGGCGATACTTGTGCCTAATAGATACGCCTTCTCATAAATGGCCCCTGCCTTAAGCAGCCGCCATAGGTAATCTTCCACAAACTCCTGCCGCAGGTCTTTGACTATGCACTTGACCGCACCGCTCGCCAGGGCCTTACGTTTAATGCCCGATAGTTCGTCGCCCTGACCCAAATCAGCAGCAAATGCGATGACCTTGTAGCCGTAAGTCTCTTTCAGCCACGGCAGAATTACACTCGTATCCAACCCCCCACTATACGCCAATACTACTTTTTCACCTTTAGCCATATCTTTACCTCAGAAAAGATTTCGCAATATGGCCGGATTATACAAGGAATTTTCCACAAATACAATCAAAGCGCAAAGAAAAAGGAGAGATTCGGTTACGAGCATTCCTGTGTTCGCGGTGAATCATCAGGCGGGACAAGCGGCTCAATCAGCCGTATCAATTCCGGTATATCCTTCTCGACCACATCCCAAACCCTTCGGGGAATGATATGGAAGTATTCATGAACCAGCCGATTTCTCATACCAATTATTTCGTTCCAGTGAATCTCAGGATGTTCCTGTTGGCACTGAGGCGAAACCTTGCGAGCAGCTTCTCCTATAATCTGAATCTGGCGCATAACCGCATTCTGGATTAGGTCATCATTCTCAAATTGCTCCCATACGATATTACGAGTAAATTCGCAAACCTTACGGGCAGCAATGAGCATATCCAGCAAGTAGGCATCATCACGCCACATAGATTGTCTCCAGCGACTGCAGGATGTGCCGTCGCCTGATATAGTTCTCACTTTTTTCGACGGATTGACGCTCAACGAGGTCCACCTTATGGCCCAAAATCTCGGATAATTCCATTTCCATCGCAACTATTTCCATCAATCCCGGCTCCTGCCCCGGCTCAAATTCCACCATAACGTCAACATCACTGTCCGGCCTGAAATCATCCCGCAAGACAGACCCGAAAAACGACATGCTACGAATATGATTTCTCCGACAGAATGTCGCAATTCTTTCTTTGAATATCTGAATTTGAACGCTCATAAACTTACTCTATAAGTATCATCACCGCTTTAACAAATATTTTCCCACCATCTGCCCTATCTAATATACCAAAAACCGCCCTCACAGAGCAACAATTAAATCGGACAATACTAACTCCAATGACACACGTATTCCTCAGGGACTTCGTCAAGATTAGAAAAGACATCTCTTTCAGGAAATGCAGTTTTGGCCAACGGCTTAACCAGTTTTTCATCTTTTGTTAACAAACAGTTAGCACGGCTGAGAAGAGCAACGTACTTTATATCTTGTAGGTCGTGTTCAATAGCGTTGTCCGAAGGCATACCACCACAATGTCGCAAAAAGGTCCTTTCCTGAATAAGGATATGGAGCAATCGCGAGTACTCCCAGCTAAACCAATCTTTCGACAAACAAAACTTTTCAGGAGAAAATACAAGCCCGGATAACCATTTCAGTGCTGACTCATGCATGTCTTGTGTGTCTATGAATTCCGTCAATTCCTGAAGGCGGGAAGATCGGGCTGCCGTGCTGTTGTCCCACTTGCGGACCTTTGCAAGCAATTCCGGTTCGTCCGAAGCTAATTTCGCATTAAAACCTTCTGCCGTACATAGAAGCCTTTTTGCCATATCCATTTCTTCTTTTTGTAGTCTTTGCACAATTTGTGGATTGTAAGGTCTCTTATTTTTCTTGAATGTTCTTATTACCGCTGGAACTTTGTCTAAGTCCACAAGAAACCCACAGGGGGATAGATTCTTAGCTTCCTTTTTAATAATATCTATGACTCTTGGACAAATATAAGCGCCAGCCAAAACTACCGACCTAAAGCGATCCAGCAGCTTTTCCCTATTTGTGTCGGTTGTAGCACACTCATAGTAAAGATCGTCCGGAAGAATTAAAAAATGATTCTGAACGAATGCTACTAATTTATCGGTCTGGGTTCCCTCAAAAACATCTTTGTCGATTATTATGTATTTTCCCATTCCGCGGTAATATTATCCTACAGAAAGATTGTTAATAACCGTTTTTCGCATCAGGTCAGGGTTGGCATCCTGGCCGGTGAAGAGTTTGAACTGGGCGGCGGCCTGGTTAATGAACATTGACAGGCCATCGATTGTCTTTGCCCTCTTTTTCTTTGCCTGTTTCAGCAGTAAAGTCTCTGCTGGATTATAAACCGTATCAAAAACCACCATATCCTTTTTTAGATACTCCTCAGGCAACGGCGTTTGGTCAACATTCGGATGCATTCCAATACTGGTGCAATTTATAACCAATTTTGCATTTAGGTTCGCCAAATCGTCCAAAGGCGCAAATTCGCAATTAAACTCGGCTGCGAGTTTCCGGGCCTTTTCGACCGTGCGGTTGTAAATTTTTATTTTTGCCCCTGCGTCACTCAAACCCGCCACAATCGCTCTCGCTACGCCGCCCGCGCCTATAATCACGACCGGCAGCCCCTTCAGACCGCTTCTGTCAATACCCATACCTGAAGTGATTGAATCGAGCGAAGCAGAATAATCGGTATTGTAGGCCTTCGATTTCCAATCTCTGGTAATAACTATGGTATTGACCGCACCGATTTTTTTTGCTAACGGCTCCACAAAACCCTGATTCGCCTGCACGTATTTAAGAGCACTTTCCTTGTGCGGGATTGTTACGCTAAAGCCGCCGAAGTTCAGCCACTTTCTCGAAAGCACATTTCGCATAAAGAGGTCAAATTCGCCCCGTCCACCTTTCACCAATAGCGGCAGATACAGCTTGTTCATACCCACATCAGCAAAGCAGGCGTTGTGAATCGCGGGACTTAGCGAATGTCCTACCGGGTCGGCAATCACGCCATAAAGCTCGGTTGCAGTATCTATGGAATCGTAATGGTATAGTTCTTTTAACTGCCCAATCGTCAACTGGCCGGGTGCAGTTGCGGTTTCCTGGTCGATACTTGCGAAGGTAACGAAGGAGTTTAGCTTCTTTGCGATGATTCTGCTGATAATGCCCGGCTCACCCATACAAAAGATGATTCGCTCGCCGCTGGTTTGATGCAGCAGGTCAAATGCCTCAAAGCAATCGTTGATATGATTTGCAGTATAAACAATCTTTGGTATCGCAACCTGACATACAGATAAGATGCTGCGATACAGTTTGCTGATGCCGGCAAATTTCGTCTCAAAATTGTGGGCCGACAGAATCAGCCGCCCTCTCGAACTGCCCGACAGCGCTACCCTTATCCGCTCCTGGGTTTCTGCGGAAAGGAAATTCTCGTATTCACAGTCGATAAATTCGGCGCCGGCTTTCAAGGCGGCGGTAAGCACATCGATTCGCAACTGCTGCGGATAGGCAATCGCACCCCCCTGCCGGTTATCGCGACAGGTTACGATGACAGGCAGCCGCCTGCCGGCGATGCTTTTTACAGCGGCAATCAAATCTCTGGCTAAATCGACACTGAGGTTTTCAAGATAGTCGGTTCGCAGCTCAAGCATCTCGGCGCCTGAGGCCAGAGCCGCTTTGGTTTGCTGCTGCGCCTGTTCAATATTTTGGGCTGCTATGGGAACTGCCAAATATGTCATAGTTAGTTTGCAACAGGTCAATCGACGGGTGTCATTGCGAGCGAAGCAATATCTGTTATTTAATACGATTAGATTGCCACGGCCTGCTCCGCGGGCCTCGCAATGACAACCAAACAAATCATATATTACAGAGCAATAGTAATTCAAACATATAGCAGTAATTACCCGGTAAGGCAAGTGCAAAAGTGGGATGTGTCAGCGGCAGGGTGCGATTCATCTTTGTAGGTAGATTATTTTCACACGACTTAGCACGGGCTTCCAGCCCGTGAAAACACGGCCAAGATGGCCGTGCCACTTTCTTTACCTATAAACGAATCGCACCATCAGCGACAGCGAATTAGTTGGTTGGTATCTATCTGGAGGTGAGGCAGATGCGTTTTCAAGTCCTCTATAAAACGCAGGCCATCTTTCCAGTAGCCCGCCGTTGGCCGCAAGCCGGAGTGAAAACCCGCAAAATAGCGGTTCATACAGCCAATCAGAAGCTCCCTTATGTATTTGCTCACCATCGAGGCCAGTGACACCGGCAGATAGTGATTGTCTGCACCAACCACAAAATGCAGACGCATTTGTTTGCCGCCGGTCCCCAGCTCGTAACTGCTGATGGTTTGGCTCTCACGGATAATCTTCAGCTCCATATCTGGAAACATTAATTGAAGGGCCTTGCGATAACGGACACGCCCCCCCTGCCTGTCGATTATGATTTGCAAATCGTCTCCCGCGAAATTATCGAAAACGTTCTTTATAAGCACCGACGTGGCGGTGAACAGCACACTGGCTTTATTCTTCACGGTGTTCACCATTTTGTTGTAATGTGCAACCTCCAGACAGTAACTTTTCAGCTCCAATAGTTTAATACCGTTTGAGGCCAAATCATCGGCCAGCACCGATGAGGCAATCGCCCTGTCGGGGCAATCAGTCGGAAGACGATACCCCCCTGCATCTTTGTACCAGGGATAATCGCTTAACTGCTCCGGGAGATTCGGACATAATAGCTCCACAAGCTCGGTTAATGTGCCCGGCTCCTTGCCAAGGCATCGCAGGCACGCCAGCACCGAACGCTCGAGGTGCCTGATGCCAAGCGATTTACTGTAAACTTTTTTGCTGTCGGCGACGAGCAGCCGGCCCGCAAGATGCTTTCGCTTGTCGCTGACGCTTTTTCTCAGAACCTGCCACAGGTCAGAGGTCAAAAGATGATGTGGAAGCGAAAAGGCACTCGACGATACGACCAGCGGCCCCAGAATAGGTCCAAAACCGGCTTCATCAATCCCTGCCAGAACTACCATCCCTGCAATCCTCAATCATCTCTGCCTGCCTTTATTCGGCGGCCCCCTTGCCATTCACGAATTCATTCTATCTTAAGCTGCATTCTACAAAGATACAAAAAAATATCCACCTTTTATTCCCGCTAATCATACCGCTGACACACAGATTTTCGGTCTCCAAACGCGGGTTTGCAAGTATTTGGGAGGATGATTTGTATTTGTTAATTAAAGACCTATGATGCCGACCGAAGTGCAGCCGAATCGCAACAGAAGCCGAAATAAACCTAATGTTTCTATTGACTTTCCGGCGTTGTCGCATAGCATTTTGGGAAACGAACCGTTGATGTTGTTGCTCTGTTAACTTACTGGAAAGGTCAAACGATGTATCCACAGGAGAGAGAAATGCATTTTATAACATCAAAGCGTCATACCACACAAATGTGTTTGGCCATTGCTTTTGCCATTTGCATAAGGGGCACGCTTTCTGCTCAGCCGCCAACAAAAGCATCGAAGGTAATATTAGCGAACGATATTGTTCGTTTCGAGTTCGAGCCGGAGTATATGGGACTGATTGGAATGACGGACCTTGCAACAGGGGTTAATCACATCCAATCAACAGACCAGAAAAGTGCGCTCTGGGAACTGACCTTCTGCCGCGACACCGAAAAACGCAGCATCTCAAACACCCGGATGCCCTGCGGCTCTCACAAGATTGAAAAACTTGCAGATGAACTTGCCCGGGCGACTTTCGAATGGCGTAAAATAGATTGGGAAAATGAAAAAGGTGTCGTTAGTGTGCGGGTGACCGTGGACCTGCCTAAAGATTCCGGCATTGCTTCATGGAAAATATGGGTAGATAATGACTCTAATAAATGGGGGCTTTATGACGTTGATTTCCCGAAGTGCAGCGGATATCTGAAATCCGGAGAATACGATATCGCTGTTCCCACAGGTAATTGGGGCAAACTTTTCAAGAACTGCCGCGAAAGACTATCATACAAATATCCACACGGCTGGTCGATGCCGATGCAGTTCCTTTGCGCAATGAAAGAGACGAGCGCAATCTATATGGCCACGCACGACCCTCGCTCGTGGGACAAGACATTTATCATGGAACCGGGCAAGGAATTTTATGTGGAAACGAATGTTGAGAATATGGCCGTTCCCGGTTCCGACCACAAAGACCCGTTCCCGGTGATGCTGGGCATATATCGAGGAAGCTGGCTGGAAGGGTGCAAAATTTACCGAAAATTCGCAATCACTGCCCCCTGGACATCCGAAGGTAAGGTTTCGCAGCGAACGGGTATGCCGCAGACGCTTAAGGATATCGGGCTATGGATGTTAGTACACAACTACATCGGGCCGGAAAACGGTGCTCTGGAAGAAAAAAATAAGCCGCTGATTGATGCGCAAAAGTTCTTTGATGTTCCCGTCGCCGCACACTGGTACAACTGGCACATCATCCCGTTTGACACACACTACCCACACTATTTTCCAACCAAGCCAGGCATCCCGGCCCAGGTGCAGGACCTGGTCTCAAAAGGTCTTGTCATAATGCCTTATATCAATGGCAGAATTATTGACATCTCAAATGATGACTTTAACGACTATTTCCCCTATTGCGCCAAAGACCAGGCAGGCAAATACTATGTAGAAACATACGGCAACGGCGTAAAACAGGCCCCTATGTGCAGCTATACACAATTCTGGCAGGACAAGATTACGGATATTGTCAAACGACTCGGGGCAGAGGTCGGCGTGAATGCGGTGTATATCGACCAAATAGCCGCCGCAGGCCCGGTTCTTTGTTTTGACAAGTCACATGGGCACCCACTCGGCGGTGGTGGCTGGTGGGTGGACGGTTATAGGAAAATGCTAAAGAAAGTTCAAAACGTTGCGCACAGCAACGGCAGAGATATGATTATTACCACCGAATGTGCCGCAGAGCCTTTTATGGACGGCGTCGATGCTTTCCTTATATGGATAAAACCTGACGACAGGGAAATCCCGATGATGACGGCGGTTTACTCAGGATACAGTATCTATTTTTCCAGCCCGGCGTGGTTTGAACATGGCGACCGCGCATGGATTATAGCTCAAGGTCGAGCATTCCTCTGGGGATGCCAGAATGGATGGATGGGATTCGAACTGTTTAACCCAGAACATGCCAGGAAAGCTGCCTATCTGAAGAAGGTCGGAAAGTACCGCATTGCAGGAAAAAAATTCCTTACCTTTGGAGAATTAGTTGACCTGATAAAGCCCGCGAACGATGTTGAGAATATTACAGAACGCTGGCCCGACCACAGCAATAACCCCCGAAACGCAACCCTTCCAAGCATACAG
>Ga0315295_10004812_pt1 | contig 11528 bp, 8 predicted proteins | sample YL17G14_0_MG_FD_204453 | JGI IMG/M metagenome (GOLD analysis project Ga0315295, IMG submission 204453) | Sediment microbial communities from Yellowstone Lake, YNP, Wyoming, USA - YL17G14_0 | ecosystem: Environmental > Aquatic > Freshwater > Lake > Sediment | place: USA: Wyoming | collected...
CAAGAACGCGGTGGAACTGGGCCTGAAAGAGGTGAACGATTCCGGAGGAATCAGGGGAAAGAAGGTAGAGTTGATCGTTTATGATGACCGATTGAAGGCTGAAGAAGCCGTGGCCATCGCCAACAAGTTGATCGAGAAAGACAAGGTCGTCGGCGTAGCCAGCGGCTCATACAGCGGTCCCACCCGCGTGGCTGCGCCCATTTTTCAGAAGGCCGGAATGCCCATGGTTGCGGGTTATGCCGTGCACCCGGACGTGACCTGGGACCCTAAACAAAAAAAGCCCAACGATTATTGCTTTCGCAATGGTTTTCTGGGGGAGATCGAAGGAGCAGCCGCCGCCGAATTTGCCGTCAAAAACCTGAAAGCCAAGCGGATTTCCCTGATCTTCATGGACAATGACTTCGGCCGGGCCATTTCTTCGGGGTTCGCCGAGAGAGCAGAGAAACTGGGGGCCTCCATCCTGGCCAAGCAGATGTACAAATTCCCCGGGGAAAAAGATTTCCGTCCTTTCCTCACCCGGATCAAGGAAGGGAACCCCGAGGTCATCTTCGCCGCGGGATATTACAACGAAGCAGCTTCCATCGTCCGGCAGTCCAAGGAATTGGGAATCCGCAGCCAGATCCTGGGAGAGGAGGGTTTTGACTCTCCTAAATTTTTGGAGATTGCCGGTCCGGCCGCTGAGGGCGTGATCATCGCCACGAACCTCGACCGAGATGACCCCCGGCCGGTGGTGCAGAATTTTCTGAAGAACTACCGGAAGGCCTACGGGGAAGACGCGGATATGGTAGGCGCCTCCAGCTACGACGCCTTTATGATCCTCGTCAATGCCGTCAAGGAAGCCGGAACAGACCCGCAGGCGATCCAGAGAGCTTTGCTCGCCACCAAGGATTACAACGGACTGACGGGAAAGATCAGCCGCTTTGTCCAAGGCGAAGTGGTCAAGCCGGTCCAGATTCAAGTTGTCAAAGACGGAAAGTTCCGTCGGCTGGTGGTGATCGACAACCCGGAAGTAATTACCCCGCCAACAAAGTAGGGGCGGGGTGACCCCGCCCCTACGGGGTTGTCCGCCCGTTCTGACCGACGGCTGAATTTATGCTCTGGCAGCAACTCGCCAACGGAATCGCCGTAGGTAGCGTCTACGCTCTTATTTCTCTCGGCCTGACGATGGTCTACGGCATTCTGCGCATCCTCCACGTCGCCCATGCCGGCATCTATGCTCTGGGAGCCTATGTCGGCCTACTCTCTTTTCGGCTCATCGGCGACTTCTGGCTCTCCTTATTCACCGGGATGGCCGGAGCGGCCATCGCCGGATACCTGGTAGAACGCTTCTTATACACGCCGCTCCTCCACCTACCCAGGATTGCCCCCCTCATCGCATCCATCGGTCTTTTCACAGCCATGGAGGAAGCCTTCCGCATCGTCGCCGGGCCACACACTCTCACTTACAACGCCCATATCGGGCTTGGCGATCTCTCCGTTGGTAGCTTTCGCCTCACGGAGACGCAAATTCTCATCCTGCTGGTCACGCTGGCGATCTTAATTTTCCTCTGGGCCTTCCTTACCAAAACGCGAACGGGCTTAGCCATGCGCGCCTGCGCTCAGGACGCCGAGACTACCTCCTCGTTCGGAGCGAACGTGAGCGCAATCATCGCGGTGAACTTTCTGGTGGGATCAGCCATGGCTGGGGCTGCGGGGGTTCTGATCGGGGTCTACGATAATCAGGTCTGGCCGACCATGGGCAGTATCCCGGCTTATAAAGCGCTGGCTATCGTCGTCCTCGGAGGCTTGGGGAATATACCGGGAACAGTGCTGGCATCGATCGTCGTGGGGCTGGCCGAGACCTTCTTCATCGGAGTCCTGGCCATTCCTTTCCCCAGGGATGCCGTCGCTTTTCTGGCCATGATTCTGGTCTTGATGTTCAAGCCCTATGGACTCCTTGGGAAAGCATAAAATCTTTAATCATAAAGAACTGTGGGAATGGTGAAACAAGCACCAAATTACAAATAAATTCCCATGAACCAAATTCAAAATCCCAAACAATTTGACCTGGAAGATAGGACATTTCAGTTTGCCAAAAATACTACACTCTATGTAAAACAATTGCCCAAGAACATTTCAAACTTGGAATATGGAAAGCAAGTAATAGGCTCTTCAGGTTCTGTCGGCGCTAATTACATTGAAGCTAATGAAGCGTTAAGTAAGAAAGATTTTATCATGAGGATAAAAATATGCCGAAAGGAAGCAAAAGAATCAGCTTATTGGTTGAGGTTAATAGTAGAAACGAACGATGAGAAATACAAGCCAGAAGGAATAAGACTTTTTAATGAAGCCGTAGAATTAAAAAAAATATTCTCTTCAATTCTCATAAAATCCGATTGATCTGAATCATCCATATATTTGGTTTTTGCCGTTTTGGGCATTTGATTATTGATGGATTCGTAAAAAGTCGTCACTCCGGTGGAAACCGGAGTCCAGAGAATTTTTAAGTATTTGAAATAACTGGATTCCGGCTTTCGCCGGAATGACAGAAATACGTCTTTTTAGACTTTTTACGAGATCATCATTATTGGAACTTGAAATTTATTTGTAATTTGGGATTTGTAAATTGAAATTTAAAAAACCTGTTCTTTTTAGAATGCGGTTAGGATCTTATGATTAGTGGTTACGTCATCACCATCCTCATCACCATCTTGATCTACGCCATCCTGGCGCATAGCCTGAATGTCATCACCGGACATGCCGGGCAGATCTCCCTCGGCCATGCGGCCTTCTTCGGCATCGGCGCCTATACCTCGGCCATGCTCTACACGGAAGCCGGGCTTCCATTCTGGATTGATGTTCCTCTGGCTGCCCTCATCGCCGGGGTCGTGGGAGCCCTCCTGGGCATCCCTTGCCTGCGCGTCCGCGATGATTTTCTGGCTATTACCACCATGGGCATTAATTTCGTCGTGGAAGCTGTTTTTCTTTACCTTCCCTTTTTCGGAGGAGCGATGGGCATTGGAGGAATCAGCCTGCCAAACTGGTTTGGCCGGGAGATGACCAAGCCCGAATATTTCCTACTCATCCTGGTCATCTTCGCCCTTCTGCTTCTCCTCGACCGGCGGCTGGGCCATTCCTGGGTGGGGCTGGCCTGGTCTTCGATCCGGGAAGATGAGCAGGCCGCCGCAGCCATGGGCGTGGACGTCGTGCGCTTCAAAGTGCTGGCTTTTATCCTGGGCAGCGCCATCGCCGGCCTTGCCGGGGGTTTCTACGCCCACTTCCTAACTTTCATCATGCCCCAGAATTTCGGCTTCGGCCAATCCATCGTCATTCTTTCCATGGTCGTCTTCGGCGGAATCGGAACTCGCTGGGGCCCCCTGATCGGGGCCATCATCCTGGGAGTTATGCCCGAGGTCTCTCGCCCTATCATGGAGTATCGCACTTTGGTCTACGGGATCCTGCTCATGATCATGATGCGTTTTCAACCCGGCGGTCTTCTGGGAGCCGACTCCATTCTGGTGAACGCCTTCCGGCGGGTTGCTCATCGTCCGACGAGACCGGAGTGAGTCCATGACTCTTCTGGGAGTGAAATCTCTGAGTAAAGAATTCGACGGCCTACGGGCTCTGGACGGCGTGAGTTTTTCAGCCGAGGCCGGGGAGATCCTGGGGATCATTGGCCCCAACGGAGCAGGAAAGACAACTCTCTTCAACCTCATCTCGGGTATCTATCCCCCTTCGGGTGGAGAAATGAGCTTTCTGGGGAAGTCCCTTCTTCTCCTAAAACCGCACCAGATCAGCCGTCTGGGTATCGGGCGGACTTTTCAAATCGTCCGCCCCTTCCAGAACCTGGACGTAGAGACTAATGTTCTCGTGGCCTTCGGGCACCATTTCTATCCTTCCCTCTGGAAATCCACCCGGCCATACCGGGAGCCTGAAATTCTCCGGGAAATTCAGACGATCATCGAGAGGACAGGGCTTCGCCCCTATGCCAAACAGTTGGCCAAAAATCTTCCCCTCGGCTTCAAAAAGCGCCTAGAAATCGCCCGCGCCCTCGCCCTAAAACCGCGTCTCCTGCTCCTGGACGAACCCTCTGCGGGCTTGCGCTTCGAAGAATCAGCCCAGCTCATGGACCTCATTCGCCAGGTCCGCGACCAGGGCATCGGCGTTCTGCTCATCGAGCACAACATGCAGGTGGTCATGGACCTCTGCCAGCGCATCTTGGTACTGGACCACGGCTGCAGGATTGCCGAGGGTTCTCCCGCGGAAATTCGCTCTCATCCCCTGGTCATCCAGGCCTATCTGGGGAAGGAGACCTAACATGCTGGAAGTACGGCAGATCGAGGTTTCCTACGGCGAGTTCCTGGCCCTAAGGGGAATCAGCTTCACGGTCCAGGAAGGAGAACTGGTCACCATCATCGGGGCGAACGGAGCGGGCAAATCTACGATCCTCCGGGCGGTCATGGGCCTGGTGAAATGCCGCCAAGGGGAAATCTTTTTTCAGGGGGAGGATATTACTTTGAGTCCCCCTCATCGCCGGGCCCGCCTGGGCATCAGCCTTGTCCCTGAAGGCCGAAGAATTTTCCCGGACCTTACGGTGGCTGAAAACCTGCTCATGGGAGCCTACATTCAAGAAGACCGGAAAACAATTCCATCTCGTATGGAGGGAGCTTTTAGCCTTTTTCCCGTCCTGCGAGAAAGACAGAATCAGGTGGGTAAAACGCTCAGCGGCGGAGAACAGCAGATGCTGGCGATCGCCCGGGCTTTGATGTCCCGACCCCGGATGATCTTGATGGACGAGGTCTCCCTGGGCTTGATGCCCATCTATGTGGAAGAAACTTTTAAGGTCATCGAAGATCTGCATCGTCGAGGAGTAACCATTTTACTGGTGGAACAGAATGCCCGCAAAGCCCTTTCCGCGGCAGACCGGGGCTATGTGCTCGAAACCGGTGAGATCGTCCTTAGCGATTCCAGCCAAAAGCTGGCCACCAACCCCCAGGTCAAGAAAGCCTACCTGGGCGGATCCTGAAAGATAGGAGGACATATGAAACCACAGAGCTCGCGGAGAAATCCCCTGAGTTCTGCCGAAAAAGCTTTCGGCTAAAAAGAAATGATCAAAAATGATAATTTCTCTGTAATTCTAATGTTGATGATCTCGTAAAAAGTCTAAAAAGACGTATTTCTGTCATTCCGGCGAACCCCGGATCGGGTCCGGGGCAGGCGCCGGAATCCAGTTATTTCAAATATTTAAAATTCTCTGGACTCCGGTTTCCACCGGAGTGACGACTTTTTACGAAATCATCAATGTTCAGTTTCTTTAAATTTTGTTGGGAACTTCCCCCCCACCCTCTCCCTCCCCCTCGAGGGGGGAGGGTAGGGGGGGTGATTTTTTTGGTTGCGGCTCTGCCGCGCTGTGGGCGCTATGGTCAAATAAAGGAGGGACGCCATGAAAAAAACCCGCCCGGTTAAAGTTCTGGAAAAGCCCATGATAAAAACGAAGACCAGCCTGAAGGTAAACATCTCTGCTCCCCGGGGGACAAAGATCAGCTGTAAAAGCTGGCAAACTGAAGCTGCCCTGCGCATGCTCATGAACAACCTGGACCGCGAAGTGGCGGAGAAGCCGGATGAGCTCATCGTCTACGGGGGGGCGGGCAAGGCCGCTCGCAACTGGGACTGTTATCTGAGGATCGTCGAATGCCTGAAGAACCTGGAGAATGACGAGACCCTGCTCATCCAATCCGGCAAGCCTGTGGGCATCTTCCGCACCCACACGTTTGCCCCCCGGGTGCTCATCTCGAACTCCATGCTGGTGCCTAAATGGGCCACCCGGGAAAAGTTTAACGAGCTGGAAGCGCTGGGCCTGACCATGTATGGTCAAATGACCGCGGGAAGCTGGATCTACATTGGCTCGCAGGGAATTCTTCAGGGCACCTACGAAACCTTCGGGGCCGCGGCGCGGCAGCATTTCGGGGGAACTCTGAAGGGCCGCCTTATCCTAACGGCGGGACTCGGTGGCATGGGCGGGGCTCAACCTCTGGCCGCAACCATGAACGATGCGGTCTTCATCGGCGTGGAGGTGGACCCGGAGCGCATAAAAAAACGGCTGGAGACAAAGTATTTAGACGTCATGACCGACAGTCTGGATGAAGCCTTGAAATGGGCCCTGGAGGCCAAAGAAAAAGGCCTGACCAAATCCATCGGCCTGGTCGGCAACGCAGCTGAGGTTCACCCTGAACTGGTCCGCCGGTCCATTACGCCTGATATGGTCACTGACCAGACCTCGGCCCATGATCCACTGAATGGCTATGTTCCTGCCGGAATGAGCCTCCAGGCGGCTCTGAAACTGCGTGAGGAAAACCCGCAGGAATATGTCAAACAGGCGATGCAATCCATGGCCATCCACGTCCGGTCCATGCTGGCTTTCAAGAAGAGGGGTTCCATCGTCTTTGACTACGGGAATAACATCCGCGCCCAGGCCTTCGAGGCTGGGGTGCGGGATGCTTTTGACTTTCCGGGTTTCGTCCCGGCCTTCATCCGCCCCCTTTTCTGCCAGGGCAAAGGGCCATTCCGCTGGGCTGCCCTCTCCGGGGACCCAAAAGACATATTCAAGACCGATGAGGCCGTACTTCGCGAATTTCCGGAAAATGAATCTCTCCGCCGCTGGATGCACCTGGCCCGAGAAAGGGTTAGGTTCCAGGGTCTTCCCGCACGCACTTGCTGGCTGGGTTACGGAGAGCGGGCCCGGATCGGAAAGGTGTTCAATGATATGGTAGCCAGCGGTGAACTCAAAGCTCCCATCGTCATCGGCCGTGATCACCTGGACGCCGGGTCCGTCGCCTCTCCCAACCGGGAAACGGAGGGAATGATCGACAAGAGTGACCCCATCGCTGACTGGCCCATCCTCAATGCCTTGCTCAACACCGCCGCCGGGGCCACCTGGGTTTCAGTCCATCATGGCGGAGGGGTAGGAATTGGCTATTCCATCCATGCCGGTATGGTGGTCGTTGGCGACGGCACGAAAGAAGCCGAGGAAAAAATTCTTCGCGTTCTGACCACGGACCCCGGGACTGGCGTCATGCGCCATGTGGATGCCGGCTATGACCTGGCCATCGAGACGGCCAAAAAAATGGGTATCCAGATCCCGATGATGAAATAGATTTATTTGCCACAGAGGACACAGCGCGGTAGAGCCGCAACCAAAAGAATAGAATCCGCTTAGGGCCATACGCGAACCATTGAAATCCCCCCTGCCCCCCTTTGCAAAGGGGGGTTGGGGGGGATTTCAGAGGATATTTCCCAAGTTAGATTCTCTCAACAAAATTTCAAGATCTTGCACGTTAGTAGCACAGAGAATTAATTAAAAATACAAATATCAACTTTGTTCTGTGATTTTTGATTGGTTGTAACTCTGTGTTCTCTGTGTCCTCTGTGGCCAGGAGGTCTTTATGAAAATCTTAGAATGCGTACCCAATTTTAGCGAGGGTAGGGATGAGAAGAAAGTGGAGGAGATCGTCGCCGAGGTCCGAAAAATCTCCGGCGTCAAGCTTCTCGACTATTTCTCCGATTCTGACCATAACCGTACCGTAGTCACTTTCATCGGCGATCCGGAAGGGGTTAAGCAGGCCGCTCTGCGGTCCTCCCTCAGAGCTTTGGAGGGCATCGACATGCGCACTCACACTGGAGGCCATCCCCGCCTCGGCGCTGTGGACGTCGTCCCGTTCGTGCCCATTCGCGGGATGGGGATGAAAGAAGCCGCGGGCATTGCCCATCAATTCGGGCGTGAGTTTGGCGAAATCGGCGAAGTGCCCGTCTATTTCTACGGAGAAGCAGCTACCGACCCGCGGAGGAAAAAGCTGGCAGACATTCGCAAGGGCGAATATGAGGGACTCAGAGAAAAGCTATCCATTCCCGGCTGGGAGCCGGACGCCGGGGCCAGAACCTTCAACCCCAAATCAGGGGCCACGGTGGTTGGAGCCCGCTTTCCACTCATCGCCTTCAACGTAAACTTGCGCACTCAGAACCTGGACTTCGCCAAGCGGGTAGCCAGGAAGATCCGCGAATCGAGCGGCGGCATTCCTTCAGTCCAGGCCCTGGGTGTAGAATTGAAAGAAAGGAGGATGGTCCAGGTCTCTATGAATTTGACCGATTACCGCCGGACTTCCATCCCCAAAGTGGTTGAGTTCATCCGGGCCGAGATCGCCGGGACGGGCGTGGAGATTGCTGAAACCGAGCTGGTGGGGGTCTTACCCCTGGAAGCCCTGGAGGATGTGGTTCGCGAATACCTGAAGATGCCCGAATTCACCCCCGAGCAGGTCATCGAAACGCACCTACTGGAGTAGAATGGAATAAGCACCAAATAACAAATACCAAATACCAAACAAATCCCAATGCCCAAAGTTCAAAACTCCAAACAATTTCATTTAGAAGATGGGCTTTTCATTGTTCTAAAAATATTCCTATTTGTGTTCAGGATAAGCTTGGTCATTTGCTGGCGTTTGCCGCTTTCGGTTATTGTAAATTGGAATTTATTTGGGAATTGTGATTTGGAGATTGGGATTTCAAAACCCGTTCGATTCCGCTACGTCTGCTAAGGGAGAGTTGCCATGTCCGAAGAGAAAAAAGAAGAAGTCACTCTTACTCAATTTCTCGACGCCGTTTCGGAAGGGAGCGCCACTCCGGGCGGGGGGAGCGTCTCCGCCCTGGCCGGAACCCTGGGCTCAGCTCTGGTGGAGATGGTCGTAAACTTGACTCTGGGCAAAAAGGCCTTTGAGACTCATGAGGCTGAGTTGAAGCAGATTCGCGAAAAAGCCCGCTCCTACCGAGAAGCCCTCGCCGCCACAATCGCGCAGGATATCAACGCCTACCAGGAGGTGATGAATGCTTACCTCCTCCCCAAGACGAGCGAAGAGGAAAAGAGAAAGCGCCAAGAAGAAATCCAGAAATCCTTGAAGAAAGCGGCCGACCCCCCGCTCTTCACAGCAGCTACCAGCCTCAAGGTGATGAAACTCTGTCAAGAAGTGGTGGAAAAGGGAAACCCCAACGCGATGAGCGATGCCGCCGTGGGAGCCCTTCTGGCCGATGCCGCCTTATGGGGTGGGATGTTCAACGTCCTGGTCAATCTCTCTGCCCTGGAAGACAAGCAATATGTACGGAAGATGAAAAAGGAGCTGAAGCGCCTCACGCTGGAGGGGGAAAAGATCAAAAAGGGAATCTTGGCGCGGGTGAAGGAAAAAATAAACTAGGCGGGAAATCCCCGCAAATTGCGGGTTGGAGACTGCGGGATTAGAAATCCAGTATCCATTTAGCGTTTTGACGAGAACCGCGAAATTTCATTGAAAAATGAAAATTGATGGTCTCGTAAAAAGTCGTCACTCCGGTGAAAACCGGAGTCCAGAGGATTTATAACTATTTAAAAGAACTGGATTCCGGCGCCTGCCCCGGACCCGATCCGGGGTTCGCCGGAATGACAGAAAACCGAATTTTTAGACTTTTTACGATTTCATCAAAATTGCAAAATGAAAAATGTATATTTCATCGGAAATCAGAAATCGCTCGGCCGATTCTGACTTCGCTCATCGTCCCTGCGCTTGGCTCCCCAAAAGAGTGGAGGGGAAAAAGTGAAGGGAGGCAAAAGGTTGAACCCCGAAGCAGACCTTCTCATAGAAAATGCCGTCCAACTTCTGACTCTTTCCCCTGCCGGAAGTTCGGGACTGGCAGAGGACCGCCTGGGTATAATCCCCAGTGGAACCGTAGCCATCAAAGGCGGGCATGTCCTCTGGGCCGGGCCATCCCATCAAACCTCGAAACACATTACTCTCTCTCCAGGAGTCAAAACATTAGATGCCTCCGATAAAATCGTCATGCCCGGGTTCATCGATTCTCACACTCATCTTCTCTTTGCCGGCTCCCGGGAAAAAGAATTCGAGCTCCGCATCCAGGGAGCCACGTACCAGGAAATCGCCGCCAAAGGTGGCGGAATTAAATCCACCGTGCAAAGAACCCGCCAAGCCAGCAAGGAGGAGCTGGTGGCGATCGGTAAGAAGCACTTGAATACCATGCTCTCTTTGGGCACGACCACCGTGGAAGCGAAGAGTGGATACGGCTTGTCCACGAAAGACGAAATAAAGATGCTCGAGGTCCTGCAGGATTTGGCCAGGGAGCATCCTCTAGACATCGTGCCCACTTTCCTGGGTGCCCATGAAATCCCACCCGAATATGCGGGCAAGAAGGACGATTATATCCGACTGGTCGTAGAGGAAATGATCCCGGCCGTGGGCCAGAGGAGGTTGGCAACTTTCTGCGATGTCTTCTGCGAGGAAGGCGTCTTTTCCCTGGAAGATTCGCGACGTATCCTGGAGGCCGGAAGGCGCTTCGGCCTGCTGCCCAAGCTCCACGCAGATGAACTGACCCCGCTGGGCGGAGCGGAACTGGCCGCCGAACTGGGCGCGGCCTCGGCCGATCACCTGCTCTTTGTCAGCGAGAAAGGCATGGAGGCCATGGCGGAGAAAGGCGTGGTGGCCACCCTGCTTCCGGGAACGGCTTTTTTCCTGTTCCTGGGCCGATATGCCCCGGCTCGACGGATGATTGAGAAAGGAGTCACGGTTGCCCTGGCCACTGATTTCAACCCCGGTTCCTGCATGACCCAATCCCTGCCTCTGATCACCACCATCGCCTGCACCCAAATGCGCCTGAGCCCGGCTGAGGTTATTCTGGGCGTGACCATCAACGCCGCCCGGGCGCTGCGGAAAGAAAATGATGTTGGCAGCCTATCGCCCGGGAAACAAGCTGACCTGATCATCTTGGATATCCCGGACTACCGCCACCTATCCTACCATTTCGGCATCAACCACGTCTGGAAGGTCATCAAAAAAGGCCGGCTGGTCTGGGAACGATCACTCTAGACTTAGCCCTAATTTGAACGCCAAATCCTTGCTCTGTGGAAATAGGACACCTGCAAGAGAAAAGGCCCAATGATGAATTCTGGAAGAGGATATCAAAGAAATTCAGCAACTACCGAGAATTAGAAAGAGATCCGTTCGGATACTGGTTTCAGGTTGGTAAACCTCGGCCCTCCTTGAAATCATCTCTTTAGCGCTGGGAAATACTTTTTTTGGAAAAAAGGATTATAGATTATAGTGAACGGCTTAATGGAATGGTCATTGCGAGGAGCGCAGCGACGTGGCAATCCCGCGCTTCGCGGGATTGCTTCACTTCGTTCGCAATGACATCTTGTTCAATGTCAACTTATTTAAGCCGTTCACCTTAGATTCCTTTCCGCATATGCCTCTCTTACCCGAAAATTGAGCTAAAAGAAAATCTATTTCCACCAAGACTTTCCTATTCTTCTCAAAAAATCTTTCGCCCCCAAATTCCAGGGGGAATGATATGATAAAAAAACCTAATTTCTTTGGCCATTACTAAATAAGACGATCTCGTAAAAAGTCGTCTCTCCGGTGAAAACCGGAGTCCAGTGAATTTATAACCATTTGAAAAGACTGGATTCCGGCTTTCGCCGGAATGACAGAAAAACATACATTTGGACTTTTTACGAG
>Ga0315295_10004813_pt1 | contig 11527 bp, 5 predicted proteins | sample YL17G14_0_MG_FD_204453 | JGI IMG/M metagenome (GOLD analysis project Ga0315295, IMG submission 204453) | Sediment microbial communities from Yellowstone Lake, YNP, Wyoming, USA - YL17G14_0 | ecosystem: Environmental > Aquatic > Freshwater > Lake > Sediment | place: USA: Wyoming | collected...
AACCCTTCGCGGGCGATGCGCGGGTTTCCTTCGGCCAGGCGATCACCGCGGCCGAAACAACCGCTAACAATGGCCAGCTCAAACTCATGGTCTGGAGCAAGGGCACGGTAAAGGCGGTGACGATCCCGCTCAAAGTGATGGGCGGTTACACCGCGACGTCGCCCTATCAGTGTCCGAAAGCAAAGCTCATCGTGGAGCAAGGCTGCCGCGCCATCCTCAAGCGCGGGTTGCAGTGCGGCGATTATTCCCCGGACAATTGGGATCCCTCGATCCCGGACAACGTCAACGCCCTGGCATTGCTGGCCAGCGGCAATCCCGAATACCTTCCCGCACTGAAGGCATACGCCCATAAACTCGGACCGCCACAAATGAACCTGACCCTCAAGGAGGGCATGTATGCGTGGTCATGGAGTTATGCCAATTTATTTCTGGCGGAATACTATCTCGCCACCAAGGACGAGTATGTGTTGCCGGCTCTTCGCGAGGTTACCAAAAAGATCGCCATGGGCCAAGGCGCGGTGGGCACCTATGGCCACGGGTTCCGCGTGGCCGGTAACAACGGCACCCTTGGCGGCTACGGCGCGATCAACCAGACCGGCCTGATCTGCTGGATGTCCATGGCCCTCGCGCGGAAATGCGGGGTCGACGATCCCGTGGTGCGGCAAGCCGTGGAGAAACCGCGCACCTTTTATAGCTTTTACATCCGCAAAGGCTCGATCCCCTACGGTGATCATCCGCCCTACTGGCTCCATGACGACAACGGCAAGAGCGGTGCCGCAGCCGTCACCTTCGATATCCTCAACGACAGGGAGGGCGCGCAATTCTTCTCGCGCATGTCCACCGCAGCCTATGGCGAAAAGGAACTCGGCCACACCGGCAACTATTTCGGCTATCTGTGGGGCGCGCTCTCCGCCAACCGCGCCGGTCCCGAGGCCGTCGCCGCATTCCTGAAAGAACAGCGCTGGTATTACGACCTCGCCCGCCGCTGGGACGGCAGCTTCTTCACCATCGAGCGCGATAACTATAACTGGGACATGACCGGTCTGTTTGCCCTGCACTATGCCACTCCGCTGCAAAAAATCGCCATCACCGGCAAAGGCACGCACCCGGATAACTTTGTCACCGGCAAAACCTTGCAGGAGATCATCGAGGCCGGGCGCGACTTCAACCTCGGTCGCTTTGACTATGCCTATATCTTCAAGAGCAACGAGCAATTGCTCAAAGCCCTCGGCAACTGGTCGCCCACCGTGCGCCAGCGTGCCGCCAAGGTGCTCGCCACGCGCAAGGACGACGTGATGCCACAACTCATGGCGATGCTCTCCAGCAAGGATCTCAACGCCCGCTATGGGGCCTGCATGGCGCTGCAATCCATGGCGGAACGTGCCGCCCCCGCCACCGACGCGCTCATCACCCAACTTTCCGAACCGGACATGTGGCTGCGGGTGCGTGCCGCCTTCGCCCTCACCTGTATCGGCCGCCCCGCCATGAAGGCCGTGCCGCAGTTGCTGAAAATGTCCGTGGTGGTGAACCCCGCGGACCCGCGCGGACTTGAGGCGAAGTATCTTTCCTATGCCTTGTTCCGCGCCGATTACATCGACCAGATCCCGCCCCAGCCGGGACTCATCGCCAATTCGTTGGATGGCGTCGACCGCGACCTCGTCTATCCCGCGCTGCGGCGCATGCTCGCCAGCGACGACGGTCTCGGCACGTTCGCGGTGCATTCGATTTTCAAAACGCTGAGCACCGGGGAACTCAAAACGTTGGAGCCGGAAATCATCAAGGCGGCCAACGACACCCCACCTAGCGGCGAGATGTTCGCCCAGGGAATCCGCGTGGAAGCCATGAAGTTCCTGGCGAAAAACCAAATCATCAAAGGCCTCCCGGTCTTCATCGAATACGCCAAAACTCAAAACGGCTGGGGCCAGCAGACCCGCGAGATCCTGCCGCTGCTCAAGGAATACGGTGCCGCCGCCCGCGACATCCTGCCCCAGCTCAAGGCCCTGCAGGCCGCATGGAAAACCCAGGAAATCGCCAACAACCAGACCAAGGACACCCGCTCGGAGGTGGCGGAAGACGTCATCAAATTCATCGAATCCACGAACTAACAAAACGAAAACGAAAACAAAAATGAAAACAACAAAAGCAATCGTAGGCGCAGTGCTTGCCATGTCATTGATGGCGAATGCGGTGATGGCGCAGGAGGCCGGGGCGGACAAGTCGCCGGCAAAGTTCAAGGGACCGCTCAAGGTCTTCATCCTCGCCGGACAGTCAAACATGGAGGGATATGCAGGTGCGCAAACGCTCGACGAGTTGGGCAAACACCCAACGCATGGGGATCTGTTAACCGATTTTCCGCAGCTCAAGGGGCTCAAGCCCGAACTCTCCGGCTTCGTCTGGTTCCAGGGTTGGAACGACTTCTGTGCTGCCGATGAAATCAAGCAGCAGGTGTACGATGAGTATTGCCCGAATTTTGTTCATCTCGTTCAGGATCTGCGTGCGGAATTCAAGGTGCCTAACATGCCGGTCGTCCTGGGCGAGGTCGGCGTCGGTGGCGAAAAAGCCGAAAAGGATATGATGGATTTCAGGGCCGCGCAGGCGAAGATCGCCACCTGCCCGGAGTTGAAAGGCACCTTGGGTTACGTTCGTACCGCGCCCTTCTGGTATCCTGAACTGGATGTGCAAGCGGGCAAACTGGAGGCTGAAGAGGCTCGGTTGAGAAGCTCGGTGGAGCCGAAAATTAAGAAAAGAGACCGAATCCAATGACAAACAATCGAAACAAGGCCACTCCATGTTTGCTGTTCATCGCAGCCACGTTACTATCATCCTTCGCCGGCGAGCGGTCAGCGCCAGCGAGCTATTGGACGCTGGACGCGGCGAAGAGCGGAATCGTCCATGCTGTAAGTGAAGGGGAGCCCGTTGTGTTATGCATGCAGGGCCGCAAGGTGGTGATGCAGGTCCTGGTCGATCCCAGCAAGGGTTTTTCCTACCAGGCTCGCTTCTTCAATATGCAGCCGGACATGAACAAGAAATCAAAGATCCTACGCGATGCCGGGCGCGAAGTGGTCCCTGTGGTGCAGATTGATGACAAGCCCTTGAAGCCAGAACTCCCCTCGTCGGCGACCTTCGATGGGTTCCTGACCATGACCTATCCGGAGATGGAGGGTGTTGTCACCACCCGCACGGTCTATCCCTCCTTGGCCAAGGCCCTGATCATTGAGGAGTGGCAGGTGCGCAATACCAGCGGGAAAACATTGACCGTGACGGTTGATCCTGCCCGAACGGAGCAATCCATTGGAGGCAACTGCGTCGTGGTCTGGACCTGCACGGGGCTCGCCTCCACGTCACTGAAGCCGGGCGGGTTGCTGTCGTTCTCCACTTCCTTGCAGGCTCGCTTGGCGGCTGATAACGACCTTGCCGTCACTGCGTCCATCGAGCATGACGCACGCAAGGCGCTGGTTGCTGCGGCCTGGCGCGGTCCCGGACGTCTGGAAACCCCCGAGCCGGAACTCGACGCGGCTTTTGCCTTGCAGAAACTACATGTAGTGGAATGCCCTATAGAAACTTTCAAAGGCATCATCACCCACAATGGCAGCCTGACCTATGCGCCCGGCATCTGGGCCAATGATCCTCCTGAATATTCCAGCCCACTTTTTCCCTTCTTTGGCGATGTCCAACTGAATCACGCCAGTATGAATATGTACCGGGTCTGGCAGGACTATTGCCAAGAGAAGAACACCACCGCCATTCCCGGATGTTTCTGGCAGGAAAACCTGGAGATAGGGCAGTGGGAACGTGGCGATGACGCGATGATCCTGTATGGCCTGTCAAAGTTCCTGCTCTTCCAGGGCGATCGCGCTGCCGCCAAGGAGCTATGGCCGCTGATAGAGGCCAGTGCCGCCTCGGTGCTGAAACATACCACCACCGATGGCATCATCGCCTCTGAGAGCGATGAAATGGAAGGTCGCTATCCGACCGGCAAAGCCAATCTCAGCACCGCATCGCTCGCCTATGGTGGTTATCGCCAAGCGGCGCGCCTTGCCCAGGCCCTGGGCAAGCCAGAGGCCGCCGAATTCGACAGGCGCGCCGACACCTTGCGCATCGGAATAGAGAAATATTTCGGTGCCGAGATAGAGGGTTTCAAGACCTATCGCTACTTCAAAGAGAACACCACCCTGCGCGGCTGGATCCTGCTGCCCCTGGCCATGGGCATCTACGACAGGCAGGAGGGCACGGTTGCGGCGCTGTTGTCGGATAAGCTGTGGCCCAACCGCATGGCGGGTGCCGACATCCTCGCCGAAACCGGGCGCGAAACCGAATGGGGCCGCGAAACCTATTACGCCCTGCGCGCCCTGTTCAAGGTCGGTCGCACCGAGGAGGCGATCGACCTGACCCGACGCGTGGTCAAGAAACAGATTTTCGGCAGCAAGGGACCGTATCCTGATGAGGATGCCATCGATATGCTGTGCCCTGGTTCGCTGTATCCGCGCGTCTTCACCGAGGGGATGTTCGGCATCGTCCCAACGGGCCTTGATTCATTCACCTGCACGCCGTGGCTGCCCAAGGCCTGGCCGCGAATGGCACTGCGTGACCTGCGGGCTTTCGGCCGGTCTTGGGATCTGGTGGTGGAGCGCGATGGCGACCAGCAAAAGGTCACAGTCAGCAGTAAAGGTGAAATGATCATGACGGGCTCCGGACCGGCTGGTAAAATGTATTCCGTGAAGTTTTCAAATTAGAGCGCAGTGAAATCCATCGGGCAAGGAGCGCGGTTAAGACCAAGGAACGCAATGAGAAAAACAGGACAAATGATGAAGAACCATATTTTCTCATTGGCGACGAACTGGGTGAGAGAATGAAGAAGCTCTTGAAGTAATCAATCAACTATAGATCAATCCTAATGAAAACATTTGTCAAAACAACCGTCCTGGCGAGCACCCTGATGCTGGGCATCGCCAGCGTTTTCCCGACACAAGCAAAGCCGCTCAAGGTCTTCATCCTTGCCGGCCAGTCGAACATGGAAGGACCGGCGCGTATTACAACCTTCGACTACATCGGCGATGATCCGGCGACCGCTCCGTTACTGAAAATGATGCGCGGTGCCGACGGCAAGCCGACCGTGTGCGATGATGTGTGGATTTCGTATCTGACCGGAGCCAACGACAAGAACTTCACGCTCAACGGGAAACTGACGGCTGGTTATGGTTCTCTGTGGGGGGAGGACCCCACCAAGCCTGGCAGCCGTATCGGCCCGGAATTTACTTTTGGTCTCACGATGCGTGCGGCGCTTCATGAGCCGATCCTCATCATCAAGGCGGCCTGGGGCGGCAAGACTCTGAACACGGATTTCCGCTCACCGAGCGCGGGGCCTTTCGAACTGCCAAAGGATACCCTGGAACTTTGGGCAAAGTATCCCCAGGGAGCCCACGGCATTCCCAAAGCCGAGGACCGGCCCAAATGGCTGGCCGATCGGGCCGCCCAGACGGGTGTCTATTACCGCCTGATGATGGAGCATGTTAAAAAGGTGCTGTCTGATATCAATCGGGTTTATCCGGAATACGATCCAAAACAGGGTTTCGAGGTCGCGGGCTTTTCTTGGCTCCAGGGTTGGAACGACATGTGCGATGGTCTGGTCTATCCGGGCCACAATCAACCGGACCGTTACGCCCTTTACTCCGAACTGCTGGCGCACTTCATCCGAGACGTACGTAAGGATCTTGGAGCGCCCAAGCTGCCGTTTGTGATCGGTGTCATGGGCGTCGGCGGTATCCAGGATACGCCCAACACGTTCAGGCAGGCGATGGCCGCACCCGCCGCGATGCCGGAGTTCAAGGGTACTGTCCTTGCCGTGGAGACCGCGCCGTTCTGGGACAAGACATTAGGAGAGATTGAAGCGAAGCATGGCAAGGTCTCGCAGATGGCCTGGATTCTGAGTTCAAAGAACAAGGGCGGACCGAACGAAGACGGCAAGATGTCTCAGGAACAGCAGGCGGCCTATCTCAAGGAGTTTCGCGCCAAGCTGATCACTCCCGAGGACGACGCGGCGTGGAAGCGCGGCGCATCGAACGCCGGCTACCACTATCTCGGGTGCGCAAAGACGTTCGCATTGATGGGCAAGGGTTTTGCAGAAGCCAATCTCGCCATCATGAAGCAGCAGAAACGCCCGTGATGCATACATCCCTCAAACCGCAGGAAAAGTTGAATAGAGGCAAGTAACCATGAATAACGCACACTCTCGACGGCTTTCACACCAAAGCAATTTGTTGGCATTGACGCTATCGGCTTTAGCGGTGATGCTCCCGATGCACCGGGCTTGGGCCGCCGACATAGAGAAGCCGCAAAAAGTGCTACCTCTTCCTGGAGAAGTTTTCCAGGTCGATGGACGCACCGCATTCGTCATGCTCCCGGCGGCTGCGAACCTCCACTCGAATCGCCCCATCCCGTGGGTGTGGTATGCGCCTACGCTGCCCGCCCTTCCGGAAGCACGTGAAAACTGGATGTTCGAACGGTTTCTGGCGGCCGGCATCGCCGTGGCCGGCGTGGACGTCGGCGAATCCCATGGCAGTCCGCAAGGGCGTGCCCACTTCACGGCTCTCTATCAGGAGTTGACAGGCAAGCGCGGATTCAGCCGCAAGCCCGTCCTGCTGCCACGCAGCCGCGGCGGGCTGATGCTCTACAACTGGGCCGCCGAGCATCCGGATTCGGTGGGCGGCATCGCCGGGATCTATCCCGTTGGCAATCTCCGCAGTTGGCCGGGTCTGGATCAGGCGTGCGGTGCCTATGGCCTGACCGCAGCGCAACTCGAAGAACAACTCACGCAACACAACCCGATCGACCGTCTCGCGCCACTGGCAAAAGCCGGCGTGCCGATCTTCCACATCCACGGCGATGCGGACGATGTGGTGCCTCTGAAAGACAACTCCGCCTTGCTCGCCAGTCGTTACCGCGAGCTGGGCGGCTCGATGCGGCTTAGAATTCCGCCCGGGCAAGGCCACAATGTCTGGGACGGGTTCTTCCAATGCCAGGAACTCGTGGAGTTCGTCATCGCCCACGCCAGCCCGGCGGCGAGTCGCGAACCCACGGCGGCCTTGTTCCGTGACCCGCCCATGGAGGCCAGGCCCGGCGCATTCTGGGACTGGATGAACGGCAATGTGGATCTCGACCGGATGACTTACGAACTCAAGGAGATGAAGGCCAAGGGCATGTCCGGCGTGGAAATCTGGGACGTCGGCGTGATCCTTCCGATTCCCGAGGATACCATCCCCGCAGGCCCAGCCTTCCTCGGACCTGAATCGCTGAAGGCTGTCAATCATGCTATTGACCAGGCAGACCGACTGGGCTTACATCTGGGGATAGTGGCGTCGAGCAGTTGGAATGCGGGCGGCAGTTGGGTGGAGCCGCGCGATGCAATGAAGGGGTTCTATCATAGCGAAATCACTGTCAACGGTCCGGCCAAACTGTCGCAGGCCTTGCCTTTTCCTAAGTGCAGCGCGCCCAAAGGTGCCAATGGTCTGCCGCTCTACTACAAGGAAATCGCCGTACTGGCTTTTCCGCAGACGACGAACAAGGTCATTCGCGACACTGCATCCGTCGTCAACCTCAGCGAAAAGATGAACAGCGAAGGGCTGCTCACCTGGGATGTTCCTGCCGGTTCCTGGGTGATTGCGAGGTTTATCACCAGCAATACCGGACAGAAACTGACGGTGCCCACCCCCAACTCGAACGGCCTGCTCATTGATCACCTTGACGGTAATGCGGCCAGGCGCCATTTCCGCTACATCATTGACCAAATCCTGAAAGTGCGGCCGAGCCTGGACGCATTGCGCTACATGGAAGTGGATAGCGTAGAGGTTGGTAATCAGACGGATTGGACCGACTCCTTTGTGGCGGAATTCCGCCAGCGGCGTGGCTATGACCCTGTTCCGTATCTGCCAGTGCTCAAGGGGAAGAGCTTTGCCGATCCGCAGGTCACCTCCCGCTTCCAGCACGACTATCACAAGACCGTAAGCGACTTGTGGATTGACGGCCATTACCGCGCGTCCAGAGAATTTCTGAATACGTACGGAATGCAGCTCGTGGCCGAGGGTGGACATGGCGGTTACCCGCGTGCCGAACCGTTGCGCGCCTGCGGCGTGGTGGATATAATTCGCGGCGAGTTCTGGAACGGCTCGCGATTCTGGGTGGTGAAAGAGGCGGCCTCTGCCGCACACATTTACGGCCGGCAGATTGTGGATGCAGAGTCCTTCACGGGTTGGCGGAGCTGGCAGGACGGGCCGTTGGAATACAAGCGGCTGGCCGACACGGCATTTTGTGATGGTCTGAATCGCATAACGTTCCATACCTTCGCGCACACTCCGCCTTCAGGAGGTGTGCCTGGAAATATGTATCACGCCGGCGAACACTTCAACGTCAACGCCACCTGGTGGCCTAAAGCCGCACCCATGTTGTTCTATTTCTCGCGCTGCTGCTATCTTTTGCAGCAGGGTCAGCCGGTGGCGGATGTCTGCTTCTACTACGGCGACGACGCGCCCAACCTGGTCGCCACTCGCCGGATTGGCCCCGATTCCAAGAGGCTGGATGGCGCCACCTGTGCCCATTGCGGGAGGCCCAACCCGGCTCCTGCCAACGCACTCGGAACCGGTTACGATTATGACGTCATTAACTCCGATGTGATCCAAAACCGCATGGAGTTCAAGGACGGCCGCCTGACTCTGCCCCATGGCGTGAGTTACGAGGTCATCGTCTTGCCCGAACGCACCGACATCCCGCTGTCTGTTCTAACCAAGCTGGAAACTCTCGTTCGCGAGGGCGCGACGCTTCTCGGCCCCAAGCCCGAGCGTGACACTTCGTTGGCGGATTACCCCCGCTGCGACGAGCAGGTCAAGTCCATCGCCGATCGCATCTGGGGGTCTAACACCGACAGCAAAACATCCGGCAACTCCTACGGCAAAGGCCGGGTGATCGCCGACCGCAAGCGGGTCCGCGAGATCCTCCAGCAACGCGGCATCGGTCCCGACTTCGCCTACACCAGTCCAGGGAAGCCCGTTGATCTCGACTACATCCACCGCCGCACTCTGGCCGCCGACATCTACTTCGTCAGCAACACGCAAATGGAGGAGGCCGAGGCCGATTGCACCTTCCGGGTCATGCCACGGCTGCCCCAGTTCTGGCACGCAGACACTGGCAAGATCGAGCCATGCACCGCTTACACGCGCGTTCCCGGCGGGATGAAATTGAAACTCCGTCTTCCGCCCGCCGGTTCGGTGTTCGTCGTCTTTTCCGGCACCGCGCCGGAAGCCGCCACGCCCGCGCCAGTTGCGGTTGAAGCCGGCAAGCCGTCCGCGCCCTTGGAAATCACCGGGCCATGGGACGTTAGATTCCCGCCGAACCAGGGAGCACCACCCTCGCGCGTTTTCGAGAAGTTGGTCTCCTGGACCACGATTCCGGATGATGGGATCAAATATTTCTCAGGCACCGCAACTTATCTCAAGGAATTCGATGTGCCGGCTGCTTTGCTAGCCGGGGGTGGGCAACTCGAGTTGTCGTTGGGAGAACTCCGCAACGTCGCCGACGTCACATTGAATGGCAAACCACTCGGGATTCTTTGGAAACCTCCCTATACGTGCGATGTCACCGGTTTGGTCCGCAGTGGCAAAAATGAACTGAAGGTGGAAATCACCAACCTCTGGGCCAACCGTCTCGTTGGCGACGCGACTCTTCCCAGGGAAAAGCGTGTGACGCGCATCACCCAGAAAGTGCCCATCGCCGGCCCCCACGATTCCGGCCTCTTTGGTCCCGTACAATTACGTTCACACCCATTGGAGAAAGCAAAATGAAAACAGGTTCTTCTCCCGATCAGTTGCCACACAATGATGCTGAATAAAGACAAGACATCGGCATCCAAATCCTGTATTCGTGGGTTTTTACGGAACTTACGAAACAAGGAGAATGCCGATGTCAACGCTCAGTATAGCAGCCTACTTCCCATTTCGTCGAGTACGAATCACACGCCAGAGCGTCGCGGCCCAGGCCGACCTGGCGATGATCGATGTTGTGCCCGACGAACGGTTCCGTCCGGTCTGCCACGCCTGCGGCAAACCGGCGGGCAGGGCCAGGCAGAGAGAGGTCCGGGTCGTCCGCGATCTGAACTTCGGCCCGGCCAGCGTCTACCTTCGCTGCACCTACCGCAAGGTCTGGTGTGGTGGTCCATCGACTTCCGTGCCGCGAAGTTCGGGTAGTTTCAGCGGCCGAATAGGGCTGCGATGACGATGGTTTGACAAGTTGATCAGCCAGGTTGTTTCGATCAGGAAGTCCGCACAGCCTTCAGTGATGGCAGTATTTGAAATGGGCGCAGGGTGGTTGGTGCGATAGGCGACAGGCCGGCCATTCTGCCTGCTACGCCACTTGCCTCAGCGTGACGACTGGCAGGTGCTTTCGGCCCTGGTGGAAGTCCACCACGAGTTGCAGGTTGATGCCTGGCTTGCCCCGGACTTTCACTTGAGGAGAGGCGCACAAGGAATCACTGGGCCAATCTGGTCTGGGCTCCCAACGCGGCCTTCGGCATGCGGAGGCAACGCGCCTGTAACGTTCGTCAGGCGTGCGACCGCCCAGAGTTGTGTGCGGGCGGCAGGTGTTGTACCAGGCGATGATTGCGTTGGCCTCTGCACGCATCTGCCGCTGGTTTAGCGGAACGAGTATGCGTCGGAGGCCCTCGTCCTTCAGGGTCCGAATGAATCGCTCGACGATGGCGATGCTGCCGTACTGACCAACGGCGCCGAAACGAGGCCGGATCTTGCGGCACTTGCACCATCGCTTGAACCGTTCGCACCAGAACTGCGAGCCCTTGTCGCAGATGATGTACCTGGGCGGAGTTCCCGCTTGGCGAATGGTCTTGGCAAGGAAGGCGTTGACCTGTTGGCAGTCGGGCGGCTTGCGGAAGATAGCGACGCCCATTACCTTCCGCGAGAAGTGATCGACGACCACGGCCAGCCACCAGCAGAACGGCCAGCACTGGGGCAGGGCGAACGGTAGCCAGGGGACCCAGAAGCCGCCAGTGGGCACGACGGTCAGGTCGACGTGCCAGACATGGTTGGGGTGTTTGGCGGTGACGACTCGCTCGGTTGGTGTGGGTTCCTCTGCTGCTGCGGTGGAATCAGGCTTGCAGGGCGGCGATTTCTTGTCTTTGGCCTTGAGCATGCGGCCGACGGTGGTGACGCCAAGGTGCAGGCCGGCGCGGGCCAGGATCTGGGCGATCTTGACCTTGCCGAGTGCCGGGCACAAGGTCTTGAGGCGCTGGACGATGTAGCGGACGAAGTCCGGGAACTTGTTGACGGGCTCTCCGAGCTGCACCAGGGCGTGAGAGCCGTCCTCGTCGATACGTTTCAGCCAGGCGGCGATGGTCTCTGGCTCGACGAGGAACACGCGGGCAGTCTGGGCGAGTGACCAGCCACGAGCGGCCTTGAGTTCGAGGATGGCCATCCGTTCGGTAGGGGGGTAGTATGGTCGGTGCCGCGGATCGACCTTGGCCATGCGA
>Ga0315295_10004814_pt1 | contig 11527 bp, 13 predicted proteins | sample YL17G14_0_MG_FD_204453 | JGI IMG/M metagenome (GOLD analysis project Ga0315295, IMG submission 204453) | Sediment microbial communities from Yellowstone Lake, YNP, Wyoming, USA - YL17G14_0 | ecosystem: Environmental > Aquatic > Freshwater > Lake > Sediment | place: USA: Wyoming | collected...
TTGAACGGATTTGTGGGATCTGCCAGCAACTCCGCAATAGCGAAGGTGGTTGTAATGTTTCCGCTTCTTTGCGGTGTGGTTCATAATTTATACTCCCACCCACCTGAATTTTACTTCTGATTCTGGTGTTCTGATGAATACTGCAGAAAAAACCCAAACACTCAAAGAGATAATTGCATCAAAGGGATCGATGCTCGTATCATTTTCCGGGGGTGTAGACAGCGCACTGCTGGCGGTACTCGCAAAAGAGGTTCTGGGTAACAATACCCGGTGCGTACTGCTTGACAGCCCGGTTGTCCCGCGAGCAGCAATTGCAGAAGCACGACAGATTGCAGAAGAATCCGGCCTCCAGATGGAGATCATTCCTGTTCATGTCATGGACGATGAACGTTTTTCAAAAAATCCTCCTGATCGTTGTTACTGGTGCAAGAAAAAATCAGCCGATGTGCTGAAAGGGGAAAAAGAGGACCTGCATTTTGCCTGCATTGCAGATGGTCTTAACGTATCTGACACAAGTGAGCATCGCCCGGGATTAGCGGCAAGTACCGAAGAGGGAATAGTTCACCCATTTATTGAGGCAGGAATTACCAAGGAAGATATCCGCACAATTACACAGGGTTTGGGATTGAAGTTCTGGAATAAGCCTTCCGCAGCCTGCCTTTCATCGCGAATTCCCTACGGGGATGAGATTACCACCAAAAAACTGGCGATGATCGAGCAGGGCGAGGAATTCCTTTATGCCAGCGGGTTCTCCCAGTGCCGGGTCAGGATGCATGGGAACATCGCCCGGATTGAAGTCATGAATACCGATGTTCCAAAACTACTGGTTATGCGTGAGTCCCTGGTAAAAACCTTTAAAGTGATCGGCTTTGATTATATTACGCTCGATCTCGAAGGCTACCGTTCCGGCAGCATGGATGAAGTATTAACGAAAGGATGACAACAAAATGACCTCACACAAAGAGCGGTATACAACAAAAGATGAGATGTTCAGGCAAGAGCCCTGTATCCGCATTGACGGGGAAAAGATTAACATCGCCACACATGAAGTAATCGAAGAGATTCCTTATGCCCTCTTCATCAATGGCAGACATGCGATGACTGCCATGATGAGCCCTGGACGGCTTGAAGACTTTGTCACCGGCTATCTCTTCACGGAGCAGATCATCAAAACACCTGACGAGATTGAATCAATAAAAATTGAGCAGAACAGGCTCAGTGTAATTACAAAAAATCTCTTCAAGGTGCTCGGCCCCAAAAAGACCATCCTGTCCGGTTGCGGAGGCAGTACGTCGTTTATTGATACCGGTAAACTACCATCAATAAAATCCGGGTTCACTATTTCCGCAACCGCGATCATCCAGATGATCAAGGATGTCCTTGAGTCCGAACTGCATACGGTGACTGGTGGTGTTCATGTTGCCGGTCTCGCGTCTGCAGAAGGTGTGATCACCCGTGCCGAGGATATCGGGAGGCACAACGCGATCGACCGCGTGATAGGGTTCGCCCTGCGCAGCAATGTGGACCTCTCCAGCACCTGTGCAATCTGTTCCGGTCGCATCTCTTCTGAGATAGTACGAAAATGCCTGATTGCAAATATTCCGGTTGTCATCTCGCGGGGCGCCACCACGACCCTAGCTATCGAGATTGCCGCTAAGTCCGGTCTGTGCGTTGTCGGATTTGTCCGCGGTGGAAAAATGAATATCTATACCCACCCGGAACGTGTGCAGGGAGCCCCCTCACTTCCCCAGTGACTGGAGGAGACTGCATACCTGGCAGAGGTCCCCGCTGCAGGGATCGCCACACTTGCGGCAGGAATGAAGGGGTGCAGATATCCCAGAGCCTGAACAATAGTGTTCGATCTTTTTTTTGCTCTCCAGAAGGTGGAGCATCGTACCGGGATGCTTATATTCAAAACCCGATAGAAGTGACCTGACCTCACGTCGTAATGCATAGTGTGTATACGGGCACTCGGGAAGCACACGCCAGGCATCGTTTTGCATGAGATACATCGCAATCTCTTTTTCTGAAATGAAGGAGAGCGGTTTGATTCTTGGTATAAATGTGCCGGATGAATTGAGAGCGGAATTCCGGACAAGACGTGGCAGGTCACACCTGAATACATTCATGAGCACCGATTGCGCCTCATCGTCAAGGTTGTGACCTGTGGCAATCTTTGTCGCTCCGGCCCTCTGTGCACCGACCACCATCGCTTTCTTCCTGAGAATGCCGCACACACTGCAGGCCTGCGGTTCCCTGCCTTTGAGGAATGTATCAAGTGAATCCCCGAACAGTTCAGTAAATGAGATGCAGTGATGCTCAATCCCGAGCTTGAGGGTGAGCTGTTCGGCAGATTGGATCGTTTCTTCACGGTAGCCAAAAATCCCTTCATCAATAGTTATTGCAATAAGCCGGACATCCTCCCATGCCGGAAGGAGCTGATTCAGGAGAAGGAGGAGGGCTGTGCTGTCTTTACCCCCACTCAGGGCAACCACTACACGATCCCCGGGGATGATCATCTGCCGGCTTTTTACCGTTTCTGCTACACGGAGTTTTACGTCTTCAGTAAAATGAGCCCCGCATACGTGGCGACCGATGTGGCGCTGAAATAGTACTGCCGGCTCTGTGCAGAGGGAACATTGGGGTACATCCCGTTGCACATAATTTGAGTTCACGTATCAACCTCCGTGGGCAATCCTGATGATTCTGATCTCATCATCGCCCTCAACAACCGTATCCTCAGAGATCATTTTCCCGTTCCGTGCGACAATCACTTCAAGAGGATTTATCCCCAGCTCGAGCAGGACCTGTTCGATGGGGGCCGGAACCCGGTCAATAGTTATCGTTTTCTGGTCCGGGAGAACGAGTTTCATGTGCTGACAAGTAGTTTTGTGAGCAGGTTTTTTAAACATCCCCCTTGAGGACAAATAGGTGTGTGGCTCATGGACACTTATAAAAATTCTATAATGAGAAAAAAGACCCTGACATCATCCACTTATTTGATACACCGGATCAACACATACAATTACAGAAGTGTTCAGGGTGCAGGGGCCATCATCAATTCAGGAGGAAATTCTTCGGCTGAAAGAGGAACGGCACGCGATTATCCTTGCGCATAATTACCAGCCGGCCGATGTGCAGGATATCGCTGACCTTACCGGGGATTCTCTCGAACTATCCAGGGCAGCTGCCACCATGGAAGGAGAAGTAATCGTATTCTGCGGCGTAGACTTCATGGCAGAAACTGCGGCGATTATTTCTCCTGATAAAATAGTCCTTTTACCCGCCCGCGATGCCTGCTGCCCGATGGCTGATATGATCACGGCAGACGAATTAAAACTCGCAAAATCCCGGCATGCGGATGCAGCTGTTGTCTGTTACGTAAACACTACCGCTGAAGTTAAAGCAGAGAGCGATATCTGCTGCACATCTTCAAACGCGGTGAAGGTGGTAAACTCGGTAAAAGAAGACCAGGTAATCTTTGTACCCGACCGCAATCTTGGAAAGTATGTCCAGCGGTTTACCAAAAAAGAGATCCTGCCATGGGAAGGTTTCTGCATTGTCCACGACCAGATCACCCCGGGACATGTACGCGAGGCAAGGAAACTTCATCCCGACGCAATCCTCTTGGTTCACCCGGAGTGCCGACCCGAGGTAATCGATCTCGCTGACCAGGTCGCGAGTACATCGGGGATCATCAGGTATGTGTGCAATGCTCCGGAACATGAGTTCATTATCGGTACTGAGGTAGGTATCCTGCACCGATTCAAACGTGAATGCAAAGAAAAGAGATGTTATCCATTATCACCTGCAGCAACCTGCCTGAACATGAAAAAGACAGATTTGGGTAAAGTCCGTGATGCACTCGTTTCACTCCAGCCCAGGATTACCGTGCCAGAAGAGATTGCTGACCGCGCCCGCGGTGCGATAGAAAGGATGCTGGCAGTTTAAAAATGCGGTATCTTCATTCACTTCTGAACGGGGATATTTCTTTGTTCAGCATCTTTTCGATCCATAAGTTTCCTGTACATCTCCTCGCCAACACATTCCTTTGCGTGTTTGCACCACTGGATGCATGATTCAATTTCATTATACACAACAAAACCGCAGGAGCTGCATTTCACGGAGATATCGTTTGAGAAAAGTTCCACTTCCTCACCACATTGCGGGCATTTCTTAATCGAAAGGGTGGGTGTTCTGAGGTTCGCTGCACCCGGGCAATGATCGAGCATAATTTTCTTAGTACAAGGTCAGCTGACGATCAGATGATTCCATTGGCTGGATTACCCGCTCATCATCAGTATCAGGTGTATTGACAAGCGGGGAGACAGGGTACATTGAGAGGTTTTCTTCTGGATACGGTGTAAGGATTTCTTTGAGGTCTCCTGCACCCAGGGGATTTTTTGAAAGCCAGAGATCTTCATTTTCTCCTGAAAGGATTGAAGGCATACGGTTGTGGACTTCTGCCACCAGCTCATTGGGTTCTACTGTGATGATAGTATACGTCAGCAGAGGATTTCCCGCTGGATCGTTCCATTGGTCATAGAGCCCCGCAAAAGCAAAAAGCGGGCTTTTTGGCAGATTAATGTAATACGGGATCTTTTTTGTTCCCTCTTTTTTCCATTCAAAAAACCCGGATGCCGGGACAAGACATCGCCGCTTTTTTAAGAGTCCCGCAAAAGAGGGTTTTTCTGCAAGGCTCTCTGCCCGGGCATTGATGGATCGTTTTGCGCTGCGAATATCCCGGGTCCAGTGAGGAACCAGTCCCCATTTCATCATGACAAGATTCTTTTTATCTCCATGTACATCGTCGTTGACAATAACCGGCATCTCGTTTCCCGGGGCGATATTGAACCGGGAACGTAAGCCAATCATCGGGTTGAACACACGGAATCTGTTACCAAGATCATCAATAAAGATGAGGGAGTAGCGGCCGCACATATTTCTTGATCGTGTCGGATGTTTGCTGAACCGGTATATCATCCTGCCGCAGGGCAAATGAACATGATACAGGCAAAAAACAGGTATCATACAAAGATGTAATATTATCTATCGCCAAGTAACCGGCAAACAATGACGGAAAAACAGCTCATATCGACAATAAAATACGTGAGTGGGACAAAGCCGGCTTTTTTACTCTCGGAGATCATCCCCTACCTTGATGAGCCTTTACCGTTGAACAAGGTGTTCACCATCATTTCACCAAAACTTCCAGACCTTGGTCTTGTGGCCCGTAAAGTGGCGGGGGATATTGAGATTTCACGGATCCCGCCAGTGCTTCCTCTCATCCTGAATACTGAAGAACACAAACGGCAGGAGACATTTTTTTCCGCAGGTTTACTACCTGCACCACTAGCGCAGAGAATCGAGAAGTACATAACAAAAAAAGTAGGAAAGGACTGGAATGATCCGGTCATCATCGAACGGTTGCGCAGGGCAATTGTCGCCCAGAAAGATGATTACTGGAAACCGGAACATAAACGATCATTGCAGTATACAAAAGGTTATAGTGTACTTGCTTATCTGGCCTACCACTTCCCGGTCTATTTTATGCAGACCGGACGCCTGCTCATGATGCTGGCACGCGATGGACTGCTCAGGAAAAACATGACGATCCTTGACGTCGGGACCGGGCCAGGTGTTGTGCCGCTTGCCATTGCCGATTTCTATTCGCGGCTCGATGACGCACAGGCAACTGTCTGGTCCCTTGAACGATCAGAAGAACATATTGAGGCATTCACCTTTTTGTGTGACGCATCTTACAGCATGCGGGGGAGGGTAACAATCAAACCTCCGCAAAAAACTGATATCAGGTCTATCGACTCCAGGGCGCTACCGGAAAAAATCGACCTGATAATCTTTTCAAATGTCCTCAATGAACTCCCGGATGCCACCATGGAAGTACGGGTAGACATTGTCAACAAGATCTCAGAGCGTCTTGCGCCCGATGGTTCAATTGTTATTGTCGAACCTGCGGATGAGGAGAACGCGACCCGGATGCGTTCACTGTCAGTTTCGCTGCACAAAAAAGGGCTCTCCATCTACGGACCATGTTCATTCATCTGGGGTTCGACATGCACTGCGCCCCGCTGCTGGAGTTTTGAGACTGCCCCCGCAATCAGGCTTACCCGGCTTATGGAGACTCTTGCCCACTGTGAAGACTCGTACCGGTACGTGAATACTGACATCAAGTACAGTTATGCTGTCCTTCGTAAGGATGGAATGCGAAAAGAGACATTCCGCCTGCCCGCAGGATCGAAATTCCTCAGGTTATCCAAACTGCACCTGCATGTCGGGAAACGGATCAATGTTGCCGGCTTAAAGATGTCAGCTGAGCTCGGGGATGCACGATCTCATGTATTCAAGCTCTGCGACGGGACGGCCAAAACACCGGTTTACGCGGTGCTGCCTTCCTACCATATCACCATGGAAAATGATGCAATCACTTCAGCACCCTATGGATCCGTCATTGAATTGCGAAATGTACTGGTCCGGTATAACAAAACACATGATGCGTATAACCTGCTGGTGAGCAGGAATACGGAAATACACAGGGTCGGCACCAGGACGCAGGAACCAGGAGACGAAATCCGTTAAATCCGATCCTGACTGATTATTCCACAATATCCTACTTTTTTGCCCATAAGTGTTTTGTCCTTTGCTCACTAAAAAATAACAACAGAATTTTCTCCAACCGTTTCTGATTTATCGAGGGAATAGAAGTGTCACTTTCAAAAGGATGTATTCTCTGCCACCAGGGCGCAAAGATGGTACTCTTTGTCACGGGACGCTGCCACCGTACCTGCTGGTACTGCCCCCTCTCATCTGAACGGAAAGGGACTGACACGGTTTACGCAAATGAGCATCCCATAGATATTCCCACCCAGATTGTCGAAGTGGCTGAACGGATGAGTGCACTGGGTACCGGTATCACCGGGGGTGAACCGCTGCTAGTCCTTGCGAAAGTGACGGCATATTGCCGGTTGCTGAAAGCCAATTTCGGCCCGGAACACCAGATTCACCTCTATACCGCGATGGCTCCGACTGATGCAGATCTGGCAGAGATGCAGGGCCTTGTCGATGAGATCCGGCTTCATCCGCCGCATGAATGCTGGGAGAAGATCCTAGAATCGGATTTTATCCGGTCGGCAAAACGGGCAAAAGAGATGGGTTTTGATATCGGAGTTGAAGTACCCGCGTTGCCCGGTCTTGAACACCTCATACCCGCACTACCGTACCTTGACTTCCTGAATATCAATGAACTCGAATGGGGCGAGACAAATGCGTACAACATGCGGGAACGGGGATATGAACTTGCAGACGAAATGCACAATGCAATTGAGGGAGCAATCGGCTGGGCGGAGGAGTTGTGCCGGCACGACAAGGTTCACTGGTGTTCGTCGGCTTTTAAAGACTCGGTGCAGCTACGGGAACGATTGAAACGAATTGCAGAAAATACTGCCCGGCCATTTGATGAAATTACCCCGGATGGAACCATCGTATACGGTGTGCTTGAACTCTTACCCCAGCAAAGAGTGATATGTACGAAAGTATGCGAGAAGTCACTTGAGCCCGGGAGTTTTGAGATCTGTGATGACCGGATTGAAATGGCGTGGTGGCTGCTTGAAAAAAATGCTGATGACCTGCCCGGGAAAAAATATGTTGTTGAGCGCTACCCGGACAACGGCATGATTGTCGAGGTGACACCATTATGATCCTGCGCCCGCTTATCGACCCGCTCTACGAGAAGTATCTAAAGATGCAGTGCAGTCAGGTACCAAACCATATTGCTATCATCCAGGATGGTAACCGGCGCTATGCAAAAATGCTGGGAATCGATACACCGCGGGGGCACCGGGCAGGTGCTGACAAAACCGAGGAGATGCTTGACTGGGCCCACGAACTTGGTATCCGCCATATCACCCTGTATACGTTCTCAACGGAAAATTTCTCACGGGAAAAAGAAGAGGTCTCGCACCTGTTTGCTCTCTTCAAAGAAAAGTTCCTTTCTGTGCTTCATGATGAACGGGTTGAGAGATACAAGATCCGTGTGCAGATGGTTGGGGACCGGTCGATGCTTCCTGAAGACCTGCTGGCCGCAGTGGATGCCGCTGAGGAAGCGACGCGGGATCATCAGGGTTTTACCCTGAATATCGCTCTTGCATACGGTGGAAGAAACGAGATTGTTCTCGCTGCCCGTGATATCCTTTCGGCTGTTGCAAAAAATGAGATCCAGCCAGGACAGATTGATGTCCAGATGGTGGAACGACACCTGCATGATGGAAAAGGAATCCCGCCTGTTGACCTGATCATCAGGACGGGTAACGAATGCCGGACATCCAACTTTCTCCCATGGCTTGCAACCGGGCACGAATCTGCGGTATATTTCTGCGCTCCTTATTGGCCCCTTTTCAGAAAAATTGATCTGCTGCGTGCCATGAGGACCTATGACCAGCGGGCTTCATTGAAAGAACCCTGACTTATTCCGGGTTCATTAAAAAAGAGAGATCGTATACTATATTTCTGTTCACAGTCAGATCATCTGTTGAGAAGCCATGTCCGCAAAAAAAGATCCAAATGACCAGTGGCGGCAGACAACAATCGTGATAAGGTCTGATATATTTTTAAAAGCCATTGAAGTCGGACTGGATATTAGTAATGAATGCAACCTTGCACTTGCGAACCAGACGGGAATTGATTACCAGCAACAGCACCTTTCCGATAGGGTAATTGCTGATCCCGTGATCCTTGATGCAGATACCCAGATAAAAGAATTGAAAAAAACGGGCAGAAAAACACCAATACCCGACATTCACCCGGTAATCAATGCAGATGATCCGACCGCCATTTCCAAAGTCATGAAAGCAAAACAGCGGCCACCGGTAAAACCCGTCGCGGAGGTACCAGTTTTGAAAGACCCTGCTCCAATTACATCAGGTATCAGTCAAAAAATCTCTGCAAAGGGAGGGGCAATCGGAGGAAGAGGGAAAACAGTTGCACCAGATAAGAAAAAGAAGGAGGATAGTCTGAAAAAATTTGTTGCAGCAAAGATCATCCGGGTAGATTCGGATGAGGCAGTGGTAACAAAAGATGATATGTACCAGGCATTCACCCGATGGTGCAGGGACCACCGGATTGCTGCGGTACCAGAACGAAAAGTGTTTGCCACTTTACTCAAAAACAAGTTTGCCTTCACAGAAAAAACAGTGAACGGTATCGCGTGCTGGATGAACATCCAGATTAAATAATCCCGTTATTTTCCAAAACGCCGTATTCTTGACTGGTAATCCCGTATCAACCGAAGAAAATCCACTTTTCTGAGTAATTTCCAGTTAATATCCGAAAAGAAGAGTTCGGAATATACTGATTGCCAGATGAGGAAATCTGTCAGGTGGTCTCCCCCGCTTTTTATCACAATGTCGGGTGTGTACTGGAACGTCAGGTAGGATTCGATTGTTTTTTCATCGACCTCTTCGGGTAAAACATGATCCTGCGCCATCCTGCGGATACACGAGGTAATTTCTTCTCTTCCGCTTGTGCCGATTGCAACGACAACATCCATCCCATTCCCGGCTACTTCTTCCTTGTCGCCGATATGGAGGATAAGATGGGAAATACTGCCAATTTTTCTGACAGTGGGCAGGTATTGTATCATTTCATCGGGAACCGGGGTGCTGATATGGAACGTAAGGCCCTGGATCCTTTGCTTTGATGACGGATTATGTCGGAGAGTGAAATCTGATAGCTCATTACACCATGAAGCGATAAGGAACAGGTTTTCCGGGGCATCTGCCATATCCCTCCCGCTGATCATGAAACATACATGCTTTGGCAATTCGGTTATCTGCCGTTTGAGCATATATTCATAGAACCAGTAAATCATCTCTTCCCCACTGTTTTGATTATTGAATTTTATCAGATTTACGTTTTAATTCGTTTTGTGTCTTTTCTTTAAACATTGCAATGCCTTTTCGCCAACGGGGTGCTACCTCCGATTATGGTATTGGCGGTTCTCATTCGAGGTTATATCCGTTCTTTTAATGTAATGCCATACCCAAATCAATAAAGTTGTCGCGTACCCAGAGTATATACGAGACATATCATGCAGCCCTCCGTGCGGGAAGATTATCTGGAAGCCATACAACACTTCACGATAACCACCGGGCACTCCCCTATGCCACACGACATTGCAGCAGTATTTGGCAAACCTGAGCGGGAAATTCGATCAGATCTGGAAGATCTCAAGGAAAGCGGGGATATTACAATCACCAACGATGACGCCATCAATCTTACCTTGACGGGTAAATCTGTTGGGGAATGCGTGATAAAAAAACATGAAACACTCCAGTTGTTTTTATCAGAAATTCTTGGCATGGATTCCACAACTGCATCCTCAGAAGCATGCACTCTTGAACACTCGGTTTCCGATGAGACTGTCGACCGTCTGGGCAATTACTTAAAAAAAACAAGACCGTCAGGGAATATAATCGCTGACCGCCAAAAGCCGGTGGTATGCGGTTTCACTGGAACGACCTGTGATGAGTCCTGCACTCCACCTTCATTGCTTGATTTTAACGAGGGCGATGAGCTGGTTGTGCGGTGTATCCTGGGACAGTCATGTGCAAAACGGCTGCTTGACCTCGGCGTTGTGCCGGGTCAAAAAGTAAAAATTCGAAGAAAACAGGGGAAAGATGCACTGGTCCTCCAGGTAAAAGGGTGTGATGTCGCCCTGAGCCCCGAGATCGCTGCTGCAGTAATAGTGGAACGTTACTCATGAAGATCGCGCTTCTCGGTAACCCCATGGCTGGAAAGTCCCTTATTTTCAACCAGCTCACTGGACTTGGCATCGAGGTAAATCGTTATCCGGGATCCTCTGTCTGCCTGGAATGTGGTAACGTCTGTTACAAAAAAGAGAAGATCGAGATAGTCGATTTGCCTGGAATCTATTCCCTTGACGGGAGTTCTGAAGAAGAAATACTGGTACGGAAATTCCTTGAACAGCCGGGGGCGGATGTCATTGTCGCAATCCTTGATGCCTCAAAACTTGAGCGGAGTCTCTACCTCTTCACCCAGGTTGCAGAATTCTCACCAAAAATAATTGCTGTCCTCAACATGATCGATGAAGCTGAAAAGCAGGGGCTTATTATCGATGTTGATACACTTTCAGCCCGGCTGGGTGTCCCCGTTCTTCTCACTGCTGCTTCAGAAGGGAGAGATATTGACCGTATTCTCCCTCTTGCTCTGGGATCCAGCAGGGTTGTGTCTCTCGAGGTTCCCTATGACCATCACATTGAGGCGGCACTTAAAAGCCTTGAAAAAACAATGGGCACACCCCGTTACAAAAATCTTCTCGCATTACAGGGCACTGGCGAAGATCCTATGCTCCTTGATTCAGCAGGTGCTGTTGCGCACGAGATCGAACTCCGCCACCGGATGTCAGTCCGCCAGATCATTGCAACGAACCGGCATAATCTGTCCAGAAAGATTGCAGCTTCAGCGGTCAGACAGGGAGATCGGAAAAAAACTT
>Ga0315295_10004816_pt1 | contig 11526 bp, 8 predicted proteins | sample YL17G14_0_MG_FD_204453 | JGI IMG/M metagenome (GOLD analysis project Ga0315295, IMG submission 204453) | Sediment microbial communities from Yellowstone Lake, YNP, Wyoming, USA - YL17G14_0 | ecosystem: Environmental > Aquatic > Freshwater > Lake > Sediment | place: USA: Wyoming | collected...
CCTCCTTGTGTCATAAGGGTTTATCAGAAATCGAAAACTACCCCTTATATCGTTATGCACAAGGAGTGCGCCTTCAGTGAATCCCCCCCCAAAACACTCTTTCAAAAATCCCCTAAGTTTGAGTTTTTTTACCTTCGCCGCGTTGTAGGGCTATATCGGCCCTCCTGCGAGGATTTTCCGCCTGTGGCCGTGGTTCTTCTGAGATTTGCTCGTCCGTGGCCAACAGTCAGCTACTGCTTTGACGGTGGGCTTTTCGCGTTCGGATTGTCCAAAAAAGAACTTGAATCGCGGGTCGGCGAGCGATACAATCCTTACAGTAATTGTTGAGCGAGGATAACAGCTTGATTGTCAAGCAGAGATACGCCCTCTGTCGGCTCTGCGTACAGGTCCTACGTTGGAGACGCAAGGACGCTGCTCTGCGTATGCTAAGGAGCTGATAAGATGATGAAGAAAGCGGCAAGAAAAAAGGCTGTGAGGGGAAGGGGCGCGGATAAGTTGGCGAGGCAGAAGGACGAAATGAGGAGCAATGGCAGGGCGGAAAATGGACTGCAGAGTGATCTTGCGTCAATAGAGATGATGATCGAGGACCGTCTCGGGGTGAGACTTGGGCCAACATCCAGGCGGGTGATCGCTTTGGCTTATGGGTTAACCCAAGAGGTGAGCACGCCATCGCCGATGCTCACGACAAGCTTTCTTCTCTTCGGAATGGTTGAGTGTGGGCGACGAGAAAGGGTGCGGAACAGTGCCAAATTCTTATTACAGAGAGTTAACTACACCGAAAAAAGAGTCCGGGATTTGTACCTGAATGCAGCAAGGGATGAGTCGAAGCGGGGAAGGGATGAGTCGAAGCGGGGAAGGGAGACACCGTCGATAACAGACTACGCCTTAGGTGCGATCAAGAAGGCAGGAGAGGTTGCACTTGAAACGACGGGCGGGAACACGGTACACGCCCGTCACTTACTGGCCGGAATCATTCTTTACAGACCGCAGATGCCTGAAGCGGGCGCACAAAAAAGGCTGAGAGAAATGCGTATCGGGGCCAAGGAACTTGAAAGAGACTTTCTAAGTTTTCTGATAAAGGCAGAACTTGACGACAAGTACGAGGCTTGGGAAAGAATACTGGGTGGCCAGAGGATCGAGGCGAAGCCTACGACGAAATCCGATAGTGCTGGACCCTATCGAGTGCCAATAGCGTCGTTCAGCGGTGACGGCGTGCGAGATGCGCAAGGCAAGCTTATCGACCGGTTGGGGATTGAGAATGAGGTCGAAGGGATGAGCAAGCTTGTGGCGTCGAAGGACATCAGGTGGCCCTTGTCAATAGGTTTGTTCGGACGCTGGGGTAGCGGGAAAACTTTTTTTATGGAGATGATGGAGGATCGGATCAGGGAAATCGCCCATCGCTCGAATGAAGGGATCGAAAAAGGCCGAGAGTCGGCTTTTTGCAGAAACGTGGTACAGATCAAGTTTAATGCCTGGCACTATATGGACGCGAACCTATGGGCCAGCTTGGTGACGCATATCTTTGACGAGCTTGTAGAACAAATAAGCACAGGCGAAAAGGAAGATATTGAAAAAAAGAAAAAGCTCCTTTTTGAAAACGTCGAGTCTGCGAAAAAGCTCCTTGAACAGGCACAAAAGAGATACGACGATGCGAAAAGGTCCGTGGAAACGGCGAAGCAGAAAATAGAAAACTTGGAAAGTAAGAGGAATACTACCAATGATGAGCTGAAAAACGTGAGCTTCAGAGATATTGCTGTATTGGCAAAGGACGATCCGAGGATACGCGAACAAGTCAAGCGGGTAGCCGAGTGCTTGGGCCTGGATTCAGTGCCGGGTAATGAAGATCTGCGCAAAGTTGTTCAACAAAGCCGTGACATTTTGGGGAAGATTACGCTCATTTGCAGGAGCACCGCTTCGAGACAAGGGGGCAGACTTCGACTGTTGGGCTATACCGCATTGCTGGTGGGACTGCCGGCAGTACTCGGCTTGATCGTGTTGCTTGTTGCTCCTTCCGGATGGCTCAGCCGAATAGGTGGTATTATTGTAGCAGGTTTGACTTTCTTGCGTGAATGGGCCAAGACCATCGCACCTCAATTGAGGCAAATAGATGAAGGGCTGGATCGGTGGCAGCAGGTTCAGAAAGAGATGCAGAGTATAATATCCCAGAAGACCCATGAGCAAAACGAAGAAGAGTCTCGTCTGTGCGGGGGAATTGAACGTCTTCGAGAGCTTGAAAGACTTGCCCGCGAAGACCTGGAATGTGCCTCGAAGCTTGAGCAGGAGGCAAACAACGAGATGGAAGAGGTTAAAACTGGCCGGAGGCTATACAAGTTTATTGAGGAGCGTAGCAGCCGGAGAGAATATAAGGATAAGTTGGGTATCATCGCTCTGATTCGTGAGGATTTTGAGGGACTTACCAAGCTGATACGTGAGAGCGCAAATGATAAATCGGTAGATGAGCTAAGGCGCATAGACCGTATTGTGCTCTACATCGATGACCTAGACCGCTGTCCGGCTGACCGTGTGGTAGAGGTGCTTCAGGCTGTTCATTTGATTTTAGGCTTCGAGTTGTTTGTGGTGGTCGTAGGTGTGGATCCGAGGTGGATACTCCACGCACTTCGGGAGGAATACACGGCGTTTGGGGGTACGGATGAGCAGTTGGGTGCCATCAGTAGAAAGTGGTTGACGACACCACAGGATTATGTCGAGAAGATATTCCAAATACCGTTTTCTGTGCGCCCGATGGACCGCTCCGCCTATGAGCGATTAGTGAGTCAATTAGTTGAAGCCCACGACGATGGGATGAGCGAGGGTCGTGACAAACGACCGCCAAAAGGTGAAACGAAAAGCCTCAAAATTGTCGATGGTCGGGATAAGAGCAAGGTTTCACCTGCGATGAGGGACGGCGCAAGGCCGACCCCCGCAGCAGGTAGTCCGGACGATTTGTCCCGCCAGCAAAAGCAGCCGATGGATGTGTCCCCGGAACAACAGGGAGCGGAGAGACCGGAAGAACTTGAATTCGATCTGGCACCGCCGGCGATGAAACTTGAACCAGGAGAGATAGAATTCATGAAGGCCGTGGGGGATCTAATGCCTTCGCCGCGGGCCACCAAGCGTTTTGTAAACATATACAGGTTTCTTCTTGCGACACTGACCAGCCAGCAGGAGGTTGTTCAGTTCAAGGGGAAAGACGGCCAGCCGGGTGACTATGAAGCCGTGATCGTGATGCTGGGGATCCTGACGCGATTTCCGACACAGGCTTGTGACATACTTCGAATGCTCGCGGGCGATCCGAAGGGACTGGAGCGATTTTCCGTCTTTGCCGCTCATCTCAAACCCACAGAGAAGCAGGGAACAGCGCCCGCACGTTATAGCAACATTGTGCTGGACGACATCCCTGACTGGGAGCGCCCGACGTGGGAACTGCTGTCCGGTATACTTGAGGAGAAGGCGAAATCGCTCTCGAATGATTCCCTCGCTCCTTTCGCTCGTTGGGCTGGCTGGGTGGGAAGATTCAGTTTCCAATATGGTCGAGCGGCTGCAGATTTTCAGCCAGGCACAGATAACCTCGTCTCTGAGCCATAGCTAGTTCCCTGTGGTTTGCGGTTTTGCCTGTCAGTAGACAAGTTTTCGTTCTTGAATCGACAATCGGCAATCTCCCGTAAGGGACGCCTTACGGCGGAAAATCGTCAATTCTTTCGTTTTACCAGTGCGACCCAGTCGCTCGCCCCTCGTTCCCCTGCTTCCGCAGGGGCAAGCCTGTCCCCGCGCATGCGGGGATCCCTCGTCTCTCGTTTGTCGCTGGGCGGGTTGCCGATGGCGACTTGGCCGGGGCCGATGGTCTCGGTCTTATCGCCGGTTTGCAGGGGGCCAGAGGTGCGCGGGTTGTACCATTGGATGGTGAAGGTTGCCGAACTATTGCCCAGGTCAAGGCTCGTCGTGCCGCCTTTGGGCAGATAAATCGCGTAAATCTGTCCCGGCTGGGCGAAGCAGTAACCATCCTTGGCGCTGATCAGCTCATCGTGGTGCGTCATCTCCGTAAAGGGCAGGTACCGGTGGAAGAATTCTAAGGCGTATCGCGTCAGGTCCCAAATGTGGTCCCGGCTGCGCCAGTCCTCGCAATTGAGGTCGTTGTGGGCGAATTTATAGCCGAAGTACCATTCGACGCCCGCGCCGCCGGCCATCAGATGGCCCCACAAATGCCTGCTGCGGACCTCATCGTGCCAGTAGTCGTCAGCGTCGGGCTTGACGCCGGTATCGGCCGGACCGATCTCGTCCAGGCTGACGAACCACTGCCGGCCCGCCGCGTCCGAGGCGTCGAGCCACTTCGTCGTCTGGGCGTGCGTGTCGTTGGTTTGCAGCGATGGGCCGTCGAAGTATTCGTAACCGAGCAAAGGCGTGTACACCTCGTCATATTTCCCCGGGAACGTATGGCAAACGACGGGGTGCTCGTAGGGGTCGAGGTCTTTGATGTATTTGCAGAAGGCCTTGCGCTGCTCGTCAGTGTTGGTGTTCTCCTCGCCGAGGTTCCAGGTCACGGCCAGGTGGTGAGCGAAGCGGGCGATCAGCTCGCGGTAATAGAGTTTTCGCTGGGGGCCGAGCTCGCCGCCGTCGAGGCCCTGGTCGTTCTCGGTTTCCTGGGTAACGACGTGGAGCATCAGGCCGAGCTTGTCTGTATGCGAAAAGACGATCTCCCACTGGTCGAGCTTGCTGCAATCGAAGCGATATTTTTCTGCCGGATTCGTCCAGGGCCAGACGTCTTTGCCGTCGCCGCCGTCGATGTTGTAGGGCAGGAAATAGACGCTGTTCATGCCTTTGGAAGCCAGGTAGTTCAACGCTCCGATCATGCCCTTGCCTTTGCCGTCTTTCCAGGCCGGGTCACCCGGCCGCCAGTCCTTCACGTGCGGCTCGTAGTGGTGGATGAACTTGTCGCCTGCAGCTTCGCCATCGCGTTTCAATTCGCCCGCATCGTACGTATCGTCGAAATCGGCGTAGGCCAGGAAGTTTTCAGGGGTGTCGGCGCCGCCTTTGATGAAGTAGTCGCCTGTTTCGGCGAATTGCAGGTAGCGTTTGCCGGCGTATTTGAGCATTCCCTTGGCGCGGTGGTCCCGGCCGGTCTTATCGCTCGGGGCGATTTCAAGCGTTCCCGTGGCGCTGTCGAAAGCCGTGGCGGAGCCGGCCTTTACGTCGCTGCTTAACGCAACGTCGGGTCCCGTGCGGAAGGAGACGCCAAAGGACCATCGGCCTACGTCATCCGGCACAAAATGCACACGCCATTTGTTGCCTGACGCAGCGCTGGATTCCGCCGCATTCCCATCGGCCGCGTAATAGCCCGGTACAACGTATCGTTTCGTGCCTTTGACGAACGTGACGCTCAGCCGGTAGTCGCGGAAGGGATTCGGCTCGGCCGTTTCGCTCGTTTGTGGGCCGCTGAACGTCAGCGTGACGTCATGCCATTTCTTTAGCTCGCCCGAAACCTCATACTTCTCCTCAGCACCATAAGCACAGACCCCGCTTACGAGGACAGAACATATCGCAATGATTGAAATCGACCGATACCGCTTCATCTTTCTGCTCCTGACAAGTGAGTTCACCCCATGAGATAGGCTCAGCCGCCATCTCACCAGGTGAATCTGATTGCGGTATGTTATAAAGCCAGATTGGAAACTTGCAATAGATTTCTTGAGCCGACGACTCAGCAGCTCGCTACCCGGCATGCGCGCAAAAAAGCCGAGCCAATGCAGCCCGGCCTTTTTCTCTCGTGCGACTGTATCTTATGTTCTATTGCGGCTTTTCAAGCTCAGCCAGTCTTTCAGGGGAAACCGTCTCTGCGTGCAAATCGCCATATATGACGCGGTATTCGTTATCTGAGACCTTCCATCGCATCAGGACCTTATTTGCGTCCTGGGGGGTAGCTGTATTGCCGTAGTAGGCGGGGTCCTTTTCATCCCGAACGAGCCCCCTGTAGAGCAAAATGAATTGGATTACCGATTTCCCGGCACTACGGACTCTGTTGAGTTTTTCTTCTTCGGTAAGGCCTTTCATCTCATCCTTCAGTCGCAGGGTTGCGGGAGTCTCACTCTTTTCCAATGCCGAGAGTGCTACCAATGCAGGCCTTTCGCTTCCGCTGATGGTGATGTAGCTGCCGAAGAGCTCGATACATTGCTTTAGACCCTCGATGGCAGCCTTCTCATCAAACACGGTCGGGCGGTCTACAATTGTATAGCCCTCCGGTACGGGCGGCGGTTCAAAGTCCGCCGCCGTAACGGGGACATCCCACTCGTAATCGTGCTCAACAAAACGATGGGTGATCGGATTTCCCCTCTCGTTCAGTCCACTGGTGAGACTGTCGTACCGTACCGGCAAGCGTGTCTTCACATTCACCCATACCTTGACGTCGACCCGTGGATCCTTGGACACGTACGCTCTCAGCGGCAAGTGGCAGTTGGGATCGGTGGTGCGGAATCCTTCCACGTCAACGCCATCGATGGTTGACCGGCCCAGACTCTCGTAGTTGCAGGCCATGATACCTTTGAGATACGCACCCGGGTCGCTCCATTGAATCAACTCCTTCTGTTGGCGTTGAGCCTCTGCATCGTTCCATTTCAAGCGCGTGTATCTCTTCTCCATGGGTGAGATCCAAATGAATGCTTTCTTCTGCGGGGACATGTATAATTCCCTGCCCGGCAACCATCCACCATTCGGGTCTGGTCTCTGAGCATGGCTCTTGTAGCCATATTCTCGCGAGGTCAGACCGCTGTAGCGTGTTTCGAATCGGCGCAGTTCGCCCGAAGGCAATTGCTCGGTCCCCGTGTAACTCCCTTTGTTTCTCCATGCCTTGGCCTGTTCGACGCGAGCGACCACGTCCGCCAGGGCAATTCCTGATTGCGTGCCTCTCCATAGCGACAAGCCTATCACACAAGCGATAACGACGACCGTCGCCGCGGCTAACTTTATGATTGGACTTTTCATAATGGTTCTCCATGTACTCGGCCCGCCAAAGGTCGATTTTGCGTTTCTTGCTCTTTCATGAGCGGCGAGCACCTTATCGAGCACTGCTTCATCCATTCTGGGATTGGTGTTCACCGCTGCGTTTTTGAAGAACTCGTTTATATTGTCTACCGGCTTCATTTGTCCACCTGAGAATTCAATAGTGACCGCAGTTTGTTCAGGCCGTACCGGTATCGGCCCTGGACTGTGTTGATTGATGCGTTCCGGACTTTGGCGATCTGCCTGAACGTCATGCCGCCCTGCATATAAAGGCCGATGACTTCACGCTGCTCGTACGGTATTTGAGCCATCGCGCTGCCCAACAACTCCAACTCTTCGCTCAATATGGCCCACTGCTCTGGCCTTTCTGCCTCGCAGATGACGCAATCTGCGTCCTCGACGCCGGTCGCTTCATGCCTTTGCCGGTCCCGCACGGTGTTGCGAACCCGATTGGCAACGCACGTAGCCAGATACGTCTTGAGATTGCCGGCCGGGCGGATTTTTGCCGCCGACTGAGCGAAGCTCACAAAAACATCCTGAACGGCATCCTCAGCGGTGCTGACGTCGTTCGTCAGGGCGACGGCCAGCTTGAGCAGATCGTTCTTGTACTTTTCATAGATCCGACGCAGGGCATCCGAATTGCCGAGCTTGAATTTCCAGATAAGGAGTCTGTCTTCCACTATTTGGCCCAACGCATCATAAGAAAGATCTTTCTTCACTCATAACACACCCAACCCGTCTATCTTAGTATAAAGAAAACAAACGTTTCCACCACGTTGAATCGGTTTACGCTTCCGAAGCGCGTAAAAAAGGCCGGACTGAGAAAGGCCGGCCTAATTCACAGATTCTCAAGATGTTCGACCTACTTGGGTAACGCCGCCTCAAGCTCCGCCAGTTTCTCCGGGGAGACGGTTTCCGCGTGCAAATCGCCATAGATGACGCGGTATTCGTTGTCGGAGAGCTTCCAGCGCATCAGGACCTTATCCGCGTCTTTGGGAGTAACGGTCTTGCCATAGTATGCGGGATCTTTCTTGTCCCGCTGGAGCACATTGGCGAACCTTGCGAGCCCCCGTATGGGCATCACGAAATCCGCATGTTTGATGATTGTCTCGCCTTCCGTAAGCCCTTTTATCTCTTCCTTAAATCGCAGGGCTGTGGGGGTTCCACTCTTTTCTACTAACCGTAGATCGACATCGCTGATTTTCTCTGGATACTTGTCGAGCAACTCGACCCATAGTTTTAGACCCTGGATGGCGGTCTCTTCGTTGCCGGGGGGCAACTTGATTACCTTGACGGTATAGCCATCTGATATAGGTGGCTCAAATTCGGCCGCATCAACAGGGACATCCCATTGGAAATCGTGCATCACGATGTGGTGGGTCAGCCTATCTACTATTTTGTCAACCTCAGCACTTGCGAGAATATCGTATCGCACAGGCAACAGTGTCTTCACATCCACCCATATCTTGTGTTCGACCTGTTGATTCTTACCTAGGTTGTAAAACCAGTTGGGATCTGTAATCTGGAACCCTGCGACTTCAACGCCGTCCATAGTTGAATTGCCCAGGCTCTCGTATTTGTTTTGCAGGATATCTTTGAGATAGTTTCCTACGTTAATGTTGTCCTGCATTTCTTCAACTTCAGCATCTTCCAGTTCCTGGCAGATGTATATTTTCTCTGTGGGGTAGATGAAAATCCAATTCTTTTTCTGTGGTAAAAAATACCTTTCCACATACTGGCTCCATTCGCCATTGGGATCGACATTTTCCCAGTTGCTTTTCGAGCCATATTCCTGTGATGTCAACCAGGTAACGCGCGTTTCGTTGTAAGGCTTGTAGGTGTTAGGGTCCCCGCCGGCTACCTTATAACTCCATTGGTACCTGACAGACTCGACCTTTTCAATTTGGGCCAGGACGTCCGCCAGGGCGATGCCTGATTGCGTGCCTCTCCACAGCGACAAGCCTATCACGCACGCGACGATAACACTCGCGACGGCGGCTAATTTTGTGATTGGACTTTTCATGATTTGTCTCCTTATTAGATTCGGCCGGGTGACGGCCGAATGCGCTTTTTTGGATTTCTCTTGTGCGTTCAAAACATCGTCTAACATGCGGTCATGCAGCTCGGCGCCGGCGGCAAAATTCAAGTCCTTCTTGATAGCTTCTTCTACATTATCAGTGGGTTTCATTTTTCCACCTCGCCGTTCAAGATCGACCGTAGCTTACTCAGGCCGTACCGGTACCGGCCCTGAATCGTATTGATTGAGACGCCGTGCAGCTTTGCGATCTGGCTGAATTTCATTTCGCCCTTCAAGTGAAGGATGATGACTTCCCGCTGCTCGGCGGGAAGCCGGGCGATGGCGTGATTCAATCGCTGTGATTCCTCACTGCACAGAATCGCGTGGTCCGGCCCGCCCAAGTCTGAGCGGATCGGCTCCGACTCATCCAGCCTCGCCGGACCTCGCCGGTTCGCCCGCATTCGGTCCCGGGCACGGTTCACGACACAGGTTGTCAAATAACTCTTGAGACTTCCGGCCAGCTTGAAATCTCCCGCAGATTCCGCGAACGACATGAAGACATCGTGCACAACGTCCTCGGCGGCGCCGGCGTCGTTCAAGAGAGCCATCGCCAACGTCAGCAGGCGGTTCAGGTACTTCTCATAGATACGCCGCAGGGCATCCCGGCTGCCGCACTTAAACTTCCATTTAAGCACTTCGTCTTCTATTTCCACAATCATCTGCCGGCTCTCTTACCTGGCCTCGCGAACGAATCGTTCAATCACTACTATCACGATTAGCTGCACGCTTTTAGTATAGACGAATCCGGCTTTGTTTGACACTTTCCACAATTGCCCCACAAATATGCGGTTTTACCTGCAAGAGCGCAAAAGAAAAGCCGGGTCATCAGGCCCGGCCATTGTGTGAGAGGAGGATTCAGGTTTGAGGCTACTGGCCGTCTTTGGGCGTGCCAACGGACCAGATAATTTCGGTTCCGTCGCCGAGGACGTACCGTTCTCGTTTGAAGGAGAAGACACGGTCCTCCACTGTCTCCTCATAGGTGCCGAGGTCCTTTCCCGGTCCTGCTTCTTTAAGTTGACGCCATTCTTGCCACCGTTTCTCATCGTCGAACCCACCACCCCATTTAACGCCTTCCCGCATATCCTTGGTTCGGCCGTCGGAGAGTACATATTTGTATTCATGCACTCTCATGTCAGCGGTACCGTTGATCATCGCTTCTTCGACCCGGAGCAACTCCTTCTTGCCCTGCTGGCTCAGGATCTTCATCTCTTCCAGATCCCTCCGGGTCTGCTCCACATCAGTTACTCCGTTGGCGTCCATGCTGACGAGGTCTAACGCTTCTTGGCCACCTGGGCTGTAGAAAATGTGGTGAGTGCCGTCAGCGGATTTGCCCCAGTAATAGACCCTTCCAATATTCACACCCACAACAGATATGGCTCCGAGGCCTAACACGACGGCAATCACCGCCGCAACCTTCCAACTTCTGACTCTTGCAGACATTTTTAGTCTCCTTATCTTTGGTGAAGCGAACGCCGGCTCAGTCTCTCGGGAATTCTCCTGCGTCCGGAGCAATTCCTGCAGAACTATGCGGTCCGCTTCTGAGTTGGTTGAAATATCCAAATTCAAGTTCCTGATTAGTCTCTTTATGTTCTCTGCCGATCTCACTTTTCCACCTCACCATTCAAGATTGACCGCAGCTTGTTCAGTGCATACCGATATCGGCCTTTGACAGTGTTGATTGAGATGTCCTGTACCTTCGCTATTTGTCTGAATTTCATCCCGGCTCTCAGGTGCAGGATCACAACCTCTCGCTGCTCGTACGGAAGTTGCGCCATTACGTCACTCCAGTGTCTCAATTCTTCACTGCAGATGAGCCATTGATCCGGCCGCGTTGTATCCGAGACGACAAATTCGGCTTCATCCAATCCGACCGTGTGCCGGTGCTGATTTGCCCAGTTCTTATTTCGGGCACGGTTGGCAACGCAGGTCAGCAAATAGCTCTTAAGGTTTCCGCTGAGCTTCAGCGTCTTGGCGGACTGTGCGAACGAGAGAAAGACGTCGTGCACTATGTCTTCGGCGTCGCTGACATCGTTCAGGAGGATAGTCGCCAGTCTCAGCAGGTCGTTCCTGTACTTCTGATAGATCCGGCACAACGCATCGCTGCTGCCGTGTTTGAACTTCCATATCAGCACTTGATCTTCGAGCATCGGCACGGTGGCTTCCTAAGCTTAGGATAGACGCTACTTATAACACAACTGAACCGTCTTCTTGGGTATCAAAAACCGGAGATTTTCCAGAAAATTCGTTATTACCGCCTGAGAAATGAAAAGAGAAAAGCCGAGCCCCCGTGTCTTCTGTCGAAGACAGAAACGGGGGCCCGGCCTTTGTGTGAGAGGGATTCAATCTCGATACTACTGCTGGTCTTTGGGCGTGCCAACGGACCAGATAATTTCGGTTCCGTCGCCGAGGACGTACCGTTCTCGTTTGAAGGAGAAGACACGGTCCTCCACTGTCTCCTC
>Ga0315295_10004817_pt1 | contig 11526 bp, 12 predicted proteins | sample YL17G14_0_MG_FD_204453 | JGI IMG/M metagenome (GOLD analysis project Ga0315295, IMG submission 204453) | Sediment microbial communities from Yellowstone Lake, YNP, Wyoming, USA - YL17G14_0 | ecosystem: Environmental > Aquatic > Freshwater > Lake > Sediment | place: USA: Wyoming | collected...
TGGTCGATAAGCGGTGGAACGAACTTACCATCCCCAGCCAGAGGGTGCTCTTGACCCGATTTCTTGCTCTAAGGATGTTGTTTTATTCAGAACAACAAATAAGTCTGAAGAATCCACGGATTACGGGTCAATTCGTGGGCTTGACTTTTGTAAGCTGGCTGTCTATACTAATTCTTTGGCCAGTCAAAGGTGACTGCCCGAGTGGCGCAATGGTAGCGCAACCGACTTGTAATCGGAAGGTTAGTGGGTTCGAATCCCCTCTCGGGCTCCAGAGTCTGATGGACGACCTGGGAGGGGTGCCGGAGTGGCCAATCGGAGCAGACTGTAAATCTGCCGCCTTTGGGCTGCGCAGGTTCGAATCCTGCCCCCTCCACCAGAGAGGGCCTTATTGTTTGGGGCACTGTGCCCACATAGCTCAGCGGTAGAGCACGTTCCTTGTAAGAATGCTGCATTCGTTCCGAGGTGGAACGGGTTAAGGTGGTTAAGGGTTTTGTTGGTAGGTGATGCCGCCTTAGCTCAGTGGTAGAGCAATTCCTTGGTAAGGAATAGGTCGAGGGTTCGAATCTCTCAGGCGGCTTAGGTTAATAGGGGTAATTAGGAGTCGGCCATGTGGTCGGCTCTTTTTTTGTGTCTGGAAGAGAAAGCTAGTAGCTGATAGGTGTTCAACGAAAGCGCGTCTTGTTCAACTAGTCCATCGGAGGTCCATCCGATTGGTTGTGGTACTACTGCCAATAGACACAATTGATGACCCAGGAGCCACATTATTTCCAATCACTGGGTTCAATTCTGATCTTTACATACCTGGAGATGGAATCTCTCTTCAGAACCTCGATCTTATATATTCACACGGTCGGTGCACCGAAACTGAAATTGTTGCCGTAGTGCCTTGGTGGAAACAATGACTTTGATGAAATCGAACATTGAGATAGCTAGAGCAGCCAATTTCTTGGCCTTGGACAAAGTCCCTCTTCGTCAACGGCATCGCTGCGTCTGTTGACCGTGGTTTGATAGCCTGTTAAGTTCAAGCTGTTTAGCAGCAAAGTCTAATATCAGCGTCAGCGCCGTTGCCACTACTCAGGCATTGTAACTAGAACTAGCTTTCCCTCTTGTATTTGGACCAGTGACAGATTCAGATTTGGATAGCCATCCGGTGAGAAACGAGCGCGCCCCATAGGTGTCTCCCACTCCAGATTACCGGAGCGGGCCGCCCGGGCGATTGCCGCCAGGTCAGTATCAGTACCTGCCAGCTCTATGGCATATATCGCCGTCCACAGACAGTCATAAAAGTATACCTGAGTGGGACTGGGCATCCTGCCATGCATCGCCTGGTATTCCTGCTGGAACTTCACTGACCCTGGATAAGAAAGCTCCGGGTGCCACATTACCGTCACGTACCAGCCTTGAGCACCGGGTAAGCGCACAGCATCCGCACCCACTGGGTTAGTTAGCACCTTGATATCACCCCAACCCCCCAATTCCATAATTTGTTTGGCGATGGTTTGAACAGCTGCGGTGATGGTCACATCCACTATTAGCACGCCTGGGTTAGCATATTTGATCTTGGTCAAGTAGGGCATGAAATCCTGGGTATCTATGGGGCAATACTCTTCATAGACTGTCTTTATCCCCGCTGCCTCAAATCCAGGTTTGCAGTCTCGGATTCGGTCGTGACTGTCAGTCAGATCAAAGCCCAGGAAAGCCACCGTCTTGGGCTTTAATACATTGGTAGTAAAACTGACCCACTGCTCAGCAAACACTTGTATCGTGGGGGCGGCACTCACCGAGAACTCCCCCTCATATAACCCCTTCCTCAACTGGAAGGCGACAAATAGCACCTTGTTCTCTTCAGCAAAATCGGTTACGGCTCTTACTTCAGCCCCGCTGATTCCTCCCCAGACCAGGGCTGAGACCTTGTCATCGTCGACCAGCTTCCTGGCACCGGCTATCGCCTCGGCCACGGAGGCACGGTTATCGTACCTTATTACATTCACCTCTCTACCCCCCAGAATGCCACCCATATCCTTCACTTGTTTCTCCACTAGCTTGATGATTGGGTCGGCGTAAGCGATGCCAGAGATGGCCGCCGAGCCACTCCATGCGGTGATGGCCCCAATCTTCACCGGCCCTGCTGGTGTGGGGGTAGGTGTTGCCGTAGATGTGGCAGTTGCTGTGGGCGTTGGACCAGGCGTCGCTGTCAGCGTGGGGCCGGGGGTGACTGTGGGTGTAGGCGTTGGCGCAGGAGTCTTCTCCTTCTCTTTGCCGCAGGCCGCCAATATTGGCACTATCAAGACTAAGGCCAGGCCCAGAGCTATAAACTTGCACCACAGACTTCTTTTTGGACACATGATAAACTACCTCCTGCTACGACATCGCTAAACATCAAGGGGCTAGTCCGGTCTTCGCCGAACTAGCCCCTATATTGCCCTAGAATGCACTGAAGCCGCCAACACCGCAGCCATCCTTCAAACCAGCACTAAACCACCAGCCGCATTATACACCCTCCTGGCAGCATGTCAATTCCCGCACTGTTCCCCTCTGTCTGGCCCATGGTGAAGTGTTGGGACATTACCATCAAAGACCTGGGCAGGTGGGAGAGTATAGAGAGGGTGCAGAGGTATAGGAGGGCGGTTATCTTCTATAATACCGCCATTCTTTGGGCTGCCACTCGGCTATAGGAGTAAGAAAGGCTATTTGGTCTTTTTCGGAGGAGAAGCGGGAGATGATGCGGAGAGCAGAGCTATGAAAATCACGGATTGGGTGATACAATGACACCAGGGACAAGGCGCTGTGCAGAAAGGAGGTGAGATTAATGGCAGATAAGTGGCTCACACCGAATGAGCTGGCTGCCAGGCTCGGTATTAGCCCCAATACGGTAAGGGCAATGCTCCGGGAAAAGCATCCCAGACACGCCGGGGAAGAAAGAAAGCGCTGGCACATTCCAAATGAATGGGCCAAGGAGATGGAGGCGACGCTACCGCCGAGAGAAATAGCAGGGGAACGCGAAGTAGTAGCAACAGTAGTAAGTCAGAAGGGGACTTGCGCTGTGGGACATAAGGTGGGCGATAAGTTTGTCGTGGGGGACACAAGCCCGGCCGGCATGTGCTCTTGGGCATTTTATGCCATCTTTCCGTTTGCTACGGTGTTGCAGTTTGGCGGCTCGTTCCCTTGGGCAAAAGACCCGGACAAGATCACAATTGCCTGTCCCGACCCGACAAACCCAGTAATCTTTGAATTGAGCGTGTCCGAGAGTAAGTCAAAGCGAGAAGACTACATCAGCGCAAAAGAAGCCAGCCAGAGATACAAACTGTCGGAGGCTCGAAACAGACAGCTTCTCCGGGCCAAGAGGCGACAAAGGACCTGACCTATGTTACCGAAAATGGTAACACTTGCAAAATGGTTGCAATTTTGCAGCTTCAGTTTGAGTCTGAACTGATGACAGCCTGAAGTTCTACAGGACACCGCTGGGGTGAGGGGGGGTCAACGCGAGCGTATAAAGCCGCTGACCATCACCACCAGAGCTCCGATAAAAGCGACTATGGAGCCGGCATGCACAATATTTATCCACTCCTGAGTTGCCTGGCTGCCATGGAGCCACCAGAGGATGTAAAGAGCATTGGCAACCACGCTCATAAGCGCCAATAAGCCCAGAGTACCCCACACCCTGGCCATGGTCCTCCTTGTGGCAAGTGAAGTAACAGTGCAGAGGAGTATGACGACAGCCAAGATGATTACGAACAACAGAGGCAGACCAGAACCAGCCCAGTTGGATTCTACTAACTTGTGGCTCAGTAGCTCGCTGGGTGAGATGTTGACTGAGTAGGGCCCACTTCTGTAAGCATACCAGGGAAGTGCCAGCGAGACCAGCATAAGTATGGCGCCTATCCCAGCACTTACGGCATTTGCTATACCCTCTCTCCAAATCCGCTGTCTCGGCAACGGTTCTATAACACGATATGATAGTATGAACTGCTAATCCTTTTGCTAATCCACGCAGTAATTTTTGGCAATTTTCTGTGGTAGTGCGTGGACAAATGACGGTGTGTTATAGCTTCGAAACAGCATTTGGCGGGACGTGGTAGTACTGGGTAACGAGAGCCCTGGCGAATTCGTAAATCGCCGGCCGGCCAGGGAGCCCGCCGGTGTCAAGGTTGGCGACAAGCTGGACGTCGTAGAGGACAGGCGGCGGTTACGCACCCTTGGCAAAGGCAGGGCTGGCGCTAGACTGGAAAACCGGGGCGAGGACAAGGGCTGGTGATGGTTTGTGGCGGCTCCGGTGTTTGTTGGGTGTGGGTTTTGTAACATGGGTCGATAGTATGGTATACTTGGGCGTGAGTGATTATAGGGCTAAAAGTAAGCTTCCCTAAGGGGTAATATCGCAGGGTCGGGAAGGGTAGTGGGGTTGGTTGATTCTGCTGTAGAATAGGGGAATTTTAGGATGTAGCTGGGGGGACTTGCGTGAGAGTCATATTAGTGTTAAACTACCTGGTAATTGTCCATAAAAGTGGGCATGTGTATGGAGGTAGTCGGAGGGGTTGATAACCTGATATAATCTAGAATGGCTGTTGTTAGCAAATAACCATGGCTGACAAATGGTCTGTAAGAAGTGAAAGCCCCGCAAAGGTGATAACCCGTTCTTGGTAAGAACGGGGGCACCAGTTCAAATCTGGTTGTGGGCTTAAAGGAGGGTTTCAATGGCAAAAAAGAAGTTTGAACGTACTAAGCCGCACGCTAATGTGGGCACTATCGGTCACGTGGACCATGGCAAGACTACCCTGACCTCGGCCATAACAAAGGTGCTATCTACCGCAGGGAAGGCTACCTTCCGTGCCTATGATAGCATTGACAACGCCCCCGAGGAGAAGGCCAGGGGAATGACCATAGCCATCGCCCATGTGGAGTATGAGACAGAAAAGCGTCATTATGCCCATATTGACTGCCCCGGCCACGCTGACTATATAAAGAACATGATCACCGGGGCAGCCCAGATGGATGGGGCTATTCTGGTGGTGGCTGCCGATGACGGCGTCATGCCACAGACCAGGGAGCACTTGCTGCTGGCGCGTCAGGTTCAGGTGCCCTACATCGTAACAGCCCTCAATAAGGTGGACCTGGTGGACGACCAGGAATTGCTGGAGGTCACTGAGCTGGAGTTGCGAGCGGAGCTCTTCCCCAAGTATGGCTTCCCTGGGGATAAGATACCTATCATCCGGGTAAGCGCTACTAAAGCGCTGGAGTGTGGCTGCGGCAAGCGGGAGTGCAAATGGTGCGGGCCTATCTGGAAGCTTATGGATGCCGTGGATTCGTATATTCCTATTCCGGACCGCCCCCGCGATAAGCCTTTCCTGATGCCTGTTGAGGATGTCTTCAGCATCAAAGGCCGAGGCACAGTGCCCACCGGCCGCGTGGAGCGAGGCATCATCAAGGCCGGTGATGAGGTGGAGATCGTAGGGTTGCATCACGAGCCTCGCAAAGCAGTAGTCACCAGTCTGGAGATGTTCCACAAGATACTGGACAGTGCCGAGCCGGGAGACGCTGTGGGCTGCCTGATCAGGGGCGTTGAACGAGCTGATATAGAGCGGGGGCAGGTGCTGGCCAAGCCTGGCTCCGTCAAGCCACACACTAAGGCTGAGGCCGAGATTTTAGTTCTGACCAAAGAAGAGGGTGGCCGGCATACTCCCTTCTTCACCGGCTATAAGCCACAATTCTATATCAGAACCACCGACGTCACCGGAAGTATTGAACTACCCGAAGGGGTGGAGATGGTGATGCCAGGTGACAACATTAAGATGAAGATCAGTCTTATCTATCCGGTGGCCCTAGAGGAAGGTCTGCGCTTCGCTGTCCGCGAAGGCGGCCGCACTGTGGCGGCCGGCGTGATTACCAAAATCATTGAATAGCAGAAGGCAAAGTATAGGTACTATCAAGCTAAAGGTGTTGATATAATGGCCAAGAAGGGGGAATCCCGAGTCATCATTTACCTTGCCTGCCAGGAGTGCAAGGAGAGAAATTATACTACCACCAAGAACAAGAAGAATGATTCGCAGCGGTTTGAGTTGCGCAAGTACTGCCCTCGTTGCCACAGTCATCAGCCACACAAGGAGGTAAAGTAACTTGCCACCGGCCGTGAAAGCTGCTGCGGCTGCTAAAGCCAAGCGCTCTCGCTTCAAGTTTGTTGGCGAGATTGTGGCTGAGCTGAAGAAGGTTGTCTGGCCCCCTCGCCAGCAGATCATTTATCTCACCATTGTAGTGATCCTGGTCTCTATGGCGTTGGGCGCTATCCTGGGCTCAGTGGACTGGGGTTTCACCCACTTGATTCGGGATGTGATCTTATAGACCGGAAGGAAGCTAACTCCTTGGAATCTCAGGAATCTCAACAAGCCAGCCAAACTGCGACGCAAGATAAGTCAAAGCGCTGGTATGTCATACATACCTACTCAGGATACGAGGACAGGGTAAAGCGGAACTTGGCGCAGCGCATCAGAACTATGGATGCTGGCCAGGAGATCTTTCAGGTGGTGATCCCCACTGAAGACGATATCGAGGTCAGAGAAGGCCAGCGGCGCACCGTCACCCGCAAGATCTTCCCCGGCTATGTGCTGGTGGAGATGATCATGACTGACCAGAGCTGGAATGTGGTGCGCAATACCCCGGGAGTCACCGGATTTGTGGGATCAGGTGGTAAACCCACCCCTCTAGAAGATGAAGAGGTAAAGTCAATCTTGCGCCAGATGGAGGCCGAGGCACCCCGCATCAAGGTGGGCTTCAGCAAAGGCCAGGGCGTGCACATTATTGATGGCCCCTTCATCGACTTCGTCGGTGTGGTAGACGACATAAATGTGGACAAGGGCAAGGTAAAGGTACTACTTACCTTCTTCGGCCGGGAAACCCCGGTGGAAATGGACTTCTTGCAGGTGGAGAAGATTTAGTTCGGAGATAAGAATGGCCAAGAAAGTAAAGGCTATTATCAAGCTACAAATTCAGGGGGGCAACGCCAATCCGGCCCCACCAGTGGGGCCAGCCCTGGGCCAGCACGGGGTCAATATTATGGCCTTTTGCAAGGAATACAATGAACGCACCGCCTCCCAGGCAGGAACGGTGGTGCCGGTGGAGATCACCATCTATGAAGACCGCTCGTTCAGCTTCACAACGAAGACTCCACCGGCGGCTGAGCTATTGAAAAAGGCGCTGTCACTGGAGAAAGGTAGCCCCGCTGCTGGAACTCAAAAGGTTGGCAAATTGCCCCGCGCCCGACTGGAAGAGATCGCCCGGATCAAGATGAAGGACCTTAACGCTGTAGACATTGGGGCAGCTACACGCATAATTGAGGGCACCGCTCGCAGCATGGGCATTGAGGTTGAGTAAAAGATGGCCAAACTAGGTAAGAAACATCTGGAAGCACTCAAGCAGGTAGACAGAGAAAAGGCTTACGAGCCAAAGGATGCCATTGAACTGGCAAAGAAGCTGGCCCATACCAAGTTTGATGAGTCAGTTGAGCTTCACCTGCGCATGGGAGTTGACCCGCGCCATGCTGACCAGCAGGTGAGAGGCGTGGTCTCACTACCTCATGGCCTGGGCAAAAAAATCAGGGTGCTGGTGTTTGCACAGGGTGAAGCGGTCAAGTTGGCCCAAGAAGCTGGAGCCGACTATGTCGGTGGCGATGACCTGGTGAGCCAGATCGAGGGGGGTTGGGTGGAATTCGATGTGTCCATAGCTACACCTGACATGATGAGCAAGGTGGGTAAGCTGGGACGCATCCTGGGGCGGCGGGGGCTTATGCCCAATCCCAAGGCAGGCACAGTGGTGGCTGCTGCTGACCTGCCTCGCGTCATTGGCGAATCCCGCGGAGGCCGTGTCGAATTCAAGCTGGATCGAACAGCCATCATCCATCTGATTATCGGCAAGGTTAGTTTTGAAACGGACAAGCTCTTGCAGAACCTGGCCGTCATTATGGAGGCCATAGTTAAGGCCAAGCCCAGCGGAGCCAAGGGTCAGTATGTCAAAAGCGCCACCGTGACCACCACCATGGGGCCCGGGATCAAGCTGGACCTTAAATCAGCCCTAACCATGAGCAGCGGCACATAGCCGGAGCAAGGGCAACAATCCGTTAAAAAGAAGGGAGAATGCATATGGTCGGCATTACCTCTTATGGGGCCTATGTCCCGATGTATAGGCTGCGTCGGGATGATATCGCAAAGGCCTGGGGAGGAGGCTCCAGCGGTGGGGAGCGTTCTGTGGCCAATTTTGATGAGGACAGCATCACTATGGCGGTGGCGGCTGCCCTTGACTGTGTTAGAGGGCAAGATCGAAGCACAATAGACGCCGTCTATTTCGCCACAACTACTGGAGCTTACCAGGAGAAGCAGATGGCCGTCACCATAGCAGCCGCCTGCGACCTGCGCTCTGATATCTTCACTGTAGACGTGACTGACTCTCTGCGCGCCGGCACTTTGGCTCTCAAAGCTGCAATGGATGCGGTAAAAGCCGGTTCAGCACACCGGGCACTAGTGGTAGCCTCTGATTGCCGGATAGGTGAGGCCAAGTCAGAAATGGAACAGTCCTTCGGCGATGGTGCTGTTGCCTTTATTGTCGGCGACACCGATGTGCTAGCCACTTTCGAGGCCAGCTACTATCACTCAGACGAGATATACGATGTCTGGCGCACCAAGAAAGACAACGTGGTCAGGGCCTGGGAAGACCGCTACGTCGTAACCGAAGGCTACGCTCGTAACATGGGACTAGTGGTTCCCGCTCTGCTTAAAAAGGCCAATCTCACTGTCAAGGACTTCAATAAGGTCATCTACTATGCTCAGGATGGCCGCCGCCATGCAGAGATAGCTCGCACCCTGGGCTTTGACTACAAGAATCAGGTCCAGGACCCCCTTTCCGACAAGATGGGCAATACCGGTACTGCCTACGCCCTGATGATGCTGGTAGCTGCCCTGGAGACGGCACAGCCAGGCCAGCGCTTTCTGCTCGTCAGCTACGGCGATGGTGCTGAGGCACATGTAATCAAGACCACAGAGAACGTAACCAAGTTCAAGCCTCAGCGGGGCATGAAGGGCCATCTGGCATCCAAACGATACCTGAATAACTATGAGAGGTATATACGTTTCCGAGATCTAATGCCGGTAGAGAAGCAGCGCCGTCCCCCTCTGGTCTGCTCCGTCCCGGCAGTGCTGAGAGACCGCAAGTGGATTTTCAATGGCTGCGCTACAAAGTGTAATAATTGTGGCCGGCTTTTCTTCCCGGCACAACGTGTGTGCAACTACTGCCAAACTAAAGACAAGTTCGATTACGTCAGGATCATGGATTGGACCGGCGTGCTGTTCACCTTTAGCAAAGACAACCTGGCCCAAAGCGTTGATCCACCCACAGTCTGGACCTTAGTTGATATGAATAAACAGGTAAGGGTCTACACCAGAATGACTGACTTTGACCCTGACAAGGTTGAGCTGAATATGACCCTTGAGATGACCTTCAGGAAATTGAGTGATGCAGGTGAGCACCCCAACTATTTCTGGATGTCCGTGCCAGTAAGATAAGGAGGGCAAAATGGCTAACCCCACTGTAATGAGAGATAAAGTAGCCGTCATCGGCATGGGCTGCACCAAATTCGGTGAAAACTTCCAATGGAGCGCCGATGACATGATCATAGATGCCACCTTCGAAGCCCTGGAGGACGCGAAGGTGGGGCTTAATGACATCCAGGCAGCCTGGATAGGAACTCAAGTGTCAGGCACCACCAACGCTGGCTGCACTGGCCTGATGCTCACCCAGCCCTTGAAGTTGAAACAAATACCGGTGAGCAGGATAGAAAATGGCTGCGCCACCGGCATTGACACCATACGACATGCGGCCATGGCAGTGACACTGGGACTTTATGACATCGTGCTCTGTGTCGGTTTTGAGAAATTGAAGGACTCCGGTTTCTCCGGCCTGCCAGAGTTCTTCTATCATCCGGCCTATGCCCAGGGGGCTACTGCGCCAGGGCGCTGGGCACTACCGGCCACCCGCTACTTCGCCCACTGGGGACTCACTCCTCAGCAGGGCAAAGAGGCCCTGGCCAAGATTGCCGTCAAGAATCATAAGAACGGGGCAAAGAGTCCCAAGGCCCACCTTCAGCGCGAGATCACCCTGGAGCAGGCGCTGAATGCCCCTATAATAGCCTGGCCGTTGGGGCTGTTTGATTGCTGCGCCGTAACCGATGGAGCGGCTGCGGCTGTACTTTGCTCTGCCGAGATAGCCAAAAAGTTCCGTGATGATTACGTCTTGATCAAAGGATTTGGCTGTGCGATGGGACCAGGCTGGGGCAAGGAAGACATCGACTTCAGATATGATGGCATGCCCGAGACACGAAGGGCCGGCCAGATTGCCTACGAGCAGGCAGGCATAAAGAATCCCCGAGAGGAGTTGAGCCTGGCTGAAGTACACGACTGCTTCACCATAGCCGAGCTTCTGGAATATGAGGCGCTGGGCTTTAGCCAGCCGGGGCAGGCCAAGAAGGATATAGATGCCGGCTTCTTCGAAATCACTGGCGGGCTGCCGGTGAACACGGATGGCGGACTGAAAGCCTTTGGCCACCCAATTGGCGCTACTGGCGTTAGGATGGTCTATGAGATTTACAAGCAGATCCAGGGCAAAGCCCAACTACCGGAACGTCAGCTTAAGAACCCCAAGCTGGGCCTGGCCATGCCCCAGGCCGGTCACCCTGGCTTCCTAGCGCCTATAGTGGCAATCTTGGGGGCCAGACAGTAGAACAATAGAGGGTTGGTTGTCAAATAACATTCAGTAGACTATAATAGCAACGCTTTGCTAGTGACAGCAGGTGCCCCAGGGGCTTAATGGTTGCCTGCCGAGGCAGGGTTGAATATCGGTTAATCAGCGATTAACTATAAAATCCTTGCCCCGGGGCAAGGATTTTATTTACTGCGAGGTGTGATATGTCCGAGGAATCAAAGGAAAAGAAAGCGCAAGTGGTAGACAGCGTGGCTGAGATGCTTTCTCGGAGCAGCATTGTATTGGTTACTGACTACCGAGGGCTGACAGTGGCTGAGATGACCCGGTTGCGCCGCCGGCTCAGGGGGCAGGGGATGGATTACCGGGTGATCAAGAACACACTGGCGGCGCTGGCTGCTCAGAAGGTGGAGAGGCCAGCGCTGGAGGAGTTGCTGGTGGGACCCACCGCCATCGCCTTCAGCTATGGCGATGTGATACCCACAGTCAAGTCCATGCTGGACTACGTGAAAACCTCCAAATCCACTCTGCGCATCAAAGGAGGGCTGCTGGGCACTCGGGTTCTGAGCACAGCCGAGCTATCAGCCCTGGCCACCATGCCTCCCAAGGAGGTCTTGGTAGCCAGGATGCTTGGCAATTTGCAGGCTCCACTCTATGGGTTGATGTATGTACTGTCGGCCAACTTAAGAGGGCTGGTGACGGTGCTTCAAGCTAGAATTCAACAACAGGAGGTAACTGCTAATGTCTGAGACTGAGGTAAGTGGAGAGACCGTGGTGGCCGAGGAAAAGGAA
>Ga0315295_10004818_pt1 | contig 11525 bp, 12 predicted proteins | sample YL17G14_0_MG_FD_204453 | JGI IMG/M metagenome (GOLD analysis project Ga0315295, IMG submission 204453) | Sediment microbial communities from Yellowstone Lake, YNP, Wyoming, USA - YL17G14_0 | ecosystem: Environmental > Aquatic > Freshwater > Lake > Sediment | place: USA: Wyoming | collected...
AAATATTTTTTGTCCATTTTCTGAACGAAAGCTAGAAGTTTTGCGTCTTGCAACCCTTTGTAAAATAAAAGTGGGACCGAAAGAGGTAATATATGATCTGGCTAAATCATTTCAAGAAAAAGGAAGGTTTTCTGCCAAAGATGCTATTCACTTAGCATGTGCGCGCTATGCCAAAGCTAGACTTTTTATCACTTGTGACAATAAACTGATAAAGAAGGTACGATCATCAAAAATTGAAGTAACCACTCTTAACCCAGTAGATTATATTAGACAGGAGGCTATGAAATAATGAAAGCAAGACTAATAGACGATACAGAAATTAGGATTAGAGGAATTGAAACGCTTAATAAGGTTCTGGGCCCTGCTGCTGCCCTGAGATTTCTTACTTTACTACACCGTGAAGCTACAGATTATGTAGAAGTATCTAAACGTCTTTATAAAGGGCAGACAATAGATGAGATTTCTAAACGTGCAAAAAAGTATTGGGGGAAAAAGTAATTTTAGGTCTTTTCTATAAACTCCCTCTCCCACTCCTCCCTCCACAAATCAGTCAAAGTCTTCTTCCTGGGGAAAATCAAATCATCAATGAACAGCAGCGGGTAAAGGGTGCAGGGTTGAGGGGTCAGGGATTACATTTCACAGAACAAACGGACAACGATCAGCTGATAACTGAATAAGGATGACCGAACAGGAATGGAGGAATAAAATGGAAGAAAAACAAAAGCCAGATAATAAGTTTAAGGCAGGTGTGGTAACCCGCTGCTATTGTAAAGAAATGATTTGACTAGCTATATATACTCGTTTATATAATAATATGTTGAATTATTGATAGTACTATAAGAACAACAGTAGGTACAAAAATAATAGATAGGGAGTGAATATATGGAATCAACAACAATTTCTGCCGAAGCGAAGAAACTCAGTATTCCGGAGAGGATACTTCTCGTAGAAGAGGTTTGGAACAGCATTGTTGAAGATCAAGAAAAGTTGCCACTTACAAACGCACAACGTGAAGAATTAAATGAACGTATAGTTGATTACAAATCTTCCCCACAAAAAGGTTGCTCATGGGACGAAGTGAAACATAGGATTACGGAATCTAAATGAAAAAAGAAGTAATCATTCGTCCTGAAGCTGAAGCGGAGATTAAAGAAGCGTATCACTGGTATGAAGAACGTCACAAAGGGCTGGGCCTGGATTTTCTACTCTGTCTAGAGGAAGCCATTGAAAAGATAAGCCGGAACCCAGAAGTATATTCCTTAGTACTCTAATTTATAATTACGGTAACATATAATGTCCTTGATTCCTGTTAAAGTTTATGGCATGCTTGCAGCCCAGGAGGTTGCATATGCCAAGAAAAAGCCCATACGGAATAGTTCTTACAGAAGAAGAACGAGTGGAATTAACCAGGCGTGCAAACAAATATACGCTACCGTATTTTGCGGTTTCGCGCGCCAGGATGATTCTCCTTGCTGCCCAGGGGCTCAGCAATGATGAGATCGCAAACCGGCTCGATACCCCCCGTAAAGTTGTCAGCATGTGGCGAAAACGCTTTTTTGAAGAACGCATCCCCGGTCTTGAGGAACGTTTACGTCCGGGTCGCCCCCCGATTTTTCCCCCCGGAAATAATCGTCCAGGTTAAGGCGTTGGCCTGCGAACTTCCATCGCTCCATCAAGTACCGCTTTCTCGATGGAGTGTTGCCGATCTGGGCAGGGAGATTCGCCAATCGGGATTCGCAGCCACTGTCAGCGACAGCACGATATGGCGATGGCTCCATGAGGACGCCATCCGTCCCTGGCGGTATCGTTCCTGGATATTTCTCCGTGATCCTCAATTTGCCGAAAAAGCCGGGAGAATCCTGGACCTCTATGAAAGATTATGGAATGGGCGCCCCCTTCAGGATGATGAATTCGTTCTGTCGGCCGATGAGAAAACCAGCATCCAGGCGCGCCGACGTCGTCATTCCACCTATCCGGCCCAGTCGGACATGCCGATGAAAGTGGAACATGAATACACCCGATGCGGCGCCTGGGCTTATCTCGCTGCCCTTGATGTTCATCGCGCCAAATTGTTTGGCCGGTGCGAGCGTAGAAGCGGCATCGTCTCCTTTGACCGGCTTGTTGACGATGTCATGTGCCAACCACCCTATGACACGGCAAGGCGTGTCTTTTGGATTGTTGACAATGGCTCTTCCCATCGTGGTCCTCGGTCTGTGGAACGACTACAATCTCGCTATGCCAACTTGGTGCTTGTTCATGCCCCGGTACATGCGAGTTGGTTGAATCAGATTGAAATCTACTTCTCGATTCTCCAACGTAAGGCCCTTATGCCCAATGACTTCAAATCGCTGGAAGAACTCAAAGAGCGGCTTCTCTGCTTCCAGCATTATTACGAGCAGATCGCTAAACCGTTCGAATGGAAATTTACCCGGAACGACCTGAATATCCTGCTCAACAAGATCAAACTGGCAAAGTCAGCCTCTGAAAGACTAGTTGCATAAATACGTAACCGAATTTATGAATCACAGTACTTAGTAATATCTATTTTTGTCATTGCTTCATCATCCTTTTCCGAACAATTTTACCTCTTTCTAAATAAAAAAGCCTGCTCCCCTTGCGCCAAGTATCCATTTTTCATTTCATTCCATGCCTGACTCTCTCTTGAATTCATTCACCACTCCCACAGTAATCTTCTTGTATCCCTTTTCCCTCGCATACTCCTCAGTTGCTGAGACCGCCATGGGCTGTACCTCTTGAGGAGCCTTTTCAATCTCTGCCTTCGCCTCTGCGTCCCATTCCATAGTAAATTTTACTTCTGTAGAGGGGGGCTCTCCCTGTTCATCTTCCTGGCCGCCCTGCAATACAGACAAAAATTTTGATTTAAACCTGGTGGGTGTGTATTGTTCAGTAACCGTTCTGATTATATCCATAGTAATTCCCGTACCATTTTGAACTGCAATTTCCTCAGCCTTTTTCTGAAGTTTTCTCATGGCAGTAGCTTTAATAAAATGTGGAATCACGTCTGCCACTTTAACAAACGCCTCCCGTGCATCGAGGTCCCAGGGAATTTCCCCTAATGAGATTGCCTCTTCCATTCCTCCTTTTGTCTCTATGAGGAAATTTATATAGATTTGATTTCCCGTCTGCTGAATGAGGTTTTTTACACCTTGAAATCCCATGAAGGGACTTGCTTCAGTGGCAATGTAGCCAAGGGTTGGTATATCTGCGAAAAGGAAGTTATTAAAACCAAGTTCCTTGGCTATCTTTAAATCATAAAAATTGCCCATTATCATCATCGGGCCCTTCTCAATAAACTGCTCCTTCTTTTCATCAATGGTCGGTGATACCAGAACATTCCCGCAGACCTCTTTGACCTTTTCACCGGCAGCCTCGCTCCCAACTGCCACCATAGATAGCTCCATCCCCAACTCCTTCTTCAGAAATTGACTTATTCCCACTGCATAGGTATCGTTATTATCCAGCGACAGAGCAACAGAGCACTCAAAGGTAATGGGCAGCACCATAAAGGACTGGATTAATTCAAACACCGTCTCGGTCTCTTCCCTGAGATACGCGCGGGCATCAACGTTGAAAAAGTCAGCAATCTCTTCAAGCCAGCCGGCAGATTCCTTAAAACCGATTGGCAGACGGCCGGCACAATACGGAATGCCGAATTTCTTTTCCATAATCTGTGCTGTCTCGATGCCACAGTCATACGGATAGATGCAGATGTTTAATGACGCGCGAGGTGCGTTAATAATATCGTTAACCCGTGAGCCGCCCGTGAGTACTGCATTAACCTTTATGCCGATACATGAAAGCATTCTTTTGAGTTCAAATACGTCAGCCCTCCAGTTAAAGGTGTCAAGGGTGGGTCCGATTAAATTTACTGCCTTATCCACCTTTTCAACAGCCGGTTTCATGATACTTATGAGGTTTATTAAAGCCTTCTCTCGTCCCTCATGCAGGCTTCCGCCAATCGGGGGTCTTATTACGACACAGTTTTTGTCTCCGACTTTTTCTACAACTCCCTCAACATCATCACCGGTGATTTCAACGGTGGGAGAGGTAACGATGATCACTAATTTTGGTTGTGGTTTCCTTGCCAGGGTCTTTCTTAATACTGCTTCGAGTTGGTTCTCTGCACCTTGCATCACATTGGCATATGAAAGTGAAGTCGTATATAACTCAAACGGATACTCATGCATGAGCGCATCCATATGCTGACTGATGTAGCATCCGGGAGGTGCATGATAGATTACCCGCGCATCTTTTATCCCGAGCGCTGTCCACAGGGCCCCCTCAAACGCTGAGGGCTTGTGAATCTCCTTCATCTTCAGTTCACGTGCACCTGCCAGATCATGTACCTTCTGTGAATTGCCTTCAGTGTTAGGCATCAAGATCACCTCCGTATCTCTGAACCACATCTCTCCAGGATGATAATACATCGAGCTTCATGCTCTCATGGAACTTTTCTCCCATATCCAGAGCAAAGTCATACCCGTAAGCAGTTAAATACGTCATGTTGCAAAAGGTTGGAATAAGCCGTGAAGTGAGCTCTACTCTCCCCTGCGTTTCACAAAATACAGCATCCGGTCTGTACTGATCATAGAGATCCTCAAGGGTATCAAAATCTTCTTCAATAATAGTTATGCCGTACCGCTGCTTCTGCAACTCCTTCTCCTGCTGTGCAAACTTATTTTTCATGGAAGGAATCATTATGACCTCAGCCCCAAAGTCTGCTAAAATCTTGCTGAGTCCAAATTCACTTGCCGGCCCATAGGCAAACATCACTTTAACGGGTTTTGCGGCAAAGCGTTTTTTTATAGCTTCAATGCGCGGTCGCATTTCCTTTTCCTGCTTATCCACCAGATCATGCAGTTTCTGATTTTTCAGGATATCAGCAACTCCCCGTAAAAAATTTGAGGTGCCCTGCACTCCTGCAGGAATTTCTATATATTCTACCTGTGACCCGAAGCGTTCATTTATTTCTTTGCAGGTCAGGTAAGGAACAACATGCGCCGGAAATATAATATCTGCGCTTGATATTTTTTCCATTTCATTCAGGTGAGGGGCTGGGAACGGGAATACGGTTATCCCTGCCCTCTTTAAAAATATATCAAATGAGGTAAATGCTCCTGCATCCTGTCCTGATCGTCCAACCAGACCAATTGAACCCTTCACCTTTTCCCTTGGTTCAAGCAATCTTAGAATAGATACCCATGCGACATCGTTACCCAGCGGCATACATTTTGGAAAATTAAAGCCGCTGTCAATATAGGTGACTTTCAAATCCGGCAGCTCCTGCTCAACTTCACTGATCACTCCCTTGATGTCTTCTCCAATGAGCTGAGGCAGACAGGTATTGATTATGACAATGATCTTTGGCTTATAAAGTCGGTACATATTGATTATTTGGTTTTTTAAATTTTCTTCGCCACCAAAGACCACTTCTGATTTCTTGATCAAAGTACCTGCAGTAAGGAGGCGTGATGGCCGGCAGGTCATGGTTCCTATCTGAATTTGATAGGCGCAGGGCTGCGGGCCGTGAAGCAGCGGTATAATTCCTTCTACCTTACCAAGTGTTGCCAGGGCTTGCATAGAAGAACAGCAGTGTTCATAACTTTTTAAAGACATTGCGTTACCTCTCCTTGCATTAAAATTATTTTTTTACAATAGTGCGCCACCAGGCATACAAATCCTCGAACTTAATCGATTTGGGGATGGTGAACATTTTATTGTTCCAGATATTTTTTGTCAGGGTGCGGAACGCATCACACTCCTTTGAATCTGGAGCCAACTGGTAGAGCGTCATGCCTTTCCCCGAGCATTCTTTTATTTTCTCGCTGTAAGGGATAAACCCGACCACCTGGGTCCCCATCATGTCTGCAAACGTGGTGAGGATTTCCTCCTCGTTCTTCAGTTCCCGCAGGTTGCCGATGAGGCCGCCCAGCCTGGCCCCGGAGCGGCCCGTGAACTTGGACACTGCCTTGCAGATATTTGACGCGGCAAACAGCACTTCGATCTCGCCGCTGCTCACGATATATATCTCCTCGGCATAGCCCTGCCGGATGGGCATGGAGAAACCGCCGCACACCACATCGCCAAGCACATCGTAGAGCACTACATCCAATCCCAGCTCTTTATAGGCATTCAGGTGCTGGAGCGTCTCGATTGCCTCAATTACGCCCTTGCCACCGCAGCCCAGCCCCGGGTCCGGTCCCCCGCTCTCAGCACAGTAAATCTTCCCCCGGCATTCTTCGTTCAGCGGGCTTGCAAATACTATCTCATCAAGGGTGATGGATTTGACGTCAAAATTCTTCTTGCGCAAGGTATCAAGCACCGTCTTCGGCATTTTTCCCCGCAGCAAAAGCCTCGTGCTGTCATGCTTCGGGTCGCAGCCCACGTGCATTACCTTTAATCCCCTATCTGCAATGCCGAATGAGATATGGGACGACACCATGGATTTTCCAATCCCGCCTTTTCCGTAAATGGCTATCTGTCGCATAGTTCCTCCGCACTAGAAATACTTAAGCCACCACTCATAGAGGTCTTCAAAATCAATTGTTGTAGGTATCACCAGATTTTTGTTAATGAGAATCCTTTCACAGATATCCCGATAAATCCCTGCTTCTTCTGAATCGGGAGCACGTTTAAGCACGGTCTCTCCTTCTCCCCCGCACTCTTTAACCACCTGGCTATAGGGAATAATTCCAATAATCTGAGTTCCAATCTTTTCTGCAAAGTCCTTGACTATCGCTAGCTCGTTTTTCACCCTCCTTAAGTTTATAATAAGTCCTCCTAGCTTAGAGCCGGAACGGCCCTCAAATCGCTTGATGGCTTTGGAGACATTGGTCACCTGATAGAGCGCTTCGAGCTCACCACTGGTGACCACATAGGTCTCCTGTGCGTAGCCCTGCCGAATGGGGAGAGAAAATCCCCCACACACTACATCCCCTAGGATATCATAGAGTACAAAATCAGGGTTGAGCGTAGTAAAGACATCCAGTCGCGTGAGCGTTTCGATTGCCTCTACTACTCCTTTTCCCCCGCATCCCACACCGGGCTCGGGTCCTCCACTCTCCGCACAATATACCTTTCCTCCCTTTTTAAAGGTGAGGGGTGACTCGTACACAATGTCAGAGAGTGCTACCGCATCGTAATCAAATTCCTTGCCCCGCAACACATCGAGAATGGTGCGAGGAAAGTCATTTAATAGCGAACGGGTACTATCATTTTTAGGACTGCACCCTATCTGCAGCACTTTTAAACCCTGATCCGCCAGAGCATAGGAAAGATGAGCAGCAACAGTGGATTTCCCTATTCCTCCCTTGCCATAAATGGCTAACTGTCTCATTATTTCTCCTCGTGTGAATCCTTGGGATGGTCGACGGTGATCTTCTTTAGGACATTGAATGCCTTTTCCATAGCATTCATCAGCTCTTGCCGGTCCTCTCTGCTCAATTTCCCAAAGATATTTTTAAGCTCGTTTCTCCTCCTGTCCATGAAATTTTTACGCATCTCCTTTCCCTTTTCAGTCAAACACACTTTCACCACCCTCCGGTCATGAACATCGCGAAGCCGTTGAACGATACTGTTTTTTTCCAGGTTATCAATCATTTCGGTCATGGTAGGCATAGTGACTGATGCGTTTCTACTCAGCTCCCCCATGGTGTACATTCTATCCTCCCTGAAAGCGGAAAGTGCTTTCAATTGCGAGATGCTAAAGTCAACACCGGAGATTTTTCCGGTATCTTTTACTACCTTGTTAAAGAATTCGGTAAAAAAATTCCTCCACTGACGCAGGAGGTTCCCAATTTCGTCGACTTCTTTTGCATTTATAGCGCTCTCTCTCATTTTCGCCACTCCTTAGCCTCACGAAAGTAACCGGATTATTTAATTAGATACCTTATATTTTAGATATCTTATATTTAGGATTCTAACTAATTATCCCCTTCCTGTCAAGAATTATTTATAGCCATGCCCTGGGCAGGACACTCAATAATTCCTCTCCTCTATCAGGTATATCAATGATCGCCTTCACTTGCCTCGAATTTTATACAATTACCCTACCACCTCACATCCCCCATAGGAAGTAAGTATACTAACGCACCTCCTTCACCGTGCTACGATGAGAGCAAATAAATAAGCACTCTCTCTTAACTAGTGGCTGAACGAAAACCCTCTCACGCTACATCGGCTGTCATTTCAAAGGAGCAGAGCGACTGAGAAATCTCATGCAAATTCAGGGATTTCTCCAGGAGTTTACCCTAAGCAAAACCGAGGGGGTCGAAATGACCATAGAGCCAAAACAGGGGTTTTCGGTCGGACACTAACTAGTAGTAAAGAATACAGTTTTCAGTTGACATAGAGAGAGAGAAATATTATTTATATAAAGGCTCATGTTCTTTTGAACTAACTATTCAATTGTATCCTCTCTTTTATATAAAGGTGAAGCTTAACCCAAGGTTCTTTCTTAGCAAAGCAATAGGATAACTTACTTTCTCCCCCTACAATTAAAAAAGCCCTATTTTCCATGTGGTGACCGCAATAGAAAGGAGTATGGCATGATCAAATCTCAACTGATTACGCATGTCTCAGAGAAGGTAGGAACAACTAATGAAGTTGCTGAACTGGCAGTCAACACAATTTTTGATACGATGACCGATGCGCTCGCACGAAACGAGGGTATTGAAATCCGTGGATTCGGAAGTTTTAAAGTAAGAAGCTACGAGGGAAGAAAGGGAAGGAACCCCAAGACAGGCCAGATGATTGCGGTACAACCCAAGAAGAGGCCATTTTTTAAGGTGGGCAGGGAACTCAAGGAAAGGGTTAACAAAGGTTAATTCACTTAACTCACACAATGCGTTTAATCGATAGAGACGCGCCACCCTATCGATGCTAAGTTTTTATTACAATGCTAAAGCATTACTAACAAGTTGTTACCATAGTCTCCCCACTCGCTCATTCTAAAGGATATAATTTACTACAGGCATAACGTTCATACGTACGAATAGTCCCGGTACTTCCCTTTAGGTAAACAGAACAGGATTAGTAATTACCTTACTTCTTATCAATCTTATCACACTCAGGAATCGCAGGAGGAGGAACCAGTGAAAGAAATCACCATCCTTATCATAGATGATGAAGAAGAAATTCGCACCAGTCTATCAAAAATAGTTGAACAGTTGGAGTTAATTCCCCTCACCGCCCAGGATGGAGTAGAAGGGCTCACCCTACTCAGTTCCAAAAGGATTGACATGATCATCACTGATTTAATGATGCCCAAAATGGATGGGCTAAAATTTATTCTCAAAAGCAGGGAAATTAACCCCAAAATTCCCATTGCCGTCATTTCTGGATACGGAGATGCGAAAAATGCCACCTTTGCACTCACCAGGGGAGCTTTTAACTTTATCACCAAGCCTTTCACCATTAAGGAGGTTGAAAACGTTATTCAAAAAGGGTTACGGCTCCGAGAACTTTCCCTCGGTACTGATAAACTTCTCCAGAATATCCATAATCTCACAGAAATAGTAATCTCGAGCTACCCCCACCTCCTCCCCTCGGTGATATTCTATATCGTAAAGGAATGTCAGTGGCGTGGTATTGACAATGAAAATGTGCTTAACAATATTTCCGTTTGCGCTGATGAAATGTTAACCAATGCACTTGTGCATGGTAACGAAAAAGATCCAAAGAAAAAAATCTTCATCACCTTGCATTTTGATTCCGAAAAATTTACTTTCACCGTCAGGGACGAGGGGAAAGGGTTCGATATAAAGAAATTTGCCCAGCAGCTTAAAGAACAGCAGCCCACTATTCCCACCAAAAGGGGACTTTTCATTGTCGAATATCTTATGGACAAAGTTTCTTTCAGCAACAAGGGCACTGAGATTACGGTAACAATGTATATGAGGGATCAAGGTGCGACCACGACATCATAACCATGAAGGCGTCATTCCATAATGGGAGAGCTAGGGCAAAATATTACGAGTGATCAACCTTCCCTTGCACCATCTCTTTCCCATTTCCTCGCTGATATCACCGATGCGACCTCCTTAGAGGAAAAGGAAAAGATCACCCACGAGTTGTTGGAAAAAATAAAAGAGCTCAACTGCCTCTACCAGATAAGTTCTGAGATCGAGGCATGTAGCACACTGGAGGATCTACTCCCTCACATAGCCCACCACCTTACCTACGGCCTGCAATTTCCTCACCACGCGAGAGTCTCTCTCACCCTCGACGGACAAAACTTTGGTGGCGGACTATCCTCTCTTCAGGAAACCCACTCTATCTCCTCTGAGATTAAGGTAAGAGCGCACCTTCGGGGAAGCATCACCATCTCTTACCCTCACCATAGACACTTTATTGATGATGACGTACGACTGGTGCACACTATCGCAGAGAAAGTAGGGAAGGCAGTTGAGAAAGTGGAGCTTGAACAGGTGGTGAAATCTCAGAACGACAGACTTGACTTACTCTTTACCAGCATGAACGAAGCAGTTGCCCTCATTGAACAAGACTACCGTATCTCCTTCATGAACCGGGCCGCGAAAGAAACATTCGGCGATCACACCGGTAACCTGTGTTACCAAGCCTTCATGGAGCACCATGAACCCTGTCAGAAGTGTGCACTTGAAGAAATCATCAACAACAAAAGCCACCGTTTTAAACGTACCACCCAGTGTAAGGGAGGGCGTTGGGTTGAGCTCACCGCGTCACCCGTGAGGAGTATCGACGGAACACTCTCGGTGCTCGAGATACTCAGGGATATCTCTGAAATCAAATGTTTAGAAAATGAACTGAAGCACTCTGAGGAGCAATATCGCACCTTACTGGAAAAAGCCAATGATGCCATCGTTTCAATTCAGCCAGGTGGCTCCATCACCTTCTTTAATAACAAAGCTGAAGAGGTTTTTGGGTACACTCAGAACGAAGTCATAGGGAAATCCCTGCTCAACTTATTGCCAGAGAGGGTGAGAACAATTCAAAAAGAATATATGCATAAGTTTCTCGACCCCCAACCCTTTGAGGAGAGAGGGCTCATCCTCGAGGGTGTGGGTTTGAGAAAAAATGGTACAGAATTTCCTGTGGAATTTACTTCTATCCCTCTGGAAATCGGAAACTACGGTTTTATCATCATCATGAGGGATGTAAGCCCGGTGAGAGAAGCAGCGGAGGAGAAAGCAAGAATTGACGCCCGTTTGCAGGATAAAGTGACCGATCTCTCCATCATGAACGAAATCAGCGAGGTGCTCTTAAGCACCCGCGAGCTCAACGAAATCCTCCACATGATCCTCATCGGCGCCACCGCCTCCCAGGCCCTTGGCTTCAACCGCGCCTTCCTCTTCCTCATTACTGAGGATGAAACCATGCTGGAGGGAAAGGTGGCCACCGGCTCCCTCAACCCCGATGAGGCCTACCGCATCTGGGCGCGATTGGCCGACGAACACCACACCCTCAAAGAGTTACTCAAATCCCGCCAGGGAGAACTCTCCCAAGAAGATATCCCCATCAATAAC
>Ga0315295_10004819_pt1 | contig 11525 bp, 10 predicted proteins | sample YL17G14_0_MG_FD_204453 | JGI IMG/M metagenome (GOLD analysis project Ga0315295, IMG submission 204453) | Sediment microbial communities from Yellowstone Lake, YNP, Wyoming, USA - YL17G14_0 | ecosystem: Environmental > Aquatic > Freshwater > Lake > Sediment | place: USA: Wyoming | collected...
CCAGTATTGCCCAGGCGGGATACATCCTGGTGGGTGTCGTGAGTATCGTCCCCTTCACCGTCGGTATCCACGGGGTACTGCTCTATCTGATGGCCTATCTCTTCACCAACGCTGGGGTCTTCATCGCCGTTATCGCCTTCTCCCACGTCACCAACTCCGACGAGATCAGCGACTACGCCGGACTGGTGAGGAGGGCGCCCGCGCTGGCGGCAGTCATGGTCATCTTCTTCATGTCCCTGGCGGGACTTCCGCCCACAGCGGGGTTCGTGGGCAAGCTGTTCGTGTTTGGAGCGGCTGTGCAGGCGGGCTACTACTATCTGGCCATCATTGGCGTCCTGAACAGCGTCATCTCGGTAGTCTACTACTTCAACGTGGTGCGCCAGATGTTCTTCCTGGCGCCTCCTTCCGAGGAGCGGCTTTCCCTACCGCGCTTCCCCCTGGCCGCGGCCATCATCTGCGTGGTCATGGTGATGGTCATTGGGCTGTACCCTCAGCCTCTGATCGACCTGGTGGGACGCTCGGTGACCGTTCTCGCCATGATGCCGTAGGACGCTACCTGGCTGACCTGGGACATACGAATGCCACCCCTCGGGGTGGCATTCCCGCGTATGGCACCAGTTCTGTGCCCTGCCCCCATCCCAGTTCTCCCCAAGGGCTGAGAACCTCACTGTAGGCCCCCCAGCGCAACAGACACAAGGTGGCAGTGGGGCACGGTTACTCGCGCACGTCGTCGCACGCCAACCCCGCCGTAGGGCCAGCTTCCAGCTTGCCCCTCAGAGCCCACCCGTGTAGTGCCGTGTCCCACCACGACTCCGAGACCAGGGAGGAAACAAACTGCGTATTTTTCCTCGTTTCGAAACTCCACGCGTCTCCTCTGGTGCGTCGAACTCCACACCGCGACGTAACTCTGGCGGGAGTGGTCCCAGCTTCGGCGTTCGCCACAAACCACCAGGCCCTCAGCAGCTATGTTCCGTCATCACTTTCTTGAGGGCGTGGGACGACCCTAGCAGGGATCATCGAAAACACTCGCACGCCCTGAGAAACGCTCCCTCAGGCAGCCAACGACGCGTTGTATCTTTAAGATTTCCTTAACTACTCTTTTATGGGTCTTTAATCCCCAGCTGGTAACATAGGTATTGCGGGGCGAGGCGATTCCACAGGTGTGTGCTTCGGCAGGCTAGGCAAATACTTGGGGGACACAATAGGCCGTTGGCCATGTATAGACTAAGGCGAACGGGACAGCCGCCGTCGCCATCCGGAGAAGAACCTCGCCCTCGTCATCCTCCTCCATGGCGTTCGTGTCAGCGCTAATACCCCGACTGTTTGCCGGTCAGACTCCCGATGTCCACCTCTTAGACGGCAACCCGGTCGACAGCTCCTTCTGGATATTCGAATGGCCCCTGCGCGTAGTACCCCGGGATAGCGTCGAGCGCAGACTATGTCGCCAGGCTGGCGGAGCCACAGCAGTGCGCCTAGTTCTTGGCAATGTACTCCACCCCCGGAATCCCCTCCAAGTCCGCATCCTGCGTCCAGAGAGTCGCTCGGTGCATCTGCGCTGCGGACAGCATCACACTGTCTGCCATGGGCAGTCTGAACGCCGCGGACAACCTGGCCGCGCTCAGTGCCAGGTCTGTGTCCACGTCGACGACTCTGCCTTGCATCATCGCTGCAACTGCCTGCAGTGCATCCCCTTCTCCCCGCTGCTGCAGCACTCGTTTGAACACCTCATACAAACTGAGCGTCGGTACTATCAGCTCAGTGGTGTTCTCTATCGCTGGAGCAAAGAAACCCGCATTGGGACCGTTCGCAAAGTACTCGAGCCAGCCGCTCGAATCCACTACGTTCATGATCGATCCGGCCCCCGATCCACCGAGGTATCGATACCTTTCAGGAACCCTCGTGTCTCACGGATCGACCTCACGGGGATCATTTCGATGCGGTGATCATACAGAATAACTTGCACCTTCTGCCCAGGCTCTACGCCTAGCGATTCCCGAACCCTGCTCGGAATCACCACTTGGTACTTTGGGGACACCGTCACAGTTTCCACGCCCTGTTCCTCCATCGATAGGCTTTGCGTTGTACCTACGTGCATTATGCCATACTTTGGGAGGATAGTCAACTTGGACCTGACACAAATCGCTGGACACCTGTCGACGCCGGGCTCTGCGGGGCAACACAAGAGCGGTGAGAAACTCGACCAACACCAAGAAGAAACTCCTGGTATTCTTTGAGGACGTACTCCTGTCAATTATCCGCGGTTCCTTCCTGGTGGTGCTCACAGGTGTGCCTCCAAGGGACCTTGAAGGCCGCCGTCGGAGCCATCCGGAGCGGAGCCTCGCCCGTCATTCTCTGCCTCCGATAGCCACGTACTCCGCGGGACCCTCTGGACCGTTGTTCCGAGAGGGCGCTAGTACCCCGACTGTTTGCCGGTCAGGCTATCGATTTCGATCTCGACGACGGCAACCTCGTCGATGGCTCCTTCGGGATACTCGAACGGTCCGCGCCCATAGTGGCCAAGGATGATGTCGAGGGCCCTTTTCTTCTCTGCCACGTCCTCCAGCAGGCAGGAGGACCTTCCGCAACTATGATCAGCTATTAGGGATAGCACACCGACAATGCGGGCAATCCCATCATCGGGGACGTAGACATCGTGTTTCGCCTCTACCATGAGGCCTCAGGCGGCACTGCCTTCTGGACTGAACAGCACACCGGGGCTAACGCGGTGTCGGTGGAGGGAGGATCGTTCCACGTGCTTCTGGGCAGCATCGCGCCGCTTGACCCTGGTCAACTGACAGTGGACACCTATCTCGGCATCACTGTGGCTGGGGACGAGGAGATGACGCCCCGCGAACTGCTCACAAGTGTCTACCATGCCGTGGAGGCAAGTCACCTGGTGACAAGCAATACCGGGGATGTCACAGCTGATTCCGGGGGTATCGAAATCAACGACGAGAATGGTTGGACACTGAGAATTGATGGCAACGAACTGGATTCCACCGACGGGCTACACCTGCAAAAAGAGCATTCTGACAAAGCTGTCGCCATGTATGGCAACGTCGATATGAAGGGAAACTTGGTAACGAACTGCGGTCGGGTGCAGATTGAATCCTCATCCGTGCCTCTCCTATTCAGAGAGACTGATCAGACCGGTGCGGGCAGCCTGTGGCGCATGCCCCTTGACAGTAGGCATCTGCGTTTCGACGCAAGTCAGAACGGCACAGATTTTGGAGGATACAAAACTCCCCTGGCCCTGTATTCAGACGGCAGCGTCAGCATCGGCGGCATCCTCGACATGAACGGGCACTCGGTAACGAACTGCGGGGCATTGGTGGAGGCCAACCTGCAGACGCCCGAGGAGTTGGCGGCGGAGCGCATCGAGCGCTTCGAGCAAGGTGATGTGCTTTGCTGGAGCAATGGGCAGCTCGAGAAGTGCTCTAAGATAGGCTCACCGCTGGTAGTTGCTGTGGCTGACGCCGAGGGCAAGCCCATAGTGATCGGGGCAGAGCCGGTCAAGGTGCTGGGACCTGCGCACATTGGCGACCTGCTTGTGTCCTCAAATGTGCCAGGTTGCGCGATGGTTGCCGAGGGTACGCCCGCCCCCGGCACGGTGATAGCCAAGGCCTTGGAGAACTTCGACGGAGAGCAAGGCTTGATCTCCGCGATGATCTTGAACCACTGAATAGCACACCCCGAGACAGAGGGTACGAAGTGGCTGCACTTGGTTTGCAGTGTGCGCTTCGGCGCATCTCTGAGCCTATTTAAAGCCTCGAAACATCAGGGGCAGATAGTACTTGTAGGGGGGCACTAGAGTATAGGCGGTCATCTCCACTGGATTGCCATAGTCATCATAGACAGTAGCCCGATTGGTGATGCTGAAGCCCGTGGGACGAGCGTTCACCGTCACGCCGTAAGTGATGGTAACGGAAGAACCAATGTCTATCGGTCCTGTCCAGGTGATGACTCCCCCGTCCTCAGTCCCCACTCCACCACCACTGATGGAAAGAGAGTTCGGGATGTAGCTGGTATACTCGGGGATAGGGTTGACGAGGCTCGCTGGGGAGGCCTCAGCGAACCCCACGTTGTGTATCGTGATGGTGTAAAGCAAGGGATCGCCAGGTCTCGCGGTTGCCTCGTCCACCACTATGGTGGAAGCAGAAAGATCTGCGATATCAACCCAGGTTCTTGCCCAGCGGTCGAAGGCGATCTGGTGCTCCTCGTGCCCGATGGTAGCGACGTTGGTGATTGTCGTCCCTTCAGGCAAGGGGTCCACATCCACCTGGTAGTTGACGATCAACGTCACACCGGCAGGAATGGTACCATCCCAGGACACTCGCCTGGTGGTGGGGTCGTAAACGGCTGTGGACGGGGATAAGGTGTAGGGTACAAAGCTGATCTCGATAGGCAAGGTGTTGGATAGATGACCAGTGACTGTCTCCCAGCCATCGTTGTTCAAGGTCAGAGTATATGTCATAGTGCCGCCGCTGGCCACGACATTCCGGTCGGCGGTCAATTCCGAGGTCCCGAGCCAACTCAGCCAACCGGTGACACGCTGCATGACTCGCTTGGCAGGGGCGCTATCCAGAGCCTCGAAGGGAAAGGCGAAGAAGACCGTGCGATAGGCCGGGGCAGTATGAGCCAGACCGACGGGCAACTCGTGATGACCTCGGAAACCTACGTCGGCCACGAGGGTGGGGGTGAGCGCGTCGCTGTAATTGGGGAAAGTATAGTCCAGATAGTAGGGACCCAGCCTGTCACCAATGAGGCTCCCGCGCTCCCCCACTGCCACAGTGGTGGTCATGTCCTCAGTATAGCTTAGGACGCCCAGATAACCCTGTCCGAAGGAGGTGACACCACTCTGGTACAGGTAGTCCTGGCTGGAGAAGAATAGGCGTCCGTGCCCGTCCAGATAGGTAGTCAGCCTGGTCTCTTCGTCGACAGTCAGGGGCCGGAACCAGTCGTAGCTGGTGAACCAGACAACGATGGGGTAGCGCTGGAGGATATCCAGGGGCGGGCTCTCCCAGGGCCAGTCGTCGTTCACCTCCCAATAGTCATAGGGAATACCGTTGTCGTCCAGAGCGTTCTGGTAGTGGTTCTCTTGGTCATACCAACGATCGTCATCAACAAGCAGGACAGGAGCCGGGGTTTTGGTCGTCAGGGTAGATGTGGCCACTAGAGTTGGTGAGGAGACTGGGTAAGCCGTCAGGGTAGCCGTATCGAAGGCCTGCCAGCCCTCCCCGGCTGGGATGTCCACCCACAGACCAACGTCAATCGAATCGCAGGTCCCCAGATCAACGGTGTCCATGGCCAGCGTCGTGGGCCACGCATGGCCGCTCAGCCCGAGGTTGTAGATGGAGGCCGACTCTCCTCCATCACCGGTGTTTCGCAGACGCACAGTATGGGGCACCATCGTCGCTGGGAGACCAATTTGGGTCTGGACCGCAGGAGACAGTTCCACGCCAACCGTCTGACGGGGGCTCATCAGCCAGTCGATCGTTCGCTCCATCACCTGGCGACGGGTCTCCCTCTGGTTGATGCCCTCGAAGCCAAAGGAGAGATAGACCAGACGATAAGGTAAGCACAGCCCGACACGTTGACCGCCGGATCTATCACCTTGATACTGGATAATTGACGTCGCATAGTCCGGGTCGGCTACGGCAATCTCATCGGGATGGCGCTGATTGTCAGCTCCATCGCCATCCTCAATCACAAGAGTCAAGCCCTCGAAAAACTCGCCTGAGATGCCCGTCAGGATGTGTATACCGGTGTTATCCGCCACATAACTGGCTCTCAGATACTCCTCATATTCAGGAGATGAGGTGAAGGGGAATCCCCCACCGTCCCAGTAGCCAATATCCTGTCCGGTGAGGAAGAGGAGCCCCCCAGCATCCAAATAGCCTGCTAAGGCTCCCCAGGCGTTGATGTAGCCTGGTGAATCTTCCGGGCAGGACCAGATGACGATGTCGTAGCGCAAGAGATCATCTACGGTGGGCACATCGTTTGGTGTCTCGAAAGGCTCATGGATGGTCCACAGGTCGTAGAGGTAGTTCAGGTCATCATGGGCTTGCTCAAAGTAGACTATCTCGCTACCGCCATACCAGGCCCCGCTATCCACCAAGAGAATTGTGGGGGCTCTGGACAAGGCGAAGTCACGGGCAGTAGCCTGCCCAACGACGACAGGTACATCGTAGGCCCAGCCCACCCGATGGCCAGGGCTTTCCACACGCATGTCATAGGTTCCGGCCGGGAGCGCCAGACTATACAAACCCGTAGCTGCATCGGTTTGAGTCTTGGCCGGGGTGCCGGGGACGATGACCGTAGCCGTGAGGTAAGCTCCCGTGCCCACCTCTGTGACGCGCCCCACCAAGGCTCCCACTGGCGAGGGATCGAGACTGAAATCCTGCACCGTGGTCGTCTCTGTGACGATGACCACATTGTAGGCCGTAGAGGCCTCGTAGGCGAAAGCCGTGGCGGTCACATCGTAGGTATCCGGAGCCAGTGCCACGGAATAGTGCCCCTGGCTGTCGGTGGTCGCTTCTACCGATGGCCCTCCGCCGCGCGGAGTGACGGTGACGAGTGCTTCGGCCAGTGATGCACCGTTGGTCGAGTCAGTCACTGTCCCGTTCAGGAAGCCCGCGTTGCTCACAGCGGTCACGGCATTGTAAGCGTCAATCCGCCCCCAACCGTAATCGTTGTTGGGGATTGGGCCCCCCAAGCTCACGGCTGTACCAGTAATCACTTGCTGTATCGCACTGATGGTCAAACCTGGCTCCGCTTGAAGGAGAAGAGCAGCGAGACCCACGACGTGGGGCGCAGCCATAGAAGTGCCCTCTCTCTCCCCATAGCTTCCACCGGGGAGACTGGAGCGGACATTGACGCCAGGGGCGGAGACCTCGGGCTTGATCTCAGACCAAGGTGAGGGGCCGCGGCTACTGAAATAGGCGACGTAATCATCACTGTTGGTCGCTCCTACCGCAAAGGATTCTGGGAAACTGGCCGGTGAACCAACCGTATATTCTGCGGGCCCGTCGTTCCCGGCGGAAAACACGGGGAAGATGTCCGCTGCCAGTAGGGCCTGGACATCTGGGCGGAAGGTCTCGAGGTACCCCTCGCTGCTGCCCCACGAGTTGTTGACCACATCTGGAGCATCGTCCGTGCTGGGATTACCATCCGGGTCGAGCAACCATTGAAAACCAGCGTGCAGCCAACTGTCATAGGTGTAGCCGTCGTCACGGAAGGCCTTGACGGCGATCCAACGAGCACCGGGAGCCACGCCGATAGCTGGATCTCCTCCGCCCACAATGGTGCCCATCGTATGTGTGCCGTGGCCGTGACCATCGTAAGGATATGTATAGCCTTCGTCTGTAGCGCAGTACCAGTTGCCAAAGTGCTTGTACAGACCGTGGGGGTCGTAGCCTCGATATTTGGTCTGAAGGGCCGGATGTTGCCAGTCCACTCCAGAGTCCATATTGGCCACCACAACACCGGTGCCGTCTATACCCAGAGCTTGCCAGACCAGGTCGGCCCGGATCTTGGCGATGTTCCACTCCACCGCGGCACCTCGCTGTGGCCCGTCGGCGGACTCCTCTAAGTATAGCTTGCGGTCGGCGCGAATGACTTTCACCTCCGGGCGGCTCGCCAAGGCGAGCAGAGTCTCGCGATCACCCTCGACAGCCAGACCGTTGAAGATCCAGTAGGGGGTGTACCGCCTTACATTGCCACGTGCCTGCTGTCCGGCCAGATAGGCTCTAGCCTCACCTTGCGAACGCTCGGAAGTGGCCTGCAAAGCTGTGATCACTGCCTGCCGACGCTCCGAAGCGCTCACCCGGCCAGCGGTGGCAGCAGCAAGATCGGCCCCTTCTTTCAGGTAAACAATGAAGGAAACTGTCTTCTCCCCTTCTGCCATCTCCCTGAGAAGAGCCGGCTCGATTCGACGCAGAATTTCAGGAGCAATGGGGGGTAGGGTTTGCCACGCCGCTAGTTCCGGGTCTGCACCCTTCACCGGGGGTAGAGGGGGGGTGGCGCCAGTCGAGGAGGGCAGAAAGGCCGTCAATAGGAACAGAATCAGGACTGGACCAAGGGCCTTCGGTCTCATCTTCTCACTTCTGTCAAGCCGTCAGCTCGTTGAGGTACATTGTGGCACCTTTTGGTGCAGAGAGGAAGTTCACTGCTCCCTGTGGGCCACTTTCGCGCCCTGTCAGTATCCAGATTTCTTTCCAGTCATGCTCTCTACCTCAATCTTGAAGACTGCTACATCCCCAAGAGCACTCTCAGGGTACTCGTGGGGATCGCCTGAGTAGTGTTTCACGATGATATTCAACGCCCTTCGTTTCTCCTCAAGGTCATCAACGATATGGGCTTTCCCGAAACCGATGACGCTACGATATTTCATCTCCCAGTTGCAGGGGGTGTCCATTCTTGTCACGTCCTGATCAACATCCACTTCGAAGCAGACGTTGGGGTTGGCTTTGATCGTCTCGATCTTCCTGCCCTCGCGGGCAGAGTGAAAGTACAGGCAGTTGTCCGCATACCCGAAGCTCAGTGGAACGACGTAGGGGACGTTGCCGTCACAGACAGCGAGTCGGCAGACCGTGGCTCTCCGCAGTATGTCTTCTATGGCCTCCCTGTCCTTGATCTCCCTCTCCGCTCTCCTCATGGCTGCTCACCCTTGTGTGCAACAACCACCAGCCTCTTGGCCTCCATGTCGTAGGGAGCGCCGCTCAGGTCTCCGTAGACATCAACGATGGCGAAACCAGCTTCCATAAAGCCGAGGTCTCAGTCAGAACAGATACGCCAGCGCTCTTCCACACAGGAGCCAACAGTGCGACTACTGAGATAGCTGCGTCCAGCTGAAGCGGCCAACTCTCCTCCGTCCGGCGCCCGCCAGGGGTAAGCAAGCCTGAACCTAAGGCCCGTGCGTCTCCGCCAGGAACTCCACCAGCGTCTGGGCCTCGGCATCGGTCAGTTGCGCCCCGTTTCCTCTCATGCGCGCCACCGTGGCCTCCCACTCAGCCTGGATCTTGCTGGCCGCCTCAACGCGCCCCAGGTCATGGCACACTGTACACCGCGCCTGGAGCAGTTCATCGCCGCCAACTTCAGCCGGACCCTCTCCCCCACCCGGCGTCATCTCGACCGTCGGGGGAGCTGGAGGCTCTTCCCCTCCGCCTCCGCAGGCCACAACCAGAAGCACCAGCGCCAGACCAAAAAGAATGACTGAGAAGATTACCGCCCTGCTGCTCACAACCGCCTCCTTCTACCACACTAGACGGAAATACCACCAAGCACTGGCCGCGAAACAACCGAGTATAGAAAAGCCCACAACGCCACCAAGAACAGTCACGCGCCTGAGATGGGTGCGGAATCGCCGGGCGATGAAAACCTTCACCAGCATGACTACGGCCGCGAGAGTGCCCAGAGCAGCATGCAGCGGCACGCGCAGTGAGTAGGCGCCATAAGGCAGGTGAGTAACACAGATGAAAGCGATGCTCAAGGTGAGAAGCAGGGCCGCGTCCCCGCTCAGGCGATGCCAGATGCGCAAGGTCCCCACTGGCAGGGGAAGGCGCTTGAAGCGCCCACGCAGGCGCAGGCCGCTGACCGCCTGTCCAAGGGCCAAAATGAGGACCACCGTGGCGAGCACTGACTTCAGCATCAACAGCGACATTGGCATCACTCCTTCCATGATCCAGATCAAGCGCCCAGCGCATCACCGCCGCTGCAGTCGACCAGACGCACAGGACCGGCGTGCCCGCAGCCTGAGCTGTCAACTGGCATCGGTGCGCGTGGCGGAGTTGACGACCTCAGGGACCGCGCTCGCGCGCAAGACGATTCGAAAGGGCCTCTCTGACCGCCTCGTGGTCGCTCCACGGGTACTCCGTGGCACCAAAGCACATCGACTTCTCATGCCCTTTCCCGGTGACCAGCACCAGATCGCCATCTTCTGCCATGTCCACCGCGAACCGAATGGCCTCCCCCCGGTCGCCGATGCGCCAGTAATCGATACCTTCTCCTCGACCTGCCTTCTCGCACCCGGCAGCGATCTGCTCCATGATCTGGCCCAGATCCTCGGTGCGAGGGTCCTCAGCGGTGATCACGGTGCGGTCCGCCAGCTCCCCAGCTATCTCCCCCATCACGGGCCGTTTCTCCCGGTCGCGCAGCCCCGCACAGCCGAAGACGACAGTGATTCGGCCCGCTGCCATGCCTCTGGCTGCCCCCAGTGCGCTGCGCAGCGAGTTGGGCGTGTGGGCGAAGTCGATCAGCACCTGAAAAGGCTGGCCCACGTCTACTTGCTCCATGCGGCCGGTCACCTGCTGCACCGCACTGATACCGTGTCGGATGTTATCCACGGCAATGCCCTGAGATAGGGCTACAGCGATGGCGGCCAGGGCGTTGTAGACGTTGAACTGGCCCGGCAACCTTGTTTCCACAGGGAACTCACCCTGCGGTGTGAGCGCGGTGAATCTAGTCCCCGGTGCCGAGGCCTCGACATCCACAGCCCTGACGCCTGCTGGCTTATCAACCCCATAGGTTAGCTGTTCGTCGGCCGGGATGTACCGCAGGTATTCGAAGCTGGAGGGATCATCGACGTTGAGCACGGCAACCTTGGGCACCCCGGGCTTGCGGAACGAACCGGCGAGGCTGCGAAAGAGCCCCGCCTTTGCTTCGCGGTACTCCTCGAAAGTGCCGTGGAAGTCAAGGTGTTCGCGGGTGATGTTGGTCACTACCGCCACGTCGAAGTCGCAGGCCGTGACCCGGTGCTGGGCCAACCCATGAGATGTGGTCTCCAGCACAGCGTATTCGGCTCCCGCCTTCACCATCTGAGCCAAGTATCCCTGGATTTCCAGGGCGTCCGGCGTTGTGGTATGGAGCCCGGTATCGTACTGCTCTTCGCCGATAACAGCGTTCACGCTGCTGATCAACCCCGCCGCGTGACCAGCGGCTTTGAGCACCGACCAGATGAGGTTCACGGTGGTGGTCTTGCCATCGGTCCCTGTCACGCCGATCACGCACAGTTTTCTCCCGGGAAAGCCATGGAAGGCCGCGGCGAGACGAGCCAGCGCCTCCCTCCCGTCAGGAACCAGGACCGTGGGGACGGGCCAACTCTCGCCCGAGGGGGAGGTCAGGTACCGCTCGTCCTCCACCACCAGGGCTACCGCTCCCGCCTCGATGGCCTGAGATATGTATAGGTGGCCATCCGCCTCCACGCCCTTGTAGGCTACGAAGAGGTCCCCACGCTCAACCTTGCGCGAGTCGGAGGCCAGGCCCTCGACCACAAGCTGCGGCAGGCTGGAATCGACTTCGGTAGCCAGAGCAGAGAGAAGGTCCTGGAGCTGCATCCTCACTCCTGTAGCTTTGACAATCCGTCTCAGTGCCTACGGGCCGCGGAAACGGAGCCAGGCTCATTGTAGCAGAACTCTCGGAGCGTGTCCATGGGGTTTGTGAAGCGGCAGCACAAGCGCGCCCGGCATCACCGGGCGGTTATCCTGTCTCGCCCCATCGCCACCGCCTGAGCACCGAGGCGATGCGGC
>Ga0315295_10004822_pt1 | contig 11522 bp, 9 predicted proteins | sample YL17G14_0_MG_FD_204453 | JGI IMG/M metagenome (GOLD analysis project Ga0315295, IMG submission 204453) | Sediment microbial communities from Yellowstone Lake, YNP, Wyoming, USA - YL17G14_0 | ecosystem: Environmental > Aquatic > Freshwater > Lake > Sediment | place: USA: Wyoming | collected...
AAATGCGCAGCAGGAGGGCCAGCGCCAGATGATTTCCGACTCGCGGGTCATCACCGACAGCAGCCTTGCCCGCAAGGTCTCCTTCGTTGGCGTCAATCAAACCATGACTTCCGGCGGCCTGCTCAAGGTCCAGATCGAGCTGCTCAACCGCAAGCGCTCGCTGCAGCGCTTCAGTTACCAGTTCGAATGGTTCGACGCCAACGGCATGCTATACAGTAGTGTCACTCCGACGACAGTGCCCGACCAGATTGAAGGCGGCGAGAGCAAGTTTATTTCCAGCGTGGCGCCCACGCCGGCGTGTAAAGATTTTCGAGTCAAATTCGTTGAAAACTGATCACCTCCAACCGAAATATCACATGAAAAAAACCGTTCTTTTGTCCATCCTCGCTGCGGCCAGCCCGTTTGTTGTCGGTGGTTGTGCCAGCGCACATTACGTTCAAACCGGCGGACGAGAAAGTGTGGTCACCGTTGGCCAGATCAACATTCAGGATTTCATACAGGCTGCCGAAGCGGCTGTGAAAGACCTGCTTAACCCGCAACCAACCGGTACGCCATGTGTGCTTGACAAGGTGGCCAATCCGCCCGCCGTGCTCGCCATCAGCCGCATCATCAACAACACCGGCCAGCAGATTGACACCGACCTGCTCACCAAGAAAATCCGGGTGGCCTTGTTGAACAGCGGCAAGGCGCAGACGACCACCACCCTGGGCTTGGGCGGCACCAGCGAGGACCCGATGGCCAAGGGGCTCCAGGATAAAAGTGAATTCGACAACGACCAGAAGACCACGCGGAAACCGGACTTCACCCTTTCCGGGAAAATCATCGAGCTGCCCGTGCGTTCCGGTTCCACGCGCCAGTCCACCTTCAGCTTCCAACTCTCGTTGACCGACCCCAAGAGCGGGCTGGCGGTCTGGGAAGGCGAAAAGGAAATCACCAAGCAGGGCACCCGCTCGGCGGTGGGCTTCTGATTTCAAATTACTTTATTAACCCCGAGACGCAAAATCTGTTTGTGCCGACTTGCCTTCGCGGCAGGGAAGGCACAGGTTGGAGATCATTTCCAGAAATATTTTTTCGACAAAAGACGATTGGTATCCGGGAATCGGCATTGGACTTGCTGAAATAACCTTGGATTCGGGCAGTGGCCAACTCCTACGGCTACCCTTAAAAAAATGGGCCGTTATCCGATGCCACTGCCTGAATCCGATAAAATTCCGATGCCGGCAACCGTCTTCTTGACCGGCGCCGCCCTGAATCCAGTTTCATTGCCTCATAACGTGACCGGTCAATGTCATCTTTCGGGGAATTTTAAGCCCTGCCGCCACCAGAAACCACAGAAGTTTGTTTCTTCCGAAGAACAATCGGTTGAAAGCGAATCGGGCAATTCAATGCCGCCAGGGGTATCGGCGCCGCAGTGCCGGCCCCAAAAGCTCCAAGGAAGCTTCTGATTCGCCATGGTGCCAGGAGGGTTCCGAATCGTCGGCCAGCGGCGCGAAGGGATTTTCACCGGCTGTCTTCAGACTGCCGATTCGGGTTGTCCACCGGTAGATTCCGAAGCCCAGCAAGCCGCTAACGATGAACAGCGATAAAACCACCGTCACGAAACCAAATTCGGCGAGGGTCCGGCGAACGGTGGGGAATAACAGGCTGACGAACATGGCAAAGCCCGCCACCCGGGCGATCCGCCCCATCACGTCGGCTGCCTGTTTTTGATGATCCATTGGCTGCCAAGTGCGCACATCCCATGCCATCACCGGAATGAATATCATCTATGGTTCAATGGCTTATGCCGGGCGGATGAGAGGAGGGCGAAGGGAAAAAGTGGGGCCGGATGAACTTGCCGCCCGGATGTCGAAGGGAGGAAACTTGTTTACTTCGCCGCCGGTTGAAATATATTGGCGCACGGTTGCCGACGTGGCGGAATTGGCAGACGCGCTAGACTCAAAATCTGGTACTCGTGAGAGTGTGTGGGTTCGACCCCCTCCGTCGGCACCAGGGCTTTTCGGTTTCCACTTTATTACGTGACGCGGCACATTTAATTTTGCCAGCCGCCCTTGCCTGTGTCGCGCGAGATCACCCAGCGAGTACAATGCCCCGGGCCGCCACCGCCCGAGTCATCCTCGCCATGGCCTGCCAGCGGCTCGGTCAAACCGGCGAAATCCGCTCGGAACTGGCGCCCAGCCGTGAAAGCATTGAAAACCACTTCAAAAGCGGCAGCCACGCGGGGGATTATTCCAGAAGCAGGGCGGAGCCAAAAGCGGATTTGTGCCGGGCTCAATGACGGGATTGCCTCCCAAGGTCGGTTGCGAATGGCTCGCTGCCGGGACAATTCATGGCTCCGCACTCCAGCCCGGAACGAGAAGCAGTTTCAATGATGATGGCAGCCGCAACCGTGCCCACACGAGTCCTCGTCCAAATCCTCCTCGGTGGGAACCCGGCCCAGTTCGAGCGTTTTGGCAATGTGCTTGTGGATCGAATGCTGGATTTCGTGCAATTCCTCCTGCGCGTCCAGAAATCCGCGCGCGACGGAATTTTTCAGCAGGGCATCCCGGTGCTTCTCAAAATCGGCGATTTCCGCGGCTTCCAGTGCTTGCGACTGGTCCCGTTTTTCCTGCAGGGCCTGGCCCTTGCTCATCACCGTTTCATACTGGCCGCTGGCCTTGGAATCCGACAAAAAAGTGTCGATGCGCTTGCGGATGGAAATCATTTCCGGCTGTTCAATGATGGTCTGGCAAAGTTCCCTGGTCTTTTCTTCAATTTTCTTGGGCATAAGTTTAATTTGCGAACACAATAAACCAGGAGGCGTCGGAAAGCAATTGGATTGACATCCGGGTCGGAATCGTTCATTTTGCGCCCATCACTTATGCAACCAATTCATCTAGTCTGGGTTGATTACGCGATTCTAATCGCTTACGTCGCCTTTGTTATTGGCATCGGCTGGGCGCTTGCCCGTTACATGAAAAGTTCCTCGGACTTTCTCACCTCGGCGCGTTCCATCCCGACGTGGGTGACGGGGCTGGCGTTCATCTCCGCCAACTTGGGCGCGCTCGAACTGGTCGGCATGGCCGCCAGCGGCGCCAAATACGGCATCGCCACCGCGCACTTTTACTGGGTGGGCGCGATTCCGGCGATGATCTTTCTCGCGGTATTCATGATGCCGTTCTATTACGGCTCCAAGGCGCGTTCCGTGCCGGAGTATTTGAAGATGCGTTTCGATGAGCGCGTCCGCGCGCTGAATTCCGTGGCGTTCGCCGTGATGACCATTTTCGCATCGGGCATTTCCATGAACGCGCTGGCCAAATTGCTCAACCAACTGCTCGGTTGGAATTACAACGTCGCATTGTGGGTTTGCTCCGGCGTCGTGCTGATTTACGTTTTGAAAGGCGGGTTGACCTCGGCAATTTACACCGAGGTACTGCAATTCTTCATGATTGTCCTTGGTTTCGCGCCGGTGGTTTACCTTGGTTTGAAAGACGTGGGCGGCTGGGGTGCGATGAATCATTCGCTGCAAACCGTCGCGGCGAATCCCGCCGCGCTTCATCTCAAGGGATCTGGCATCACTTACGCCACCAACGCGTGGACCAGCGCGTGGCAACCGGTTCTGGCCGGTTCGACGCACAATCCCATGGGTGTGGACTGGTTCGCGATGGTTTTCGGCCTCGGCTTTGTGCTGTCGTTCGGTTACTGGTGCACCAATTTCCTCGTCGTTCAACGCGCCATGGCGGCGAAAAACATGACCGCCGCCCGCAACACCCCGCTGGTCGCCGCCGTGCCGAAAATGTTTTTCCCGTTTCTGGTCATCGTGCCCGGCATGATTGCCGTTGCGCTGACCTCGGTTCCGGATAAAAATTACCGCATCCCGCCGCCGATTCTTTCGCAGGAGGTTTATGCCAAGGCTATTGATGCGGTGAAAAGCGCCAACCCGTCCGATTCCACCGCTGCGGTCAAAGCCGTTGAGGACGCCCTCGGCAAGCCCGTGAGCGTTGAAAAAATAACTTCGCTGGTTGCGGCCAACGCCGCGGGCAAATTGCCGGACGAGCAAATACAAAATGGCCTGTATAACAGCATTGCCGAGAATGATTACGATGGCGTCATTCTTTCGCTCGTGAAAAAATATTGTCCCGCCGGCCTGCTTGGCCTTGCGCTGACCGCGTTGCTGGCGTCATTCATGTCCGGCATGGCGGGCAACGTGACCGCGTTTAACACCGTCTTTACCTATGACCTTTACCAAGCCTACTTCGCCCCGGGTAAAAGCGACCGGCATTATTTCCTGACAGGCAAAGTCATCACTGTCGCGGGCATTTTATTGAGCATCGCCGCCGCCTATTTTGCCTCGATGTACAACAATTGCATGGACATCATCCAGCTTGTGTTCGGCTTTGTGAACGCCCCGCTGTTTGCGACGTTCCTGCTCGGCATGTTCTGGAAGCGAACCACCGGCACCGGCGCGTTTCTCGGTTTGTTCGGCGGCATTGCCAGCTCGGCCCTGTTCCATTCCCTCACCATTGCGCATGGCAACCTCCCCGGCGTCAAAGGCGGTTACCTGCATCTGGCGCAGGAATTTCCGAGCGAAATGGCGCAGAACTTCTGGCTCGCCGCCTTCGCGTTCATTGTTTGCTTCTCGCTCACGGTGGTGATTTCACTGGCGACCGCGCGCACCAAGACCGATGCCGAATTAATAGGCTTGGTCTATTCGCTCACGCCTAAAATCGTGGATCACAACATACCGGTTTATCAGCGTCCAGCCGTCGTTGGCATCGTGCTGTTGGTTGTCTGCGTCATCCTCAACTTTATATTCTGGTAAAACGAAAGGAACGAATTTATGGGACTCGACATACGCTGGCCAATCGGCCTGATGTTCTCGCTAATCGGCGCGCTGCTGGTGATCACCGGCTTGGTCAATGGCGCGGACGCGCGCGCGCTCAATCTCAACATAAACCTCTGGTGGGGTGTCGTTTTGCTCGTTTTTGGCGCGTTTATGCTGCTCGGCGCTGTCTGGGGGAAGAAAACGCCGCCCGCCGCTTGATCCGGGACTGATCATGGGGGAAATTGTCGCCTTGCCGCCAAGGCCTTATGTTCTACAATGTCCATTAATGTTGCATCATCTATGACGCTCAAAGAACTGTCTGATCAAGCCGCCCAACAATTTGCCAGGATTTACGGACGCCAGCCAACTTGGATTGCCGCCGCTCCCGGTCGCGTCAATCTCATCGGCGAGCACACCGATTACAACGATGGGTTCGTTTTCCCGATGGCAATTGAACGTTACACCGTCATTGCTGCGGATTGTCCCGTTGCCGGCACCAAACTGGTCCGGCTTTGCTCCGCCCACAGCGACAGGCCGGTCATGATTGACCTCTCCAAGCCGCTCGAGCCGTTTCCAAAGGGAGAATGGGCTAATTATCCTCTCGGGGTCATTGCCGGTTTCCAGGCCCGCGGACTGATGCCCGGCGGTTTCGACGCGCTGGTTTACTCGACCGTGCCGCTGGGTGGCGGCCTTTCCAGCAGCGCTGCGCTCGAAGTGGCCATGGCCACACTGCTCGAAATCATCACCGGCAAAAAACTCGACCCGGTCGAAAAAGCGTTGCTGTGCCAGAAGGCCGAACACGACTATGCCGGGATGCCGTGCGGCATCATGGACCAGTTCATTTCCGTTCTGGGCCGGGAAAACCGCATCCTGCTCCTCGATTGCCGTTCGCGGAAGCCGGAGCTGGTGCCGATGACCGATCCTTCCGTGGCCGTGCTCATCATCAATACCAACGTCAAACACGAATTGACCGGCAGTGAATATCCCACCCGCCGCAAACAATGTGAAACCGCCGCGAAAATTCTGGGCGTGCCTTCGCTCCGCGATGCGACCGCCGAAATGCTCGAAGCGGCCCGCGGCAAAATGGACAAGGTCATTTTTCAACGCGCACGCCATGTCATCGGTGAAATCGAACGCACGCTCCATGCTGCCGAAGGCGTTCGCGCCTCCAACTGGGAGACCGTTGGCCAGCTCATGTACGCCAGCCATGCCTCGTTGCGCGATGATTACGAGGTCAGTTGCAAAGAACTCGATGCCGTCGTCAAGATCGCCGGGCGCATCGGCGTCAAGGGCGGGGTATTCGGCTGTCGCATGACCGGCGGCGGTTTCGGCGGTTGCACCGTGGCGCTGGTCAAGGCTGGCGCCGTGGACGACATCTCCAATCGGTTGGCGGCGGAATACCGGAAGGAGACGGGCATCGAACCGACGATTTTTGTCTCCCGTCCGGCGGCGGGTGCCACGATGATCAAGGGCGGTGGATCAGGTAGTTCCGCGGTTCACGCCTCCTACAGTCGCGCCACTGTGGCCGCCCCGGCCTAGTCAATCGCCCAGGCAGGTTCCCACGTGCCGGGCGGTTTCCACCCAGGAATGGCCGGGCGGAACGGTCTTGCGGTTGCCGGCCACCTTGATCAGCGGCACCGGTTTTGTGCCGTCACTCCGCGCGGCCACCATCACCCCGAAAACTTTCTCCTGAATCAGGTCCGCGCAGGCGCTGCCCAGCCGCGTGGCCAGCAACCGGTCCGCCGGTGACGGCGTGCCGCCGCGTTGCACATAACCGAGGATGGTGACGCGCGATTCGAGATTGGTCAGTTCCTCCAGCTGGCGGGCGAGCCGCAAGGTGTTGCCGCTGTGCCGGGCTTCGAGCGCGGCCAGTTCCAGCCTGGCTTCGTTGCGTTCGCGCGGGTCGCGCGCCCGGGCCCGGCGGTTTTCGGCGGCGGCAAAGGCGCGCGCGTCTTCCACGCTCATCGCGCCCTCGGCCACGGCTACAATGCTGAAATTGGTTCCGTGCCGGCTGCGGCGGCGGATTGCCTCGGCGATCCTGTCAACGTGATAGGGAATTTCGGGAATTAAAATCACATCCGCCCCGCCGGCAATGCCCGCGCCCAGCGCCAGCCAGCCCGCGCGATGTCCCATGATTTCAGCCACGATGATGCGATGATGGCTGTGCGCCGTGCTGTGCAGCCGGTCAATCGTTTCGGTCGCGATGTCCAGGGCGGTGGCGAAGCCGAAGGAGGCGTCCGTCATGGCCACGTCGTTATCAATCGTTTTGGGCAGCGAGATGACGTTGAGCCCCGCTTCGGCGAGCCGCAGCGCGTTTTTTTGCGTCCCGCCGCCGCCCAGGCACACCAGGGCGTCGAGTCCGTATTTCGCGTAGTTTTTGACGATGACCGCGGTCATGTCACGGTTGCGGCCATCAATTTTCATGCGGTGCGGTTTGTCGCGGCTGGTGCCGAGGATGGTGCCGCCGACGGTGAGAATGCCGGAGAGCGCGGCTTGATCGAGGCGGACTCGCCGGTCGGTGACCAGGCCGCGAAAGCCGTCGCGGAAGCCGATGATCTCCATGCCGTAAAAGCCGAGGGCGGTTTTGCCGACGCCGCGAATGGCGGCGTTCAGGCCGGGACTGTCACCGCCCGCCGTCAGGATGCCGATGCGTTTGGTTTTGGCCATGGTCTCTGCCCCATTTGAACCAGCAAAGAGGGACTGATGTCGAGAAGAACTTTTTCGTCCGTTAAACCGGACAGTTCCGCAACCTGTCCCGGAACGCCGGGCTCCCGGCCGGCCGCTGAGGTTTCTTTGCTTCCCATCGTGCCGATCTGGAGATCGGCGCTCCATCAAACCGGCGAATCTGGCTCCCAGCTTTGCGAGCCGTAGGACTGGGGCCGCGTTCGCGTTATCCGCAGGCCAATCAGGCAGCCGAACCACAGGCTCAGGGAAATGGCAGCCCCGATTTTAAATGAGCGGTCTTCGTATTCGAGCCGCACGCCATGCCGCCCGGAAGGGACGGGGACGGCCTGGAACGCATGGTTGGCGCGCAGCAGCGGCACCGGCTGGCCGTCCACTGTGGCCTGCCAGGCGGGATAATGCGTCTGGGAAAACACCACGAGCGTCGGCTGGCGGGATTCCACTTCCACGTCCACCCGCCGCAGTGTGAAACTGGAGCTGATCATCCGCACGCTGGTTTGATTGGTGGCGGCCACGAGCGGTTTAGCCTCCGGGGGCAAATAAACGATTTTGGCGCCGTCAAAATCCGGTTGGGTCAGCGCGCGCAGGGTGCCGGGACCGTCAAGATAAACCGGTTTTTGTCCGGCGGTGATGAACGGCAGGCAGGTCGGCCGCGCCTGCCATTTGAACATTTCGCCCGGGGCGGTGATTTGAGAAACGCCCAGAAAATCCTCCAGCCGCGGAAAATCGGCATTGGTCGTGGTGTAATACAGCGACAGCACGTCTTCCATTTCACGTGGCGTGAGCGAGAAAAAGCCGTCCACCTTCGGCATTCCATCGAGCAGGTTGCAATTGGCGCAATAACCCAGCCGCTTGGCCAGAAAATTTCTCTTTGGATCACTGGCGGCAAACCGGATGAATTCCCCCGCGGCTTGCGGTGAAACCATCGCGCGCGATTCGCCGGGTGCTGGTTGGGGCTTCATTTTCAAGGCGGCGCGCGCCAGGTTCGGTCCATAAACTTCCGGCGGCACGGTCGGATTTTGCGCCGGTTCGTGCGTGAACACATCCAGCCATACGACCACCATCAACAGCACCGGCGCCAGCCGGCGCAGTCCCGTCTCCAGTTTTCGCGTCAGGACCATCAGCAATACTCCGGTGACCGCGAGAAAAATGGCGCGCGACAGCCCGTTCAACAGGGTGGCCCGGACGTCATCGGTTTTGAATGGAAAACACCCGACCCAAAGCAAAGTGACCAGCAGCAGCGCGAGCAGGACTATGCCGATGGTCATAATCCGTTTCTCCAGCAACTCGATCCGTATCAAGCCGAACGCGGCAAGCAGCGGCGCCAGGAAGGCCACCAGCACCACGTATTTGATGGGATACGTCATGAAACCGAGTTGCGGCACGAGCTGGCGCAGGGCGGGATAAACCGGCGTGTTATCGCCGAACGCAAAAACCAGCGCGACAATGGCAAACGCGCCCAGCAGCCACACCCGGCGTTCGCGTACGTAGAACAGCGCCAGCAGCGCCAGCCACAGGGTTCCAATGCCGAGGTAGTAGGACGACGTCCAGTACTGGTCGTTCTGGAAAAACACGCCCTCGGTCCAGGTGCGGCCGAAGGCCATCGGCACGAGAAAATTCATCCACCCCCAGCCAGGCATGGACCAGCGCGTGTCGGCGTATCCGCTGCCCCGTTGCGAAAGCGCGAGGAGATCGTGGAACGGCAGCAATTGGATCACCGTCAGTCCAACGACCAGTGCCACCACCAGCGGAAAACTCCACATCAAGGCCAGGCGGGGCGCCTCGCCCCTGATAAAATGCCGGACCCACAAAGCGAGCAGCAAAATCCAGGTGAACAGGATGATTTCCGGCCCGCCCGCCAGCATTTGCAGCGCGCCCGCCATGGCGGCCAGAATGATTTTCCGCCCGCCTCCCGACCAGGCCGATTCAACCATGAACACCACCCAGGGCATCCAGGCGAGCGTGGCGATGTGGCTCGGCCACATGAGCAGGTTCAGCGTCAGGCCGTTGAAGACAAACGCCACGCCGGCGAACGCCGCCGCGAAGGAATCATCCGTCCATCGGCGCGCGAGGAAATACATGCCCAGGCCGGCGAACCACAGGTGCAGCACGCAAAAAAGTCCCAGCGCCCATTGCAAAGGCAGCAGCAGATAGAACACCGCCGGCGGGTAGAGCGGCATGGTGTTCCATTGCGCGAGAAAGGGCACACCGCAGTTGTTGTAAGGGTTCCACAGGGGCAGTTCGGCGCCGCGGTAACACGCCTGCTGGAAATGCGCGAGCGGGTACGCGAAGAACCCGTAATCCCGGACGACAAAAGTTTCCAGACCGGTCAAAACCTGCGGGAAGGTGGCGAAAATGAGCAACCCCAGAAACACCCCGAACCGCCACGGAGTGAACCAATCCACCGGCCGGCATTCAGCCGTTTCACCTGTCAGTTTCATGCATGACCTGGACCGTTGCGGGGTTGAGTTTATTCGGGAAGCGAAACCGGTGGCAAGCCTTCAGCGATGGGGCCGCGCTGCTTCCGGGCGCTCGTGTCAGAGCATGGTAAAGTTGGAAAAACGTCAATTTCATCAGCGCATAACCATCCTCACCTCCAACAATAGCAGTCCCGGTGCCAGCGGAACTGGTAACAAAAAAAATGGATAGTGTCCTGTTTTGATTCGGGGCGCGGATTGTCCTTTCCATGAACCGTTGGGATGGAACGCCGGATTTATCCGGCAGAATTGTGCTATCACCCCATAGGCTGCCGGATGAATCCGGCGTTCCTCAATCGTGGAGACTCTCCATGAACCGTTCGAACTGCCGTCAGGTTTTGGAGTGCGCCAGCCCTTCCGCCTTCGCGGCGCGACGGCGGCTGGCGCTTTAGAATGGATGCAGCCATGCGAAAGCGGCGGAGGACCGCCGTAGGACGCTGCCGCGCTTAACGTAAGTTCTCTTCGTGTCTGTTCTTCCACGCCATGGGTTGACGCTGGCAGGCTCAGGCCATACTTTAGCAGCCTGTTACAGCTGTAGCAGCCGACGTGAGGAGGCCTAAATGAATGATTGTTTCCAGGGAAATTTGAGCCTCGTTACCTCGGCTGCTACGAAAGAAGACGTTTTTGAACGAACGGTCAGGCACGACTTTTATGAGCGAATTGCAAAATTCCCTGCTGGAATTGATCCGCCGCACCTCGGCGGAAATTCCCGACGACGTCAACCAGGCCATCCTCGCGTCGCTGGAACAGGAAAAGAAGGGCACCATCGCCGAGAGCGCGTTGAAGATCATTGACCAGAACATCCAGCTCGCCAAACGCAAGTCGCAACCCATCTGCCAGGACACTGGCAGCATCCTGTTTTACGTGGATTGTCCGGTCGGTTTTGACCAGATCACGTTCGAGGAAACCGCGAAGGAAACCGTGAGGCTGGCAACGAAAAATGGCTTTCTCCGCCAGAACTCCGTGGATTCACTCACCGGTGTCAACGACGGCACGAACGTTGGGCCGGGCGCGCCCGTGTTTCATTTTCACCAGCATCGGTCGCCTGAACTGAGCGTGCGGCTTGTTCTTAAGGGCGGCGGCTGTGAAAACGTCGGTGCGCAATACTCGCTGCCGAACGAGAAGCTCCATGCGAACCGCGATCTCGACGGCTGCCGCAAGGTCATCCTTGACGCGGTGTTGCAGGCGCAGGGCAAGGGCTGCGGTCCGGGTATCTTGGGCGTGTGCATCGGCGGCGACCGCGCGACCAGCTACGAGATGAGCAAGACGCAGTTTTTGCGGCTGATTCCCGACCGCAACCCGAATCCGGTGTTGGACAAGCTGGAGCAGGACATTTTGAAGACGGCGAACGAACTTGGCATCGGCCCGATGGGTTTCGGCGGCAAGACGACTTTGCTGGGCGTGAAGATATACGCGGCGAACCGCCTGCCTGCGTCGTATTTCGTCAGCATCAGTTACATGTGCTGGGCCTACCGCCGCCAGGGCGTGACGCTGGATGCGCAGGGGAAAATCGGGAAATGGTTGTATTGAATCATCGCAAGCCCCAACATCAAAATTGA
>Ga0315295_10004823_pt1 | contig 11521 bp, 9 predicted proteins | sample YL17G14_0_MG_FD_204453 | JGI IMG/M metagenome (GOLD analysis project Ga0315295, IMG submission 204453) | Sediment microbial communities from Yellowstone Lake, YNP, Wyoming, USA - YL17G14_0 | ecosystem: Environmental > Aquatic > Freshwater > Lake > Sediment | place: USA: Wyoming | collected...
GAGGGAATCAAGCCCCGAGCGTCGACGGCACAGGCAAGACCACAACCGAGATGCAGACCGCAAGCACATTCCTCAGTGCCGAGTGGGACTTCGTGGGTGAGACGGCCAACGGCACCAAAGATATCTGGTGGATGCTCGAAGGCTATGACTATCCCAGACTGTGGTGGGAGCTGATTCCTAAGAACTGACTTGCGGATTTTCTTGTAACATTGCAGGTGTACTTTATCGTACAGTTACTGGATAATGAACTAACTTCGGATTGAAAAGATATAGCCATATTTCCAGCCTTGGCCGCTGGTATCTGCCTCATATCCTTGGCCCCGCATTCTTCTTTCCCACTGCCGGGCAGCCATCTCGGAAGTGAATTGCTGCATAACTCTGAAGTCGCGAGGGTTACAACCGCGCAAATTTGGAACCTAAGTGGTTCTTCTTCAAGGGGATAAACAGCTTTTCACAGTAGTCTTGTCCGCGATTGACGATCGCGTATGGCCATAGACTGCCCTGTCTGCACATTCCACCTGGTCTATCCCATAATATGAAGAAATTCTCCAGACGTGACATAATCATAGCGCCCCGGTAACAAAACCGTAAAACAGAAACGGTATGTTCCTGAGAACACATATAACTGAAGCAGACAAAATAGTCGCCTGTGGGTGGGCCGGCGGGATGTTCTCCTACGGCTCATGCCAGCAGGCATTTGGAACCGCCAATATCATGAATCACTATTTTTCAGAAAGGGCACGAAAATGAAGACAGCCATTGCACTTGTGATTGTAGCGATTGTCTGTATGGGATCTATCCCAAGCATCAGCTGGGGAGTTCCTGAAGGCACGGCGGCAGGTCAAAATGTCGCCGGAAGATGGCTGGGAACCATCACCTTCGGCACTGTGAAACTGCGTATCGCGTTCGAGATATCGGCAGTACAGGAAGGCGGCTACACCGGGTCTATGCGCAGCATCGACCAGAATGGTTTGAGTCATCCAATGAGCGCTGTCCAGTTAAAAGGCGACAGCCTGCGATTGGAAATGGACTTAATTCAAAGCGCTTATGAAGGAAAGTTCACAACTGACGGTAACACAATAGAGGGAAATTGGCTTCAGTACGGGACCACTACGCCCCTCGTAATGCAGCGGGTAGACAAGTTCCCCGAGATCATCCGCCCTCAAACCCCGAAGAAACCCTACCCGTACATCGAGGAGGAGGTAGCATACGAGAATCAATCAGCGAATGTCCATATTTCAGGATCTCTGACCCTTCCAAAAGGGAAAGGCCCATTCCCCGCTGTGCTGCTCATAGTCGGATCAGGGCCTCTGGACCGAGATGAAACAGTACACTTCCACAAGCCGTTCCTTGTGCTCGCCGACCATCTGACCCGTCAGGGTATCGCGGTCCTGAGGGTTGACAAGCGAGGGGTGGGCAAGACAAACGGTGATTTCGAAGAAGCTACGATCCTGGATTTAGCGGATGATGTCCTCGCCGGAGTTGAGTACCTAAAGGGTCGCAAGGAAATTGATCCGAAACGCATCGGTCTGCTCGGGCACAGTGAAGGCGGCGTAGTTGGTCCAATCGTAGCCTCACGGTCGTCGGATATAGCATTCCTCGTAATGCTTGCAGGACTGGGGCAGAATAACGGGGATATCATCATTTTCCAGAAGAGTTTGGCAGCCAGAGAGCATGGTGCGGACGAGAACACGCTCTCCCTGATGCGTTCCTGGTACGAGCGGCTCTATGCTTTGGTGCGTGAGGATATGGATAATGCGACCGCTGAGAAGAATATCCGTGCCCTGCATGCCACTTTGACCCCGGAAGAGAAGGAGAAGCTCGGTTGGCCGGACAGCAGGTTGGATCGTGAGATTGCGAATCAACTCCGCCGTCATTGGCGGTACGATTTGCGATATGACCCCAGGGCGACTATCATGAAGGTTCGGTGTCCTGTACTTGCTCTCGGCGGAGAAAAGGACATGCTGGTGCCCGCTAAGGAGAACCTTGCGATCATAGAGGAGGCCCTGAAAGCCGGTGGTAATACCCGGTTCACAGTACGTGAATTTCCCGGGCTCAATCACGGCTTCCAGACTGCATCTACCGGAGCCGCGTCGGGGTCCCCCAAGACCGAGGAGACAATATCGCCTCCTGTCTTACAGACCATTTCCGACTGGATCATTGAACAAACCAAGACAACCATTGAAACGACCAAGTAAAAGAACATATAGCCCAAGGACTGGCGGCGTTATGAAGTGTATCGATCCTTCAGTTTCTGACACCGTTCATTGAATCCGATTTTGATGGGAAATTCCTATAAAATCTACGCCTTGAGCCAAAAAATGGATGTCCACGTCTGCTCGATATGGGAAAAAGCAGGGTTTGTGGTAACATTTTGGAGACATGTCGTGTCAAGGAAATCTGAGCTGTTCTATGTCAAGAAAATGGTGCCGTTTTGGAGCTATGTCACTTCCCTGCATTCTCCGCTTGCGGTAGTTTTGCTCGCCATTCGTCAGCCTTCTCTGGTTTCCCCCAGGCTTCATAGAGGTCAATCAGGTTGTTCCAAGACTCCAAGGTGTGTGGGTGAGTGTCGCCGAGTCTAAAACGGCGGCCTCAGCCGCTGAAAACCAAGTTCCGGAATGAAGGACAACGGTGGTGGTGTGTAAGAAATAGTAGGAATAGGTGGCTTCTCGACATAAGTGTTCAGCTTCTCTCGGGCGTTTTTTGCGAGACCACTCGTCGGGGCAGCCAGAAGATTGTTGCAATCTCAATGAGATCTTGATATTATACGACTTCAATTGTGCAGGAGCATAATCTATGAAGTCGCATGGGAAATCCCGGATCGAAGTATTTGAGATGATACGCAACCACTCGGTCCATCCGTACCGGGGTTGGCAGTACTGGGTGAATTATTATCACTCGTAAATATAAATAGAAGAAAAGGAGGTTTTGAGTATGGTTCGCGAAACAAGCATTGTGTTCGTGGTTGTCGTGGCTATTCTGTCTCTCGTGTTGATGGTGCAGGCACAGGATCGTCAAGACGGTGCGCCGGGCGGTTCACCGCCGATGCTCGATCTCCGGTCGGCGCCACCCCTAAACGTCACACCGCCTATCTCATTGATCCGCCAGCAGGCCGAGGAACTGCGTGCCCGGGCGAGAGAAGCGCAAGAGCTCTCCGACCGGCTGCGCCGACAGGCGGATGAGCTTGACCAAGTGGCAAAGCGGCAGATGGATCGCGGCAGAGGCCCGCAGGATATGGAGCGAGGGCAGCGCGAGCTGGCCGAGATCAAAGACGCCATTGGCCGTGCGGAACGGGAGGGACGCGGTCAGGATGCAGCCGAGCTGCGCAAGCGTGCCGAGCAACTAATGGGGAGATTCCAACCCATGCAGCCCGGTCTTGGCATGGATGAGCGGCAAGAGATCAAAGGAAAGATCGAGCGTTTGCGCAATGAGGCCCGGATGGCCAAGGAGCAGGGCCGCGTTGACGATTCCAAACGCGTCTCACAAGAGGCAGATCGCCTGGAGCAACAGTTGCGTGAGCAAGGGCCGCGTGGAAACGACCAGTCCGGCAGGCCGATGCCCCCGGAAGTTCAGGATATACTCAAGGCCGCTGAGCAGGCAGAGCGCGAGGGCCGGAGGGACGATGCCCGCCGGCAGCGCGAGAAAGCCGAGATCGTGGCACGTCAACTGCAGGAGCAAAAGAGGCAAGGCCCCGAGCAGCAGGGTCCTCGCGGCGGCGAGCCGCAGGAGATCAAAAAGAAGATCGAGCGTTTGCGAGATGAGGCGAAGAAGGCCAAGGAGCAAGACCGTATCGGGGATGCTGACCGTCTCTGGAAGGAGGCAGATCGCTTGGAGCAACAGTTGCGTGAGCAAGGGCCGCGTGGAAACGACCAGCCCGGCAGGCCGATGCCCCCGGAAGTTCAGGATATGCTCAAGGCCGCTGAGCAGGCAGAGCGCGAGGGCCGGAGGGACGATGCCCGCCGGCAGCGCGAGAAAGCCGAGATCGTGGCACGTCAACTGCAGGAGCAAAAGAGGCAGAGCTCCGAGCAACCGGGTGGGCCGTTGAAGGATGAAATCATGCGCGGTATGGAGGATCTCCAAAAGGAGATCGGGCGGCTCTGGCAGGCAGTAAATGAGATGCGAAACCAGCCCAAAGAAGGCAAACCGATGTGACACCCGATGCGTACGCTCAGATTCGGCAAGGACGGCGGAAACAGTAGGATCATGTCCCGAATCGCCCGAAGCGACTACTTGTATTGTCGGTGTTTCAGCATTGAATCATGTAAACACGTGGAACATGATTCAAGATGACTAAGCCTGCGAATTCAGACCGATCAACCATTGGAGCCGGGGGCTAGGCTGGGGGTTACTCCTTCGCCCCACACTTGTAGGGCGGGACGGGAGTGGTTGAGGTTGGAGTGTAAGTGTCCGAAAAGCAGGGTCTACCACGAGCCAGAGCCTTAAGCAGTTCGGCTGCTCGCTTCGGCGCAGCATACTCTCAGCCGCCTTGATCACTTTGGAAGACCAACCTACTCGGCGGGATAATGAACGGGTCGAGAACTACCAAGAGACACAAGCAGGCGACCTTCTACCGAGAAATCTGGTCCCGCAGCCATTCGAGGCTCTGCTCGACCTTTCCCGGTGCTGCCTCACACTCGATTGACAAGACGCCGTCCCAATTCATCTTCTTGAGCAACTCGATGCAGCCTGAAATATTGTCGGCGTTCACCGCTTCGCCGATAGCGACCACAGAGAACGCGATTCCCGTCTGTCCACCCCGAACGGCTTCGGCAAGCTCCCTGCCGACATCTTTGATGTGCAAATGCGCGACCTTGTGCCGAAAACGCCGGAGGAATTTCACAGGATCCTGCCCAGCGATGAAGGTATTGCCAGTGTCGAAATTCATCCGTAAGTAGGGCGAGTCGAAGAAGCTCAGGATTCTCTCCATAGTGTCCGGGTTGGCGGTGTAGGGTCCGGGCAAAGAACTTGGCCGGCGCGCTTGAGCCAGTATGTCCTCGCATCAGCCGTTCCGGACAGCTGTCTTTGGTCTGTTTGGCTGTCATGACATCTAAGGTCTCTGATACGGTCAGCCTTGATCCATCGCTTGCAGTCTTTGCTGATCCAGTCATTCGCTGATACCTGAGATTTACAGGCCATAATCCTGAGCTGCGATGCTGAGTATGGACCGATTGTTTCCCGTCAGCAGAAGTGGCACAGGTTAAGGGATGTGATTAGGGGAGAGTTTCAAGCGGTTTCCTGGGGGGCAGGAAACCGCTTGAAATCGTCGATTTCGGCTCCATAATTGGGCCTCGTGTCCCAGAAAGGAGCTGAAAGAAATGGCCAAGTCAAAGGACGTCATCACACAAATCAGAAAGGCCACCCGGCGGATGTTCTGCGCCGATGAGAAGATCCGGATCGTTCTTGAAGGCCTCAGAGGCGAAGCTTCCATATCGGAGATATGCAGACGAGAAGGCATCGCCTCCAGTGTCTACTACAAATGGTCCAAAGCATTTCTGGAAGCAGGCAAAAATGGCCTGACCAGAGATACCCTGCGAGATGCCACCAGCGACGAAGTCAAGCAGCTGCGACAGGAGAACAACCAACTCAAACAATCGTTGGCTGAAGCCATCTTGGACGTTCAGCGGTATAAAAAAAGTTTCGGCCTGTAGCAGACGGAGGTACCAGAGAATGAACCGCACCGAGAAAATGAAGTTTATTCGCTTGATTGAGGGATCGGATTTGAGCATTTCCGATGCCCTGGCCCACTACGATGTGCCTCGAAGCAGTTATTACCGCTGGAAACGAAACCTCAAAACGACGGGCACAAAAGGCCTGGAAGACAACAAGCCGCATCATGCCAGAACGTGGAATCAGCTCCTGCCCCACCAGCTCGACAAAATCCTCGAATACGCGACGTTCTATCCGGAGTTGTCCTGTAGAGAGATTGGCCTATACATCACGGATAACGAAGGATTCAGCGTCTCAGAGTCCACCGTGTACCGGCGGCTCAAGGAACGGGGACTCGTCCGGGAGCCGAAGATCAGGACCTTCCCGGCATCGGGTGAGTTTCGCATCAAGACCACAGGCATAAACCAGCTTTGGCAGATGGATGCCACTTACTTGAAGGTGGATCGCTGGGGCTGGTTCTATCTAATCAGCATACTGGATGATTATAGCCGCAAGATATTGGCCTGGCAGCTTCGAGCAAAGATGGATTCCGGGGCCTTTAGTGATGTCGTGGAGCGTGCCTGTGAGTTCACTGGAATGCAGGATGTTCCGCTGGAGGATCGCAGCAGACTTCTGACGGATAACGGCAAGGCCTTGGTCAGCCGGGACTTTGGCCAATATCTCGAAGCCAAAGGACTCGGTCACCTATTTGCTTCGCCCTATCACCCCCAGACCAACGGCAAGATCGAACGGTATCATCGCTCAATGAAAGAGCATGTGTTGTTGCACGTCTGGCAGCTACCGCAGGAACTGGAGGCTGAGATTGCACGGTTCGTCGAATGGTATAACGCTCGGCGGTATCATGAGACCATCGGGAACGTGACCCCTGATGACGTGTACTATGGCCACCGTGAGAAGATCTTAGCGAAGCGAGCCGATCTGAAACGCAGAACAGTGCTTGAACGAAAAGAATACAACAGTACAATGGCACCCGGAGCTGAAATCGTCTCCTAACTCAGAGACCTTCTTGTCTCATTCTTGCTGACGACCTACATTCAGCCCATCCTGGCTAACTGCATGTTCAGCGGCAACTCCGCGGACCGTGGAGGTGCGATATACAATTCTTCCTCCACCAGCCTGCCGACTTTGGCTAACTGTACGTTCGCTGAGAACTCAGCAAGCGTGGAACTCAGCGTGATGTATAACGGAACTAACTGTACTCCGACCTTGGTCAACTGTATTGTATGGCACAATACGCCCATCAAGCCAGTGCTGTCTGCGGGCAGCATAATTACGTATAGCGACGTCCAAGGCGGCTGGCCCGGTGAAGGTAATATTGATCTTGAGCCTCTGTTCGTGGATCTCGGCCATTGGGGTGATGTCAATGATCCGAACATAGTTGTTGTGCCCAGCGCCCCGAATGCTGTGTGGGTTGATGGTGATTATCATCTGAAATCCGAAGCTGGCCGCTGGGACCCGAACAGCCAAAGCTGGCTTAAGGATGGCGTGACAAGTCCCTGCATTGACGCCGGAGATCCGAGTTCGAATTGGGCCGGCGAGTTATGGCCGCACGGCAAACGGATCAATATGGGGGCCTACGGTGGCATGGCTCAGGCCAGCATGTCCCTATCCCAGGTCGGGGACATTAGAGACTTGAAGAACGACGATTCGATAACTTGGGACGATGTGACTGTGTTCGCTCAGAAGTGGGCTTTGCACGAGGCTCCCTTGGCGGAGGACCTTGATAGAGATGGGATAGTGGATTCAAACGACCAGCTGTTTTTTGTGGGCAATTGGATAAATGGCTCTCTCAATGTCATTCCGGCGATAGATCCTATCGTAGACCAGCGAGTCGCGGCAAACAGGCGATTGATCTTCTCTGTCTCGGCTACCGATGCCGATGGTGATACACTGGCGTACTTGGCTCTGGGTTTGCCTACTGATGCATTGTTTTTTGGGCAGATGTTTAGTTGGACTCCTGGTCCCGATCAGGTTGGGACGCATTTCGTCACATTTGTGGTAAGCGACCAAAAAACGTTGGATTTCATAACGGTACAGATAACCGAGGACGAAGGCCAATAGGCACGGAGGACATCTGGTGGATTTTAAAAGGTAAGGATTATCCCAGACTCTGGTGGGAGCTGATTCCTGAGAACTGATCTACAGAATTTCCTACAGCGCTGAACATATTAAACGGACACTTGTCTTACAGTCAGTCACCAGCTGGTATTTGATCTACGGCTTGGCGCAAGACAGGATCAACATTTGTGTACACTTTGTTGGTCAGATCTGATGAGGAATGTTCAAGCAACCTCTGTGTGACAGCCGTGGAAACGCCGTTCTGAGCAAGAATAGAGCCAAAGGTCTTTCTTAGATCATGATACTTGAAATCACATAGCCCAACCTTGTCACGTATCTTGTACCATCTGTATTGGTTGAAGCGATCCCTGAATAGCTTTTTTTGTTCAGGATTCAGCCCCGAGACGTATTTGCGAAGTTCCCCCAGGATCGGAACCGGCATAGGGCGGGAGCCCATACTCTTCCTGGTCTTCTTGCTCCGTGTCGTGACGTAGTTGCTCTCGAAGTCAACATCAGAAACGCTCAATGATTCGATGTCACCGCGTCTCACGCCTGTTCCCAAAGCCAACAAGATTCTCATCCTTAGAGTTGAAAACGGCCTGGAGGCTGACAACAATTTTCTTATCTGAACGGTGCTCAAGGATTTCACGGGCTTCTCATCTTCCTTCAGCAGCCTTATCTCTATTTCTCCATTCAGATACCTATTCTTCCTGCACCAATGAATAAACGCCTTTAAATGGAAACTATGCAAGCCAGGCCTCCCGCCGGTTAGAGTGATTTCGGCTACAATGAGCCGTTGATAAGGAGCTGGTCACTGGGACCGCTCAATTTTACAGAAACCTGACATGGAGGCCTGAGAATGAATATCTTAGCTTTGGATCTCGGAAAGTACAACACGGTGTTCTGTGACTACAATTCCACCAACGGTGAGCATGAATTCGGGAACGTCAAAACAACACCCCAGGCGATTCACGACCTGATCGTGGAAAAGGATCCCGAGAGAGTCGTGATGGAAGTCTCTGACTTGGCCGGTTGGATCGTCGATATGGCTCGAGCATTAGGCAAAGAGACCGAAATAGCCAATACTTCGCACGAGGCCTGGCGTTGGAAGAACGTCAAAAAGAAGAATGACCGGGAGGACGCTCTGAAATTGGCGAAGCTATCGGCCATGAGCCAATTACCCACCGTGCATATACCACCCAAGCCGGTCCGGGAGAAGCGTGCCCTGATCCAATACAGACAGAGGCTGGTCAAGCACAGAAGAAGTATCCAGCTCGCTATCCGGGCTCTGTTTTCCCGAGAAGGAATCACTACCATTCCGAAAGGGCAAAAGGCGTGGTCTGCGGTCGGTCTTCGATGGCTCAGAAGCCATGCTCAGGCTTTGGAAGACATCACGGATATAAATCAGCTATGGCGCGGTCAGCTCCACGTGGAACTCGAGACATTTGAGGCGGTCAGCCAATCCTTAAAGAAAGTGGAAGACAAGCTCAATAAGCTGGGAGCTTGCGATGCACGGATCCAGCGATTACAGACCATCCCTGGGGTCGGTCCGCGATTGGCCGAAACCGTTGTGGCGTTTTTGGATGATCCCAAGAGATTCCACAACAGTAAGCACGTCGGCAGCTATGTGGGTCTGACGCCCAGACAGTATCAGTCCGGTCAGATGGAGCGTCAAGGAAGAATCAGCGGCCAGGGCAATAAGCTTCTGAGGAACTTACTCGTGGAGGTCTGCTGGGTATCGTTGCGATACAATCCGTGGGCTCGCGAGACCTATCATCGGTTGCTACGAGGCAGCCGATCGAGGAAGAAGATAGCCATTACAGCCTTGGCGAGGAAGTTAGTGGTCAAATGTTGGGCGATGCTTCGGGACGAAGAGAATTGGAGATACGAGAGTCAAGACAATGTGGCATAACAGTCAATTTCACCTCCGCCTTTCTTTCGCCGCCTCATCTTCTTACGAAGGCGGCGAAAGCGGACTGCGGCGAAATGGAGAACGTGTTGATGGGATAACTGGTTAGGGAGCTCTTTGAAGTGTTGAGGTTGTTCAGGTTTGAAGTTTGTTCTGATTTGGCGTGGCGACAACTCGCATTGAAGACGGGGCGTAAAGGCTCGTTCAACGGAATGGGTGTCGTCGTACAGTCTGATGGGACGCAGGCTTGAGACAAATAGAATCCACTGCGAAAACCCGAATAGAGGAATGAACCAATCAGACCAAACTATCGGCTTGACAGGCCTGGCTTCATAGAGTCTTCAATGAACGGGGCGCTCTCGGGCAATAGCCTTAATCATCCGCGTCCTCCGCAACCCACGTCCTCAGAAAGCAGCTCCGTGAGAATCCTCGAGATCACCCTTTGCATTGCCAAAGTCGTCGTCCGACGGGTGAGTGTCCCGACGTGCCGGTTAGATTCAGGAATGCTCTTCTTATAGCAGCTTCCTGGCTATTTTCATTTTGATTGGTGGTTTACAGTAGATTGCCTTAATATGATAGTTTCGTGTAAAGATGCAAATAAGGACTGACCAATGAGCCTTGGAAAAAACGTACTATCCGAACGTATCGTGTACTAACAGGAGGCAATCAGAAATGAATTCAACAAGACTACTCTTGTTACTTATGGTGGTAATGTTCATTGGTGGCTGTGAGAAGAGACAGACAGAATCAACTGAGCCAATTGAATCTCCAGGACCAACGAAATCAACTGAGCCAACTGATTCAATCCCCCAAGCTGTGGCCGAAGACAACATCGCCAAGATCCAACTACACGTTTCAAGCGGTACTGATGTAGACGCAAAGGACGAAGCTCTACAGACACAGTTGCACCAGGCAGCCCTGGATGGACAAAAGGATGTTGTAGAACTCCTTCTTGCCAAAGGCGCCGATATCAATGCTAAGGACAATGAGGGCAGCACCGCTCTGCATAGGGCTGCTGAAAAGCACCGAACAGATGTGGTTGAGCTTCTGCTTGCCAAAGGAGCCGACGTGAACGCCAAGACTACCGGCAAAGAAGAGACTCCCTTAATTTGGGCTGCCTACTATGGGTATAATGATGTTGCAGAGCTTCTTATTGCCAAAGGTGCGGATATCAATGCTAAGGACAATGAGGGCTGTACCGCTCTGCATAGAGCAGCCGAAAAGCACCGAACAGATGTGGTTGGGCTTTTACTTGCCAAAGGAGCCGACGTGAACGCCAAGACTACCGGCAAAGAAGAGACTCCCTTAATCTGGGCTGCCTATTATGGGTATCATGATGTTGCAGAACTGCTTGTTGCTAAGGGCGCCGATGTCAACGTCAAAGACCAGCTAGGGCGGACTCCTTTAATAGTGGCGAAGGAGAAAGGGCGTGAGGAAATCGTCGAACTCCTCCGCAAGCACGGCGCGAAGGAATAACCCCGCCCCGCGACAGCCGGGAGACGGTTTGGAAACGGACTCCGAAGGGTAGTCCTGATTTGCCCAAAGTATTTCCGTTTTGTGATGCTGAAGAACTACAGAGTCATCCGACTATATTTAGCAGAGAATAGTTTGAAATCTGTGCAGCTCTCTGGGTATTATGAGTCATATAGCACTCGAGAATGCGACTGAGCAGTGTTAGTCGATAATGTCTTCTATGCGTAGTTGACAAAATGGAGGACCACAGTCATGAAATCGTGGCGCAACACATGTCTCATTTTGGTAGCTTATGTACTGGCGGGGGCGCTCCGCGCCTATTCAAGTGAGGATTGGGCGCAGTACAAATATGATTGCCGACATTCGGGAAACGTGCCTGAGAGGAGCATAACCACGCCTTTGGGGTTGGCCGGC
>Ga0315295_10004824_pt1 | contig 11521 bp, 9 predicted proteins | sample YL17G14_0_MG_FD_204453 | JGI IMG/M metagenome (GOLD analysis project Ga0315295, IMG submission 204453) | Sediment microbial communities from Yellowstone Lake, YNP, Wyoming, USA - YL17G14_0 | ecosystem: Environmental > Aquatic > Freshwater > Lake > Sediment | place: USA: Wyoming | collected...
TTATCAAAGTAGTGATCTGCCCTTTCGGTCAACTCATTCAGACGATTCTCTAAGAGGATTCTTTTTCCCTCAAGATGGGCTCGATCCCCGTTTTGATCGACATAGATAGGTTCTCCCCAAATGAACACCCCTTTCGAGAAGGGGTAGGGGAGGAGGAACTGATCCCATGTATGGAAGATTTTCCTTTTTGACGCATTGAAGGTTAAGGGGACCACAGGCCTCCCCGTCAGCTTGGCCAACTCAATTAGCCCAATTTGTACCTGGTAACGAGGTCCCCTGGGTCCGTCTGGGACAATGGCAATGTCTGACCCATGGGCTTTGACCATCTGTTTAAACCCTGAAAAACCTTTGCGGGTGGTTGAGCCCAAAATGGCATGAAAACCAAACCGCCTCAGGGCTTTTCCCACCACCTGGCCATCCCGATGAGGAGAGACGAGGAAGCTTAATTTTTTCCCCTTGTAAACGATGGCCATCATCAAGAGCCTCCCATGCCAGAAGGCCCCGATGGCAGGGATCCCCTTCTCCCAAAACCCTTTCGGAATTTCTGGATGGATCTCTTCAAATCGCATCGTCCAAGCCAAAATCTTGATGGCCCAGTAAGCAAACCATGACCCCAACCATGAGACCAACTTCTTTTTCGAAGATTTAAGAAACATCTTCCAATTGCGGATTTCGGATAGCACCTGCCTGCCGCAGGCAGGGATTGCGGAATGTTTTTAATTCATCATTTAGAATGCAGATCTAAAAAATTCTAAATTTAGAATTCCGAAATCCACAGTCCTCGTCCGAAAATTAATAGACCTTCTTGGCTTTGGCTGCCGTCCAGACCCTCATCCCATCATCTTTGAACTGAAGATCATTGAGTCGCCGATATTCACCATTGAGAGCCATCAATTCTTGATGCGTTCCCTCTTCCACGATTTGGCCCTCGGAAAGAACAACGATCCGGTGGGCATTCCGGATGGTTGAAAGCCGATGGGCGATGACGAAAACGGTTCTCCCTCTCATCAACCCTTCCAGGGCTTTTTGGACTTCTGTCTCAGAGTCGGAATCGAGGGAAGAGGTGGCTTCGTCTAAAATGAGAATGGGCGCATTCTTTAAGAGGGCCCTGGCGATGGAGATGCGTTGACGCTCCCCTCCCGAAAGTTTAACCCCTTGCTCACCGATGATCGTTTCGTACCCTTGAGGCATCCTCTGGATGAAGTCATGGGCATTGGCTGCCTTGGCTGCTCTGATAATTTCTTCATCGGAACATTTCAGATTTCCATAGCCGATATTATTTCGAACCGTATCATTAAAAAGGATCGTCTGTTGAGTGACCAGGCCAATCTGATCCCTGAGGGATTTGAGAGTGACTTTTCGGATGTCATAACCCTCGATGAGAATCTGGCCTCTCTCGACATCGTAGAAGCGGGGCAGAAGGTTCACCAGAGAGGTCTTGCCCGCCCCACTCATTCCCACCAAGGCAATGATTTCTCCTACCTTCACATGAAAGGAAATGTCTTTGAGCACAACCTCCTCATCATATTTGAAGGTGATCCTTTGAAAATCGATTCCCTTGGAGATCGGTGGGAGCCGAACCGCCCCCTCTTCATCCTTTACCTCTGCGGGGGTATCGAGGAGTTCAAAAATTCGACCAGCCCCAGCCAAACCTTCTTGAATCTCAAGATTAACCTTGCTCAATTCACGAATGTTGGGATAGAGCATAAAAATAGCGACGATGAAGGAAATAAACCCCCCTAAGGTGAGTTCTCCCCGAGTCACCATGTAGCCACCCACCCAAATGATGACAGCCCCTGCGATTCCTCCTAGCGATTCCATAATGGGGGGGGTGAGGGCCCGGACCCTAATCCGTTTGAGAAAGGTTTTGAATAAGCGTTCATTCTCTTCAGCGAAGCGGCGTTTTTCATACTCTTCCATATTGAACGCCTTGACAATACGATTCCCGGTGATGGTTTCATGGAGAAAGGTGGTCAGGAGGCCAAATCGTTGTTGCCCCTTTCGGGCAAATTTCCGCATCCTCTTTCCGAGTTCTTTAATTGGAATGACACCCAAGGGAAAGATGATGAGCGCAATGATAGCGAGTTTCCAACTTTGATAGAAGGCAACACCGATCAAAAACGCGATGGTAAAAATATCTTTGAAAAGCCCCGAGATGGTAGTGGAGACCGCTCCTTGAAGGAGGTTGACATCATTCAGTATCCGGGAGATGAGCACGCCGGTGGGGGTTTTAGTAAAAAACGAGAGGGAAAGAGTTTGGAGATGATTGTAAAGTTTCTCTCTGATATCTGCGATGATTCTCAGACCCACAAAGTTCATCAGATAAGCCTGGCCGTAATTGAAAATTCCTTTCAGCAAAAAGAGGAGGATGAGAACAAAAGGGAGCAAACTGAGCATCTCCATATCTTTCTTGAGTAACAAATCCCCGAGATGAATCTTTACGATAATATTCTTAACGAAGGGAGGAAGGACATCCTTCCTTTCAAAGACACCGTTAATAACGGGTTTTAGAAGAAATGCCTGAGTGGCGGTAAGGCCGGCCAGACAGACCATACAGATCATGGCCAGGCCTACCTTAACCCAATAAGGTTTAACTCGTTCGAGAAGTCTGCGATAGAGAGACATCACTCATCCACTATTTATTGCAAAATGCAAAATGGAAAGTATAAAATGCAAAGTGAGAGATCGAGAATTATTTTTGTCTTAATTGTAAATTTTGCAATTTGCATTGAGTCATTCAATATTGGGCCTCCGCTTCACGGAGCAGAGAGGTGACAATGCGGGCCGCTCGTTCGGTCGCTCCAGGTTCCCCAAGCTTCTGCCGCACCTCCCCCATAGACTCCGTCATTTTTCGACCCAGGATGGGATCTCTTAAGATACGAAGCGCTTCATCGGCAATCCTTTGGGGGTGGACATCCTTCTGAATCAATTCGGGAGCGATTTCCTTCTCTGCCACCAAATTGACGAGGCCGATGTGATCCACTTGAATTAAAGCCCTGCCGATCCAGTAGGAGAGGAAAGAGACTTTATATATAATGATCATAGGTTTTCCAAGAATCGCCCCCTCCAGCGTGGCCGTTCCAGATGCGGTGATCAAAAGATCAGAGAGGTTCATTACATCGTAGGTGAACCCCTCCACCACTTTCACAGGCACGGAAATATGTTTCATTTGGGATGACACGATCGTTTTGGGAATGCCCGGGGCGAGAGGAAGAATGAACTGGAGATCCGGGCTCTCTTTTTGGAGGAGATAAACCGAGGCCAGAAGGGGAGAGAGAAGTCTATCTACCTCATTCAGGCGGCTTCCAGGGAGTAAAGCAATGGTTCTTCGTTGGGGATCCAGACCAAATTGTCGGAAAGCCTTTTCCTTGGGGAGAGTCGGTTTCACCATATCGAGGAGGGGATGACCTACCCACTCGACATCGACCCCCGCTGCCTCGTAGAGAGGGACTTCGAAGGGGAAGAGGACGACCATTTTTTTCACCCATCGAGCGATCAGCTTAATCCTTCTCGCTCTCCATGCCCATACCTGAGGACTGATATAATAGAGAATGGGGATGCCTTTCCGATGGGCTATTTTGGCCAACCGGAGGTTGAAATCGGGAAAGTCGATGAGGATGACCAGATCTGGCCTCTCCTGATCCAAGGATTTCTTTAATCGCTGGAGAGCCTTTAATATAGATCGGAGTTTTGTAAAGACTTCTGTCAGCCCCACGACAGAAAGGGAGTGAGCAGGATAGAGAAGTTTCATCCCCCTTCTTTTCAAACCCTCCCCTCCCACACCCAAAAACTGAACTTCTGGGTCGATACGTTGAATGGCCTCCACCAGGTGGGAACCAAGGAGGTCTCCTGAGACTTCTCCGGCGACCAACAGGATTTTCTTCGATTTCATCTGTTCAGTCGGCCCACGATTTCTTTTTTTCGTTGTGGGCATCGATCTTTTGGATGATCTGAAGTGCCAACTCTAATGCCCGCTTTCCATCCACCCCAGAGACCCGAGGCTTTTTTCGATTCCTCACACTCTGGAGAAAAGAGCGAATTTCAGCCTCCAGAGGATCGGTCTTTTTGACCGGAATTTCCTCGGTCACCATTTCAGGAATTCTTTCTTTTCCGAGAGGCCCCCTGGCTTGAGAGAGGGAGAGCTTTTGTGAAAGGTAGTCGATGGAGAGGATTCCATTCGATTGAAAGATCCGAGTTTTTCGAATTTTTTCTTTAGAAACTCGGCTGGCTGTCAAACTCGCTATACATCCATCTTCAAATTCGATACGGGCATTGGCTATATCCAAGTAAGGAGTGAGAAGGGGGATGCCGACGGCCTGAAACTGTTTCACCTCAGCGTTCAGGAGGCTTAAAAGGATATCAATATCGTGAACCATTAGGTCTAACACGATATCGACCTCCGCCCCCCTTCCCGTGAAGGGACCTAAACGATGGGATTCAATGAACAATGGATTTTGTACTTTTTCCTCTAAGCCGGATAAAGCGCCATTGAATCTTTCCAGATGCCCCACCTGTAAGATCCGTCCCTTTGATTCAGCTAATCCAATCAATTCATCAGCCTCCTCAAGGGTGTTCGAGATGGGTTTTTCCAAAAGGACGTCAATTCCCTGCAGAAAGAAATCTTTCGTCATCGAATAATGGAGGGGGGAGGGAACGGCGATGCTCACCGCCTGGACTTTGTTGAAAAGGTCGGTGTGTTGAAATAAGGGTTGGGTTTGGTATCGTTTGGCGATGGCCCTTGCACGAGAGGGATCAACATCCACCACTCCCACCAATTCCACTCCCTCTATTTGAGCATATTTTTCTGCATGGAATTGGCCAAAGTAACCGACACCGAGTACGCCCACCTTGATTTTTTCCACTTAACGGCTGATCCCTCTCTTCGAACGTCGGATGAATTGGAGGAGGTGTTGAACCTCTGGCATTTGAGAGATTTCATCTTCTCCCACTTTTTTCATCGCTTTCTCCAGTGTCAGACCGGAGCGAAAGATGATGCGGTAGGCCTTCTTGAGTCCCCTCAACGTCTCGTCTGAAAAACGGTGGCGTTTCAGTCCCACCACGTTGAGCCCGAAGAGCGTCGCCCGGCTTCCAGAAGCCAGCATGTAGGGGGGGATGTCCAGAGAAACACCCGTGAGGCCGCTGATCAGAGCATGGGTGCCAATTTGGCAAAACTGATGAATGCCAGAGAAGGCTCCGATAATGGCGTTGTCTTCGACCCTAATATGTCCGGCCAAGGCGGCTCCGTTGGCGAGGAGGACCTGATTTCCAATATGACAATCATGGGCCACATGAGAATAAGCCATGAAGAAATTGTCATTTCCTATCATGGTCTTCCCTCCTCCCTTGATCGTGCCTCGATGAAGGGTGACAAACTCCCGGATGATATTCTGATCGCCGACCCATAGGGAGGTCTTCTCTCCTTTATAAAAAAAAGCCTGCGGAGCTTCCCCGATGGAGGCGAATTGAAAGATCTGGCATTGTTTGCCAATGTGAGTTCCCTCTCGGATGACCACATGAGGTCCAATCCTCGTCCCCTCTCCAATGGAAACTTCCTTTTCAATGAGAGAATAGGGACCGATTTCAACTCCCTCACCGATTTCAGCCTTTGGATCGATGATTGCGGTGGGATGAATCATTTTTCATCTCCTAACATGGCTAAAAAGTCGGCTTCAGCAACCAATTTCCCATCGACCAAAGCCTTTCCCTTGAATCCCCAGATCGATTGATGATGTTTGGTGATCTCCAATTCGAGACGAATTTGATCTCCTGGAACAACGGGCTTTCTGAAACGGACATGATCGATCCCTAAAAAATAGACCGGTTTTTTATGTTCCTGCTCGGCCATCGATTTGAAAGCAAGCACTCCAGCTGTCTGAGCCATTGCCTCCACGATCAGCACCCCTGGCATGATGGGGCGACCTGGAAAATGGCCTGGGAAGAAGGGTTCATTATAAGTGACATTCTTAATCCCCACGATTCGTTTCCCCGGCTCCATTTCAATAATCCGATCCACCAAAAGAAAAGGGTAGGAATGGGGTAAGATGTTCATAATCTCTTTCATCTCAATCATCTACTTCTCCTTCTCCTGAGAAGAGAATGTCTCTTCGATCTTTTTTAGACGTTTCTCGATGTCGATAAGTGTTTTTCTCATCTCCGGCAATTTCGGCAGAGAGGTGATGGTTCGGAGAAATTCACGATGAGGTAAAGCAGGACTTCCTGTGTAACCCTGGTTTGCGGGAAGATTGTGGGCCACTCCAGACTGGGCACCCACCATGACATTGTCTCCTATTTCAATGTGGCCGACTACCCCGACCTGTCCACCCAAGGTGACATTGCTGCCGATCTTGGTCGAACCTGAAATCCCTACCTGGGCAACGATAACGGAATCCTCGCCAAGGGTGACGTTATGAGCCACCTGAACGAGGTTGTCGATCTTCACCCCTCTTCGAATGGTCGTCTTGCCAAGGGTCGCTCGGTCGATGGTCGTATTGGCGCCAATCTCCACATCATCCTCAATTTCCACTCTTCCCACCTGGGGGATTTTCACGTTCTTCCTTCCCTCCTTTGCATATCCGAATCCATCACTTCCGACCACGACTCCGCCGTGAAGGATCACCCGTTTTCCAATGACGGTCCCTGGATAGACAGAAACATTGGGGTAGAGGATCGAATCCTCTCCGATGGAGGAATCCTCACCCACATAGACCCCAGGATAAAGAATAACCCGATCCCCAATCGAACAATGATCGCCAATATAGACGAAGGGATAGAGGGACAGGTCTTCCCCTAATTTTGCCGTGGGGCTGATCCAAGCATTGGAATCGATCCCTTTGGGTTGGTAAGGTTTGTGGGAAAAGAGGGTGAGAACCCTGGCAAAGGCTAAATAGGGATGCGTTACGCAAAGAAGAGGCTTATCGGCTTGGATGACTTCCTTTGAAACAATGATGGCAGAGGCAAGGGTTTCACTAAGCCTGGGGAGGTATTTCGGATTAGCGATGAAGGTGATCTCTCCAGCTCGGGCCTCCTCAATGGCCGCCACTCCGGAAATTTCGACCTCTCCATCTCCCACCACCGTTCCGTCCACCCACTCCGCAATTTCTCTGAGGCGCTTTTTCATCTTTTTTCCTTACTGCCCATGCAAGGCGTATCGCGTAAAAGATTTTAACACAAAAGGCGAGGCTATTTCTTTTGGGCATCATAGGCCTTGATCACTCGATCGGTGATCTCGATGGTTTTGGAGACATAGAGCACAATGCTCTCGTTCTTTTCCAAGATGAGGGTGAAGCCCTCGTCCGCCCCCACTTTTTGGATTACCTTCTGGAGGCTCATGGAGATGTTTCGTTCTATTTCCACCCGTTTCTGATTGATTTCATTCTGAGTATCTTCCCCCCACCTCTGGAATTCCCGAAGTTTGTTTTGGTATTCTTTTTCTCGAACTCCCCTGGCGTCCGGGGTGAGCATGGGGGCTTGTTTCTCTAAAGACTCCTTCATGGTTTGGAGCTCTTTCTGTCTTTCTGCGATGAGACGCTGAAATTTTTCCACCTCCTTGGTAATGACCTTTTTTGCCTCCTTGCCGGCATTACATTCATTGACTGCCTTCTGGATATCGACATAAGCAAACTTAAAATCTGCAGCCCATGCCGAACCCAACCCTCCGAGTAGGATCGCCATTCCAATGACTCTCCCCATTCTTTTTCCGATCATCTTGATTTTTCCTCCCTGTTTTGGTTTAGGACTTGAATGATTAATACACTGTCCCTGCGGTAAATTCGATGACATTCCCTTTCTCCCCTTTCTTAGGGTTGAGGTTAAATCCAATATCGATATGGATGGGCCCGAATGGGGAGAACCATCGAATTCCAGGCCCTGCCCCGAATCTCAATGGGGTCATATGACTCCACTTATCGAATCCCTTTCCGATGTCGAAGAACAAAGCCCCTCTCAGACCAATCTCACGAGAAAGAGGGAAAATCAGTTCCGTATTGAAGGCCACCATTTTTGTTGCACCAATGGGCTCATCATTGTCATCCACAGGTCCTGCCCTTCCGTATTCAAAACCTCGGACGGTGTTGATCCCCCCCACATAGAATTTTTCATAAATGGGGACTTTTTTCCCTCCGTAAGGTTCAATCACCCCCATCTTGGCACGAAGGTTGAGAGTTGTATTTAAGGGTAATGGAAAATACCAACTGGTCTCTCCCGCCACTTTGACAAAGTAGTTATCCCCTCCTAAAAGACCTCCTGCGTTTTGAATCAAAAGGCTGGATCGGCTTCCCCGTCGGGGGTTAAAGTAGTCGTCACGGGTGTCCAAAGAGGGGGTCAAAGAAATAGCACTGGTCGTCTTTTTTCCTTCCTGTTCTTTGACTTGGGAGGAAGCCGTTTCTGACACATTATAAACATTGATGTTCTCCAATTTATACATCGCATCGATACGAATCGTATCGGTCAATTCCTTTCCGAAACGGAGATCTCCTCCTATAATTTTATAGGAATACTCATTGAAATATTCATTCACTTCGTGATAAAGGTCAGTGCCTACCGCATACCGATATCCCAGGAAGTAGGGGTCTGTAAAGCTCAGCCTAACATTTTGGGTTTCCGTCCCCAAGGCGAACTTCAAGCTTCCAGAATAACCCAAACCGAAGAGATTGCGGTCGGAGACGGAGGCAGTGCCTATGGTGCCTTCTAGTGAACTATACCCAATTCCGAAACTGAGGGCACCGGTAGGAGCCTCCTCGACTTTGATATCCAGGTTGATTTTTTCTTCCGTGCTTCCTCGGCTGGTGGCGAAGTCGACTTCTTTAAAAAACCCTGTCCTTTTCAGTCGATCCCGACTCTTATTTAAATAGGCAGCGTTGTAAAGTTCTCCCTCGGCCACCAAAAGTTCTCTGCGGACCACCTTGTCACGGGTCTTCGTGTTCCCAACAATCTGAATCTTTTCGAAAGAGACCCGTTTCTTCTTTTCAATGTCAAAGGTGAGGTGGACTAAAAGATTTTGATTGTCCACAGAGGTTTCGGGGTTGATTTCTACATAGGCATAGCCTTGATTGGCAAACTTTTCTGTGAGGGCGCTGACTTCCATTCGAACGGCGGTATTGCTATAGACATCGCCCCGCTTGATTTTAAGAACCTTGAAGAGCGCCTCTTTGGTGGTGAGCAAATCCCCTTTGAAGTCGATATCCCCTAGACGGTATTGAGGTCCTTCCATGATCTCAATCTCGATTCGGATCTTTTTCGGGTTGGAGAGATCGATTTTAGGTTCGGAAATCTTCGCTTCGAGATAACCATGATCATAATAGTAGGCGGTCAGCAGTTGAAGGTCATTTTTAAGGATATCTTCATCTAAAATCCCAGTCTTGGTGATGAAGGAAAAGAGATTCTTCTCTTTGATCGTCATCAACTTTTTCAAGGGAGAAGTTTTGATTGATTTATTCCCTTTGAAGACGATTTTTTGAACAGATCCCTTGGGGCCTTCAGAGATCGTAAAAGTGACCACGGCTTCATTGTTTTCCAAGGAGTCGACCTTGTATTCCACCTTGACCCCGTAGTACCCCTTAGAAAAATAGAGTTTCCGGATCTGTTCCAAATCCTCTTTCACCTTTTCAGGGTTGAGGATAGAGCGTAACTTAAGGGTGATCTTCTCTTTAATATCATCCAACTTCACCTTTTCATTTCCCTTGATCAAGATCTCTTTGATCGAAGGCTTCTCCACGACAATGAAGATCACTTCGTTGCCCTGGGGGGTCGATTTGATATCCACTTGGACATCCGTGAAGTAACCCAAGTCGAAAATAGATCGGAGATCCTCTCGGACCCGTTCGACTGAAAAGGGGCCTCCCTCCTGACTCTTGATCGCTCCTCGAATGACCCCTTCTTCGACCTTCATGTTTCCGAGCAGCATGATTTTATAGATGGTTTCCTCGGCTCCAGCACAAATTCCAATGAAAAGAAAAAAGACGAGGAAGGCCGGTCCGATTCGTCTCTTGATCATATTTAAACTCCTATTCACTCGATGAAATCCGATGCGGTCCCTCTCTGCCAATTTTTGAATGAGATAGGGGGGAATGAGAAAATTTTCATCTTCATATCAAATCTTAATTTTTTTGTAAAGGGTCTATCCCCGCACTTTTCCATCGATGAGTTGGATCTGACGGGACAGTTTTTCAGCCAAATTTAGGTTATGCGTCACGACGAGGAGGGTGACCCCTCTGATCTGATTCAATTCTTGAAGAAGATCAAAGACCGACTCCCCCGTCTTGGTATCCAGGTTCCCCGTGGGTTCATCGGCCAGCAGGACTTTTGGTTCCAGCACTAAAGCCCTCGCCACGGCGACGCGTTGTTGTTCTCCACCGGAGAGTTCCCCTGGTTTATGAGAGAGGCGCTCTTGGAGACCCACTAAAGCGAGAATCGCCTCCGCCCGAGATGCGGATTCCTTTTTCGGAATTCTTTGAATGAGACAAGGCATCATCGTATTTTCCAACGCATTAAATTCCGGAAGCAGATGATGGAATTGAAAGACAAAACCGATCTCCCGATTTCGAAAAAGGGCAAGATCCTTTTCATTTAAAGTGAAGATGTCTTTTCCCTGATAGAGGACCTTCCCAGCCGTCGGGCGATCGAGCGTACCGAGAATGTGGAGGAGGGTGGTTTTTCCAACGCCGGATGCGCCGACGATGGCGGCCTTCTCCCCTTGAGAAAAAGTGAGATCCACCCCCTTCAGAACTTCCACACGTTTGGTTCCATTTCCGTAGGATTTGAAAAGCTGTTGGACCTGAATCAACTCTTTCAAACCATCGCCTCCCTGACCTTTCGAATCGCCTCTTGGGACAGGAGTTCTTTCATCCGATAGAGGCGCTTCAAAGAAATTTCTTTGAGTTTCATCTGAAGGATGGGGAACCGGAGGAGACAGATTTTAAAATCCTCTTTTGTCATTTCCAGCAATTCCGTTGGACGGATGGTTCTGGCATTGGCCATTCGAGGTTTCTCAAAGAAAAGCCCAATCTCACCAAAAAAATTTCCACTTTCCAAACGCCCTAAGATCACTTTTTTCCCATGACGGTTTTGAGTAAATATCTCCACCTCCCCCCTTCTCACCATGTAGAGGGACGTGGGAGAGTCCCCTCCTTTGAAGATCAGGGTTCCTTCTGGAACCTTAAGAAGATGGAAACATTTGATGACCTCTCCTCTCTCCTGATAGGTGAGTGCTGAGAATAAGGGGGAAAAGGCGAGGAAGTTGTCCAAAATTCGTTCTTTAAAAAGGTTCTGGAGCAACTCACTCAATCGGGGGTGGACCTTGATCATCTCATGGAGTTGATCTCTGGAGATCTCCAAGATCTCACATTCCATCATCGCTTTGACGGTGGCGTGTCTTTTTTGGTCTATAAAGAAGCCAAACTCCCCAAAGAAATCCCCCTCCTTGAGGTAGCGGATCACCACCTCCCTTCCCCCTGCCATTTGCTTGGCAATGGCCACATCCCCCCGGCTGATGACAAAGAGGGAGTCCCCCTCTTCTCCTTCTTGG
>Ga0315295_10004825_pt1 | contig 11519 bp, 4 predicted proteins | sample YL17G14_0_MG_FD_204453 | JGI IMG/M metagenome (GOLD analysis project Ga0315295, IMG submission 204453) | Sediment microbial communities from Yellowstone Lake, YNP, Wyoming, USA - YL17G14_0 | ecosystem: Environmental > Aquatic > Freshwater > Lake > Sediment | place: USA: Wyoming | collected...
AATCTGCTCGGTAATCGGCCCCGTCGCCAACTCCTGAAGATTGCCGATATCGGCCTGGAGCTGTTTTATTGCCAGATCGAGCTCGTTCTTCTGAAGCTCCAGACTATTGAGCCTGATTGTGATTGTATGCTGGAAATAGCGCCCCGCAGGTTGTTCAAGATCGGTCAGGTTATATGCCGCACGAATATCATCCAATCCTTTATTGGCCGCATCCAATTCGCTTTGAACACGAAGACGCTGATCCTCAAGGCCTTTGAGCTTCCTGGATATTTCCTGCTGTTCCGTGTCTCCTCTCGTGGCAAGGAACAAACTCAGCATTTCGTTAACGATATCCGCTGCTTCCCTGGCGGCACTACAGGTCATAGATATCTCAACAAACTCACTGTCTCTGTGAGCATAAGCACCAAAATGTCTGTTCAGGTAATTAACCGCCCTTCTCCTGTCACCGTCCCAGCGTTTAAACCACATGGTCTCTTTGACTTTATCCCTGTCGAGCAAATCTTCCAGGGTGCTCTGTTGTTTTATGAGGCTGGCTATGGATTGACGATAACCGTATAAAATATCCTTCTGCAACTGAACGGTCCCGATAGTCATCGGGTCTGTTTCTGTCGGGGGCAAGACCTGGATAAAGGTTCGCGACGTGTATCTTGGGAAACGGATCTGCAGGAGCTTCCATGCTCCGCCACCGGCCCCCAAACCCAGCAAGGTAAGAAAAATTATCAGAAATATGTGGCGGCGTAATATTCCGAAAACCTCTTTCGCTGTCAGCGAGGCTGCCGCAGGGGACCTTGGTCCAACAGGCCCTGCCATCCTGCTTGAAGCTACAGGTTTTTCTTCTGCCATTATGATCTCCATTCAGAATTACCCGAACAAAGCGAATAACGCTTTACGGGTATCCAAATTTTTTTCGCATTTGTCACTAAGGTGAAACACGCCCAATAGCATTTTCTATTCGCTGCCGGGCTTTCTGTGACAATCTGTCCGCACCAGCTGCCAAAGCTTCTTTATAAGCAGCAAGTGCTTCGCTTTTTGCTCCGAGTTCCTCTTTTATCATACCTTTATGCTCATATACCTCTGCCGGTACGAGAACTTTATCCTGCTCATACTGTTGCAAAGCGGCTGCCAGAAATTCGGCGGCCTGCTCCTTTTTTCCATTCTTAAGCAACACATAAGCATAAGTATCCAGTACTATCGGACTATTCGGTTTGGCATCCAGCGCCCTTTTGGCATATCCAAGAGCATCCGGAAGCCTTTCATTATTCTCGGCAAGCAAATACGCCAAATTATTAAGAATAGTCGTTACCCCGGTATTACTCGGCATTTTAGTCAACAGACTTTCGTAATCTGCGATAGCTGTTTTCAGATAATTTTTATCGGAACTTTTTTCGTACAATAAGATCGAAATATCCCCCTTTTTAAGGGTGTAATCGATTCTGCGAAGACTATCGGCGCCCGTAAGATCGATACATTTGCTGATATAATTTAAAGCTTCCTCGTACTGACCTCTAATCTTTGCAAGGTTGAACATAGTAAAATTAACAGCGAGAGAATCGGGTTCGGTTACGAGTTTTTGACTGCAAAAGCTCATGACTTCCTCGGCCCCCACAATTACGTACATTTTCAGCAGGATATCGGCGACAAGCGTCTCATTGTCTCCGGCCACATCAACAGCAGCCCGGCAGTATTGTACAGCGGCCGGTTTATCCCCGAGGATCATCTTCGCCTGGGCCATTGACAGATATGCAATGGGAGCAAGAGCGCCATCCTTATATTTTTCACACTCTTCAAGGACCTTATCCAGCTTCGCGGGATTGAAGTTTGCCGTGTCAGGCGTTCGGGCCCCGGCAATCAATGCTTTCAAATACCCGTCGAACGCCATCGAATACAGCGCATCCTTATCGTTTATCTCGCTCTGACCGGTATATAGTTTTTGTCTTGCAAGAAATGCTCGCTTGAATAACTGCTCGGCACTGTCAAAGTCGCCTGTCTTAAGAGCAAATGTGCCCGCCCGATTAAGCCAATTCGCACTATCGGGAAATTTCTCAAGAGTCTCCTGGTAGAATCTTTTTAACGCGTCTTTTCTTTCCAGCCGCAAGTAAATATGCTCGAGCAATGACATAGCTTCCAAAGGAACGCCCGGCGCATTAATCGTATTCCTGAGCTCTGTGATAGCATCCTCATATCGCTCGGTTTGCAGAAAAGCCTTTGCCAGAGAAATACGAGTCGCAGGCTCATCCGACAATAGCTTGCTTTTCCTAAGGTCACTGATTGCTTTATCGTAATCACCACGGAAGAAATTTATTTCACCTTTTAACCGCCATGCCGTCGGGTTGTCCTGATTGCTCTGAAGATTTTCATTAGCCTTCTCCAGCGCCTTGTCCAGTTGCCCCTGTCTCATCAGAAGCCAAGCCTGAAGCAGCAGCATTCTTGGCTCATTCGGATACTTTTCCTTAAAGCTCTGCAGCTTGTATTCCGCCTCTTTAACAAGACCGACTCTTAGAAAAGCCTGAATTTGTAACAGATTGTTTTCTACAGTATTCTCAACGGTTACAAGTTCTTCAGAATATTTTTTTACAGCTTCCTTGTCGGATGTTTGTTCTGCAACAAGCAGCAGGCCTTTGAACACACCGCTGTCTTTTGTGCCGCTTTTGTATAACTGCTCCAAAATCCTCCTGGCATCTTCATATTGGCCGGCCTGATAATAATGGTCCCAGAGCAATTTTTCTTCCTGTGACTCCTGAAGAAGTTTCCTGGCTTCTTCGCCCTGTCCCCTTGCCCGGAAGTATTCCGCATAGTAATAGAGCATCCGCTTGTCACTCGGATTCATTTCTTTTGCCTGTTCAAAAGCGGACCCGGCAATAGCAAACAACGCTTCTTTGCTTTGTGGATTCGATTCTTTAACAGCCGCTTCCATTGCGAGCTTCCCAAGAAGTAAAGCATTTTCCACACTCGGATTGGCTCTTTGTAAATCCTGCCGAATCGCTACCGCCCTTAACGGCTCTGTCGGGGCTATATAGTCGGCATACAGGCCAAACAGCATAAGGTCGCCGGGATTTAAAGCTATCGCTCTTTCCAGAGCATCCCTGACTTCGGCTACCTGGGCGGCGGAAACATTACTGCCAAGCTGTTGATTCCGGCGATAAAATGCAATGGCCGATGCTTTAGCAATAGTTCCATCGAGGGGATTTAATGATACCGCACTGCGGATATCTTCCATGGAGGCATGATCATTTCCAAGGGCTGCATTGATATTACTCCTGAGCATGTAAGCCTGCGAGAATACAGGTTTCTGTTTCAGGCATTCATTGACTCTTACTAATGCGTCTTTGAATTCGCCTTTAGCCATAGCCAGCCGAGCAGAAAAATCCTGTCCCTGGCAACTATCGAGATTTTTACTTCGGACTATCTTTATTGCCTGCTCTGCCAAATCCCAGTCTTTCGTTCCAAGAGCTATGTCAAAAAGATAGTTTGCCACAAGCAACATCCGCTCAAAGGCAGGCCCATCAGGAACCAGCTCCTGTGAAATTCCTGTTTCGAGCGCCTCTTTTAATTGACTGGTTGCCTTCTCCGGTTCGTTATACCTGTGATAAAAAATCCCAAGCTGAACCATCCTGAGCACCGGATCGGCAATACGCGAAAGCACCTGTTCTTCTATTTGTTGGCGCCTTTGTTGTGAAAGTTTTGCCGGATCAGGCTCAGAAAGCATCTGTTTGTAAACGAGCATTGCCGGACTATCCGGAACATTTTCTAAAAAGCGATCGATTAAATGCAGGGCCTGATTCGTTTGCCCTTGTTCCATGAAATTTCTGCAAACAATAATTACCGAAGCCTGTTCGACGGAATTTGGTTCTACTGACAGTTGTTTTTCCAGCAGTTCGGCCTCAAGCTGCATCAAGCTGTTCAATTCTTTCGTCATGAACAACTCGGCTCCGGCCTGCGTGCTAACAGGCTCTTGTTCACCGACCTTTGTTTGCTGTAAAGTTGTATTTGAATCTTCCTGTCTCTGCTTCTGAGTTATTGCCAGTTGAATTTGCCGAATTTTGGCCTGCGTCAGCATCAAGTTAAGTTTAATTTTTTCAGGTGCATTCTCAGGCGTTTTTGCCAATTCTTTTTCAGCTTCGTCAAACTGTTTTGCGCCGATATAAGCCTTGATACGAAGATCCCGGCTTCTCTCGCTGGAGCCGATATACTCTTCGAAGGCATTTATGTTTTGTATGGCATCCGGCCACCTGCCGTACTTGATAACAACATCAACATAATCCAATCGCGACTCAGGCTTAATCTCACCGATTCCTGAATAAAGTGCACTTATTAAAAATTCATTGACGGCACCAATTTCGGAAGTGTCCTTAAAAATCTTCGCAAGAGTGTAAGAAAGCTGCGCAAATTCCAGATCATTCGGCCAGGGCAGCTCGGGCGGTTTTACCGCCTTGAGCTGTTCATAAGCCTCATATAACTGCACGACAGCGGCTTGTTTGTTGCCCTTCACAAGCAAAAGCATTCCTCTCCATTTAACAACCAGCGGCTCTTCGCCACTGCCAAAGATCTGCTCAATTTCATGTACGGCTTGTTCGGCACCAGTTTGCCAGTTCTGGATTTCCTGCGCCGTTTCCTGCCCGGAAGGTTCAAGTATCTGGTCGGTATAGCAATTCGCCAGAAGAGCATACAGTAGGAATCTATTATTGATATTTGCCCGCTGTCGGGGGCCCGGGGTATCCTGTGCATCCGGCGATGCCAACGCTGTCTTTGCTATTTCTATTGCTTTGTTAATCTGCGGCTTCTGCCCATAAATAGAAAAGCTGCGGTAGTACAAATTAGCCGCATGGAGGGTGTAAGCAACATTTTTTTCGTCCAATTGAATTGCCTTTTCAGCAGCTTCGATAGCCTTGTCAAGATTTGCCGAACCCAGCAAGGGACCTAAAAAGGTCGAATAGGCCGAATAGAATTTTGAAACCGCGGCAAATACTTCCGCGCTGGAATTGAATTTGTCAACAAGCGACAAAAACTCGGGCTCAAGGGATTGAAATTGCTCCTTGAACTGCTCGGAGCTGCTTCCCCTGGCAAATGTAAGCTTCAGCGACAGAAGATTAATGTGCGCTCTCGGGCTATCGTTTGCAGCCTTGACCGCCTGCTCCAAAATCGCCAGCCCTTGCTTTGTAGCTTTATCTCTTTCTTCAAAATTACCCCTTGAAGCAAAAATCTCCCCTTTAGTCACGGCCGCCCGCGCCAGATACCAGTAGGCATCGATATTATTTGGCTCAAGCTCCTGTACTTTTTGCAAATCATTGACTGCCTGCTCAAGCGACTCGTCTTTGTCAGTTACAGTTCCCAGGCTTGCCATTTCAAGGGCGGCTCTTCCCCTGATCAAATACAAATAGGGTCCTAAACGGTGCCGGCCGGACAATTCCTGTTCTATTTCAGAGACATCCAACTGTGCCGTATCCTCCGTAAGCAGCCCGGTCTCCTCAGCCACTTTCAAAAACTCCGACGCCTGCTCGTGAACCTCTTTCCAGGCTCCGGAACTACCCGTATCGGCCAATATGTAAAAGTACTTCAACCGGCCATATCGAGCTTTTGCATTTTTCGGATTGATCTTCACAATCTCATCCCAGCAACCAAGTATATAGGGCCACTCTTTGGTTTCGAAGTACATATCCACCATTTTGAACAGCACATCTTCCCTGAGCGAATCGGTCTTTACCCTGCCGTATGCACTTCGAAAACTTTGTTTAGCTCTTTTATAATTTTGTTCTTTTATCTGCTTGTCCGTTGCTTGCCGGGCTGATTTTAACGCCGCCTCAGCGTCCCGGATAAATTCCTCGGGATCCTGGCCTAAACGCAGAACTACCCCAATGACAGCCAGCAGCAAAAATACAACAACCGCAGAACCGATCAATGCGACTTTTTTGTTTAGCCTCCTCATTGCCATAAATTAACCTCATATTGTAAATTTAAATTGCAGGCTGGGCCATAGCCCACCGTTTTAATGGTGGTGGGACAAGCCCCACTCTACCTGTTTTTCCAATCCGGCCAATACTCCTGCTCTAAAATCGGCAAAATAACAGTCAGGAGCTTTTCGCTCGCTGCTACTGCCTGTTCTTCGCCCGGTGCGATAGAACTTCTGTTAAAAACCAGCTCTACCTTGCAAAAATACGATTCCCTGCCGAAAAAGTTCTTATTCAAAGCTATTCGAGCCTCTTCCCGGCTGCCTGCATACTGTCCGTTGACCTTAAAAAAGTACAAATTCGGTATTCTTTCGCCGCCCTGCCAAAGTCCGGTCTTTTTCGAGCCAAAAACAAGGTACTTTGCCGGAACATTCGTCTCGAAACCTTCGCCGTTGTTAATTTCAAACGTTACAGCCTCCGATCCGAGTTGTTGATAGCCCCCGCCAGTCCAGCATTCTTCCGGCACGTGCGGCACCCTGTCCGGAAGCTGGTAATATGTGACAAATAACAAGCATTCCTTTACGGGGCTGTTGGCAACTTGCTCGGTATCTTCCAGAATCCATTGAATATAATCGTCCGTGCCCAACGCCTTGAGTGTATCCGGGTTCCGGATTTTCTGTTTTGAAACGACCTTATAAGGCGTTAAATCCCTTTCATCCAAACCTTCCAAAGACTTCTTGAGCGGCAAAGGTTCCTTCTTGAAAACTATGCCAAGCTTTTTCATCGTAACCGACAAACCGGCCCCCGCCGCGGCCAGGACCAGCACGCATATCAAAAAGGCCGGCTTTAAATAAACTCGCATGTCGTCTCTCGTATCACGCATCTTTTTTACGAACCACAATATCTTCTGTACCCATATCAGATTCATCTATAAACAGGCTCGACATAAACCACGCAAGAACGCCATAAAGGACGAACGCCAGCGGCAGCATCGCCAATCCAAGCATGTCGTGGTAAATGCCCTGAGCATATTTCGGATTTATCAGCACATAAATAAATCCGGTAACCGTAACCCGCACGACATTGCACAATATCGCTATCGGCACCGTGCCGGCCAACAAAATAATTCGCTGCCACAGCGGCCTGTAATGCAGATACGCCATGGCAACTCCCAAAGCCAGAAAGGCCATCAACAGCCGCATCCCGCTGCAGGCCTCGGCAACATCAAGAGCAGGCTCCAGCGGCTTGCCCTTGTAAAACACATCTATCACCACACCGCGAGCCGTAGCTTCCAATTCCGGAACCATATCCAATAAGCCGCCTGCCACAGTGGCCGCCCATTGCCGCATCGGTATTGTCAGCTCCTTGTAATATCGCTCCGGCAATGGAACGGCAAAAACCAGAAAAGCTATCGGCAGCCATGTATGTTTAACCAGTTTCCATCCGCCCAGAAACAATACAATCGCACCAAGTGTCGCTATCATATCGATGGAGCGTAAGTACCCATATTGGAGATGAACTATGTTAAAAGGATAAAACAGAATCCCGAAAATCAGAAAGACCAGGCCGAGATAATTCGGCCTCAACTCGTCATTCCAGGCGCAGTGAAGAATCTCTTCCCTTTTCTGGTTGATAAAATATAAGCTAAAAAGCGGAATTAAAAAACCGTGCGACCAGCTGCTGTCAATAAGCCACCTGTTTACAATACCTGCTATCTCATTACGAAAAAGAAAGCAGAACAGCCCGGCTATCATCAATATCTTGATGTAATTATGCACCCCGAGTTCACGCCATCGATGTTTTTGAGGCGGCGCATTTCTTCGAAGTATCGCTGTTCCCATTGCGTCATTTTTCACGGGCTTGCCATTTTGCAACATAAAACAAATGGGAACCCGACAAAATGGGCTCCCTCTGCAATAAAAGAGGCACTTGGCATTTCCGATTGTCGATTTACGAATTCCGATTTTAAATCGGTAATCGTCATCGATAGGCACTTCAACAATATTAGCTTTATGCCATATTAGAACCAATTCGGGACAGGCCTGCTGGTACCGAAATCTCTATCCGCGAAATTACGGTCATAAACAAAGCCGAATCCGTAAGTGGCCCGGAACGCATTTCGCAAAATCGCACGCCATCTGGCGGTGGCATGTGTTCCAACGTTGATTAAATCATGCGGCTTAATAAAAAAGTCCGGTTGCTCACCGCTGGCGATCTTATCCAGATCCACCATTACGATTTCTTCTTTTTTCCTGCCGATTCTTCTGGTTACTTCACACCGTTTCGGCCAAGCCAGAGGCCCCAGGCCGCCCGCAGCGGCTATAGCCTGTTTCAGAGTCATTGGTCGACCCGTAAGAGGAATATATCCAGTACGGTTGACATTACCCTCAATACAAAATTCGCCGACAATATCAACAGGCACAAAAATCGAATCACCGGACTTTATAATGATATTATACCGAGGATCTCCGGCAAGCAGCTTATCGGCGGGAATCCTTATGAGCCGTGTCCCGGCACCTTCCTGTCCCACTCCGGGAACCGGTGCCCCTTCCTCGGGCGGTGCAGCCAATTGTTCCCCTGGTTCCGTTTTTATGACCGGCTCTATCGGCTTCGGCGTGCCGACTTGAACCGGAATCCATTTACCATTCTGGAAGATCCACTCGATATGCCCGGCCGGCTCTTTTTCCGCTTCCGCGGGCCTGGGTGTTCCAACCTGAACAGGAATCCATTTACCATCCTGGAAAACCCACTCGATATTCCCGCTCTGATCCAGTAGTTCACCTGTCCCTTGCGGGTCGGATGGTGCAACGGACGGTCTCGACGTATCTTCGGTATTTACCCGCCCTTCCGTCCTCCCCTGGCGACCAGCCGGCTCCCGCGGCGAGCTGATTTCACCACCGTTATGCTCGGACAACGTCCTCAGTATGTCTTCGACACTTGCCGGCTCCTCTACCGGCTCCTGAAGGGCCGGCCGGCCGTTTGAAATCCCGACATCTTTTGCATACAGCCACCGTGAGGCCGAGTCGTTGAATTGCCCGAAATTGCTCGGCGATCTCGAATATTCCCCGTCCGTTACCATTTCAGCCGAAGCGATAACCACGTCACTTTTCGGCCATTGATATTGTGCACGAGGTGTAACATTATTCCGCCTCTGCAGCACGGGTCTGGCAGTATCCGGTTCGAGAACCTTCAACTCAAGTTCACCGAATCCCGGATTGACCGAATCGGGCGCTTTCTGATTGTCACCGGCATAGCGGGAAACATAAATATAGCTTACGTTGAACTGCCTTGGTCCACCTGCCGTTGCAAGGGCATCGGTCAGCCTGAAATTATATCGCGGAATAAAGTACCGGCCCGGAAGGGGCACTCCGTCGCCCAATACTGAAAAAGCACGCTGCTGGGACCTGACTAATGCCACGCTCACCGACGGCTCTTTCAATATGCTCGGAGACAGAATCCTCCTGATCTGATCTTCGAGCTGCGTCTCGGTCATGCCCGCCGCCTGAATTACTCCAACCTCAGGTATGGATATCTTTCCCGTCTCGGTGACTACGTAACTGTTTGCGTATTGAACTCCTTCCTGAAGCAGCTCGAATATGGCCACACTGATAACATCGCCGGACTTGAATACATAATCAGACTCTATCACTAAGGTATCTACCGGTAACGGCTCTTCCGCGCCTTCCCAGGCCACCGGTTCTTCCTCGGCCACGCCAAGAGAATCCAAAATCACGTTGACCGCGGGAACGGGGCGGAACCTGCCTATCTGACTCGGGTCAAAAAACTTATTTCCACAGCCGGAAAAAAGTCCTAAAAAAAGGAAAAACAAAGCAGCATATAAGAAGGAAAAACTCTTGCCTTTGCCTTCAGGCATTACCTTTTTCATAACAATAAACTTCCAAAAAACACCGAGCTTCATAGTGGACCCGAACCTTATAAACTGCCAAAATATGCTTCCACACGATGAAATTTATCGGTTTAATGTCTTGTTCGCTTAACTTTATTTAACCACCATAAAAGCAATACATTCGAGGCGAACAAAGTACCCAATCGCCGCTTTCGATACATTGCCATTTAGGTCTTATAATTACTTAAATACCTATATAGACAGAAACACCTCACCGGCAGAAATTCTTTTTATCAACACCTGCAAAATTTATGAATCAAAAGGTAAAAACCCGTCTTTAAGCAATAAAATACAAATTCTTCATGTCCCGTCTCCCGGACGGTGTAATGACCTTTTGATTACGACTGTTCGCATTGACATACTCTGTGTTTCTTAACTTTTGGCTCAACTCCAAAAAGTTGGTAATTCTATCACATAAATATTACAAAGCTTTTTTGGATTTTACGCTTTATGCCAACGGCATATATTCTGTATATTGTTATCATCGCCAGGGTGGATAGGGCTCCGCTGGGAAATAACCCATTCGACTATGCTTAGAGTTTGCCCTGAGCGAAGCTGAATGGGGCAGGCTCTGAGCGTTTTGGCGATGCTATACGGTCCCCGCTGTTGCAGGGATAAACTGCGGGCGAGGTTCATTTTCAGCCTCGTCCCGTGGCGAGGGCATCTTGCCCTTGTTCCCTTCCGCCGGCAAGATGCCGGCGGGACGCAAGGCCGGGACGGCCTCGCCACGTGACTCAGAGCAGGCTTTTATTTATGCCGTTGGCTCTAATGCGATAAATCCCAGCCGCAAAGCGGCTGTTTTTATCAGCTTTTTTGGAGTTAAACCTAACTTTTAAAACTTTTCTCGTATTTCCCTGAATCTTTCTGGTACAATAGCGTCCTATATTTCATAAGGCCTGGTTCACGATTGGTGAAAGACACGTTTACGAATATTTATTTATGGAGGTACAAGCAATGCTTAAGTCAAGACGTATGAGAGATGTTATTACTGCGGGGCTGTTGGTTCTGTTTATCTTCGCCGCGGCACAGAGCGCGCAAAGTCCGGCAAATAACGAGCTGCTTAAAATGATCCCGGCGAAGACTTTATTTTGCGTCCGAGTGAACAATTTCGACTATACTCTGAATCAAATAGACCAGTTCCTGGCCGGAGCATCGCCTATGCCTATGGGGATTTCCATGCTGGTTCGTATGCAGCTTGCAAATCTGCTGGGCAGCCCGCAGTTGACCGGCCTGAATACCAACGGCAGTTTCGCGGTGTTCGGCGTAACTATGCCCGGCGAGACAACGCAAACCGACGCGATCCCAGACATATTTGTCGGTATCCTGGCACCCGTTACGGATTACAAACAGTTTATCGAGGGCAATACAAATTGTACCCAGGCGGATGATAAAGGAATTTCCAAAATCACAATGAACGGGGCGCCTGTAATGCTGGCTGCGAAAGCCGGCAATTATTCGCTCATGAGCTGGGCGAACGATTATGACAAGCTGGTTACGATGTCAAAAGCTATTTCGACAGCCGGCTCAGCGGGACTTCCCGGCACCCTTAATGCCGCCGATGCGAAACAGGCGGATACCGAACCGATCTGGGTGTATGGTAATGTGCAACAGGTATCTGAAACTTTCGGAACCTTGATCTCGGCTAAAATCGAAGAGATAAAAACGATAATGAAAAGCATGAATGCCAATCAGCCGGGAGCATCACCCGCAAGCATTCAAAACATCAT
>Ga0315295_10004829_pt1 | contig 11512 bp, 10 predicted proteins | sample YL17G14_0_MG_FD_204453 | JGI IMG/M metagenome (GOLD analysis project Ga0315295, IMG submission 204453) | Sediment microbial communities from Yellowstone Lake, YNP, Wyoming, USA - YL17G14_0 | ecosystem: Environmental > Aquatic > Freshwater > Lake > Sediment | place: USA: Wyoming | collected...
AGGTTCCATTTGGAGAGGCCGGGGGTTCGTCCCCGGCCCTCCATGATTTCTATTTCAGTAAACGACCAGTGACCACAATAAGTAATCCCGAATCAAATGTCACCGACGACAAGATATGTTTTCAGTTGATGAATCGTCATATATGACCGCCTTGATGTCAGGGTCGGTTCCATACATATTGGAACCATCTAATATACCAGTCCCAACAATAATATCACTGGGATTGGCGTCGTGGGAACCCATGACCCAACCACCAACCCAACCCCTTCCAACCAGGAAAGGATGGCCTCGATGAAGGCCCACCAGGGCCCGTACCCCCTTACGGGCCCTATGAATCCTGGTCCCAGGTTCTGTCAAATCCCCTATAGGCAATATTTATATACGAACGGAAAAATCTCCAACTGTCCTATTATCGATCGGACCGACGAACCCGGAAAAGGAGAATCACGCATGGGTTGCATCCACAAGGCCGTCAGCCATCAAGATGCCGTTTGGTTGCCTCCGGATGACAAGTCCGACCATCATATCCCAGCCCAGCGTAGGATCTTCTGCCTCGGCTGCGGCAGTATCAAGTACCAAGGCTCGGACAGGGCCAAGAAGATAGGGTTCTTCACCAACCTCATCTCGAGGATAAATGAACAGGTGGAGAAGGAACAGAGGCGCGGCATCAAGGACCTCAGGCCGATCACCGAGGTGCAAAAACGCCTGATGATCCGGGAGATGGAATCCAACGATATCTTCACCGACCCGTGGGTATCGACGAGGAAACTTCAGCTCGTGGTCTTCCGGCGGATGTTGAGCCGCCATTGTCCGAACTTGACGGATACCTTGATCGAGGCGGCCTTTGCCAAGAAATGATGGACCGGGCCATAGGCCCCTACTGTTCCTGGGTCACTATGACGATGCCCTGACGGTCGATCTCATAGACGAGCGGTTGCAATGGGACCTTGGTGTTCCGCATCTTTATGATGTCGATGACGCGTTCCCGCTGGCCCGTGTACGCGTTCTCCCGTTTTATGAGATTCAAGGCGCCATAGGCCGAGAACAGTGCCAGGTCGTTGTGTGTCTCCGATGTGACGCTGTCAATGATTATCAGGGCGGTCAGATGCTTCTCCCTGATCTTGTGCACGAGGACATCGAACCTGTCCTTGAACTCCCTCGGAGTCAATTGCGCTGTGTGGCTGCCAAGGCTGTCTATGATTATGACCTGGGTCCCTTTCGGGATGGGCTCCAGTAGGCTGTCGAAGTTACCCTTCTGGACGCTCACCTGGATCTCCAGGGCTGCGTTGATGTCCTGGATCCTCTTGTCCAGGACATCGATGAATGTCAGCAGCCCCTCGCTCACCCATTTCTCTATCTTCCAGTCAAAGGACTGGGCCTGCAGCTTCAGGTCCTCGACCCCCTCCTCCGTCGTGACATAGGCTGTCCTGTATCCCTGTGCACAGGAACCGTTGGCGAACTGCAGGCCGAAGATTGTCTTGCCGGACCCGGCATCTCCCGTGAGTATCATGGTCCTTCCCTCGGGGAACCCTCCCCAGTCATCGTCCAGCCCCTTGATGCCGGTCCTGATCCGCTCTGTAGACATGTTGATTCACCACCTCTCGGGTCCTATATCTCGACCTCCCTCCTGATAAGGGCAAGCCGCTGGTCATCGATCGCCTTGGGATTTACCGAGATGAGCAATCTCGCCTGGGTCACGGCCAGCTCGTCCTTTATGACGTGGAGGAACCGCTGGACGTTCTCGAACCCCAGCCGGCTCACGAGGAGCTCGATACCGTCGAGGAGGACCACGCCCTCGTTGTGGTCTTCGATGTAGGCGCGTAGGTCCCTCCTTATGTGCTCTAGGCTGGCCGGTATTGCCCTCTTGTCGTCCGTATTGCTGGTGGTTATCCACCGATATTCGACATCCCTGAGGGCATACATGTGCTCCACCTTGTCCGGCGGCCTGGTCGACATGCACATCCCATCGAAGCCTGAGGCGACGAACTCCCTCATGACATCGAATGGGTAGGCCTGGTCCTCAGAGACCAGGAAGTTGATCGCCCCTTCGGCCATGGAGATTTCCTCATCTGTGTAGCCGCCGAGGTTGGATTGCTTCCAGACCTTGGCTATGGCCCCATTGGCGTTCTTCAAACTGCTCCTCGACAGGACAATATTTATCGTCCTGAGTTTGTTGATGGTGGAGGCCCGGTCAAGGTCGTCTATGTGTTCAATGGGTCCGCTCACGGCCCCTTCGCTGTAGGTCCACTCCTCGAAGAACTTGTCAAGGGCGGCCAGCTCTTTGAGGAACAGGCCCGGCTGACCCTGGACCTTCTCGATGGCCTCGAGTATCTTGTTCAGCAGTTTCTCGATGACGAAGAAGTTGATCACATGGATGTGCTGCAGGGGTCTCTGGGACCGGATCACCTTTTTCGACTTCATATCCTGGAATACCATGATGCTCATCCCACCGGCGAGCATCTTTGTCATTTGCTCCATCGTGTCCCATAGGTTATCCCCTTTGAACCATTCGTCGAATGGAGCCCTGGCAGCATCCGTTCCACCGCGCCCTCCGGACGAGCTCCTCTTGATGGTGCCCCCTAGGTCTGAGGCATCCCAGTCCACCATGAGCACTGGGCTTTTTGTCATCGTTGTAAAGGTCGTTAGCGAGCTGGAAAGACCGTCCAAGTTAGCTGGGTCGATGCGCATCTCATAGTTCGTCTTCTCGCCCATGTATATTATCGGTGTTCGCTTGATGCCGTAGTCCACTCTCAGGTCCATGGGGTCCTTGTTCGTGATGATGATGCCCTCCCTCTTCTGGGCCAGTGCCGACAGGAACAGGTTCATGCCTTGCTTCCTGGAGGACTCGGGGACGATATAACCGTAACCCGGTTCGACGTCCGGTGTCTCCTCAAGGTCGACGGAAATATCCTCGGTTGCGGGGAGAACCACGAGGAATTTGTACTTGACGATCGCGATGGCGGTGACGATGGCCAAGAGCACTAGCAGGATTGACATGATCTCAGTATAGATGTTAAGAAAGATTGACAAGAACGCATCTATTACCACGCCTGGCACGAAGATGACCGAGAGCGCCCATGCCATCATAGTGAGCTGTTTGCGCTCGATGTTCGTCTTCACCTTCGTGAGGTTCTGGAAGATCATGAAGATCCCTGCAAAGACCAATCCCGACAGGAAAGCATAGTGCGCGATGTACACATCCGACGCTACATGCTGGGTCAGTGAATCCCTGGCATACATCGGACCCCAGATCGTGTTGGCCATCGGGGCAGGACCAACAATGACGCTAATGGCCTCGGCCCTTATGAGAAGTATCACGCTCGGGACATAAATAATGATAAATGTTATGATGCGTGTCATCCTTCTCCTCAATATCCAATGCATACTCGGGAATTCCAGCGAAAAATGGAAAAGGACCGGCGGTAGGAATGCCCCGGCGAAAACAAGCGGCCTGAACCACATGATAGCCGTCCAATAATCCTCCGTCGACCGGATGAGGGCCTCCGAGAAACAAAGGACCGCTATCAGGCCCATGAAAGCACACCATAGATAGGTCGACCTGGACCTGCCTCCCTTTAATATCAACAACCCGAGAACGAGCAGATTGAGCAGGAAGGAGACGGCCGAAATGGCCATTGCAATCATTCTTGGTTCGAGGTCAACCATTCTTCCACCGTTTCATTCTCTTGTCCTTCCTTTCAAGACGATCCCTTTTTCCCCCCTCCATCGCTCACCCTTTCCAAAAGAACGGAATTGGGGATGCCCGAATTCGGCAGCCAGAACGGGCCTCTCCTCTCGCCAAGCCCCAGGATTGTCTCGAGGTTCGCTTCATAGTAGTTCTTGACCCCACGTATTTCCTCGGGACTGATGTCCTCCTTCCGATATATCTTCTTTCCTCCAGAGGCGACCCTGTTGTAAACCAGGTCGTGGAATATCGCCCTGATGGCCCTCTTCGACAGGAATGCCGCTGGGCTAACAGGGAAATACATCTGGGTCTTGTACCCGCTCGTCAGCACGGGTAGCATGTCGCTGTCCCTGACCTCCGTTGGCCTTATGAAGAAACCGACATCCGGAAGGTCCTGGCCATAGTATGCCTCCACGAGCTCGGACCTTGTCGGGGCCCTTCCCAATTTGGAATGCAGCTCGATGCCGATCCCTGCAAGCCGCACCTCCTCAAGGCTCCTTTCACATGCCAGACCGAGGAGCAGGAGATGATTCTCGTTCTTTGCGGTCCTCCTTTCGAGCTCATCCATCCATGCAAGAAAGGTCTCGAAGCCCTTCTCTCTAATGACATCACGATTCCCATAGAACTTGACCTTGACCCCTTGCTCCTCGTAGAACGAGAGCCACAGCGGGTCATGGAAGAAATGTACGAGGCCATCGGTCATGGCGGCATCCATGTATGCCTTGCCTCGGTCGAAGTTCTTTGTCGTGACAGTCGGGACATAGAGGACCCTGACGCCGTGCTCGAAGAACATCCTGACGACCTCGAGGAACTTGGCATGAAGCCGGGTGAAGAGGTCCCTGTCGAAGTCTTTCTTCGACGGGTCGAGGCCCCAGAGGATGAGGCCTGCCTTCCTGTTCCCGTCAGGCACGAGGACCCCGGTGCTGCCTTCCGGGGAATTCCCAACGATGACCCTGATGCTATCTAGGTCCATCTCTAGGAACTCCTCGAGGCTCGGCGCTCCGCTGGTCCCGCTCATGGAGCACCACCGTCCTCTCCATTGGCAGAAACTATCGACAGGATGGCATCCCTCACGCCGTCCCAGTCGTGCACCAGATGGATGTCCTTCCCGGTAAAATCGCCGAAGGCGGACCATTCATAGTCGATTGTTTGTTTCTTGCGGGGACCGCTCTTGCCTCCCTCCTCGGGGGAGATTATCACCACAGGGCAGTTCGCTCCGCGGGCCAGTGCCACCTCCTTGGGTGAGTTCCCGACGATCAGTGCCTTGGTCCTGCCTGTTCTTTGCGTGAACTCCTTTATTATCTCGGGCGACGGCTTGCGGGCCGCAAAGGAATCGCATGTGAGGATGTTGTTCTCGTCGAACACATCCCCGAGCCCGAGCCTTCCGACGACATGGGCAACGAACCTGCTCATGTTGTCCGTCGCAAGACAACAAAGAAAACCCAGGCCCCGAAGGTACTTCAGGTGCTCGATGGCCCCTGGAAGTGAGGGTGTCGGGGCCTGGGTTAAGAGTGATTCCATGCGTCTGGCCATTCTTTCCTTTGTCTCCTTGGTGAGCTTCACGGTCCTCATGATATCGTCGAAATCCTTCCCTTCGCCCAGGCCTTTCAATATTAAAACGCTCTTGTCCGCCAGGCCGAACTCATCAAGGAGCTGCTTGAGAATCAGGAAGTTGCTGGCCTCGCTGTCTATTATGGTCCCGTCGAGGTCTGTGATGATCAACCATTCCTCGGGGCGGCCCCCTTCAATGATACCGGCCATCTCACCCACCTCCAGAGCCTTCGGCGTTCACGGGCCCGGTGTCGATGGTTTCCTCGATTGGCGCCACGTCTGGGGAATGGCCTTCTACTGCACTGCACATGTTCAGCACCGAGAGCGCCAGGGAGCCAACGACATTAATCGGGCAGTAGAGCCCCTTGGCAATCCATAGCTTTTCGAAGCAGTCCCTGCGCCTCGATTGAATGAACGCGGCCCCCCTCTGGATCGGGCCCTGGTCGATGGGCTCGACCACGGACGAATATTCATGCAAGGCCTGGACGGCGTATGCCGTTTCTTCGACGGTGCTCGTCCCGTAGCTCCCCCAGCCCCCATCCACCGCTTGTCTCTCGAGAATCCAGTCTATTGGCCTCTCGGTCATATGCGGGGCGACCCTGGCGAGGGCCAGGATGCCGTTTCCCGTCGTGTAAAAAGGGGATGCGTGCCATTTATCGGTCCACATCTCACCATCTATGACCTTGCGCGCAAGGTATCCCAGTATCTTCTCGACGATCTCCTCCCTCCTTGGAAGCTCTGACCTGGGAAGGTCCTGGAGTGCCTCCAGGACATGGATCTGCGTGCTGACCGAGGGATTGCGCTCGAACTCGAAACATTTGAATCCCTCCTCCGTCTCATAGGCCATGAAAACGTTCGGGTCCGGTTTATAGCCATACTCCCAAAGCACCTTGAATGCGATGGCCGAATCGTCCGCGTCCGCCCCCTGGGTCTCGGAACCCCAGGCAATGCCGTTCTTGCCCATCTTCCAGAAATGGTCCAGGCGGTCGAGCGTGCCCTTCATTCCGGGCAGGTCCCTCATACCTCCTTTCCAGAAGTTGTAGGTCGTCCACGCATACTCGAAGACATCGAATGGAAGTTGCGATGGGAAACCTCCAGAATGCATCCACTCCGAGACCCATTGTAGGTACCCGCGGGCCTTGGGGCTTCCCGTATGCTCCAAGAGGAACATCGTAGCCGAGGGCGAACATCCTAGCGATCCATTCGGGTAGGCGCAGCGCTCTAGGTCCCTAGGTCTGACATCCTGACCAAGGAACTCCATCGAGAATGCCAGTGATGTCTGGGATGAATAGATAAGCTCATCGGGGATGATCTTGAGCTTCTTCTCGCGCTTGGCCCTGATCTCTTGAGGTGCATCAGGCAGTTCAATTCCTAGGGATTTCCCTTCGTCGATCATCGTCGGTAGCAGGAGCTCGGAGCCCAGGGTCTCGTAGGGGTCCTCGTCAAGCCTGCCGATGTTATCCCAGATGTAGTCCAGGCCCATCTTGATCCTGTCCTTGTACTTCTCCCCGTCGTTCAGGTGGAGCGCGTTGAGAGCAGCCACCGTCGACAGCACCCGATCGTGCATGTACGGTATCTCGGAACCCCATGAACCGTCCCACATCTGGTTCCTCAGCAGCCATCTTAGGGCTCCCGGGAACTCGGTCCTTCTGCCACATGACCCTATCCTTGACGGCCGTGCAGCCCATGCCGTATCATAGGCCACGCTCCTTATCCTTCCAAATTGCAGGTTCGCGAGCAGTTCGCTCGCCTCTGACATTAAATTCATCCGTCCCATTTCCCATTCCCCCCACGATTAACCAACGACACCATTCGGTGCCGCCAATAGAGGAATGGAAATCGATCAAAACCGGGCCCGAGGCCGAGACCATCATATCAGCTCCTCAACGACTTTGATGCCCTCCCCGGTGACCTCTAGAAGGAACGGCTCGATGCTATGCCTGGTCGAGCGCATCTTTCTGACCTTCATGTATCTCTTGAACCTGTGCCGCTCGGTCTCTACCATGCCTAGCTCGATTATGCCATCGACGAGGAAATGTTCGGGCTTGTGCTGCGCAAGGTCCCCGACCTCCATGACGATGAAGCTCGTGACGGCCCTTTCCCGCAACTTGTTCATTAAGCTGGCCATCTCCCTGCGGATGTTCCTTGAGTTGTTGTAAACGATGGAATTGAACGCATTAAGGGAATCGAGGACGAAGGTCCTGGGCCTCATGATCGGCGTATCCGTGTCGTCCTTTGCCCCGACCTTGTCCTTAGGTTTGTTATCATAAGGATAGATCAACGGGTTGAGATCGTAAGGCGGGTAGATCTTGAATGGCCTGGACGCCTTCTCGAGGATCAGCCCGATATAGTCCTTATCATCGGACACGTGCGACGTCCAGGACTCCATCGCCCTGAGGAACGAGGCCACGTCGGAGACCTGTATCCTCTCCGAGATCGGTATGCCCATGGTCTTGATGTTCCTCAGGAGGCTCTCTCTCGTCTCTTCCAGCGTCACGAAGATGCATTGGGAAAGGTCGTTCGGTCTGCGGGCCAGGTCGTTCGAAATGATGTTGTAGGTGAAGGCCGACTTCAGCGTTCCCGCATTGCCGACTATCAGGATGACTGAGCCCTCCGGGGGCTCGGTCTGGAAGACCTTGTCCATCCCAGGGATGGCATCGCGGAACAAGGCCTATCCCCTCCGGAGCTGGACGAGGGCCTCCATCAGGTCCTTGGCAGCGACCGGGCCCGAAAGGGCGTCCACGGGCTTGACAAGGCTCTGTAAGAATTCATCCGATAGGTCCGACGGCGAGAACTCCTCCGGTTTGATGTCTAGGTCTTCCAATTTTGTTAACAGAAGAGCCAGGTTAAAAGGTGGGCGGACCTCTTGCTCGAGGACGCCTAGGACCTTCTTCATGAACGTATTGTTCTGGATCGCCCTTTCGATCGTACTTACACTTGAGGTTTCCTTGTCCAATTGTTTATCCTCATGGGTCAACTTCTCCCTTGCAGCATTTGTAAGGAAGTCCCGGATGCTCGAGTTCGAGCGGGCGACCTCCTCCTTCATTTTTAAATAAAGGTCCTTATCGATCTCGATGGTGGTCTTGATGACCGGAGCGCCCCTGCGACGAATTTCCCCCAGAATCTCATTATCATCCTCTGATTGATTCTCTTGTGGTGGCATGATGTGATGATAATATATATACCTTTAAATAGTTTACGGCATTTTTACATATTTATATAAAACTTATACTATATATATTTTATATTAATATAGAAAGGTTTAGCTCCAAGGTTTTAGTCTATGTTCAGAATGTTCCCGACCTGAAAAAAGAGCATGTCAAAGCGCGCTCATCGATCAAAAATCGGTGTCGTAGTTCTGGCCCCTCTGTTTCGAATACTTCCTAGCGATATCGGTCATGGCCTGGATGACCTTCTCGTACGGCGTGATGACCGATTCTATGGCCACCTTAAGGTTCGTGTCCTCCTGGACCTCGGGATACTTCCTCATGGCCCTTTTCAGTTCATAATAATAGACATCAACGGCCTTAATCATCTTGACAGGGACGTTGTTCTTCTTGAAATAATCCTGCGCCTTTGCGGCCACCTTCGGTACGATATCGCAATATGCTTGGAGGAGGGGTGCAAAGGCCTTGACGACGGCGACCCTGTCGCCCATGGGCAGGTTCAGTGTCCTGTCCTTGACCTCGAAGGTGAGCTCCCTCAACCTCTTGGCTATGTCGTCGGGCGTCATGCCGTCGAGGTTGGCCTCTGCGGGCACTTGAGCAGGTCCGGCCTGTTGTGCATCCTCCATTTTCTTCGGTTCTTCGGCCATCGTGAGCCCATCCATTAGGTCCATTATCGAAGTTCCGGAATAAAAAAGGTTCTGTGACATAATGCGATTACGTCGTGGCGACCAGCACGACGGCCGCAATGGTGGCCATGACGGCCTCACCTATCATCAGACCGGTGGCCGCCATGAAAGAGTCCAGCAGTTTCAATGTTTTCGTGGTCTCGTCCCACTTCTCTTTCTTGGCCTTCGGCTCTAAGAATTTTTGCTCCCAAAAGTCCCTCAATGCGCCTCCCAAGAGCATGGGCAACTGTATGGACAGTGGGAAGTACATCCCGAGGCCGAAGGCCGTCCCCATCCCGGTCAGAAGCTCGACCACGATGCCAATGACAAAACCTATGCCGATGTATTCCAGCAGCGCGAGGTTGCTTGAACCGCTGAACCAGATCTGTATCAGGGTCGCGAAGACCTTGGCCTGAGGGGCCAGCAGGTTGAGCTTACCTGTCGCCAGACCGTAGGACAGGAAACCTGCGCCTATGGACCCCACGATGGCCCCGGGGACGAGGGAGGTCAGGACGGCCTTCATCATATGATAGGGCCTGTTGCCGACATAGATGGACACCTTGTAATCGATGGATATGGAGCCGGCCATGCTGATGGCGCCAGCGAACACGGTCGTACCTATGATGGCCATGACGGCGTTCTGGGCCGGTGGCAACCCGATGGCAGTAAAGACGATGAGCAGGAAGAGGAGGACAAGTATCGAGGTGGCGGACACAGGCTCCGTCCCCGTCTCGCCCATGGTCTTGACAGCGATCGCGCCTAGGAAGAAGGTGGTGGCGCACAGGACGAGGGCGAATATCACACTGGCCCCCGGGTTGTAACCGCCCGCCGTGAAAATGATGGTTACAAGGATGAAGGTGATGACGAGCAGGACGGCTATGTGCTTCATTGGCCACTCGTACCAGCCCTTGCCCGGCTCGTAGTCCGTGCTCTTTCCGCCCCTTACGGCTTGATAGACGTCCTTGAATGCTGCCTTAAAGGTCGGTATCATTTTCACAATAGCAAGGATGCCACCGCCCAGGATGGCCCCGATGCCGATGATGGTACCTATCTTACGATAGGCAAACCATGATGCGAATGGTATGGTAGAGACATCGATGAACCCGTTGATCTGGACCGGCCCGTAGTTTATCAGGAATATCGGTGTGTGGAGACCGACAGCGAGCGGGATTATTATGAACCATGTCAGGAAGGAGCCCATGGACATCAGGAGCGCGACCCTGAACTTCATGAACCATCCGATGCCCATCTGGATGGGCAAGATGGCGAAGGAGACGAAGGTATACTTGGCGCTTGCCTGCTCCTGCATGACCTCGCCGGCCATGTAGAACTTCCCACCCGCGATCCAGTCGAGGACGGACCAGTTGGCCGTCACTCCTTCCTTTGTGCCATGGACGACCGGTAAATCCCTAAGGAAGGTGAAGATCGTTGAGAGGGCGAACCATTGCATCATTATCTTGATGGACCTCTTGGCCTGCGCGATGGAACCACTGGACATGTCCTTTGCGATGTCGATGAGCTTGACCGTCGGCTCGAAACCGGGCACATGCAGCGGGTCGTCGACGAGCCACAGCCTCCGGAATAATATGAAGTACGTGACCCCTAGCCACCCGCTCACGATGGTCGCCAGGAGCGGCACGGCCACGGGCGGTATCTTCGTAACTAGGAAGAGCGGCCCGCCCTGCGGGTTCGTCCCTATGGCAAAGTCCGGCGTATAGGCCAGCAGGTACATTGCCGGGAAGGTGAATATGAACCCCGTGGCTATGGTCGTCGCCGCGTCGCAGGAGGCGGCCATCAGGTTGATCTCCTGGGGCTTCCACTTGAGGGCCATGCCCAATAGATAGGCCAGGTACCACCCGCCGGAGATGGCCATACCGACCTTGAGGCCGACATATTCCGTGATGAACGCGAAGATGGTACCTATGAACATGCCGATGGCGACCTGGCCCCAGTTCCATTTCAATGTGCCGAAGCCTTCCCTGCGGGTCTTCTCATCGAGGTATTCCTCCATGATGCCCGTGTTCATATTGCTGTACATCTCGATGTCGAAATAATTAAGGGTCCCCTTCTCAATCTTCTCCAGACCGCTAGGCGTCGGTGGTTCCCTATAGTTGGACCTCTTGACCTTTCCCATCCGACACCCGACCTTCCATCGCCGTCCCCAATGTTCGTTCCAATCCTGGTGGCCATGTAGGTATAAAAGGACGGTCCTGGGGTTTCGGGCACTTAAAGAAATTGTCAATACTTATACGTTTAGGTATGGTACTTTAAGTTTGGTCTCGTACCACGACATTCTGGCAGATGTCTCTGGTCCGCATACTGTCCAAAGGCATTTATTTATATATCGACGAATGCTTATCTTTTATTGATGACCTGGACACCGTCCAAATACAGCAGGCTATTGCTCCTCGTCGTTCTTTCCTTGTTCGCGGTCATCAGCATCC
>Ga0315295_10004830_pt1 | contig 11512 bp, 8 predicted proteins | sample YL17G14_0_MG_FD_204453 | JGI IMG/M metagenome (GOLD analysis project Ga0315295, IMG submission 204453) | Sediment microbial communities from Yellowstone Lake, YNP, Wyoming, USA - YL17G14_0 | ecosystem: Environmental > Aquatic > Freshwater > Lake > Sediment | place: USA: Wyoming | collected...
GGACAACATATACCACTTCGGATGGTCTTGCAGATTGTGCTGTTCGTGCCATTGCCATCGATGCTCAGGGGAATAAATGGTTTGGAACAGATGCAGGAGTTTCAAAATTTGATGGTGCCAGGTGGACGACATATACTACTTCAGATGGTCTTGCAGGCAATAGTATTACATCAATTGCCATAGATGCACAAGGCAATAATTGGTTTGGGACTGACCGTGGTGTTTCAAAATTTGATGGAACCAGGTGGACAACATATACCACTTCAGATGGTCTTGCAGATAATAGAGTCAGGGGCATTGCCACCGATACTCAGGGTAATATATGGTTTGGAACCCCTGATGGAGGAGTCTCAAAATTTGATGGTGCAAAATGGACAACCTATAAAGATGATCTTTTAAATAATTCTGTCAGTTCAATAGCAATAGATGATGATGGGAATAAATGGTTTGGAACAAATGGAGGTGTTTTAAAATTTGATGGTATTAATTGGACATCCTATTCCAGTAATGATGGACTTGCACATGATTATATAAATTCCATTGCTATAGATGCAGAGGGTAATAAATGGTTTGGAACAATGATTGGCCTTTCAAAGTTTGATGGTACCAGGTGGACAACTTATAAGGCTTTTACAGATGGGAGCGAGGGTTCCGACATTTATATCAATGCTGTTGCAATAGATGCTCATGGTAATAAATGGTTCGGTAGTATCAATGGAGGGATTTTAAAATTTGATGGTAATATTTGGACTGCTTACAGGGTATCAGACCAACTTTTTTTTAATGGTGTTTCTGATATTGCCATCGATGCACAGGGCAATAAATGGTTTGGAACACCCGGAGGAGTTTCAAAAATTAGCGACACCAGGTGGACGACTTATACCGTGTCAGATGGTCTTGCAGACAATCAGGTTATTTCGATTGCCATCGATGCTCAGGGTAACAAATGGTTTGGAACTTATTCTAACGGAGTTTCAGAATTTGATGGTAAAAGGTGGATAACCTACGACACATCTAAAGGTCTGGTGAACGATAGTATTAATGACATTGCAATAGATACTCAGGGGAATAAATGGTTTGGAACAGACAGAGGAGTTTCAAAATTTGATGGAACGCTGTGGACAACATATACCATTTCAGATGGTCTTGCAGATAATTATGTTAATGCCATTGCCATCGATGCTAAAGGGAATAAATGGTTTGGAACCAATGCCGGAGTTTCAGAATTTGATGGGGGAAAATGGACAACATATACCACTTCGGATGGTCTGACAGATAATAATGTTATTTCCATTGTAATAGATGCTCAGGGGAATAAATGGTTTGGAACCAACGATGGAGCTTCAAAATTTGATGGTACCGGGTGGACATCATTTAACACTTCAGATGGTCTTGCAGGTGCTAAAGTCATAGACATTGCAATAGATGCTCAGGGGAATAAATGGTTTGGAACTGACAATGGAATTTCGAAATTATCTGATGAAGACAGTGCATTACCGGCAATAACGGTTCAATCCGGAACTCAGGAAAAGAAATTAATGTATGCTCTTAAGGCAGGCGATCTAAACGGTGCATTGGAAATAGTTCAAAATATCGATTTGGTGGACTACAGCGAAAATTGTGGCGAGACCTTATTAATGCATGCCACTATTAACGGCCTTACAGAAGTTTGTAAGATACTGATTGATAAAGGTGCAAATCTGAATTTGCAGTCTATGCAGGGAAATACTGCTTTGATGTACGCTTCTGGACGTGGGTGGCCTGAGATTGTAAAGTTATTGCTGGATAAAGGGGCAAATCCGGGTTTAAAGGACAAAGAAGGCAGAAAGGCTATTCAAATTGCATATCTCGGTAATGATGAGATACAAAATCTGTTCAGCAAGAGCAATAAGAGAGAACTTTTTGTGATAGGAAATAATGTGTTGGTAATTGTAATTGTAATTATAATTATAATTGTAATTGCATTAATAGTTTTGTTCAGGCGTTATTCCGCAAAAACTATTGATTTATCAGGAGAAACCCATGATAGCTCCCGACAAACTACTGAAAGCTCCGGACAATCTGCCGGCAGATCAGAACATACTGCTGATAAATATTATAAAAATGGCAGTGCAAAATTAAAAAGTAGCGACTATAGCGGAGCGATAGAGGATTTCAACAGGGCTATAGAGATAAATCCTGACAATGCAGATATATATTTTAGCAGGGGGATAGCGAAAGAGCAACTTGGCGATAAAAATGGAGCAATAGCAGATTACGACAAGTTTTTAGAGACAAATACTGACAAAGAATCGCATGCTATAATAGAATCATATGCTATCAGAGGGGATTTGAAATACGATATTGGCGATTACAATGGAGCTATAGCGGATTATAACAGGCTTTTAAAGCTTGATAATTCTGCTGACTGGGCGGATAATGTATATAATAAAAGAGGTATTGCAAAATTTAATCTTGGCGATTATTCCGGGGCAATAGAGGATTTTAACACGGCAGTTGAGAATTATTGTGATGAGGAGGAAACATATTTATTCAGGGCAAAGGCGAAATATGAACTTGGCGATAAACATGGTGCATGTTTGGATTGGCACAAGGCAAGTGAATTGGGCTCACAAGAGGCATCTGAAGCGATTAAAAAGAATTGCGAATAGATTTTAGGTACTTTTTGTGGATATTCAGCTTCCCAAGCTGAGGGTCGCGGGTTCGACCCCCGTTTCCCGCTCAAAAAAGGTTTTTCGTAGAAGGTAAAGCCTTTTTTTATTCAAAGTTAAGATTTACGTTCTCTTCCTGAATTCCCATTCTTTAAAAAACTGATTCAGAAATAGTTCAAGAAAATCATGTCGCTCGTACGCCAGCTGTTTACCTGTAGTAGTATTCATCAACTCCCTAAGCTTAAGTAATTTATCATAAAAATGACCGATAGTCGAAGAAGAATTAACTTCAGGGTCATAGATTACATTATTCCTGAATCCACCATAATTAAAGGCCCTGGCAATTCCTATGGCACCTATTGCATCCAACCTGTCTGCATCCTGAACAATATCGAATTCTTTCGAGAAATTTACTGGTTTGGTGCCTGCACTAAAAGAGATATTTTTATTAATGTATATAACCTCATTGATGATATTATTTTCAATATTAAGACTCTTTAAAAAGAAACCAATTTTTTCCTCGGTTTTCATGGATTCACCTTCCCTGAATTTTTTGTCATCAATATCATGTAAGAGAGCTGATATTTCAATAATCAGAGGGTCTCCCGAACCTTCTGAAGATTGCAAATAAAGTGCAGTCTTCCGCACCCTGTCAAGGTGCCACCAATCGTGACCACCATCATGCTGAGTGATACATCTTTTTGCAAATTCTTCAACTTGCGTAATTATTTGCTGTTTGTTCATTTCTTGCATTTTAATTGCCGGATGAACTTACAAAATATATTTTTGTATTTCCTAACCAATACGGAAATTATGAAGGCGGAGATAATAACAATAGGGGATGAGCTGCTGATCGGACAGACTGTTGATACTAATTCAGCCTGGATCGCAGCCGAACTCAGTAGAATTGGCTTTGAGGTTTTCCGGATCACATCTATCTCTGACAAAAGAGATCATATACTTAAAACTCTCGGCGAAGTTGCAGGAAGATCAGATCTGGTACTTATAACCGGCGGTCTCGGTCCTACAAGCGATGATATAACAAAACAGACTCTCTGTGATTTTTTCAAAACCAGGCTTGTTTTCAATGAAGAGGTTTTCAAAATGATTGAAAAAATGCTCTTGCGGAGGAATTTCCTGATGAACGATAATAACCGTCGACAGGCTGAAGTTCCTGAATCCTGCACGGTTTTGTTCAATGCAGCAGGAACCGCACCGGGAATGTGGTTCGAAAAAGATAATACCATATTCATTTCAATGCCGGGAGTCCCATTCGAAATGATGCACATTATGAAAGAACATGTCATTCCTGAATTGATCAAACGGTTCAGCACTCAGATCATAATTCACAGAAATATAATGACATACGGGACTTTTGAAGCCAGGCTGGCTGAAATTCTTCAAGACTTTGAAGCAGAGCTGCCAGCGGAGATAAAGTTGGCTTACCTGCCTTCATCCGGTGTAATTAAGCTAAGATTGACTGCATTTGGAATCAATCAGAGGTTCTTATCTGATTTAATCGAAGAGCAGGTTGGAAAGCTATATAAGATAATACCCGAATTTATTTATGGCGAAAATGAAGAATCTCTTGAAATGGTAATCGGAAGACTGCTAAAAGATAAAAATGCAACAATATGTACAGCAGAAAGCTGCACAGGAGGAAAGATTGCCCAGCTTATAACCAGTGTTCCGGGAAGCTCAGTTTATTTTAGAGGCTCTGTTATAGCTTATGATAATTCTGTAAAAACCAGACTTCTGAATGTTCCTGAAACGATGCTTATAAGAAATGGTGCAGTAAGCAGGGAAACAGTTGAAATGATGGCCAAAGGAGGGAGGGACTTATTTAACACTGATTTTGCTGTTGCGACTTCAGGGATAGCCGGACCTGATGGCGGAACAGAAGACAAGCCTGTCGGGACAATCTGGATAGCCGTCGCTAAAGATAAAAAAACTGTTTCGGAAAAACATGTCTTTGGAAATGACAGAATTGTTAACATCAAAAGGTTCTCACTGGCGGCTTTAAACCTTCTTAGAAAACAGATAATCAGCCCTTAAGACATATATTTAATGACAGCTCAAAAAAAATGGATTAATTATTTGGTTAATCAGATAAAAATCACGTATTTTGCGCTTCAATTTTAAAAGACAAACGTTAGTAAGAATAAATCAAAAACCAATGTCAAGAATTTGTCAGGTGACAGGGAAGAAGGCGGTTGTAGGGAACAATGTTTCTCACTCAAAGAGAAGGACTAAAAGGAAATTCTATCCTAATCTTTTTCAAAAGAAATATTTCCTGCCTGAAGAAAAAAGGTGGATCTCACTTAAAATATCTGCTGCAGGTATTCGTCTTATAAATAAAAAGGGACTTAATAATGCCCTTAAAGAGGCAAAAGAAAAAGGTTATATTTTGAATTATTAATACCGGATAGAAGATGGCAAAAAAGGCTAAAGGAAACAGACAGCAGGTAATTCTTGAATGCACTGAGCATAAGGAAAGCGGATTGCCGGGAATGTCACGATATATATCAACAAAAAACAGGAAGAATACACCTGATCGCCTCGAAAGGATGAAATACAATCCGATTCTTAAGAAACATACATTGCACAGAGAAACTAAGTAAAAAGATTATACCATGGCAAAAAAAGTTGTAGCATCGTTGAAGACAGGAAGCGGTAAGTCGTTTACCAAATGTATTAAAATGGTGAAATCTGAAAAATCAGGCTCTTACCTCTTTAAGGAGGAGATTGTTCATAATGACCACATAAAGGATTTTTTCAACAAGAAGTAATCCTTTAATCAAGATGATACTCAGAGCTTTCTTCCACCCTGAAGAAAGCTCTTTTTATATTTACAGTTTATACTAAACTATTAATAATGGCTCTTCTGGGATTCCTTGGCAGGGAAAAGAAAGAAAACCTGAATAAGGGGCTTGAAAAAACAAAAGAAAATGTTTTTCTGAAACTTTCAAGAGCTGTTGTCGGGAAATCAAAAGTTGATGATGAAGTACTCGATAACCTGGAAGAAGTTCTTGTCTCATCCGATGTCGGGGTAGAGACAACTTTGCGTATAATTGGGCGGATCGAGGCCCGGGTTACCAGGGAAAAGTATCTGAATACAAATGAACTTAATAAAATCCTTAAAGAAGAAATCGCAGGCCTTCTGGAAGAAAACAAATCAGATGAAGTAACTGATTTTTCATCTCCTCTTCCACAGTCTCCATATGTCATAATGATTGTAGGTGTGAACGGTGTAGGAAAAACGACTACAATCGCAAAACTTGCTCACCTGTATAAACAAGCTGGGAAAAAAGTGCTCCTGGGTGCGGCAGATACCTTCAGGGCAGCAGCCATTGAGCAGCTTCAGATCTGGGCCGACAGAGTCGGAGTTCCTCTGGTCAGACAGCAGATGGGATCGGATCCGGCATCAGTAGCTTTCGACACAATTAAATCAGCGATCTCAACCGGAACTGATGTAGTGATTATTGATACTGCCGGCCGTCTTCATAATAAGGTTAACCTGATGAATGAGCTTTCCAAAATAAAACGGGTAATGGAGAAGATTCTTCCGGAAGCTCCGCATGAAGTGATCCTTATCCTTGATGGTTCAACCGGACAAAATGCCTTCGAACAGGCCAGACAGTTCACTTCGTCAACAGGTATAACTGCCTTGACTATTACAAAACTCGATGGCACAGCCAAAGGTGGTGTTGTAATCGGTATTTCCGATCAGTTCAGGATCCCCGTTAAATATATAGGTGTAGGAGAGAAGCTGGATGATCTTCTGGTTTTCAACCGTTTTGAGTTCGTTGATTCTCTTTTTACTTCTGATTGATAGCCGCATGTTTCTCTTCCTCTGAAGTTTACATGAAAAACAAGAAAATAAATATTGTAACACTGGGGTGTTCAAAAAACATCGTTGATTCTGAAAAACTTATAAAACATCTGGATTCGGGAGGTTACAGCATTGTTCACGATTCAGATGATATATCCGCGGGAACTGTGATTATTAATACATGTGGGTTTATCAGTGATGCCAAAGAAGAGAGTGTTGATACAATCCTGCGATTTGTCAAAGCCAGGGAAACAGGTAGTATAAATAATCTATTTGTAATTGGCTGCCTTTCTGAAAGATACATGGATGCCCTTAAAACCAGGATACCAGAGGTGAACAGATATTTTGGCGTTAACAGCTTCAGGGAAATATTACAGGAGCTGGGCATCTCTATGAAGGAGGATCTTTTTCAGGACAGAACTTTAACAGGTCCGGGGCATTATGCATATCTTAAAGTGTCGGAGGGATGTGACAGAACCTGCGCTTTTTGCGCTATACCGATTATAAGAGGGAAATACATTTCAAGGCCTGTCGGAGAGATAATTACGGAAGCGGAAAATCTTGCGGCAAAAGGGGTGAAAGAATTAATCCTTGTCGCTCAGGATCTCAGCTATTACGGATTGGATTTATACAAATCACAAAAGCTCCCGGAGCTTATCACTGAGCTGCTGAAAATTGAATCTTTTGAATGGATAAGGTTACATTACCTTTACCCTGCAAACTTTCCGATGAGGCTGATTCAGTTGATCAGGGATAACCCCAGGATTTGCAGGTATATTGATATTCCGGTTCAGCATATAACCAACAATATGCTGGAGAAAATGAAAAGATCTCACAACAGAAAGGAAACCGAAAAACTTCTTTCCGTATTAAGAACCGATATTCCTGAGGCAGCAATCAGAACGACACTTATTGCAGGTCATCCGGGTGAAACAGAAAATGACTATGCAGAGCTTAAAACTTTTATTGCAGGATTTAGATTTGACAGACTGGGAGTATTTGCATATTCACACGAAGAGGGCACCTATTCATACGATCATTATGAAAATGATGTACCTGAAAAAGAAAAGGAATCGAGAGTTGCAGAGCTTATGGAGATTCAGCAAAACATTTCAGCTGAACTTAACCGTTCAAAAATTGATAAGGTCTTTAAAGTAATTGTTGACAGGAGGGAAGGGGAGTATTTTATCGGAAGGACTGAATTTGACAGCCCGGAAGTCGACCAGGAGGTATTAATGCCTGCTGAATATCAGTTTAATATAGGTAGTTTCTATACTATCAGGATTACCGGGGCATCGGAGTTTGATCTTTACGGGATACCGGAAGAAACAAAAAAATGAAAGCGTAGTTGAAAACTACGCTTAGTATTCCAAGATAAATCCAGATATTTTAATAATTTGTAAATGTATTACAAAATCAATAAATTATAGACATTTAACATCAGTACTTGATAGGCATAGTTTGCAGCTACGCCTCCAGTGATTTATCTGTATCTTCAGACAACTCAGGTTTCTTTTTGTGAATCTTAATTTTGATCTCCTCTTTTGCTGCATTTAATCCCACACTGACATAATCTCCTTCGGTAAGTGAAGCTTTGATCATAACCTCGGCCATCGGATCTTCAAGATACTTCTGAATGGCTCGCTTCAGAGGTCTTGCCCCATAATTGGCATCAAAACCTCTCTCAGCAATGAAATCTCTGGCAGCATTTGATATTTTAAGCTGATAACCAAGCGATTTAACTCTGTCGTACAATCCTTTAAGCTCGATATCTATTATTTTGTTGATATTATCTTTTGAAAGTGAGTTAAACATCACAACATCGTCAATCCTGTTAAGAAATTCAGGAGCAAAAGTCTTCTGAAGTGCTTTCTGAAGTATGCTTTTGGTTTGCTCATCCCTGGTTGCTTTCTTGGCGGATGTGTCAAAACCGACTCCATGTCCGAATTCTGAGATCTGCCGTGTTCCGATATTGGAAGTCAGGATCACAATTGTATTTTTAAAGTCAACACGGCGTCCAAGGCTATCAGTCAGCTGACCCTCATCAAGTACCTGGAGCAGAATATGAAATACGTCAGGATGGGCCTTCTCAATCTCATCAAGAAGAACAACAGAGTAAGGTTTTCTCCTGACTTTTTCGGTTAATTGCCCTCCCTCTTCATATCCGACATATCCGGGAGGCGCTCCAACAAGCCTTGATACGGAAAACTTCTCCATATACTCACTCATATCTATCCTCACAAGGTTGTCGGTTGTATCGAAGAGAAACTTTGCCAGCACTTTTGCCAGCTGAGTTTTCCCGACACCGGTAGGTCCGAGAAAAATAAATGTACCAATAGGTTTGTTTGGATCTTTCAGACCAGCTCTGTTCCTCTGAATAGCCTTAACAACTTTCTGAATTGCTTCATCCTGTCCGACAACACTGCCTCTGAGCTCATCAGCCATTTTTAATAATCTTGTACCTTCAGTCTGGGCAATTCTTTGCACAGGGACACCTGTCATCATGGCAACTACTTCTGCAACTTTCTCGGCGTCAACAGTTTCGCGGTTAACAGCAAGTTCCTTTTCCCATTTTTTCTTCTCCAGCTCTATCTTATCAAGAAGATCTTTCTCCCTGTCGCGGAAACTGGCAGCTTTCTCAAAGTTCTGATTCTTGACAGCCGCCATTTTTTCCTTCTTTGTCTCCTCCAGCTGATTTTCAAGTGAAAGGATTTTTTCAGGTACAACAATATTGGAAATATGAACCCTGGAACCTGATTCATCGAGAGCATCAATAGCTTTATCGGGTAAATGCCTGTCAGAAATATAGCGGTTTGTAAGCTTCACACAAGCCTCAATTGCATCATCGGTATAATTTACATTATGATGTTCCTCATACCTCTCTTTAATATTATGAAGGATATTAATTGTTTCTTCAATTGAGGTAGGCTCGACAATCACTTTCTGGAATCTTCTTTCAAGTGCACCATCTTTTTCAATATGCTGACGGTAATCATCAAGCGTGGTTGCACCGATGCATTGTATTTCACCCCTGGCCAGTGCCGGCTTAAGCATATTTGCTGCATCAAGCGACCCCGTTGCGCCACCGGCACCTACAATGGTGTGAATCTCGTCAATGAACAGGATTATATTATCATTTTTGGATAGTTCATTCAGTATTGCTTTCATCCTCTCCTCGAACTGGCCTCTGTACTTTGTTCCTGCCACTATAGAGGCCAGGTCGAGAGCCACGACTCTCTTATTAAAAAGAACCCGTGAAACATTCTTCTTTACTATCCTGAGGGCCAGACCTTCAGCTATGGCAGATTTACCGACACCCGGTTCTCCGATCAGCACAGGATTATTCTTTTTTCTTCTTGATAATATCTGTGCAAGTCTTTCAATCTCTCTCTCTCTTCCGACGATAGGATCGAGGCGTCCTTCCTCTGCAGCTTTTGTAAGGTCGATCCCGAAATTATCCAGAACCGGAGTTTCTGAAGAGGGTTTTGATGAAGATGGTGATTGTGACTGTCCTTTTCCTGTGCCACCATAGCTTTGTCCTTCATCATCATCTTCCCTTGGAAAATCTGCTTTGGACGATGGACCTCCTGCTTCAACCAAACGTCTTACTGTCTGATAATCAACATCAAGCTCCGAAAGGAACCGCGTAACCAGGGCATTTTCATCCTTAAGAATTGCAAGAAGAAGATGCTCGGTTTCAATTGTATTGCTTTTAAGTGCTTTTGCCTCCAGATATACAAGCTTAAGAATTCTTTCCGTACTCCGCAGAAGCGGTATAACCGTATGATCCGCAACCGGAACAGGATTTTCAACTTTTATGCTTTTTTCAATTGATCCTTTAAGGACCAGAAGATCAACTCCTGAATTCAAAAGTATGTCAACTGCGACACCTTCACCATCCCTCAGGATGCCCAGGAACAGATGTTCCGGACTTATATGACTGTTTCCCAGCCTTATAGCTTCTTCCTTGCTATAGCTGAGGATATCTTTTACTCTTTGTGAAAATTGTGAATCCATATTTCATTAAATCAAAAATCAACTTCTTTACTCCTCACAGGCCATTCTGTCAGTTATTACCAGACAAAAATACAGATATATATGCTTTCAAAGTTACTTTATACAATATTTCTATATGGCAATTATCATGCCCATTTATTAACATATTATGTTAAAAATTCACCATTATTATTTCTCAAAAATAGCCAAATATTCACTATTTTCGTAATTCAAATCACTGGAGATTGTGATATTTTGTAAGTATTTAATCAATAATCTGTTATGTCAGAGAGAGAACGGATAATAAAGGTAAATATCGAAGAGGAAATGAAATCGGCATACATCGATTATTCGATGTCAGTTATTGTGTCGAGGGCATTACCGGATGTAAGGGATGGGCTGAAACCTGTTCATCGCAGAGTTCTTTATGGAATGTCAGAACTTGGAGTACTATCAAACAGACCATATAAAAAATCAGCAAGAATAGTAGGAGAGGTGCTTGGTAAATATCATCCGCATGGAGATTCTTCAGTATATGAAGCGATGGTAAGAATGGCACAGGAGTGGTCGTTGCGCTATCCACTAGTCGATGGCCAGGGTAATTTCGGATCAGTTGATGGAGACAGCCCTGCAGCAATGCGATATACCGAGGCCAGGCTCAGAAAAATTGCAGAGGAGACGCTTGCTGATATTGATAAGAATACTGTGGATTTCCAGCTTAATTTTGATGACTCACTCGAAGAACCGACAGTTCTTCCTACAAGAATACCAAATCTTCTTGTGAACGGAGCCTCAGGTATTGCTGTTGGTATGGCCACAAATATGCCGCCCCATAACCTTTCGGAAATCATTGATGCCACAGTCGCATTCATAGAAAACAATAGTATTACCACCGACGAGCTGCTCCAGTATATCAAAGGGCCTGATTTCCCGACAGGAGGCATCATCTATGGCGAGCAGGGTATCAGAGATGCATTCGAAACAGGCCGTGGACGTATTATTGTCAGGGCTAAAACGGATATTGAGCTCACAC
>Ga0315295_10004831_pt1 | contig 11511 bp, 11 predicted proteins | sample YL17G14_0_MG_FD_204453 | JGI IMG/M metagenome (GOLD analysis project Ga0315295, IMG submission 204453) | Sediment microbial communities from Yellowstone Lake, YNP, Wyoming, USA - YL17G14_0 | ecosystem: Environmental > Aquatic > Freshwater > Lake > Sediment | place: USA: Wyoming | collected...
TAGTAACACCAGAATTGTAGGGACCAAGCCAGCCGCTGTTGTTACCATCACCCCAATCCCACAGATAGAACACCTGGTCTCCATCAGGGTCAATTGTTGAGCTTGAATATTTATATATTATGCCAGATTTTCCAGAAGCTGGACCAGAAGGCCTCTCTGGTTTCTCAGGGGGATTGGATATTTGACGAATGGTTAACGTTGGATCGATAAACGGCTCCCATTCTTCTAATGTGATATAATCTTCAACTGTCATATTTGGAAACATATAATCTATTATCGCTTTATTCCATATGTCACCAAGACTTGAAACATTTGAATTATGGTATGAATTAAAGAAATTCAGTGCAAGTTTTATTGCAAGTCCCTCTGTAAATTCTGTACCCATATAGCAGAGACTATAGGTTGTTGCCCCTAAAAATCCAACACCACCGCCATTAGGGTTGGATACAAAGGACCAGCCAAGGCAATCATCATTGCTATGAAAATCACAAGGGGAACACGAATCGAATACAACGATCGGGAGCTTGTTACCATTTGTTAAGGCAGCGATATGTTTATTGGAATAATAACCTGTTGGCGTTGGAAGTGTTCTACTCTCATTGCGCGGATATGTAAAGAATCGAGTGGGTGTAGAATGTCCTGAATAATAGAGGAAGCCAGGTCCATTGTTCAATGCAGCATTGATCTCATCTACCCCAGTTGGATCGGTACCACTTAACCTTCCATTCGATGCCCAAATCGGATCAGCTGTAAATGCATCCATTATATCGATTGCAACCTGGGTTGCAGATTCACCTTCACTTATCCCTTGGTTCGGAAAACAATCCCCGGCAATAACCACAAAATTAGAAAACCATTCTTCTGTAAAGCTCTTATTTCGTTCATATAGCATGACCTTTTGAATGCAATCTGTAACCTGCTCCTCATTTGTACACGCAAACCTTCCGATATAGATATCAGGGTAGAGGTCAGGATTATCCTGGGGATACTCCCCAAATAACATATCTCCATCATTGTCCCAAGAGCAAAAACCACCATCTGCACCATAGATGTCAGCGTAATAGAGATCACTGATGAAACTATCCTGAGGCGATGCTATTCGAACAGGGAACGTATCATATCCACCGACCAATAAAACATACCGAATATCCCATTGTTCAATCGCATTTTTTATGAAATATTTGATTTGTTCGGGTTTATCTCTCCCCTCTAAAGGAAAATACAACTCATTGTTTATATCATCCAGACTGACAAGTAATGTATCAATTCCTCTACTGTTCTTATGATCGATAAACGGATCTAGTTCATCGGAAAAATCACTGGGGCAAAGAATAAGAAGATCATGCACATCTGTAGCTCCTATTGCACTATCAGATGTTTTATATTCAATATCTATATTTATTTCCTCAGTCCATTCAATACTATTCTCCTTGGGATGATATTGGACGGGATACATCTGCATCTTGAAAATAACTACCCTTTGATTATCAACAATACCTGATCCAATATCATAATCAAACCAAGTAGACTGCGTAAACAAGCTGGGATTAGAATGAGATACAACTATTCCATTATTGGATCCTAATATAGCAGGTGCAGATGTCATATATAATTCTCTAAAAATGCTTTTTCTATGAATATCACTAACCCTACAGCTTACATCATTTATCGTTGTGCCAAATGGAAAAAAGATTGTCTCAACCCGGGTAGGAATAATATAATGATTGCATTTTATCAATTCTGAATTAGTCCCCTGAAGCTCCACGGTTAACTTATTATCTGTTTCTTGTAAGGTTAAATTCGAGAATTGAAACTTTATCCGCTCATTATTAAATTCCTTAGTGCTGATAACCGTTCCAAGGCAGCAGAGCAGTAAAAGGAATATAATACTGATAGTAATGGTTTTTTTCATCTTTTGTCAATTTCAATTTATTATTAAGTACAATCTTATATTTAAAATGTTATATGGAATAGTTTGGACAAAATAATAATTAGAGGTTAAAATTTTTAATATCAGTCAACACTTGAAGTTAACATGTCAAAATCCAAACCGCACATAACATTTCTAGAAGACCTTTATTCACTACTCTTTAATTTTTTCTCCCAGTTTTTTCCTCAATATATTGTTCCATATAATTCTACGTCATCCCCTACTAAAAAGCAGGCTACGGATTGTTATCCTGTGTATTCATTTAGATGTTTGGAAAAGATAAAAATCCGAGAAACAGAAGCATTGACACGTTTTTTTTAGTTGGAACGTCAGTCTTTTTTCAAGTCTGCATGTTTGGGTTTAATTATCTTTCCACCACCTCAAATAGATTATCGGAGAAATCCCGGACAAACAACAACTGTTTTCCTTCTTTCTCAACGAAGAACGGATCCAACCCCTGTTGTTTACACTGAGTAATAAAATCACTTTTATCATCCACCTCAATGCAAATATGATCATAGGTTGGTTCGCTCCGGGTCGTATTGATGAATACTTCGAATCGTGTTTTCCCATTGTCGTAGATTTCAATAGGCACGTTCTTGCTAATCCCAAAAATCGCTGCAGATAGCTCTTTAGAAAGCATCGTATCTTTAATCTTCGGAATCCCGAGAATTGTCGTAAAAAAGCGATCTGACGATTGTTGATCTGAACATTCGACTGCCACATGTTGAATTACAATCCCTTTGGCCATAGTAACCCTCATGACACCAATAAAATCGTAGAATTTAAAGGATATGGCTGAACAGTCTTACAAAGTATCAAAATACTATAAAAGATGATAATGCATCCTTTCTTGATGAATGGTGTGGACTGGGTTAAAAATAGTGTCATCTATCATGTCTTCATCGATCGGTTCGCAGGATTTCACTCCACCGAGAACTGGGACCAACCAGTCTTTTTAGGAGGAACCATCAGAGGTATCATCAGTAAACTCCCCTATTTGAGAGATCTTGGTGTCACAACATTGTGGATTTCTCCATTTTACCAAACGTCTGCGTACCATGGATACCATATCACAGATTTCTACCAGGTTGATCCGCATTTTGGAACCGTGGAAGACATCAAAGATCTGATACAAGCATCTCATGAACAGAACCTGCACATTATCGCGGATTTCGTCCCGAATCACTGTTCAAAAGAACACCCGTTTTTCAAGGAGGCACAAAACGATAAGAACAGCCCATACAAAGATTGGTTCTACTTCACACACTGGCCAGACGAATACCTCTGTTTCCTGAGTGTAAAAGAAATCCCAAAGCTCAACCTCAACAACCCACTAACACGAGACCATATCAGGGATGCTGCAAAATATTGGCTCAACATGGGTCTTGACGGGTTTCGCCTCGACCATGTGATCGGTCCGTCGCATGCATTCTGGAGATACTTTAAACAGGAAATCAAAGACCACTACCCAAACGCGGTGCTCATCGGTGAGGCATGGATGATGGGCATCAAACAACAAGAGCTCCACACGCTTCAAGTACGGAATAAATTCTTCAAATGGCTCTCTGGTGCGGCCTCAGATAATTTATTTAAAGAATACACAGGGGAGCTTGACGGCGTCTTGGACTTCAAGGTTCGAGAGCTGATAAAAAAATATGTGACAGATCCAAAGATATCAGAAAAAATACTGGAAAAACAACTGCAGAATCATTACTCTCATTTCCCTAAGAGTTTTCTATTACCGACGTTTCTCGATAATCACGATATGGACCGATTCCTCTTCGAATGTGGAAACGACAAAGAAAAACTGAAAACAGCAGCATCCATCCAATTCTCACTTCCACAACCTGCGATCATCTACTACGGGACAGAAATCGGGATGACACAAACAACATCACAATGGACGATCCCCTCAAACGGAGACTTGCAAGCACGTCAACCCATGAACTGGAACACCCAAGACCAGGAAATTCTCACATTTTACAAAAAATTGATACAAATAAAGAATAAAAAGTAGTTTTTCCTTCTTCTGAGAAGAAAAAGAAAAACCACGTTCGAACGATTATAGATATATATCTACTTAGAATCTCTTTGGCCGATGCTTCTGATAACAGTCCCTACAGTAGACGGGTCTGTTACCATCGGGTGCGAACGGAACTTGGGTTTCCTTACCGCAATCTGCACAAGTAACATCGTGCAGTTCACGAGGTGCGCCATAATCCCGATTACCACGATCGGATCTATCTCTTTTTTCCATTATTATATACTTCCTTTTTTATATCTTCGGTTCTTCGTTTCCTCGGAACCGCAGAAGTGGCGTATTATAGATTAGGTATTTAACTTTATGGATAAAAACAGACCAACAGAGTATCAAAAGTTTTTTATAACATTACGGAGTTAGATACTGTATTAAGGGGACACAATTATGAAGAAAAGAGAATTTATCCTTGTTGCAAGTATACTCATGACACTGATAATGATTGTAGGGAGTATCCAAGCAAGAAACCTACAAACAAAAGAACCTACTGAGACGTTGCTTCAAACAAAGTCCGTTTCTTATCAGTTTACACAGCCATCTGTAAAAGACAATAACGCATTTGTCACCTTGCAGATAAATAAAGCTACGAATTTCCGAAACATCCCAGGTGAACCCATATTACCTGTCATTATGAAAACCCTTGAATTACCATTCGGAACCCTTGTTAATAACGTTCGATGCACCATAACCGGTACACATGAGATTCAACTTATAAAAAAGATCGCCCCAGCTACAAAACCAGTACCAACCCAAACGCAAAACAAAATCGCGCAACTAGTTGAAAATGCTGAGATATACACAAAAAACCAGTTTTTCCCTGACAACTGGTACTCATATCGACTCACTGGTGGTCTCAACAAAGACAACATTTTAAAGACATTTCTAACCATTCAGGTAAACCCGGTGCGATATAACCCAGTGGTAGACCGTATACAATCTCTCGATACCATCACCATCGACATTACCTACGAACAGTCACTCCATCCTTTTTCACCACTCAGCGATGCCTATGATTTGGTCATCATTTGTTATGATAAATACGCCCCGTTACTCCAGCCTCTTGTCGCTCATAAAAATAGCCATAGGATCCAAACAAAACTCGTCACAATCAACGACATCAAAGATGGAACATATTTCCCTGTGGAAGGCCGAGATATCCAAGAAAAAATAAAATATTTTATTAAAAACGCGAAAGAAACTTGGAACATCACTTACGTCATGCTGGTGGGCAATTATGGCCAAGTACCGGTTCGATATAGTTATTTAGAGACAGATAAAGGATCGACTTTTGAAGAACTTAGTTTTGCCTCAGACCTCTATTATGCGGATCTGTATAATGCAAACGGAAGTTTCTGCAGCTGGGATACTGATAACGACGGCATCTACGCAGAATGGCCTTACCCCCAGCCACCAGAAGATAAAATTGACCTAGCAGCAGATGTCTATGTTGGCAGACTCGCCTGTATGTTTAAATCTGAAGTAAAAACCATGGTTGATAAAATAATCACCTATGAGAACACAACTGCAGGAAAAGAATGGTTTAACAGAATGGTTGTCGCTGGTGGGGATACTTATGATAAAAACGATGAAGGTGGAACCAATTACACTGAAGGAGAAGAGGTCACGGGGAAAGCACTTGAGATTATGCCTCAATTCACCCCGGTGAAACTCTGGACGTCACTTGGGAACCTGACCACGGAAAATATACATAATGAAATTAGCGAGGGATGTGGATTCCTGTTCTTCGCAGGACATGGAAACCCGAAAACGTGGTCAACCCATAACAACAGTGATTATTCCAACTGGACTGGAGGATTTCACAACTCAGAGATGGGAAAACTATCCAATAATGATATGTACCCAATCCTTTTAGTTGGTGGCTGTCATAACAGCGAAATTGATGTTGCACCAATCAATATCATCAGAGGATTCCTGAAAGAAAAATTTGACTATTTCGCCACCGGATCAAATTTCGGTTCGTTCTGGTTATATAAATGGGTTCCGGAATGCTGGAGCTGGGTGTTTCTCAAAGTACAAGGAGGGGCAATCGCGTCCATAGGAAGTTGCGGGTACGGTTGTGATCAAATTGGAGATGGAGACCATGATGGAATCCCAGATTGTACCGAATACTATGACGGTTGGTTAGAACTTGAATTCTTCCGATTATACAATCAACAAAACATCACGATTCTTGGACAAACCTATTACCAAGACATTACGGGTTATATCAACAATTTCCCTGTTGATACGAATCGATACGATGCAAAAGTCCTTGAAACCCATATCCTCCTTGGTGACCCAAGCCTGAAAATCGGTGGATATCAATAGAAATAAAAAAAAAGGAAAAAAAGGTTTAGGGAATTACACTATGTGTTAGACGAATGGCTGAGCCAGGCGTTTTCAGGTATCTTTTTATAGATTTCGTAGGGAGACTCTTTGATAGGCTTCCGATATGCCTCATTACGAATCCCATCAGTATTAAATGACCAGTAATACTTTCGTATGAATTTCCCTTTCTCATTCAATTCTTCTCGTCGGAGGTAAAGCAAGTTTTTCTGATGTAAATCATTGAATATCGAGCGGACGTCTTTATGAAGAGACATGTCCTCGACTTCTTTCGATCTCTTAAACACCTTCTGAACGGTTTGGGCTAGCGCGGTCGCATCATCCGTGGTCATGTCAAACCCGTTCTTCAACGCTTTCACAAATAAGTTATTCATCTTTTCTCACCGTGAATAATCTTCTGTTACTTTTCTTATTAAGGAGTTGTTGTACACCTGTTACCCGGGTTCTGTACGCATGTTACCGAAAACCATTTTTACCGCTCTATAGTAAAAAAAATTTAATGAAAAATTACTCGAAATCACAAAAAAAAAAAAGAAATGATCTAGAGATAGAGTATCAGGATAGTAATTTAGTCTCGTTTGACAATACCAGCAACCGTAATGATGAATGCGACAATTTCAAGGATATTCAGAAGTAACAATGCATTTGATTCAGCACCTAGGGGGACAAATCTTAAAAGGATTATAACACCCCAGATTCCTGCACCCAGTACAACCAATGTTTTATTCATGATTCTCTCTCCATATGTCCAGTATCCTTCAATACAGATTGTAATTATGAAATATGGTTATAATACTTGTCTTTTTTCGCTTGATGAGTACGCTAGAAAGTTTCACAAAACCTATAAACGCCCATTTCTATTTTGTTTTCATATGACAAACTATCGATTTCAAAATTATGCAAAACGCGTAGGTATCGGAAAAATCATCTGCCTTGCACGAACCTATAAAGAACACGCACGAGAAATGAACACCATAGTGACAGAAGATCCATTGCTCTTTCTGAAACCAGCAAGCTCCGTTATATTCAATCACGGAACAATCATCATTCCTCACATGTCACAATGTTTGCATCATGAGGTTGAGCTTGGTGTTATCATCGGAAAAAACGGGAAACATATCGCTGAAGAAAAAGCACTTCAACATGTGTTAGGGTATCTTATCGCTCTTGATATCACCGCCCGGGATATCCAATCAATTGCGAAAAAGAACGGGTGGCCTTGGGGAATTGCAAAGGGATTTGACACGTTTGCCCCCCTCAGTGATGCAGTGTTAAAAGAAAATGTACCGAACCCGCAGAATCTAGATCTGGTATTGAAAATCAACGGTGCTATAAAACAGAACGCAAACACTAACCAGATGATCTATTCAGTGGAGCGAATTATCTCGTTTATTTCGGAAATAATGACCTTGGAACGCGGAGACCTCATCCTGACCGGAACACCAGAAGGGGTCGGAGAAATCAAAGAAGGCGACATCCTTGAAGCATACTTAGGTTCGCTCTGTTCATTAACCGTTGATGTAAAACATGCGTGATAGCCCTACATGATTCTTTTTTTCAAAAGGCAGGTTTTACACGTCCGTTGTGATGTCGGCTCACCGCACGTAGGACAGGTACTGAGTTTTATAGCAGGATACTGTTCGAGCAACAACTCCTTGATGCTCTCATAACTATTCAAAATGCTGTGTCGTGTCCCGGGCGTGCTGTCCTCAAGGGTATTAATGATCTCCCGGTAAGAACCACGTAACGCACGCATTGAGTACGGGCATTCAGCATTATGAAATTCAATGTTTTTCACAATAGCATACAACATGATTTCTTTCTCAGGAATGGTTCGCAATGGTAGAAACCTAGGCACAAGACCAGGCTGAATCCTTGTATGAGGCCCAAGACGCGCAAGTTTCTGCATATCACCGTTGGTAAAATTCATAAGTATCGACTGTGCCATGTCATCAAGATTATGCCCAGTGGCCAGTTTGTTTACCCCAAGCTCCTTTGTTTTCGTGTTCAGACAAAACCTACGAAACACACCACAATAACTACATTCCCCCAACTCATCATGAAGAGAAGCAATCTCATCCATGGTTTTCCCTATCGCATCTTCAAAGGAGATGACATGATGTTCGATGCCTAGTTTTTTACAATTCCTCTGCGCAACAGGGAGGCTATTGTCACGATAGCCGTCAATACCCTCATCAACCGTGATCGCATAGAAAGTAAGGTTGGGTCGTTTTGAGAAAATCTCATGTATGAGATGCAACGCGACTGTACTATCTTTTCCCCCAGAGAGTGCGATGCCAATGGTTGCATCATCAGTGGTTTTTCCTTGTTTTTTCATATCTTTTTTTACGCGCCGTTCAACAAATTCAATAAAATGTCTTTTACAGAGATGCGCTCCGCTGTAGCGGATGAATGTAATTGCAGGTTTCTTACATTTCAAACACTGAACGGTCATGAAAAACCTCTAGAGGCTAAATAACAATCATATGTAAAATATCTCATTGTTTTAGTAGTTTGCTGTGAAATACGAGATACGCGAAAAACAAACCTTAAGTTTTATATTATACCAATGTATATCAAACGCGAGAAGATTCACTCGAATAGTAAAAGGTTGAGGAGAAAGTGCTATGCCAATAAAAAAAGAAGTCTGCAGCACAGGCATTGAAGAACTTGATATGAAAATGTCCGGTGGTTATCCCTTGGGGAGTACCGTCCTTGTCACCGGGTGTAGTGGGTCAGGAAAAACAACGATGTGCATGCAGTTCCTATTCAATGGAGCAAGAAAAGGGGAACGCGGCGTCTTTTTCACGATAACCGAGCCTTTATTCAAGCTTACAAAGAACCTAGAAGGATTTGCGTTCTATGACAAGAAACTAATCGAGTCAGGTATGGTTAACATCATTGATTTACGTATTATCAGTGAACGGTTAGGCTTAGACACAGAAAAATATACGGTAGAGGATGCAGGAGCATTACTCGATATCTTAAAAGATATCGCGGATGAGCTCGATGTCAAAAGACTAGTCATGGACTCAATTACTGCCCTCTGTTATCGGCTACAAACACGAGAAATGATTAGGGATTTTATCTTCAAACTCGGGACCTCTCTTGCAGTAATGAAATGTACTACGCTACTTACCTCCGAGGTTCCACCCCAGACATTCAAATTCTCTCAATATGAGATTGAGGAATTTATCTCCGATGGCATCCTCTTCCTTGGAGATGTCGATAGGAAAGGAGATCTCATAAGAACCTTGCAGATTATAAAGATGCGAGGAACTGCACATTCGAGAACAAAGTTTGCATTGAATATTTCGGCTCAACGTGGTATTGAGTTGATACCTTTGTTAAAATCCACTGAGTTTGAATCATTCTTGAAACGATAGGAGAGGAGGATATGGTAGACGCTGTTATAGAAGGTATTAGGGAACGGGTCTCTGCTGCAATTCAAGTGAATCAATCTGTTGGGATCCAGGTCCCTGAGAACAGACACGGGGACTTATTAGAGGCAGTTTTTAATTCCATGTGCAGAAACACCCATGACATATGGACATTTGTCAGCGTGAGTAAAACCTTTGATTACCTTACAAAGACATTTAAAGAAAGCACTCGGCATCCTAACATCAAATTCATTGATTGTATCTCCCGTGCCGCCGGTATATCAGATAATTCCAACAACTGCATCTTTCTTGAAAGCCCGGTGATGCTGGAAAATCTAATCCTGGAAATCATCAATAACTTCAAAAGCCAGAAACGTGATATGGATAAGTACATCGTCATCGACTCACTTAGCGCCCTGATGATCTATAACGATCCAGAGATCATTAGAGAATTCATTTCACTGGTCATGAACAGAAGCAGGGCAGAAAACATCCATGTTGTTTCCATTCTTGTTGAAGAAGAGATGGATTCAAACAAACTAATCCAGCTCAACGATAAAATCATTGTTTTGCGTGACTCATTTATTGATTAGAGAAGGGAACTATGGAACAACCAGCCACTGAAAAAAAGCCAAACACAGACATTTCCTGGGAAGAAGATTTATCTGAAGAGGAGCAAATCGCGAAATGGCGAGACAGCGCATTTCATGCAGCGTTAGAAAAACTCCAAGCAGAACACGGAAACACCGAGACAGTGATACAAACTGGTGAAGCGTTTGGCAGAGGACTATATGCATGTAGAGTAAAAGAGAAATCACTGGACTGGACCATCAAAGGATGGCGAGAGACAATAGAGGAAGACGTGTTTAAACCTCTAGGAACAGAGTTTACCTTCACGAAGATTTCACAAGATGTTGCAACAACATTTATGAATCGAGACCCGCTTAAACAAATGCATAAAGAAAGCACGGTTGCATCACTCTTTAATTTCGGGGTCATGCGTGGTCTGTTTCTCAGCGCGTTCCCAAAAGGAGAGCTCTTAATCAATGGGTTAGAGACAGAGGATCAGCCAGAATTTATATTTAGGGCCCATGCATCGGCGAAAGATAAATATGAACGAGTGAAACGTGTATTCACCACTTTGAAAAAAGATGACGGCGCCTGAGATAATGGCACGAGAAACGTTCATTGATACCAATGTTCAAAAAAAAGAAGGTTTCATCCGTACAGGAATCGACAAGTTAGACCGATTGCTTGAGGGGGGGATCCCCGGTGGATTCACGGTCGTTCTTCTAGGTAGTCCAGGCAGCAGCATCGAGATTCTTGTCAAACAGATTGCAGTAGGTGGAATTGTCACCTATATCACCACTGAAGAAACAAAAGATGAAATAATCGATACCATGCATCGGTTCAAATGGCCAATTCCAGAAATAGATTTTGTCGACATCTCAGAAATATACTATTCAAATGTCCTGAAAGGCGAACAGAAGCGTGTCAGCATATATGAACAACGATCAAAATTGAAACTCAAAGAACTCATCGAGCTTGGATCAACGGCGATGCCGTCAACAACGACAGGGAATGAAGATTTTTTAGCGATATTATCGAATAGAACAAAAGATGTTGCTCCGAATAGGATTATCATTATCAACTCCCTTGATTTTTTCCTCAGCCAATACGACCAGGAAGATGTACTCAAAACCATTTTCGCTATCAAAGTAAATAACCTAAAGAATAAAGGGGCTCTTCTTATCGTGATGACGAAAGGGGTCCATGGGGAATTATTTGAGCGGAAAATGGAAGGACTCGCTGAC
>Ga0315295_10004832_pt1 | contig 11510 bp, 8 predicted proteins | sample YL17G14_0_MG_FD_204453 | JGI IMG/M metagenome (GOLD analysis project Ga0315295, IMG submission 204453) | Sediment microbial communities from Yellowstone Lake, YNP, Wyoming, USA - YL17G14_0 | ecosystem: Environmental > Aquatic > Freshwater > Lake > Sediment | place: USA: Wyoming | collected...
AGATGTCCACAAGCTTGTCGGCAGCAAAGCCGTAGCCGTAGACGGTGGTATTTGTCCCGGGCATCCCCCACTTGGGAGAGACCTCGATGCTGTAAGGCAGGCATACGGCCTGCGCCGGCGCAGCCGGCAGAGCTACAGCCATAAGGCAGAGGATGGAGACAACCAGCAGTTGAGATAACCAGCGCATTTGACTGTTCTCCTGCTATTATAACCAAAAGGGGCACGTCGGGCAAAATTCAAATGCCAAACAAAACCCAAATTGAAAACCTTCACATTTTTGTCATTGGGATTTTGCCGTGAACTCCAATATCCCCCTTAAGGTAAGGGGGACAAAAGGGGGTTATGAACACTGCCAGCGATTCGCTCATAACTCCCCCGCCTGCCAAAGAATTTGTTCGGCGGGCAGGCCTGGCCTCTCTTACCTTAAGAGAGGGGAAGTGTCATCCTGAGCGAAGCCTAGGATCTGGGAGATTCTTCGTCGTCCCGATGAATCAGGCCTCCTCAGAATGACAGCAACCCAAATAAGAAAGGGGGCGACTTAGAGTCGCCCCCTTTCAAAATCACCCCTTCCTCTCCCTGAGGGAGAGGATTCAGGTGAGGGTATCCTTATACCCTGCGAGTCCTGAAGATGAGCACGATGACTACAATCACCAGGACAGCGCCGATGGCGATAACTACCCACACCCAGTATGGAGTCATGGGCTGGGCATGTTCGGCATCGTTGTGCGCCTTGAGCGCAGCCTCGGTATCAAAGCACAAGCCGTCGACTGGACAGCAGAACGCACCGGTAGGAGCAGTAGTGAAGGTGCCCACGGAACTAGTGCTTATGGCAGCACCATCATTGTAGGCGGTCACCTGCCAGTAGTAGGTGGTGCCATAGTCCAGTGTCTTGGTGCAGGTGTAAGCTGTGCGAGTCAACCCGGTCTTGCTTTCGACGGGGGCAGACAGGTCAGCGTTCTTGGACAGTACCCAATCGAACGAATCCGCAGTCGCCACAAGGTCCCAACTGAAGCCCAGGCTCTTTGTAGCCTGACCTGGGGCTCCGGGCACGGGGGCGACAAGCTCGATTGCACCAGCCGCCGCAGTGGGAGAAACCGTGAAGCTCAGCGGCTCAGACCACCAGCTGCGGATCGCTTGACCGGTTCCGGCCTCGATAGCTCTGACCCTCCAGTAGTAGGTGGTCTCAGGCTGGAAGAAGCAGCTAAGAAATGCGCTCGGATTCGCTGCTGCCGCCGGGCCAATTGCCTCCCCAGGGCAGTACCTACTGAATCCGTCCGCCATAATCGCGTCACCGCCTAGGAGCGGGTGTGGATAGAATGGCTCGTTGAACTCCGTATCATAGGCAAACTCGATCTGGTAGCAGCAGGCATCGCACACGCGTTCCCACTTGACGTTAAACGGTACGTTGCAGCAATCGCAGGCGCTGGTCGGGACGACAAAGCCGTCAACAGGAGAAGTTAGCTCGACAGCCTTCTTGGCGTAGCAGTCCTCGAAGGTCCAGACCGCGCCGCCGTATCCCTCAGTATATGTGCCATCAACCATGTTGTAGTCATACCAGGAGTCAATGGCAAAGAGCTTGGTGTTGCTGCTGGCGTCGAGGCAGCCGCACATCTTCAGTGCGTCAGGAGTCGCCTCGAAGCCCGCGTCATCGGCGATCCCCACGTAGAGGTAGTCCCAAACATCTTCCACACAGCTGGGACAGTCCACCTCCTCCGTTATAGGGGTCAGGGAGCGGGCAACGCCAGTCTCAGAATCTTCACCATTGTACCAGCCAACGTAACTGGCGTAGAGAACGCCGCCGGTCTCAGGGCTGGTGAAAGGATTGCCCGTAGCATCGAAGCTCGGCACGAGTCCGGTATAGCCGAGGTCGTGGTGGGCACCCAGGTCCGTCCAGTCTTCGCTCTCACCAAGGACCCAGCTGTAGATGCCACCAGCCGAGTAGACACCGTACCATGCCTCTACGGCGGCATAGATTACGTCGTTCTCGTCGAAGTAGGTGTCGAAGGCGACAGTGGTGTGCCCATTGTCAGCATCATACTTGGTACATTCGTCACAATCCTGAAACTCAATGGGGACTGTCTCGTCCAGCAGGGTGAACTCGGGTTCCTCGGCCAGGAAATCGTCACAGTAAGAGACATCACCGTCCCACGCGCTGCCGACAAGGATATGGGTCACGTTGTTGGTGTGAACGGCGATGCTCCAACCATGCTCAACTTCGCTCGCCACGGGGTCGGTCCAGGTAAGGGTCTTGCCGTGGTCATCGGACATGGCTACATCGCCATCAAAGTCCAGGGCATAGATGGTGCCCTCGTCTGCCACTGCCAGGTCCACGATGTCGTCTATGGTGGCAGTTCCGTGCTTCCAGCAGGACAGGGTCTCGAGGTCGTTGTAGTATATGTCGTCGGTGCCGATGTCCACGAGGTAGACGGTATCGCCGGTTGTTTCCTCGGGAGCCAGCCTCAAGAAGCCGCCCTCGCCATCTGCTTCAAACCAGTTGCCATTGAACTGGCCGCACCAGGTCCTCAGCCAGTGGCCGCTGTATTCGCTGTATCCCGCCTCAGGGAATTCTTCAGCATAGACCCAGACACTGTCGCAGCCGCAACCGGCATCTGTGTTAACGGTGACCAGGAACATCTTGTTACAGTCGGGCGACACGGCGACGTCAGACACGTAGTGAATATAGGTGTCAACCAGGCTGAGCTGGTTCCAGGTATCGCCGTCGTCGAAGCTTACCGACCAGGCGCCCTCATCATAGCCGGTGATGCCATCATCAAATACGCCACCGAGGGCAACCGCGTAAGCTTTGTCTTCGCTGACGTAGGATACCGCCATGGCAAATAGTCCGGTGGGCGGCTTGCAGGCCTTATCCCACTCCAGACAGCAGATTTCCATGTTGGTAATGCCGGCATTGCGATAGACCTGGACGCCCTCGCAGCATTCTTTCATTAAGTCCGGGGGGCTTAGACGGCCGGCAGCCGAGTCAGCCAAAACGCCGGCGATGGCCTTACCTTCAGCTATGGTGCCCAGGTAGGACACATTGGTCAGCCAGGGCATGTCCATGATTTGAGTGTCAACGGAGTCAACCGCGTCGTCTCTCACACGGAATATCTCACCCTGGGACATGGGAATAGTGTCGTCATAGTAGTTCACCCACACCCAGCACACTCTGGTATCGGTGTCAGTGCCGGAGTAGTCCAGGGGCAGGGTTACGCCCGCTATAGCTCGGGCGTCAAAGCCAACGAGCCAAGTCGGGATCTCAACATTGTCTATCACGAGCACAGCCGGGGCGAAACCAGCATCTTCATTCCAGCCTTCGCTGGTTTTCCCCCATACACCGGATTGCAGGTAGACAGCAGATCCGGTAGCGGTGACAGCCAGGATGGTCCGATCAGTCTCCCAACCGGGGGAAAAGATGATGTCGGTAACGAGGTCGGAATCGATGTCACCTAGCTCACCAACATCCCAGCCATCATAGTCGGTGGCATCTTCCCAGTCGCCGGCTGAATCTCCGGTGACCGTGCAGCGGAAAATCGCTGCGGTAGGACAGCATACTTCGCCTGCGATGGCGATGTCACGCTCTCCGTCCACTTCGTAGGAGACGGCCAGGTCAGAAACAGGGCCGTCGAAATAGGTGCCACCGTCTTCAACTTCGCCGGCGTCCTCGAAAGTCTCGCCGCCGTCAGCGGAGATGAACACGTGCAAATAGTACCCGAGGGTACTGTTGTCCCACAGGCTGAGGGCGACAGCCACGAAGTCGGGGTCCTCCCAGTCGGTGGCGACCAACAGCAACTCTTCAATGTAGTCTCCGCCATCCGTATCGACGGCGTCCTCGAGTTCATCCATTAGGTCGTCCCAGGTGGCAGCGCCGTCGTCGGACTTCAACAGGTAGTAGTCCTCGTTGGACCAGTCTTCATCATATCCGTAGATGATGGCGTAGGCCACATCCCCGGCGGAAGCCAGGGCATAATCGATGATCGTAGATTCGGGCGCCAAGACCCAGCCCTCCAAAGTGGGGGTATCAACCGTGTCCCACTCGGCTTTTACGTCACCATTAGCAGCACTAGCCTTCTGGGCAGGAGCCGCTGTAATAAACAAACCAATGGCCAGTGCCACGGCGATGAGTATATACATCACCCTCACTGGCCATGCTCTTGCGTTAATCATTAGTTAGTTCCTCCTTTATGGGTATCCAATTTATCTTCACTCTCGCCCGGGGTCGACTCCTCGAGGCTCGAGCCATTGGAAACATTTTTCAGTAAACCTGGTTTTAAGCCTGCCTCATTTCAGGCTGCCCATTTCACCCTCACCTATAAATCCTCTCCCTTCAAGGGCGAGGAAAATGCGGTAAGGCTCTTTTGCCCGGGCCAGGCGCTGTTCTCTTCCCCTCGGCGAGACCTTTCATAACTCCCCTGGCCCCTCTTACCTTAAGAGGAGGAGGAACTACGAGGATTCGCTTCGGGACTTTGCCATAGTCATCACCTCCTTTCAATCTTATTGATTAATGTCATTCTGAGGGTCACCCGATCTATCGGGCCTGCCCAGAATGACCGGCAGATTTCAGCGAACACTATTCAATTGTTAACGTTCGGTCTCTATATGTACTATCAACACAAACAACAGTCGCCCCCCTTTGGGGGTTTCTACTACTTTAAAACTATTATGTCTATTTTGTCAATAGGTAAATCCCGTAACTTGCCGGAATAGCTTTGAATTTATTATAGCAGCCAGCTTTGATTTGTCAATATACCCTGCCCAAATGACAAATGCCAAAACTCAAATGTCAAACAAAGTCCAAAACCTAAATCTCAAATCCCAAGCACCAAATCCCGAACAATATCAAAGCACGAATGACCAACTGCCTGAGACTGTCGAGAGATTTGGAATTCAGCCACCGGGATTGCCACGCTTCGCTCGCAATGACACTATCCTCTCCCTTGAAGGGAGAGGAGCAAGGTGAGGGTGAAACAGGACAAAATCTCCTTGCCCTTCTAGAACAAGTGTGCTAATTTATTCACCATCATGGAAACTCAAGTTCTCTGGGACTTGTTGCCCGAAGAATTCCCCTACGAAGACAGAGGCTGCGAGCTTTCTCCCTCCTGTCTTAATTGTCCTTTCCCCGATTGCCTGGAGGAAGAGCCCTGGGGCAAGGAGAGGTTCTTGAAGCGCAGGCGAGCCCAGAGGATGCTGGAGCTGAAGCGCGAAGGCAAGAGCCTCAAGGAGATTGCCCGCATATTCGAGGTGAGCCTGCGAACAGTGCGGAGGTGGCTCAAAGTGGCAGAACCAGCCTCGTCGCCCGTCATTGCGAGGAGCGTAAGCGACGAAAGCAATCTCTGATCGGGGCTGTTGAAGGCATAGATTGCCACGCACCTTTCAGGTGCTCGCAATGACGCTCTCTTCATGTTGTTGCGAGGCTAGCTTCGTGAGCCAGACAATGTTACGGAAGGCAGCCAAAGGAGGCGTGAGAGATGACTGATCCTTTACTTCGTTCGAGGACAAGCTTTACCCCGTCGCAGCTAAACCGCACGGACACCCGGCGTCTGGCAGCCTACCGCGCCAACCTCGATTTCTACAATGGCAGCCAGTAGCAGCAGACATCACGGAACCGCCAGCTCGTCTTCAACTACGCCAAAGTCTCCATCCACAAGTGCACCAGTTTCTCGATGCAGGGTACGGGCTTCGCCTGTTATCCGAACCCAACAAACGCAACAAACTCAACGAACTCAAGCAACTATTGTAGTCCCGACCAACGTCGGCCAGGAGCTCTATGATGTCATTACCGTCACTGACGCCCGCTGCGGCATCGCCCAGGAGAAGTATCGGGTCCTCGCCATCCAGACCGACTACGACCGCCGCCAGGCCAAGTACGATCAGCGACTCACCCTGGGGGCCCCATGACTTACCTCCCGTTTAGCTAGCCAATGCTTGCTTTAGAGCATTGAGTCTCGGGGCAAGGGACTCAGCGAGTCCTTGCCGGGCCGCCTGCCACTGTGGGTTAGATTCAATATTTATGGCGTCTACTGCTGTTCCTGATATCCTTAATTGGTGTAGCGTTGCCCTATAGCTGCCTTCTAGTTCCTGCCTTATCTTCTGTTCCGTCGCTTCATATTCTTGCATAAGCTGGCCCATTTCTTCGGCCCTGGGCTGCAATTCAGGCTTCAAACTGCTTATCGCCTGGATTACCAACTTCATATTGTCTATGGTCTGGGCATCCGCAAACCCGATAGGCTCTACCAGTTGCTCGATAATTGCCTGCCTTATTATCTCTCTTTCCTTTTCCTCGTGTTTGCTGAGCTCCGCAGTCACATCCAGTCTTTGAGAACTATCCAGCCACTTTTGTGCCAGCGCCTGACCGATCTGGCGATACCTTTGTCTTTCCTGCTCTTCCTTTTCCTCGGCTGACAGCCCGCCCAATCTCTTTGCTCTCTCTTGAGCGATTTCCCAGGCACTCTTTAGCTCACCCATACGAGTCCTTTTCGTTACGTCGTTGCCAGCCCCGGCTTTGTCGGGGCGAAGCAACCTCATGTCCCAATTCTTTGAGATTGCTTCAGCACTGCCGTGCTTCGCAATGACAGGCAACGATAATTAGCACTGGCAATGCATTTTAGCCTATAATATTAACGAGGTTCAAGCTATGATTTATCATAAGTCTGTGAAGCTGACAGAGCATTTCTATTGTTATCTCTGGCAAGGGCGGGGAAACAACTGCAATGCCGTCCTGTGGCCCTCGGCGTTAAGAGGAGAGCATCCGCACGTGCTGGTGGACCCCGGGCATGCCCGAAATGAACTTGGGGAGCCCTGTTTTGATTCCCTCAGCCAGGCTATGGAGAATGACGGCTTCAAAATGGAAGATATCGGTTTAGTGATTGGCACTCATAGCCATCCCGACCATATTGAAGCCGCCGATCTGGTGGTGAAGAAAAGCGGTGCTCTATTCACGTTATCCCGTGAGGAGGATGAATTTTATGACACAATGGGGAAGATGTTCTTCCAGGCATTTGGCGGTAAGCCGCCGGAGGTTAGGCCCTTCTTCTATCTCAAAGAGGGCGACCTGTCCCTGGGCGCCAAAGATAACAAAGTCGCGGCCAAGGTTTTCCTTACCCCGGGGCATTCTCCCGGTTCTATCTCCCTTTATCTGGAAGAGGACAAAATACTGGTCACCGGTGATGTGGTCTTTGCTGGCAGCATAGGTCGGACCGACTTCCCCGGTGGCAGCCCTTCCTTGCTAAGAAAGAGCATTGACGAGCTATCGCAGCTTGATGTGGAATACGTTGTCCCCGGTCATAGCACTGACATGGGCAGCATAATCGCCGGCAAGGATAAGGTGAAGCGCAACTTCTATACGGTCAAGATGTTTATTTAGCAAGTGACGAGGAGTGAAGGACTCAGAATAACAGGTTGAGTTGGGTTTACTATGGAAACCGATGACAGGATTAAATATGCTCTGGAGAACACTGAATTAGTCAGAGCGCCGCAACGAAGCCTGGCCACTTTTGGCAGTTCTGTTATTGATTATTACGTGGTCACTGAACTGGTGGGAAATGTCAGCGTGGTGCGGGACGGGAAGGTAATTGCGGAAAGGCCCAAAATTGTTACTCCTGCCTACCTGGTCAACGTAGAAGGTTTTAGCGAACAAGCAAGAAGATACATGGCGATGATGGCCCGGGAGCGTCCTTACGAATCGGGTATTCTTTACCGATATAAGAACGAACCCAAGGGGATGAACGTTGTCTCCGAGCCCATCAAGCAGGTGATAAGCAAACTCAGCTCGCAAATAGAGGAGGAGCATAACCCCTTGAGCACCATAATCAGGGGAGTGGAGGAAGTGTGGGATGTATCCTTGCTCATGTTCATTTATGAGCTAACTACCAAGTCGGTTCACACTAATGTAGCGGAATTTAGTCACCGGGGCTTTTTGGACATAGATGCCAGTGGCGTGCCCCAGGGTGCCCGGGATTACATTGAAGAGCTTTTCGAACAGGCAAGTCGCAACCTTTCCCGAGCTCCTGAGTTGGTAATTGAGTTAAACCGGTGGGGTCTATTCTCGGAGTATCAAGACCGTTTCTTTGGCCTGTTCAGAAGAAGGTGAACCTGCCCTCGGCTACTTTCATAACTCCCCTTGCCCCTCTTATCTTAAGAGGGGCAGCTTCGAGAAACCTCGCCGTTTTGCCTTAAGACAAAGATTCTCGACTTCAAAGTCACCTGTTGAGGATGGTTCAAATATCCCCCTTAAGGTAAGGGGGATGAATGGGGGTTATGAACGTATTTTCCAGGGCGACCTGTCATTGCGAGCGCTGATTTATCAGGCAGTTACATTTCACCCTACCGCATCAGCTCCAGGTACCAGCTTAATATGCTACTTCCCCAGAGTAGCGTCACCATAGCGGCTACAGCCAGAAAAGGGCCAAAGGGAATCGCCTCGCGGCGTTTTCTCTTTTTGGCCATCATCAAAGCCACGGCTACTATGCCGCCGAGGATAGCTCCCATGATGACGGCAAGGATAACCTGGGGAAAGCCGGTAGCCAGGCCAATCAAAGCAGCGAGCTTGACATCTCCCCAGCCCATTCCGCCACGAGAGATAAGGGCAATCAGAAGGAATATGACGAAGCCGATGCCTCCGCCCAGAGCAGAGTAGGCAACTCGCATGCCCATCGACTCGTTAAACCAGGGCCAGGGATATAAGGCCAGAAGCAAAGCCACCACCATGCTCGGGTAGACCACCTTGTTCAGGATGAGCCCTTGCTCCAGGTCGATAACGAAAATGATGATGAATAGACAGGCATAGAAAATCATAACCCCCAGCTCCGGACTCAGTCTGTAATGCCAGCACAGGAGAGCGAATATCACGGCGGTGGCAAGTTCCACCCAGAATAACCTGCGGGGTACTGTAGCCTGACAGTACCGGCAGCGGCCACGAAGTCTGAGGTAGCTGAATACGGGGACAAGGTCTTTAGCGGCTAGCTTGTGCTGACAGGCTTCGCAGTGAGAGGGTGGAAACACGATGGACTTGTTCTGAGGCAGACGGTCGATGCATACATTAAGAAAACTGCCTACCGCCAGACCCAGAAGGGCGAAGATGGGTATCAGGAGTATATCCACGGGTGCTTATTGTGGACGTATTGGAGGCCTAAGTCAATACCTGCTCTGATGCAATCACAGGTATTGCCGGGCGTGGTCTCTTCTGTAGAGGCTAGTCCGTCGCCCAATGCGAAGGACGCGGCCCCTTTTTGATATTCAGATACCTGGCTCTGACCGTCTCGATTCTGGAGATAGACGACTATTTGCCAGACGGTCAGAGCCTTCTGTCAAGGGTGGGAGAACTTCAGCCTAGGTCCCAGCCGCCGACTTCGCACTGACCATACAGGTTCCATCCCGCGGCGACCACAGTGCCGTTGGACTTAAGCCCCACCGTGTGGAAGCTGCCTGCAGCGACATAGACAATATCTGTCCAGCCAAGAACATTACACTGCCCGAGGGCATTGGATCCCACAGCAACCACCGTGCCGTCGGACTTCAGCCCCACTGTGTACAAGCCACCTGCGGCGACCTGAGTGATGTTCGTCCAACCACCGACATCGCACTGCCCGGAGGTGTTATCTCCAACCGCGACCACGCTGCCGTCGATCTTAAGCCCCACCGTGTGACCACCGCCTGCCGCGACCTGCATGATGCCCGTCCAGTTGCCGACATCACACTGCCCGGAGGTGTTGTCTCCCACGGCGACCACAGTGTCGTCTAGCTTTAGCGCCGCCGTGTGGCCCTTGCCTGCCGCGACCTGGAGTATGCGCGTCCAGTTGCCGACGTCGCACTGCCCGGAGGTGTTATCTCCAACCGCGACCACGCTGCCGCCGGACTTCAGCCCCACTGTGTACAAGCCACCTGCGGCGACCTGGATGATATCCGTCCAGCTGCCGACATTACACTGCCCGTCCCAGTTCATTCCAGTGGCGACCACAGTTACATCGGATTCAAGCCCCACTGTGTGATATTTGCCGGCGGCGACCTGGAGAACATGCGTCCAGCCGCTGACATCACACTGCCCGTAGAGGATATCTCCCATGGCGACCAGGGTGCCGCTGGTCTTAAGCCCCACTGTGTGCCTCTCGCCTGCGGCGAGGCCATATCGCTTGACAAAGTTGGCTGTTATGGAGCAATTGCCGTCCATCGTGATGGTAGTGGTGGCGGCGCTGACATTATCAATCGTGTCTACGTCACCAGTCCAGGCGGCAAATAGGTAGCCGTTGGTGGGAGTCGCCGTCAGGTCGACCACCGTTCCGTTATTATAGGTATGATTCCCCCCTCCAGGGGCGTTTACCAACCCTCCAGCGGTACTGGCGATAGCGAGGGTGTAAGGAATAGGAGCGGTATACTGACCGCAGCCTACAGTCCCGCCAATAAAGGCTAACGTAACCAGAAGAATGCTGATTCTTGCCACGTAGCGGTGTTTTCTCAGGCTAATCATTGTCTTCATTTCTCACCTCTCTAAATTCCTGTAAGTGTCTGATTAAGTGCAATAGAGTGTTCCTATTTGTGCCAACTGTCTGCCAGACTTCAGCAGTTCCATTTCATTTCCATATCTATCCTCCTGGCCGGACTAACAGCCTATTACCATACGAATGGTCTATTACCTCTGTTACATATATAGTCGCCAAGAAAGGGAGAATCCCTCGCTCTCTTCAGTACTTTTGGGGGAATTTTCTTGGATTTGCCAGCCAAGCAGAGGCACCAAAGCAGATTCGGCTGTTTATTCTTAGACGCATATGTAACTTCGTACAAAACTAATCGGATATAGTGTATGACCCGTTCGCTTCATCTCCAATCACCGGTTAGTAATCGTACTTTTGTAGGACGAGGCTTGTCCTCGGCCAATTGACAACAACCCACGGAGAGTCCTCTCGAGAGACTCTCATCACCGCAACACCAATCAAGCCTAGTACAAATGAGCCATTATTCCCCCGGAGTAATCCGGTTTGCCCGGACTGGGGGTCAGTGAAGTCTGAGGATAGCTTGAGACTCTATTGGAGGATTGAGCAACTTTCGCCATTGTGATTGTGGGGCACTTTTCTCTGGCCATTGCGAGGCTGGCGAAGCCAACTGAAGCAATCTCTTCCATCATACTGGACACTCGACCAGGATGATAATATGGTAACAGGCTTGCTGAGAATGAAGGGTGAACGAACATGGCAGCAAAGGTCTATATTCCAGCTGCTACTCCGACGCAGAGCTTTCCCGATGGGCAGAGAGAATTGCCCGGATGAGTCAAAACATTGAAGCCAGCTACATTTACTTCAATAATGATGCCGAGGCATTTGCGGTCAAGAACGCTATGACGCTGAGGAGTCTCCTAAGAACTCCTTGACTCTCTTCGCCAGGGCTGATGTTATCCCTTTGGTCTGGCTGAGTTCCTCTAATGAAGCCTCTTTTATAGCTGGAATCGAGCCAAACTTCTTTAGCAAAGCCTTTTTTCGCTCTGACCCGATGCTGGGAATCTCATCCAGAACAGAGACAATGAC
>Ga0315295_10004833_pt1 | contig 11510 bp, 16 predicted proteins | sample YL17G14_0_MG_FD_204453 | JGI IMG/M metagenome (GOLD analysis project Ga0315295, IMG submission 204453) | Sediment microbial communities from Yellowstone Lake, YNP, Wyoming, USA - YL17G14_0 | ecosystem: Environmental > Aquatic > Freshwater > Lake > Sediment | place: USA: Wyoming | collected...
TCCAACCCATCGGATCCAGAAGACTATCCACCTTCTCATCGAAATATTTCGAAATAAGCTTAGGTCTATCAATGGTGAATACCTTATCAAATTCCTTGGGCCACCTCATAAATGATATAGCTTCTACGTCATATTGATTCTTCTTCACATAGACAACCTTCATCTTTGAGCCTGCCATAATATCCTGATATTGGTTGTCGAGCTTCAGGACTTTCAACATCATTCTATAATTTATAACACCTTTAACGTGCCACGGGGCCCCTTTTGTAGCTCTACCATCCCTGCCAACATACTTCTCTGGATCCGACACACCTATATTCACGGCAATTTCTTCCGGTAAGGTATGAAGAAGTTCACCTCTCAAAGTACCTATGAGTTTTGTGAGGTCTTCTTTCGTTGAACCTTGTAGAATTGCTTTGACAATTTTTATGAGCCTTGGCCTTACAAACTCGGGTGTTTCAGACCTGACAATTTCCAATCCTGTGTTCTTGATATAATCTACGGGCGCGCCCTCTTCATCAATGTGCCAAAGAGAATACCTCTTTTTAGATACAAATAAACCAGACTTTGCAATTACTTCCTGCTTGAACTTTATCCGGAAATCTGTTACCGCAGAATTATAAGTTTTTCTCTGTAAATCCCTATAACATCTATCGTTTACATAAGATTCTATAACGTGAGAAATGGCTCTGATATAATGAATCTTCCTTTCATCTGGTAAAGGTTTCCACATATCACCCAGATGGCTATCAATAAATCCACCTATGTTCACATACAAGCTGTCGGTATCAAACGTCAAGAATAGATTACATAGTCTCTATGTAATCTATCCAATATCTCCTCTTTTATCATCTTTCAATCCTTCATTATATTTTTTACGAGTGAAGCGGGCCCACATTTATTTTTAGGTCATCTACAAGCGGAACAATACAATCCTCCAACATTATTTTTGCACATTCATAATCAGAATTAGTGCCGGTGTAGCCATCAATTTCATCAACCCCATTACCGATAAAAGTTGTTATTGAATATATTACTTGTAACTCGACACCTAATTCTTCAGAATGATCGATAAAATTATCTATCATCTCTCTAAACTCTTCAATAATACGTTCCATATCTTCCTTATTAGCTTTTTTCATCATACTTTTCTCCTAGTTTAAATCTATCATCTCTCGATTTCCTTCTTCATTTGTTCAAGTATATTCAACAAATCAGCGGTTGGTATGTTCATTATCTCATTGACGACCTTCTCACCATAGGCCCTCGTCTGCCTGCCACAAGAAGTTATCGCTTGTGCGATATTAGGTGAAAAATATCGGCTGTACGGCACTGATGTTATCCCGAACATTGCATTGAGGATAATCTTCAAAGCATTTTGCAATGCGTTATGTTGGTTTATCTTTTCTTTTGTCTTCTTGAGGTTATCGCCTCTCAACACAGGAATAGACTTCTTCATCTTTACCATATCGGTTCTTACATTGGCTCTCCTGCTGAACAAGTCCCTTGTAATCTGGGCGAGAACACCTACCCTGGCAGTCGTAAACACAGAGCCACAAGGAGCAATAGCCAGCATACGTTTTTCTAGTGCAGAATTAAATGTGTTTAGTTTTGCGCCTTCTATAGTTTGCCTCTGGCCACTTACCATTATCATATCGAAGGATTCAAATTTATGAGAACGAACATTGTGCATTACCTGTTCCTCTGTCAATCCCCTTATGCGACCATAGTATGTTTCTGGTGACATATTCAAGGTAAGAACCGCCGTGGGATAGGAGCTGGCTATATCAAGGTCACATATCCACTCATACCTTCCAACTTTTGGTTCTTTTACGAAGGCTGCCTCAAAGGTTTCCTGTGTACCACCATAGAACCTTGGGCCACACATACCCTTCCTTCTAAAATAGGTTATTAGTAAACCTTCTATAAGCTGAGTCATAACGTGATAATACTTCATTGAAGCTCGGCATAACAAAGATAGGGCCTGAACTAACATTATATATCCTAATTTTTCTTCTAATTGTAAAACTCGATAGGCATCGATGATATTATACTTGACAAATAAGTCCCAGTTCTTCTCATACAAGTCTTTCAAATCCTCATACTCCGAGTAGTCGACTTTCGTCTTATCTAACTCAAACGATGTAACAAACTTGAGAGAATAGCTTTCAAGCTTTGATGGTGAATACCATTTATACAAATCCATATAATCAAGAATGGTAACACCTGCTATATCCACATTGAGAATATCAAACCCTTTCTGGTCTTTTCCCTTCCACGTTCTTATCTGACCTATGGGAGAAAACATTCTGTACACAGCAGTTTCATCACCGAATAATCTTTTAGTTCTGTTTATCAGATAGGGAACATCATATCCCTGTACATTCCAGCCTGTAATAACATCACAGGGGAACTTCTGCAGAAAGCCGAAGAATCTCTTTATCAATACATCTTCTGTTTCACAATGGATATAAGTAAAAAAATCCTCTTTTGCATACTCACCATTATAAGGCTTGGACCCAAACGTAGTAGTTTTATTGCTTAAATTATCACTGATTGATATAAGAGCGACAGGATCATCGGCATCTTCTACGGTAGAAAACCCACCATCACCCCTTGGAACTTCAATATCAATGGAATAGACATGAAGCTTAGGAACTTCTATATCATCATCACTAATACCATAATACCTTTCCCCAAGAAATTGTATCTCTGGTCTTACGGCATTTTCCAAGAGGTTGTCGTGGGTCTTACCGTACGTGTAATAATCCATATAGTTACTAAAGTGCATACGTTTGGCCTTCTGGCCATCCAATGTTTTTGTGTCACCATTATCTATTTTTACGTAATAATAGGGTACCCAGTCCACCATATCATAAAATGGTTGACCTTTTATAGTCTCCCATATGTGCATCTTCGATTGTCTTGTGTCATAGAATACGTTGCGGAACATAAGTATATTATACCATACCTCCGTTATTTGTAAACGATCTCATTACTTCTCCCAACTGCTTGGGGCTTGTAATACGAACAAGACATTTGGATTCTCTATTGTAGGGGTAATCCAAAAGAATTAGTTTAGATGTGAAAGAATCTGGAAAGTGAGGATAATCTTCTACTATCAAATCGTCAGGCCCGAGAAGTTTCTCTTTATCCTCTATTTCCCTTACATATGTAACATCAAAAGAGTCAAAGTATTCTTCTATCCACTTCTCCGTATAGGGGCGCCATAAATCAGACTGCATAGTAATAATATGGATTCTCCCACCCTTCAGAAACCTGGTTATAGTTCTGTAGTATCTTGTCGGCGGTGCATTTACAAGAATATCCAAATTTTTATTCACATAATCTAGGACGGTGTGTCCCTGATATTTCGCATCCCATCTATCTGGGCAATACCCATATATGGCGGTAGCAAGATCACGCAAGACTCCGTCGCAGTCGAAATATAGTTTCATATCACTACTCAAAGCTTTTCTTTGCCTTTTCATATTCATAATTATACGAAGAACAGCTATCATCTGGATCAATGCACTCAACTATCCACTTATCATCAATCATATACCAACACTCTACTTTTTTACCTCTACAATAACCTGTTGCACACCCACACAGCAAAAGAGTAAGCAGGATACAAAGAGTTCGTTTCATCAGCTTCATTACTCAATTTCCTTTATCTGGAACCAAAAAGGAACATTGCCATCTACGATGGACTGCATATGCGCCTTCACATCTTGACTCATAGAATGTCCCGAGCTCAAATGTTTCTTAGCCTCTGCCTGTAACCATTTCCACGTATCTTCTGATATAGCCTTGTCAAAGTGATGTTTATATTGTGGATAAAGCAAGTTCTCGAACTGTAACAATCTCATCGGGCCATCGTAGTGCATGAACCTCTTTATAAACTCCCACATTATACAACTTGCTTGAAATCCTGTTATACCACCTTGCCATTTGTCCCTATTCATAGCTTTGATTGCTGCCATCGCTCCGGCTGTCATAGCATGAACAATAGTACCATAATCATGGTCGTAATCAGACATTATCTTATGTATAAAGTCCTTCATATCATCATAATTACGGATTTCATCAACCTCTTTGAACCAACCATCGATTATGTCCTTACTGCCTTCCTCAGTAATGGATACTCTCTCCGCATGATTTGGTGGCAGGCACCTCTCAACACAATCACACGGCCCATCATCGAGCACCGGCTGGCAATCACTACAACAGGGCTCACCGGCTTCCATCTCTTTGTCTATATCTCTTATAATATCATCAAACTTTTCCTCTATCATTTTCTCCTCCATTATTCAAAGAACGTATTTACAACGTCCGTATTTGTTTCATAATTCATTACAAGTATTTCTTCTCCCTTGTTGTCCAGCTTGCCGCCCCTCTCGGCCGCGGCAAGCTTTCTATATTCTTTTCTTTCCCATTTATACTTATCCATCGGGAACCATTTTACCAAATCCGGGAAATCATAATAACTCAAAATCCATTTGGACTTTGTAGTCTTTAGAATGTCAGCAAGACGTTCATGGTCTTTCTTCCCGAAATTATGAAATGCGTAATATTTTTCAGTACCATAATAAGGCGGGTCGAGATACATCACCATGTCTTCGGAATCATATTTTTCGATGGCAATCTCATATGAGAGGTTGGAAACTTCTATCTTATCAAGTTTCCGCTGCACTTCCTTGCGACGCAGAGTATTGACAAAGGGCAACACATCCAATACGGCATCACCGTATTTCCTGGGCGCCATCTTTGCTTTCGCTATGTTGCCAGAAATCAAACCACTAAAACATTGCACAACAACATAAACATAAGATGCCGCAAGCTCAAAATTTGGCATCTTAATTTTCTCCCCACTTTTGTTAAAGTTAATCACATATTTCTGGCATCTAATAAAAGTTTCTTGGTCCATCGGCTTCAATATTTCAATGTATGGTAGGAACTTATTATACTCTCTGGAACAGGCAAAGAGATTGCACATAAATGGATTAAAGTCATTATAGATTGCGTGTTTAGGTGAAATATTGCTCCGAATGTATACCCAATAGGCCCCGCCGAAAATCTCTGCATAATTATTCAGATTGGATGGTATAAAACTAGCAACCCAATGTGCCTGCATGTACTTTCCTCCCGCATAGCTAATCATATACTATCAACCCCTCTCTGTCTATTCTCTGTAGGTGAATGGGGACAATACCCATAATGACCCAAAGACAAATTACAATTATGGCAGAGAACTCTATATCCCTCTGGATAATTATTGTTTATCAGCCATCGATAAAAACCACTCCCACCGAGAGCGCCAACCTCTTTTCTATGTTTATAACCGCCGCCATTGATGTGATCTATAGATAGAAACTCTTTCTGTGCTTCACCACAGCAGGCACAAATAGACCCATAATATTCCAGAACAAGGCCGCGGTATTTCCTATGCTGTTCTTTTGACCGCTGATTATATTCGTCTCTATTCTCCCAATAACGTCTGCGATTTGACTCTCTTTCTTTTTCTGGGTTTTCCATTCTCCATTTATGAGTCCTCGCTCTCGCTTCTTCACGGTGTTCTTCTCGGTACTTTTGACGGGTGGCCTTATCTTTTTCTGGATTAGAAACTCTATAGTTTCTCATATAAAGTTTCCTACGTTCTTTTCTTTCTTCTTCAGATAATTTAGATTTCATTGACTTAGCTCCTATAAATATGATAGGAAGGGACAGCAGCGAGTTAGCTCCCGCTGTTTCCAGTCTGTTGACGCAGCTGGATTACCTTCTATTATATTTATATAAATTATCATTCTTTTACACTACTGGTAAAAATATACTCGGGGTTCTGTGAGAAGGATGAACCTTTTATATCGTACCCGAAACCTGATAAATTACCCATTCCTTCACCCGTGAGCACTAAGTTCATAAGATAGTTAGCGAGATACTCCCTTGACATCTTATCATAACGTCTGTCAAGAAACTTTCTGATAATAGTTATCTTACTTTTTACCTTTGATGACTTCATCCAATCCATTGTTTCTTCCACAAGGTCACATGACCCCAAAATCCAATCTCTCATAGATTCCTTGGACATATATTTCAAATGTGGGGATGCCAATAAGACCACTTGTCCCAAAACCTGTGGAAGTTCCACTGTAAGTTTTTCTGTTCTTCCCTTTTCCCCTTTCTGTGTTATAATATCAATATACTCCATCAACTTATCTCCTTAAACTTTTTTATACTTTCAGACAACAATTCAGCTCCACTCGGATTATATAATGAAAAAGCGGGGTGGACGCTGATAACACACATTGCATTAAAGACCTCGCTGAAAACAGACACACTATTTACTTTTAATATACCGCTCTTATTTCCGCCCGTCACAGTTGATAAGGCATACCCACCTAATATCAAAATCTTCCGAGGCTTTAATACTTTAAGATACTTAACCATCCACTTTCTGCATATTTCCATTTGTTTATCTGTAGGCTTACCATTGATTCTTCCATCCATTGCTCTACAATTGACAGAGTTTATTATCAAAAAGGATTCTCTGTCATATCCATAAAGATTCAATTTTTCCCACAGTACTGCTCCTGCCCGGCCTATAAATGGTGTATTTTCTTTTACCTCATCACCGCCAGGGCCCTCCCCCACAATAGCATACTCTGATTTCTCAGTCCAGAAAGGTTTTACTCTGCCATTAAGGCAGAGCACACATTCTTCACAATCTTGTATCTGGATGTCTAATAGTTCTAACATCCTTATTTGTTTACTATCCATTTTATTTGTCTGGTCTTCTTTTCCTCTCATATTCTTCCTTGTATTGACTCAGATATACTATTTTTTCGGTGCTATCATCCTTCGAAATTTTAACACACCAACCTATACAATGAACACAGATATGCTTTCCTGTTTTAGCGTCGGCAATGTGCTTGACTTTCTCTAATCCCTCTAATGGTTTCCTACATAAATCACATATCAACATAAACCACACCCCCTCTCATTCTCTTCTACCCCTCTGTGTTCTAATAGGAGCCATCTCGTGAACATCGCCAGTTTTTTCTGCATCATCAATCCACGTATTCAATTCTGTAGAATCATACAACTTCAATGAACGGGAATCAAAGAACATCTTGTCTATTGAGCCAACGCGGCCGCCTAACCTATTTTTGACTATCTTATACGCTAACTCTGATTCATATACCATACTCTCATCATTCGCCCCAAATATGGACATAAAATCTGCCGTTGCAGGGACACCGAGAGACTCTGCAATAAAGTTGAAGTCTACATCCGTGAAGGCAAGAACACCACCCTCTCTATTCAACTGAGATACCGATACAACGGGAATATTAAACTGCAAGGATAAAGCTCTCAACTCTTCAGCTATCCCCTTCACATCCGAATATAAATCAGTCTTTTCTTTATAAGACGGCTTCATCAAGTTTATGTAATCGACATAAAGAATGTCAAGCTCCACTCCCCTCATTTTAAGCTCCCTTATCCACCTCTTGAAATCTAGTATTGTCGCAGTGCCCGTAGGAAACTCCTTTATCCATAACTGTCCGTGTTTGCCTTCCTTTTTAATTTGGTCTATCGTAGCAATAAGCCTACTTGTAAGAGTTCTATCCACATACATCTTATTGATATCCAATAAACCAAAGATAGCATCGAACCTCTGGGAAAATGCCACCTCTGACATTTCAAGAGTAACCAAACCCACATCGTGGCCGGCAATGACTTGACGAGCCCCGATGTTTGCAAGGAATGCAGACTTCCATCCGTGAATCTTTGATACGATTACAGAAAGAGTATATGGTGGAAACCCACCTGATATATACTCATCGAACTGGGGAAAATATGTAGGAATCCTTTTTATGGAATGTGTTAAAATACCTTTAAGTCTTTCCTTGAAATCGTGAAAATAATTGGCACCCAGATCGATTTGTAAATCCTTTATAAGAGCAGACTCTATAATCTGGTATATATCCTTTATGTGGTCGGGGCCCGCATTTATCTTCTCCACTGAACGGAGAACTGCATCCTTAATAGCTTTGTCTTTAAGATATATATTCGTCTCGTCAAATAAACAATCATAATCCTTTGCCACATCAAAATCTAAAGCATCAATCTCTTCAAACACATCTCGTGCTTCAGAACCGACATGACCTATTATAATCTCTCTGGGTGCAATACTTCCAAACTTCTCTACATGCTCTTTCATATAAAGAAATATTTTTCCTATTACATCACTATCAAAATACTCCTTCTGAAAAACAGAAGAGACGATTGCCAGATATGTTTTATCTGTAATCATCCCTTTGACGATTAGGTTTTCTAATATTTTAACATCCATATATAATCCATTGAGCTATTGTTTTATAAGAGAAAACCCTTTATAACCTATCTTTACCATACTTGAACATCCCGTAACATTATCAGTTTTACAAGTTTTTACACACTCACTGCATATAGACTTAGAATTATTATCAGAATCATCCGGTAAAAATGTTGTTGTAGGCCTGACATAAAGCTTCGTACAAGAAAACTTATTTAGAATTGTTCTTTCTATACCTTCAGAATTATATCCTCTTTTACTCAATAAAAATTGCTTCAGTGATTGATAGGTATCAACACCCCGAACATCTGACACAAACTTAATGTGTGAAAGCTCAACAAGCGGGTGGTCGTGAAGAATCCCATAGTGCCAATTGTCCCCCGTAATGTAGCCATAGTGCCAACCTAAACTATTTTTATAAACAACGTTAGTTACTTGCTTCCTCATTTTCATTTTCCCCCTTTCTGGACTTTAAAAGATAAAACGCCTTCTGTGCCTTCATCCTCTTCAAAGCTCTTGATAACTCCTCACCTTGAAGGCACTCACCTAAAGATTTATAATTATCCACATCGACAATATCTTCAAGATTCTTGATAGTTCTTTTTATTTTAAACTTACCACTTTTCTTTACCCTTCCAAAGAGCCAAGAATCGCCTCTTTTAATCACTATAGATATAACCCGTGCCTCATTACCCATTACCTTACCTCTCTTTCATAAACAAAAACAATACTTTCCTTTGATTTCCTATATTATATCATAATTTTGTTGAATGTAAAACACTTTCTTTACATTTTACTATTGTATGTTATAATTGAACTATAAATATTAGGAGAACAAAATATGGCAAAATTACTAGACAAAATAATCATCGTTGACGTTGAATCTACGTGTTGGGAGAACCCAAAAGAACAAAAAACACAGAAATCGGAAATCATAGAAATCGGCTTATGTACTATAGATATTATATCACAGGGATTGGAAAATGTAAATGGTTTAATTATCAGGCCCGAGCACTCAACGGTAAGCGAATTCTGTAGTAATCTCACAAGCTTAACTCAGGAAGAGGTGGATAAAGGTATGACCTATCTGGCTGCAACCGAACAACTAATAGAGATATACCATTCAAAGCAAAGAGCGTGGATAAGTTATGGAGATTATGATAGAAAAATGTTCATAAATATGTCGAGATTACATAAGGTACCTTACCCATTCGGTCCTACCCATATTAACATCAAGAACTTATTCGCCTTGAAAAATGGTCTCAAAAAAGAGGTCGGACTAAGCAGAGCATTGGAAATGATTGGTGAGAAGTTTGAAGGGATTCATCACCGCGGAAAGGACGATTCAATAAACATAGCCAAAATTGTGAGACATATATTATATGCATAATGATAGTTTGAGAATAATGTCATTCTTCAGAGACAATTTTTTACAAGATATGAAAGGAGCAACAATATTAGATATTGGGGCACGAGTGGGGAAAAAGAGACAAACACCATATAGAAAACTATTCACGGAATATAACTACGCTGGAATGGATATAATTAGCGGCCATAATGTTGATATAGTTGGATTCGATGCGATCAAAGATGTCTATGATGTGGTTATTAGTGGACAGACAATGGAACACGTTAAAAGGCCGTGGGATTGGTTGAAAAATCTTACCAATTATTTTAGCAAGTACATTTGCATCATAGCGCCCCATACGTGGGAGGAGCACCCATACCCAATAGATACATACAGGTATATGCCAGATGGAATGAGAGACCTTTTTGAGTATGCAGGAATAAAAGAAGTTCTTATCAAGAAATATGAACGTGATACTTTAGGAGTGGGATGTAAATGACGTTTCAGGATAAAGAATACAATGAGATCATCAAGCAATTGAGAGAAGAGCATCCTATAGATGAGATGGTGAAGTTCAATAACACCGACATTCAAGATAAGCTTTCCGAGAACTCCTTTCTAATTGTCACATACAAAGATTTATATCTACGAGAAAGGGCAGCGTATGATAAGATTAACAAGCTCAAAGAAGAAGAATCTGGTAGAATATTTCACGGGTTGAGATTCCCCAAGGATAGAGGCCAGGAAGCGGATAGATGGATAGCAGATAGAGCAAACAACGATATAAGAACGGCAGAAATAAAAGAATACTATATCCCCAATCATCCTAAGATAAAGCAGATAGACAAGCTTCTCGGGCTACAGAAAGCAAGAGTGGACTTCTTTGAACTTTGTGTTAGTTCTCTTGAAAAGATGGCGTGGTCGATGAAGGGCTTCCTGGATGCTGAAAAACTAATGTAATATGATACAAATAAAAAAATTTAAGAGTCTCCATATTCAAGTAATTACAGACTATCCAGATTATCTAAATGAACTCTACAAATATTTCACTGCATACGTCAATAATTATTATTTCACCCCAAAATACAAGTCAGGATTTTGGGATGGAAAAATTTGTATGGTGGATAAGTTCCTAAATACCCTTCCCTACGGGCTCCTACCCGACTTGCTCAGATTTCATAAAAAGTTTTTCCCAGAAATAAAGATAGAATTAGACGATGATGTGAAGGTCATCTTCAAGGGCGCGGAGATAGATATAAACTATTCTTTGAAGATTCAACCTTACTACTATCAGAAAGACTGCATAGAAGCGGCATTGAAGTTCTCTAAGGGTCTGGTAGTATCAGCAACGGCATCCGGTAAGTCTTTAGTAATATCCTATATCATCAAAATTCTATCAGAAAATTGTATTACAAACAATCATATTATCGTTGTTCCAACCGTAAATTTGGTCGAACAATTCCGTTCTGATATGATAGAGTATAATATACCGGAAGTCCTGATAGGCAGAGTATATGAAGCGTACAAGGAGTTCCATAAACCTATTGTTATATCTACCTGGCAAACACTAAGTAATAATCTCAAGTATCTAAAAAATTATGATTGTATTATATTTGACGAGTGTCATCAAGTCAAAGCCGTTGAGCTCAAAAAGATAGCACAAAGATGTGAGAATGCCTTCTATAGAATAGGGTTTACTGGCACACTACAAGACGATAAATTAGAATTATGGAATATAAAGTCATTTTTAGGACCGGTACTTAGAGAATATAAATCTGGCCAGCTTGCTGAAGAAGGGTACATCAGCCGGTGTAACATAGAAGC
>Ga0315295_10004836_pt1 | contig 11505 bp, 4 predicted proteins | sample YL17G14_0_MG_FD_204453 | JGI IMG/M metagenome (GOLD analysis project Ga0315295, IMG submission 204453) | Sediment microbial communities from Yellowstone Lake, YNP, Wyoming, USA - YL17G14_0 | ecosystem: Environmental > Aquatic > Freshwater > Lake > Sediment | place: USA: Wyoming | collected...
TGGGATAGATGAGAAGCACGTGATGCTCGAGGCTCTGAGGATCGTTCAGGATGCGGTCGAGGTCCCTATCTGGATCGACACTTCCAACCCTGAGGTCCTTGCAGTCGCGCTCAAGAACGTCGAGGGCAGGCCCGGTATCAACTCGACCACCGGTGAGGAGAAGAGGATGGATGTCGTGATTCCTCTCGCGGCGGAGTACGGCGCTGCCCTCGTCGGTCTGTGCATTGACGATTCCGGCATTCCAGCCACAGCGGACAAGAGGATCGAGATCGCCAAGAGGATCATCGACAGGGCGGAGAAGCAAGGCCTCGACAGGAAGAACATCATCATCGACTGCGTTGCACTCGCATGCGGGACTGGTGAGACGGGAGCGCGGGCGACGCTCGACACCATAAGGAGATGTACCGAGGAGCTCGGAGTCAACACGACCGTCGGGCTTAGCAACGTGTCGTTCGGTCTTCCGGACAGGCCAATCCTGAATGCGACATTCATGCTTCTGTGCGCTGGCCAGGGTATGAGCTGCTTCATCGGCAACCCCAACGATCCGAACATGCAGGTCGCGCTGAAGGCCTCGAAGCTCTTCTGGGGAGAGGACAAGTACGCTATGGGCTACTTGACCTACTACAGGAAGAGACAGGCTGAGCTCGCTGCCTGCGAGAAGAAGTAGCTTCGCGAACGAATCGCGTCAAACCCTTTCACGTGATTCTTCTTTGTCATGTCTGTGCATTGCGCGAGCTCCAATGAGATGGAATGAAAGAAGAAAACGGTTTGTCCGTTGTGGCTCAGCGCCGTCTCAGCTTCGGATTGAGCACATCGTCGATCGCGTACCCGACCAGTGAGAATGCGAGGACCATCCCGACGATGCATATCGCCGGGGGCGCCCACCACCACCATGCCCCTCCGATGAACGCGTCTCTTTCATAGGCCCCTTCGAGCATCGTGCCCCAGCTCACCACGTCGGGGTCGCCCAATCCGAAGAAGTCGAGGAACGCCTCGTTGAAGATCGCGACCGCGATCAGCAGCACGGTGTTCGCGAATATCAAGGGGAGCACGTTCGGCATGATGTGCTTCCTCAGTATCTGAGAGTCCGTCGCGCCTACACACTTGGCCCGCACGACGAACTGTCTCTCTTTGACCGTTAGAACCTGGGACCTAACTATTCTGGCGGTCGAGGGCCAGCTCGTGATCCCGATGACAACGATGACCCATATGAACTTCGGGCCCAGCACGGCCATCATAACAATCATCAGAGGGAACCACGGGATAACTAGGAAGAAGTCCGTGATCCTCATAAGCACCTCGTCCGTGGCCCTTCCGAAGTAGCCCGCGCCCAAGCCGAAAAGCGCGCCGACTATGACTGATATGAGAGTAGCTGCGAGGCCCACCTCTATCGAAGCCCTCGCCCCGTAGAGTGTGCTGCTGTAGACGTCCTGCCCCTTCTGGTCGGTCCCGAACGGGTGCAGGAAGCCCGTGTACTGAGACGGAGTCAACGAAGGCGGAAGCGGGTTCTTCCAGTCCGGCGGGATGCTCCCTTCGTGGTTGTCAGGGTCGTTGGGGTTCGGCACGGTCGACAGGATCGGAGCGAAGACCGCCATCAATGCGAAGATGATCAGCACGATCATCCCCGCGAATCCAAGCCTGTTCGTCTTGAATATCCTCCAAGTGATCCTAAACTCCTTCACCTGCAGCCTGAGCTTCTCGCGGTCGGTCGCAGTGAAGAGGGAGTGGTCTCTCCTGTACTTGAACGCCACCAAGGCGACGGCTACGGCCACTAGTGGCAATCCGATGAAGATGAGGATCCAGTGCTCCTCGTAGAAATATGGTAGGCGCTTGATGTGAACGGTCACATTGTCGTACGCGATATTGTTCATCGCGTCCGTCGCCTTCAGATTGACTATGTGCTTCCCCGGCTTCTCGAATCGGAAGGTGAAATTCTCAGTGTTGTATGTGTATTCGGTGCCGGCGTACTTGAAGCTCCAGTTGTAGGTCACTGGCTTGAACTCAGACCCGGACTTGCTGCCGTTCAGGGTGACAGTCAGGTTGTTCAAGTCATTTTCCCAGATGACCCTGCTGGCGCCACCATCGGCTCTGACGATTACCCTGACAGTCATCGTTTCGACCCAGTATTCCCCAGTATAGCTGGAGACGTTGAGTATGACCGTCCAGGTCCCGAGGTGAGGCCACTCATATGCCGGAATTGGACCCGTGAGAACACGGTCTTCGCCGTCGTTGAACGTCCAGGTATAGGTCAGTCCGGGGACACGTTCGGCTTCGAGGACAGGAAACCCGTCTATGTCCTCATCAGTCCCCCATGGCACAATCGGGTTGGGGTTGAACGCATAAGGAGGCGGGCCGATCGGGACCGCAGCCGTCCTAGCCTTCAGCTGCGAGTCCTGTGCATGGCTGGTCGCTCCCACGATGCAGAGCGCGGCTACAGAAAGCAGCATCAGGGCGGCAATTGCGAGAGCAAGAGTGGTCCGTCGGTTCCGAGCTGTGAAGTGGCATCTTCTCGACAATGCTGTGGTCATGGAATCCGTCATCAGGTCACTCTCAGACTGTCACTCTCGGGTCTAGGTACATGTAGAGTATATCTGCAATGAAATTGCCGATAAGAACGGTAATCGACATTATCAGGAAGACAGCCTGGAGTATCGGGAAGTCCCTTGCACTGACGGCATCCCACGTGAGCAGGCCGAGGCCCTTGTAGTTGAACACTATCTCGACCATGATGTCCCCACCGATCGCCCAGCCGAAGCTGATGGCTGCGACGGTCACGACCGGGAGCATAGCATTTCTCATCGCATGGTCGTGCAAGATGCGTTTGTTGGACAGCCCCTTCGCCCTCGCGGTCGTTATGTAGTCCTCGGTCAAGACGTCGGTCAACGAGTTCCTCATGATCAGCGCGTATTCTGCCATCATCTCTATTGTGAACGCAGCTACGGGTAGGGCTAAGTGGTACGCCCTATCGCCAATCTTGTCCCATAAGCCCATTTCATCGTAGTTCTGACTATAAGGCCCTCCAAGAGGGAACCACTGGAGCCAGCCGCCGAAAACCATGACCATTATCAGAGCGAACAGGAAGGTCGGCATCGAGTAGAATGTCAGTGCGAAGGCCATACCGACCGTGTCCGCCACCTTTCCCCTACGCCAGGCCGCCGCTCTGCCTAGCATGACACCTAACCATATGGCGAGTATCGTACCGATCCCGAGCAGGAGGACGGTGTTCAGGATGGGTGGCCCCAGGAGGTCGGTTATCGGCACACCCTTTTGATAGGTGATGCTTATGCCGAAATCCCCCGCGAAGGTCTTCTGGAGGTAGTGGATGAACTGTATGTGAAGCGGATGGTCGAGGTCGAACTTCTCCCTGACCTGTTGAAGTAGATACTTGTTGTTTATCTTCGGCAGAAAAACCCTGGCAGGGTCACCCGGCATTATCCTGAACAGGAAAAAATTGAAAGACAGTATTGCGAAGAGAGTTATGACAAGATAGACGGATTTCCTCGCTATGTATGAGCGCATTTCCATTCATTTGCCCCCTCGTACAGCCACTTTGGCGCACCCTTGTTGGGCGCTGCGTTCTATCTATCTCCGTCCTTTTGTCTTGTGTCCATTTCGGAGGACCATGTGGAAGAGCGTGAAATAGGTTTAGAAGGGCCCGTTCTCTGGGTCGGTTCCTTCTTCGCTCAGTCGCCGAGCGGGCTCTCGGGCTCATCTCTCAGGCCGCCGCCCTTCTTCTTGCCCTTCATGACGAGGTACACGACCGCGATCACGACGATGGCTGCGACGGCGCCGCCGAGCGCGAGCATCATTGGGTCGATGCCGTCGCCATCTGGGTGAATTATGGGATTGGCGTCTCTGAGGTCGAACCAGAGCGGGCTGCCCATCCAGAAGTTGTCAATGCTCCTGCCTGGATCGGCCGCCCAGTCTCCCCAGCCCACGAGGTTGTCGTCTCTCCATGCGTTGGTCTGGTCTGCGTATGCCAGGATGATGTACGCGCTGTCGTTGTAGTAGATCCGCTGGCAGTTGTCCGTGTAGTTCTTGCGCTCAGTCCAGTCGAGCGTCACGACAGACTTCGTGTAGTTCTCGTCATACGCCGGATTGTAGTACCCGCAGTCGGACCAACCGCCCCAAGCAGCTCGGGTGACCACGAACAGCTGGTAGTTCGGGTCGATATCCGCGCTCCAGTACCAGATGAACGTATCAAATCCCGTGGTGGTCCACGCATACGCGCTCTGAGACAAAGTCAGCTCCTCAACGACCAGATACTGGACAAGTACTCCTACCTGTCCCCACTGGTTCTTGAGATACATCGCGATATCCTTCTCCTCTGGATACTCCTTCCTCACCATCATCTGATAGACGAGCTTCTGCCTTTCTTCAACCCAGCCCATCTGCACGGCGGTGCTGCTGATCGTGCACTCTCTGATGCCGTCGCTGTCGATATCTATGTATCCGTTCGCTTCGAGGAGGTTGGCCGCGGCGGTCAGGTTGTACTCGAACCTCTCAGCCGCAGTCGGCTCGTAGTGCCAGTACGAGTTGACTGGTGGGATCAGCGTCGTGGCTGGCTCGGCGTACCCGAGGTACATGTTGTTCACGATGTACTGCTTGTTAGTAGCCATATGAAGCGCGTGTCTGATCACCGGGTCGAGTCTTGACGGGTTCGGTCCTTTATCTGACATGCAGAAGCCAATCTCGGTCCAATACTGCGTGATCTTCGGCCCGTCGAAGCAGGTCACGTTCTTGAGGTCGCCTGATTCGACATCGTCCTTGATTGCGTCGTAAGCGGTCGGCGGGAAAGAGGCTACGTCGAGTTCCCCATTCTTCAGAGCAAGGACCATTGATGTGGAGTCCTGGAAGAACCTCATTACTAGCTTGTCAACTTGGATCTCGGGGTTACCGGGCTTGTCAGTCTTCCAGTGATAGTTCGGGTTTCTCACGAGCGTGATGTGGTCTCCCGCGGTCCACTCGCTCATTATGCTCGGAGTCCCCATCCACGGTCCAGTCCCAACGATTGGCAGACCCGGCGAAAGGCTGTCGGAAAACACTCCGGTCCAGTTCATTCCGATGTATGAGAAGCCTCCGGGCAACTCCTGGAGCAGGTGTTTCGGAAGCATCGGTATGGATAGCAAGTAAGCATACGAGGCTGGGATTGGATCCTGCGTGATCCTGTCCCAGTACGAGATTCTCACGGTCCGCTCGTCGATCGCCCAAGCCTCGTGCATGTAGTACGAATACGGCTGGTACGCCCACATACTGTCGTAGTGAGACGGTTCGGCGTTCAACCATATATTGTACAATACGTCATCCGCAGTGAACGGCTCATCATCGGTCCAATACGCATTGTCGGTGAGATTGTACTGCCAGACCGATCCGAAGGGCATGCCGACGAGTTTCGGGTCGGAGTCGTAGCCCTCGGGAACAGTCCAGACCCCCTTGTCCAGAGTCGGTCCTTTCACCAGGTCCGGAGTCGCCTTCATGTCGTTATCGATCACACCGAGCGCGTCGTACACCAAACCATAGAAGATGTAGGACGCGTCGTTCAGGCCGACGTATGGGTTCAAGCTATCGATCGACTGCATGAACCCGATTTTGAGGCTTAGGGTTTCATCTTCCGCGGCCGCAGCGTTGTTGATGATTCCCATGATTCCGGAGATCGGAACCGACATGACCGTTGCACAAAGTATGATCACACACACAGAGAGAAAGCCAAAGATCCCTTTTCGCAATCCTGTTCCCCCACACTTGTTGTTTCAGACATCCATTCGCGAATCGATATCGCCCATCTGCCCGAATCCCCTTCGATTCGCATGCGCCTCCGCGCGACTATCCCAGCAGGTCATTTCCGCTCATTGTCTGGCAGGACAAATGACGGAATGATGCCCCCGGTATAAGAACATTGCTTCCCAGCGTTTTCTGTCTTAGTTTTCATCAGAACTATGGCTTTTCCATGAAACAGAATTGGAGAATTGGCACGATTCTCGAAACAACTCTCTATTTGCGTCATTGTCATTTCTCGCACGATTCCTATGTCAATCTAGGCGGAATCTTTCTTATCTGTTCTCTCGCCGATTGCCGCTTGTCATCAGTAATGACTAACTTTGCAAAACGTATGCAACTATGCAACTGCTCGCTTGAAGTTCTGTCGTGGGCAACGAGTCGAGGAATTGCCCCCCGCAGAATGGGAGATGAATCTGATTGTCGAAGCACCGACACCCTCGCGAAATCGGTAGTTGCTGGAGCACGGCAACCTCGCTTTCTTTCGACTCAAACTCGTGCGCGGATATATATAGCTGGATGAACTTTATTGCCACCGTTTATTGTTGAGCCATTGATACTCGGGGGATACAATGTCTGAAGAGACAAATTCCAGTGAATCTGCGAGTGAAACTGCCAAGCCGGACTCGATTTCTCGTCCCATGGGCGCGGGACGAAACGTCTGGTTGATGGTTGTGGCCATCGTAATCGTCATCGCTCTTGTCGCGACCGCGTTCGTGGTCATGCCGAAGAAGAAAGAGAAGGCGGAGCTGACCGCCACGATCGTGGGCGATGACCAGGTCGATGCAGGAACAACGACGAACTACACCGTAGTCGTGATGTTTGGCAAGAAAGACGTGACGAACGACACAGGGACAACCACGCTCTTCTGGACTGGGACCCCGACTACTCTGGGGTCGTTTTCTATCAAGGCGAAGCCTGTGGCGCCATTCAAGGCGGCCATTCAGGCGGGTTCGGGGCAGGTCAAATGCATAGTGAAGTACAAGGATACTCCTGAGTCGGACGAGATCAACGTTACAGCCGTGAAGGACGTCACAGTGCTTCCTCCGTACCTGGACTCAGTGTCTGTATCACCCGTCGCCAAGACGATTCTGCCAGGAGGCAATTGGACATTCGTAGCCAACGCGATGTCGAGTGTTGGCCTGCCAATATCTGGAGCGGTGTTTGCCTGGACCGTCACCGCTGAGCCAGGTGTCAGTTGTACTCCGAATGCGACAAGTGGATCCTCAATCAGGCTCGATGCTGGCAGCGTACTTGGCAATGCGACTCTGACTGCGACCGGAAGCTACGCAGCCAAGACCAAGAGCGGCAATGCTAGCATCACTGTCGGCTACTTGCCTCCGAGAAGTGTCGATTATGTCTGGTACGACATGTTCAACGTACCGATTGGCTCCTACTACGATGTCAGGTGGAGAGTCTACCAGCAAGAGGAACCGATATCGAATTCCTATCCGTGGCTCTTTCTCTACCATGACGATCCTCCAGGCAATTTGCACCTGTACTCGCTGATGAGGCTCAACATTACAGGAAGAAACGTTTCCGAGGTCAACACGAACAGCCGGCCAGAGTTCCTGCCGATGCTCAGCCCCACGGAGAGAGGAGGCACAATCTCGATTGACTGGTACATGCAGTACCTCACATCCGACGAACTGGAGTCGAGGTACTCATCCTTTGCTTCTCAAGACGATGGTTGGATAATCGTTCTCAACGGCACCGTGACGCTCGACAAGCAGGCCGCGAAAATGGTTCTTAACCTCACAGAAGGCGGCTTCGATACATTCAACGGTTGGTGGTCGGACAATCAGGGGGTCGTCAACCAACGCTACAGCGAGTTCCTGATCAACGATTTCGCTCGTCTATATGGCCCGATCGCGTACGAGTCGTATTATCAGCTATTCACCTTTGGCCTTGACGCGTCCAAGGTGGGTGACAAGATTGTGCTTCGCTACGACCTGGTCACCTGGGGGATGGAGACTCTGATATTGAGATGGCTCCACGAGGCCTTCCTTCCGATAGAGATGTGGTACGAGGACATGCACTTCCGCATGACAATTATGCCCGAGTGGTCGATGATAGATATTGACACCGCTGTGACCTATGCCTTGTATGCCACCGAGCCTATGGACTCGATAGGAATGCCTGAGGTCGAGAACCCGTGCTGGGCCATGCAGTTTGCGCTTGGTGACGCCACGGAGTCCACCATTCAGAATCCATATTCCCTTATGGATAGGTACAAGGACAAGAAGTATCTGAACCTGCAGCCGGACAGCATTCTCTACGGGACGTACATGGACTATGATTACGTGCCCGCCGCTTGGAATCTGTCTGAGAACGAGACCATGAAGATCAAATGGCCTGCAGGTAATCAGACCTTCAGGTACCGCGTTGGTCAGGGCGAAGCGGTCAACGTGTCAGATGAGATAGCAGTTCGCTATTCGGAACCGATGGACGCCGATTTCCCGGGCCAAGTCACTGTCAACGATACCACCAAGGAGATCAAGTTCGTAGGGCCTATTGACATGTACGACTGGTCAAAGACCCAGACGAGCTATCCTTACCTGATGGACGAATGGAGCAGACTTGGCGGTGACCTGCTTCCGTACGGGATGCCTTGGGTCGAGTTCGAGACGAAGAACCCTGTGCGGCTCTACCTGGATCACTTTGACGTCACTATGCAGGATTCCGCGCCTGCTAACGACAGCGTGACTTTGACCGTGAGAGCCGTCAACAACTACGGTTCCACCTACTACAAGTACAGCGGCACCGTGAACTTCACTTGCACAGATGCTGCATCATCGTTGCCAGCGAACTACACGTTCAATGTGGGCGACAAGGGTACCCACACATTCGTGGGAGGCGTGAAGTTCCAGACACTCGGCGCGCAGACCCTTACGGTGTCAAACGTGACCACCACGATTCCAGCGCAGCACGGAGACAAGTCGGTGATGGTCCTCCCGGTCAGGAACGCCAGCTCCATTCAGGTGGACGTGTACTACGTGCCGGCTGTCGGCGTGCCAGAGAACGTGACTTTGACGGTGTTTGACCAGTACGGCGCGGTCTTCCTGAACTACACGGGGACCGTGACCTTCTCGTCTAACAGGTCGACCGATGTCACATTGCCTTCGGACTACACGTTCGTGCTTGCCGATGCGGGTGTCCACGAGATTGTCGACGGCGTGACGTTCAATGCTGTAGGCTGGTTCAGCGTCAACGCGAGCGATCTGGCCAATGCGTCTGTGAAGGGAAGCCAGCCCGACATCTGGGTCGTCGCCAGTCCAGAAGTGATCGACCACTTCAACCTCACGGGCATAAGGAATATGCTCGGCAAGCAGAAATCCGATGTGAGCGTGACCGCGTACGATCAGTACGGACGGGTGTTCAAGCGCTACAACGGAACCGTCCACTTCTCGGCAAATGCATCAGGTGGCGTGTTCCCAGCAGACTACACTTTCTTGGTGGCGGACCAAGGGCACAAGCTATTCGTGAAGGGTGTGTCCTTCACCGTCAGCCAGGATACCGTGTATAATGTGACAGTCGCTGACACCGTCGTCACGACGGCGACGGGCTCGCAGACCGGCATAATGATCACGTACAAGCCTGCTGCTGAGACGACAAGGATGTATGACTTCTTCCAGCAGCCGTGGGGCGAGTGGTGGTATTGGAGATGGTCCTATGGAACCGACATTATCCTCACCAACGAGCCAGGAAAGTACACATTCGTGTACACTCCCAAAGGAGATGGAATGTCTGGAATCATCATGGCACCGTATAGGTGGAACATAACGGGCACCAACCTTTCCCAGATAAGTGTCCACAATCCGGAGTTCATGCCGGTCCTGGGCACGCCGAATGTTCCCGGCGCCCGAGGGGAAGTGACTATGTACTTCGAGTACCTGAGCTGGAACTGGTGGAACAACTACTGGGTGCCTGTCTGGCACATGCCGTCAGCGGCGATGGACGCGCAGATAGTCGACGGATACTACCCGGGGGTTACCTACAACGTAACGATGAACAGAGCGGCTGCCGAGGAGTGGCTAGGGATGCCTCAGACCGCGGATCCCACCAACTGGTGGAACCTACACGGCCAGGACTACGTCGATGATTGGGAAGCTTGGATACTCAACGAAGGCAACAACAGGTTGAACGTCTGGCCAGGGTACGAATATCCATATATCAGCATGGGAACGAAGATGAAGCTGTCCGTCAAGCCCAACGGAGATCTCTACCTGCAGATCGGCCATATGGGCGAGGGTTTCGAGATCCTGATGATAAGATGGTTGAACGAGACCAACATCTGCAACCACGAGGCCTATTACGAGGACATGCTGGTCAATGTGAAGTACTACTCCGACTGGATCGACTTCCAGTTCGACGCCGCGGTTCAGTACAGCTTGCGCGCTGTCAAGGCACATGACAGCGCCACTAATGAGGGCGCGTGGGCCTGGGATCCGCTGCTGGTCGACTATGTCCCGACCTGGGAGACGCCCGGAGGGAACATAAAGTCCAAGTTCGATCCGTGGGCCCTCCTATACTACACGAGCCCGTATGCAGGGGACCCGAGCTTCGGGTACGATGTTGGTTATGACTCCGGTGTCGCGTACTTCAACCTGACGGACTACCAGAAGTTCGTCATCCAGTTGCCAACGGGGAACAACAACCCGGGTTATCTTGCGCAGACGATGGATTGGGACGCAATAATCCGCATCGTAATGTCCGGCTATCCGGGATCTCCGCCAGGGAACCCGCCTGCTCCGGACAGCTATGACTACAGCGCCTACTGGCCTCTGATGTACAACGGCACGATGACCCTCGGCTACTATGTCTCCGGAGGAGTCGACATCCTATCGATGTATGACCCGATCAACAGGACGATAACGATGGTAGGGCCGCTCAACTTCGACAACGCACATCAGTCGAATGGCGCGCTGTATCGAGGCGCTCCGTGGATCGAGTTCAACGTCTCGATCGGGACTGGCCCGACCTCACTGCCAGTTCCACCGGCGCAGGCTCCGCCGACTGGGTTTGTGACAGAACCGGCTGCGGCGACAATCACCGCCGATATGATCGTGGTGTTGTCGCTCGCATCAGCGGCGATGGTCGTCATCGCCACGATTGCGGCGATCTCGCGGAGGAAGGATTAGGGAGCCGTTGGACAGTCGGAAAGAAACCCGAAAACCTCTTACATTCTTCTTATTCTCTCATTTAGCGGAGCGCTCCATCTCTCATGTCAATGGTCCATCAGGACTAAGTCATTTTGAGCGCGCGCCTGGTCTTCGCTGATATGGCGCTGCATATGGACCTCCCAGGAACGCGTCTCAGCTTCACAGCGTCGTATGTGCACACCTCACTGCAGCAGTAGCACCTGAAGCACAGGCTTCTGATTATCCTGGGCCTGCCAACATCCTTCGCAAGCGCCTTCGAGGGGCACACATCGATGCACTGACCGCATAGCGTGCAGTTCTTCTTGGAGAAGACCGGCTTCCTCGAGAACAGCTCCCCGAACATCCACACGAATGCCCTCGGTATCTTGCTGAACTGTGTGGGCGCGGCAGGCATCTCGAAATCAGGGATTGCGAAGCAAGTCCTGTCTCCGCCCAAGACCGCAATGTCTCTTGGGTCCCGCGAGACAAGCCCCCTCCTCCTGGCAATCAATATCGTCGGCACGGAATCGGGGTCTGCACCCACCAGTTCCGCCATGAAAGCGTCAAGTGCGTGCACGTTCGCAGAGGC
>Ga0315295_10004837_pt1 | contig 11503 bp, 7 predicted proteins | sample YL17G14_0_MG_FD_204453 | JGI IMG/M metagenome (GOLD analysis project Ga0315295, IMG submission 204453) | Sediment microbial communities from Yellowstone Lake, YNP, Wyoming, USA - YL17G14_0 | ecosystem: Environmental > Aquatic > Freshwater > Lake > Sediment | place: USA: Wyoming | collected...
AATGATCCCGATCATACTTTTATCATTCATAAGTATTTATCTCTTTATTGAAAGATATATTTATATCAGGAGAGCCACTGTAATTGATGAAAAACTGGTGAAAAATGTCATGTATGAACTTAAGGATAAACGTACCGACAAAGCTCTTAATCATGCACAGTCGAACCAGACATCATTAGGAAGAATAATTGAAAGCGGAATAGTTCAGGTCGGCAAACCTGTGAGGGAGGTTGAGAATTATATGGAATCGACCACCAACCTGGAAATATCATTAATGGAAAAGGATACCGGTTACCTTGGGATAATTGCCGGTATTGCCCCGATGCTTGGATTTATTGGAACAATATCCGGTGTAATCAAGATCTTTTATAACATTTCTCTTGCTGACAATATAAGTATAGGTATTATAGCAGGCGGATTATATCAGAAAATGATCTGTAGCGGGACAGGATTGATTGTAGGAGTTATTGCCTATGCATCGTACCATTACCTGCAGATGATGATTGACCGCTATACTATCAAGCTGCAGAAACAGGTTATTGAATTTCTTAAAGTGATGTAAGGTGAATATTAAAAGGAACAAGCATTTTAAGCCTGAGGTAAGCACCTCTTCCTTAAATGATATTATGTTTTTCCTGCTTCTTTTCTTTCTTATCGTGTCAACTTTAAGTAACCCTAATGTAATAAAGCTGCTGCTTCCATCATCAAAAGCCGCCCAGAATATTACAAAGCAGCAGATAACTATTTCAGTAACAGAAGAGAAGCTTTATTATATTGACAACAAACAGGTTAGCCTTGAACAAATTGAATCTATTCTTAAGACAAGGATAAAGAATATTCAGGAGCCGACAGTTGTGTTGAGGTTCGCCTATAACCTGAAAGTTCAGGACCTTGTGGATGTGCTTGAAATCGGTACACGTCTTAAGGTCAAGATGGTGCTGGCGACTATTAAAGAAGAATAAAAAAGGCTGTCATCCGGGACAGCCTTATCAAATATTCTATTTCTGCTTAAGCCTGAATCTTACCTTTTAGGTTCTTCTTCCACATTGCCCTTCGGAGATGTGTCATACATTAATGCGGTAGCGACAAAGACAGAAGAATAAACTCCTGTTCCAATCCCTACCATAAGTGCGAACATGAATCCACGGATCACTGCTCCGCCAAAGAAGAACATGGCAAATATTGTTAGCATTACAGTTAAGGTAGTGTTTATGGTCCTGCTAAGGGTAGAGTTAATAGCCATATTAAGCACCTCTTTAACAGGGCGTTTCCTGTATATAGGCAGGTATTCTCTCAGCCTGTCGAAGACGATTACCGTATCGTTAATCGAGAACCCTATAACAGTCAGAATAGCCGCTATAAATGCCTGGTCGATCTCCATTGAGAAAGGCATAAAGCCCCACAAAATCGAATATACTCCTATAACGAGGAGCACATCGTGGAAAAGCGATGCCACAGCTCCGAATCCATACTGCCAGTGGCGGAATCTCATGAAGATATAAAGAAACATGAGAACCAGTGAAATGCCAACTGCATAGAAGGCATTGATCTTGATATCGGCTGCCACTACGGGACCAACAGTCTCTGAGCTTACCCTGTACGTATTTAGAAAATCATCTCTGCTGATATCTCCACCGATTAATCCTTTTAATCCTTCATACAATTTAGTGTCAACCTCATCTTCAACTCCGGTCTCGTTGATCTTGTATTTGGTTGTGATCTTAACCTGATTTTCGCTTCCGAAAGTAACAACCTGAGGAAGGTCTCCGAACGATGCGGTTAGTCTGGTTGCAATCTCTTCCGTTATGACAGGCTTATCAAATCTTACAACGAATGTACGTCCTCCGGTAAAGTCTATACCGGGATTTAGTCCTCTGACAAATAATGAAATGACACCGGCCAAAAGAATGATTCCTGATGCAAAATAAAAATATTTTCTAATCCCGATAAAATCTATCTTAGTGTTTTTGAACACATTAGCCGTAATTTTAATTGAGAATGTGAGATTTGCATTCTTTTTCAGAAGACGTTCATAAATAAGTCTTGTAATGAATATTGATGTGAACATTGAAGTCAGGATACCAATTACAAGAGTTGTGGCAAAACCTTTTATCGGACCCTGTCCAAAGATATAAAGTACAATACCAGTAAGAATTGTTGTAACGTTTGAGTCAATAATAGCGGAATAAGCCATTCTGTATCCATCGGCAATTGCCAGCTTGATTCCTTTGCCATGCCTGAGTTCCTCCCTGATACGCTCATAAATAAGAACGTTTGCATCAACAGCCATACCCATTGTGAGGACAATACCTGCAATACCGGGAAGTGTGAGCACGGCATTCAGTGATGCAAGCACACCAAAGAGGAGAAATACGTTTGTAAACAAGGCAATATCTGCGATTGTCCCCGCGCTTCGGCTGTAATAGAATATCATAAATCCCAGAACAAGGACAAATGCTATGATAAATGAGATGAAACCTGAAGAGATAGCCTCCTTGCCAAGGGTTGGTCCGATAACGGTATCGGAAACTATATGTGCAGGTGCCGGCAGCTTACCTGACAAAAGGACATTTGACAGGTCTGTGGCTTCCTCCAAAGTAAAATTCCCTGAAATCTCCGAATTTCCACCTGTAATTTCAGTCTGGACTCTTGGAGGATTAGAACGGACATATCCATCAAGCACAATGGCTATACAACGACCAATATTATTCCGGGTAATTATTGCCCATTCCTTAGCTCCTTCAGCATTCATCGACATATCAACTTTAATCTGGGAGGTCACAACTCCTGAAGAAGGTCTGGCTGATGTGATCACATCACCGGTAAGAGGGGGCCGTCCTTCACTGGTAGTAACTTTAATGGCATAGAGAGGATAAAGTGTTTTTGATGCGTCACCCTCAACAGGATTTTGACCCCACAAAAACTTTATGACGATTGTATTATCCCGTAGTAACCTGTTATCCCGTGGTAACCTGTTAAATAATAGTCTCACCTGATTCATCTTCAGGTATCTGTTTACATTAGCAGTATCTCTGAAGCTTGCCATCCCGATCATACTGCCCTCCATAGGTTGTCCCTGCTGGTTCACATTGGGGCGAAGGATTCCGAAGAGCGGGTTTTTCGTGGTAAACTGCTCAAGGTTTTGAGCTTCAGCAGCTTTTGTAGTATCTTTTTGAATAATATCAAGAAGTGATTCTTCTTTTTTAGTGGTATCTTTTGAAACAACTGCTGTAGTTGCAAACTTAACTGAGTCGGTTGTTTTCCGAGTGTTAATTTGCAGCTCATTAAGCAGATCGTTTACCTGTGAAAGGTAACCTATTATTTCACTATTCTCATAAGTTTCCCAGAATTCGAGGTTGGCAGTAACCTGCAGCAACTCACGGATCCTCTTCGGGTTCTTAGCACCGGGAAGCTCAATAAGAATTCTGCCTTTTGTAGCAAGTTGTGTTATATTTGGCTGGATCACACCATAACGGTCAATCCTTGTACGAAGAATATTAAAAGCATTTGTAATAGCTGTAGAAATTTCACCATCAAGGACTTTCATAACTTCTTCATTGGTTGAATTGAAGTTAATCTTCTCTTTCAGCTCAATTGTTCCGAAGATAGAAGCAAGTCTGGCATTCGGATCGATTTCCTGGAAAGCTTTACCAAACAGTGTCAGAAAATCCGACTGGCTCTGTTTCTGTCTTTGTTTTGCGAGAGCAAGAGCACTGTTAAAGCTTTTATCAGGACTATAATTCGATAGCGCCTTCAGAATATCCTCAACAGAAACCTCCATAATTACGTTCATACCTCCTTTTAGGTCGAGGCCAAGATTCAGCTCTTTTTTCTGACATTCTTTGAAGGTATATCCAAGGTAATTCCACTTTTCCTTTGGAAGTGTTGAAATTGAGTCAATATAGTTCGTCTCTTTTACAAGGTCTCCTTTGGCATATTCCCTGGCATCTCTTTTGACCTTATACGTAGCGCCGGTGAATGAAAGCTGATATATCGAGACCAACCCCAATGCGATTGAAAGAATAATGATCGCTGCTTTGTTCTGCATCTGTACTTACTTTTGAATTATTTTGATATTTTCTTCCTTTTGTTAATGAGGCGCAAAGATAAAAAAAATTTGTAAAAACACTCAATCTAAACAGATATGAATTAATGATACAACTGATATCTTTTAATTACCGCCTCTGTCAGCATCGCAGGGTCTCCCCTGTATGGTAAGACCCCTCTGCCGCTTTGCGGCATATCCCCTAAAGGGGCGATAATTCTTACATATTTAGCAGAAATACAATTAAATACAGAGAATTTAGCCCCCCTTTAGAGCCTGTCCCGCGATAGCGGGAGGGATTGGGGGGTTTTTAGTTGCTGATGAGGATTCCTTCGGGGGTGACTAAAGGGGGGCGTATTCCAGCGCAACACAAAGTGGGCATTAATCATTAAAAAAGAGGCTGCAATATTTTTTACAGCCTCAATAATGCTTAAGTGATCAGCTTATTGTAAAAGTTTTTCGTAATCAGTTTCGAGAGGTTTTCTATTTATGAAATCGAACAAAGTAAGGTTTCGGATATTGTAGTAATAGTTCCAATAATTTTGCAATGATTGTATGTAAGCCCGTCTGTTCTGGTCTTTTCTGGAATCAGCATCATTCAGATCGAGAATAGCTATCTTACCTATGAGGAATCGCTGTTTTGTAACTTCGAACCGTTTCATGGCAACTGTATCGGATTTTGCTGCAATTGCAACCTGGTTTTTCTGCAGATTGAACTGCTCCACATCGAGGAAAAGGTTCTGCTGGAAGTCAACAAGTGACTGGTTTGCCTGGACCTGTGCCAGTTCGAGGCTCGATTCTGCCATTCTGTATTTTCCCCGGCTCAGTCCCCAGTCCAGTATAGGCAATGTAAATCCTATCCTCACCCTTTGTGAATTACTAAGATTGGTATATGCAACATTTATATCAGTTGACTGCTGCGAGTAACCCAGAGAGGCGGTGAGGCTCGCATTAAGTCCTTTTGAAGCTTTAGCCTGGGCAACATTGCTCTGAGCATTAAGAACATTTATCTGTTGATTCATTAAATCCGGATTATTAGCCAGGGCAAGGTCGAGAACCTCTTTTACGTCAACCTGCAGAGCAGGTATTTCTGTCGGAATAATAAGTTCCAGCCTGACGTTTTCATTGAACCCCAAAAATGATCTGAGCCTTATCTCCCTGTCGCGCAGGTTCATGTCTGCCTCTTTCCTGGCTGTTTGGGAATTAAGGTATGAAAGCTCCATCTGAAGAAGCTCATCTTCCGATATTGTTCCAAGATCATATCTTCCTCGTGCAATCCTGTAAAGTGTATCAGAGTTTGAGAAGTTCATCTCTGCAATCTGCTTATTTATCTGTGCCAGAGCCAGTGAAAAGAAATTCTGAACTGCACTCATGTGGACTGCCTCAATATTTGCCAGATAGGTTTTTTTTGCAGCATCATATTTTACAGGTTCAATCTTCTTTTGCCATCTTAATGTGTTATATTTCCTTATAGGTTGAGTAATATCAATGCTCGCAGGATTGGTAATATAATTAGTCGCAAGTCTTCTTTCAATATCCTTGAAGAGAGTAAGGTCCGATCTCAATGCAATTACTGTCCCTGTCGGACCGATGTTCTGAGAAAGAGCTAAAGTTCCAAGCGTACTTATCGTATTTTTAGCTTTGTATATATACAGATCATTTTGTGAATCGTAAACCTTATCCAGTCCGTTGCTGAAATCCGGTGTTGTACCTGATAAGGTAAGTGAAGGCCTGTATTGCGCCTGAAAAGATCTGAATTGCCAGTAGCTTGCACGGAATCTGTGTTTAGCCATCAATGCCTGGGGAGACTGCTCTTCTGCAAGTTTTATTACTTCTTCAAAAGTCAGTTTTCTGATTTCCTGTGCAACTGTTTTCTGTGAATAAGAAAGGATGAAAAATAATGTAGTGATTATAAGTAACTTCTTCATATTTTGATCAGTTTATTCATATCTTAATGATTCTATCGGGTCTTTTTCAGATGCTCTTTTTGCCGGAGAATAACCAAAAATTACACCTACTGCAGCTGATACTCCGAAAGCAATAAACACGGAGAAAAATGAGACAATTGTCATAATCCCGGCAATCTGCTCAATCAGCTTAGCCATAATAACTCCAAGGAATATTCCGATAAAACCGCCTGTTATGCTTATCAGAACTGCTTCAGAAAGGAACTGAACAACTATATCCATCTTTTTTGCACCAATTGCCATCCTTGTTCCAATCTCTTTGATCCTTTCCATAACTGAGGCAAACATGATATTCATAATACCAATGCCGCCAACAATAAGTGAAATGCTGGCTATTGCTCCAAGAACAATATTAAATATATCTTTTGTCCTTTGCTGCTGTTTAAGGAGCAACTCAGGAACTGTTATCTCAAAATCTTTTACATTTGAATGACGTCTTGTAAGCATCCGGCTCAGGATTTCAGTTGTGGGATTTATCTGCTCTGTTTCGTTGACCTGAACTACGATCCTGTCGAGCTGATTGTAATTAGTTTCAATATCTGCATTCGCATCTGAGCTGCTGACTACTACTCTGGCCATTGGACCATGATCTCCCCCACCAAAAATCTGCATTGATGTGGCTTCACTTACCATTTTTGTATTGACCAGGGCCCTGTTCTGATACCTCAGGAGCATAGTCTGAATAGGGATATAAATGTTATCGTTGTAAACGTTTACACCTTTTTCCTCAAAGCCTGTAAGTGTTACAGTGGTTTTCTGAAGCACTCCTATCACTTTCAGCCATATGCCGCTAAATTTGATATACTGCCCGATAGGATCTATTTTACTGAAGAATTTTGCCCTGATATTCGCTCCGATGATACAAACCTGTATCCCATTTTCCTCCTGATATGCATTAAATACAGCGCCGGTTACCAGAGGAAGGTTGTACAGCTGAAAATAATCATTTGATACCCCCACAAGCTTAGCAGTATATTTAACTCCGTTAAGCATTGCTATTGAGTTAAACGAAATCTCCGGGCTTATCCTTTTTACTGATGGAAGAGTCGCGTGAATGGATTCAACATCAAGCATATTCAATCCCCTTGAGAATTTTTTCTGCTGCTTTTCTCCTTCCTGCGTTGTTGATGAAGATTTGTCAGGTATAACCGGGTTTATAAGTATATTATTGACCCCTACCATCTTCATCTGTTCAAGGATCTCCTGTTTAGCCCCTTTACCTATCGCAAGCATAGCGATTACTGCTGCAACACCGAAAATGATACCCAGAGCTGTGAGTATTGATTTCAGCTTGTTGGAGATGATCGATTCAACAGCAATTTCAATATCGTGGAAATATCTTAATATAAATCTGAACATTTTATTTCCTCTTTAGTTAATAATTTATAATCGAAGTCCGAACAAAAACTATCAGTTTTGATGGTTGTTCTGTTGTATTGTCTGAGATCCTGACCTGAGTCTGGCAGTTGTGTCTCTTGTTCCGCTCTGCTGATTATTCCGAAACTGCTGCATACTGCGTCTCATGGCAGCAGTATCTAACTGTCCGTTTTTCATGAACTGTTGCATTCTGCGTCTCATGGCAGCGGTATCCCTTGTTCCTCCCTGCCTTGTTCCCGTACCAAACTGATTATTACCGCTTCCTCCCTGGAACTGCATTCCACCCGGACCAAACCCGCCTTGTCCGGATCTTTCTTCAGCTACTTTTTCCGCTTCCTGCCTTATCCTCAGCTCTTCAGCTTTCCTGGCTTTTTCCTTTTCTTTAATGATCGGGATCAGCTCTTCGCCTGCCAGTCTGAATTTATCAGGATCAGCTGGGGTACTGAGATAAATAGTTGTACCCGGTTCAAGTCCCTTTTCAATAATTACATTATTCTCATTTGATTCCCCCAGAACAACAACCTGCCTGGTCTTGTTTCTGGCATAAACATAAGGAACACTGTCCGTTCCGGCCTGAACACATTCCAGCGGGACAAAGGTAACATCATTAATAGTTTTGGTGATAATTTTATTACCTGTAGTCATTGACGGTCTTAAGATCGGGTCTGAACCGTCAACTTTAATGAGTACCTCAAACACTTTTGCATCAGCATTGGGCAACTGTTCACCTATGTTTGCCACACTTGTGACTATTCCTGTATAAGCTCTTTCAGGAAAAGCATCCACAACAATATCAACTTTCTGACCAGGTTTCACTTTGCTCACATCAATCTCATTGACATATGTCTTTGAGATCATTTTTGAGAGGTCCGGAAGAGTTGCTACAACATTATCCCAAGGACTTACAGAAGATCCGACTTTTCGCTTGGCACCTAATCTGTCTCTTTTATAAATAACCATACCGGGTGACGGAGCAGAAATAATAAACTGTGAAAGAACTTTTTGCAGATCGGCTACCCTCTGAGTTTGTTCACTCAGGTTATATTTGGCTGTTCTCATATCCGATTTTGACTGCTCAGCTCTTAAAGAATAGCCTTTAATAGCCTGGTCGAGGGAGCGCTGGGCTTTATCGAGTGAAATCTCAGCCTGACGGATTGTTGTGGGAGGTTCGTATTTTGATTGCTGAAGAGTGATTGCCGCTTCTTCAACCGAATACCTGAGGTTTTTTATATTATCCCTCAGGTTGCTTAAGGTAACAGCAGTATCAAGCATTTTAACCTCCAGATTAGTCTGATAAGTAATAAGTCTGTCCTGTTCATCCTTGAGAGTGTTATCGAAAGAGGTTCTGTCGAGTGTTGCAACATAATCGCCTTTCCTGACTTCAGTACCTTCAGGTATAAGGTCCTGAATCTTGATATCCATCATCCTGATGTTACGGCTCTGGGTAAATTCAGGTCCGCGAATATCGGTTGAGTTTTCTGCCTGTAATTCCCCGGTAGTAGTCACTATGATATAAAATTGACCCTTTTCAGCAAAAGCATATAGATTTGAAATTTCTTTTTTTGAGGTTAATTTGCTGATAACAACCAGAGCTATAATTGCAACCACCACAATGATACCTGTAATAATAAGTGTTTTTTTCATCTGATATTTACTTAATTATAATATAGTTTCAAAAATTCCGCAACGAAAATATTAAAAAAACAAAAGCTTTAATTGCTCATTAACAAATATTTAACAATAATTAACATCCTCCGGATAAGCCTTAACTGTATAAAAGACACTCATAGATGATGTTTTATTCCGGAGCACTAAAAAAAGAGAGAAAGAATTAAAGATTTTTAACAATCCTGATAACATCATCTGCCAGCTTTTCAGCCTCTGTTTCCGAAACCCCTTCGGTATAAATTCTTATAATGGGTTCAGTATTTGACCTTCTGACATGAACCCACCCTGAGGGATGTTCAATCCGCATCCCATCCCTTTCATCAATCTCATGATCACTGAAATGCACCTTAATGTGATCAAACATTTTAGTGATATCAGTTGAAGGGTCCAGTAAAAGTTTTTTCTTCGCCATAAAATACTGAGGAAATGATCTGCGCAGTATGGAACATTTTAACCTGCTTTTTGCCAGGTAAGAAAGAAAAAGTGCAATCCCAACCAGGGCATCCCTTCCATAGTGCAATTCCGGATAGATAATACCCCCATTACCCTCACCGCCGATTACAGCTTGCTGTAATTTCATCTCCCTGATCACATTTACTTCTCCTACTTCTGATGAAAAATACCTGCCTCCGAGTTTTTGAGTAACATCTTTCAGTGCAGTTGTGGAAGACATATTCGATACTGTATTACCCGGAGTGCTTCTGAGCACATAATCGGCAACGGCAACAAGAGTATATTCCTCACCGAATATTGTCCCGTCCTCACAAATAATGGCAAGACGGTCAACATCCGGATCTACAACAAAACCAACATCGGCCTTATTGTTAACGACTGTCCTGGAAATATCCTTCATATTTTCCGGCAGTGGTTCAGGGTTATGCGCAAAATTACCATCGGGTTCCGGATTCAGAAGAATTATTTCGCTGATCCCCAGCCTTTTAAGAAGATCCGGAAGGATTATACCCCCGACTGAATTGATGCAATCTATTACCACTTTCAATCCTGCTGTTTTAATAGCTTTTGCATCAACAAGACCAAGCTCAAGAATTTTTTCAATGTGCTTTTTCCCCCACGAGCTGTCAGAAACGATACTTCCTGTATAATTATTTGAGGCAAAAAGAAAATCTTCGGAAGAAGCTATCTGAAGCACCTCTTTTCCCTCTTCCGCCGAAAGGAATTCGCCTTTTTCATTTAAAAGTTTGAGAGCGTTCCAGTTTGCAGGGTTATGACTGGCAGTAATTATAATTCCTCCGGATGACCCTGATCCGGTGACTGCTATCTCAACAGTTGGTGTGGAAGCAAGACCAAGATCAGTAACATCAATACCAAGGCTCTGGAGTGTGGCATTTACAATATTGTTTACCATTTTCCCGGATGTGCGTCCATCGCGTCCGACCATAATCCGGATATCTGATCCGCCCTGCCTCCTTGTGATCCAGGTTCCAAAGGCAGCAGTGAACTTAACAATATCCAGAGGAGAAAGACTGTCACCCGCCTTTCCGCCGATAGTTCCGCGTATACCCGAAATAGATTTTATCAGGGTCATATTCAATTCATTTTAAGATTTACAAAATTGCAAAAAAATCACCAATCCTGTAATATCATCAATTAATTATACCTTTGCAGGCTGATAATTAATACAATGGAAAAGAGGAAGCAGGCGGACAGATTTCGTGGAAAGGGGAGAAAGGAACCTGTGGCAGGAAAAGAAAAAGTATCCGAACCTGTACGTCTTAACAAATTTATTGCTGCGAGCGGAGTTTGTTCCCGCAGAGAGGCTGACGAAATTATCCGGGAAGGCCTGATATCCATGAATGGCAGGCAGGTGACCGATCTGGGTACTAAAGTCAGTCAGGGCGATGATGTCAGGTACAAAAATAAAAAGCTTAATGCTGAAAAAAAGGTATACATACTTCTTAATAAACCAAAAGATTATGTGACAACTGTAGAGGACCCTCATGCAGAACATACGGTTCTGGATCTTATAGGAGATGCCTGCAGTGAAAGAGTATATCCGGTCGGTAGGCTCGATAAATCAACAACAGGAGTGTTGCTTCTTACCAATGACGGAGATCTGGCCGGAAAGCTTACACATCCAAAGTATAAAAGAAAGAAAATCTACCATGTTTTTCTCGACAGAGTTATCTCAAAAAATGATCTTTTCAAGCTGACAGAGGGTATTGATCTTGATGGTGAGATAGTTGCAGCAGATGAAGTCTCATATGCTGATATAGATGATAAAACCCAACTGGGGATTGAGCTGCATTCGGGACAAAACAGGGTAGTAAGGAGATTATTTGAGAAGCTTGGTTACAGGATTAAAAAACTCGACAGGGTCTACTTTGCGGGACTGACAAAAAAGAACCTGCCCAGAGGAAAATGGAGATTCCTTAGAGAGAAAGAGGTAAGCATGCTAAAGAGAGGTATCTTTTAATTTATTCTGAAT
>Ga0315295_10004839_pt1 | contig 11502 bp, 11 predicted proteins | sample YL17G14_0_MG_FD_204453 | JGI IMG/M metagenome (GOLD analysis project Ga0315295, IMG submission 204453) | Sediment microbial communities from Yellowstone Lake, YNP, Wyoming, USA - YL17G14_0 | ecosystem: Environmental > Aquatic > Freshwater > Lake > Sediment | place: USA: Wyoming | collected...
CTGTAATAAATAATCATTTATTTTTGAGATAACATCTTCTTGTTTTGTTTGCATTTTACTCTGATTTATTTGTACATGAGCTGAGAACACTTGCATTTCAGGGGTAATTGACCAGACATGGACATTATGGAGTTCTCGTATTTCTGAAAATTTGTTTTTTAGGTCCTCAGAAATCATGTCTATATCAAGTCCTTTTGGAGCTGTTTCAAGCAATATTCTTGTCGAATCTTTTAAAACATCCCATGCCCAGAATAAGATGACAATGGAAATACCGATGCTGACGAAAGGATCGATAAATGTCCACCCCATGAACATAATAACGAGTGCAGCAATGACGATTCCTATTGATGAAATTGCATCAGCAAACATATGATAAAAAACACTTCTGATATTCAAATTATCTTTTTGTGCCCCTCTAAGGATCATGATACTTATGATATTAACTGTAAGACCTATAAACGCGATCATGAGCATCTCTAGACCAAGGATTTCGATAGGATGCAGTATTCGAAGGATTGCTTCATAGACGATTAGTACGACAACACCAATAAGGAACAATCCATTGACAAAAGCAGCTAGTACTTCTGCACGATATAATCCAAATGTTCGATGGTGACACGGAGGTTTCCTTGAGATAATAATCGCAGCAAGACCAATAACAAGAGCAAACACGTGTGTAAACATATGGCCAGCATCGCTGAGTAATGCCATGCTGTTTGTGAAATACCCCCCGATAAGTTCAAGAATCATTACTATAAAAGTGATGAGGAGCGATAAAAGAAGTTTCTTCTGTTCAACATAACGGTATTCAAATAAATGTTCAGAAAATGAATTCTTCGTTGTTTGTTTCGTCATATCATTGGTCGTTTTACATTTAATGAAATTTTTTTATCGTTTTTTTCCTTTCACCTGAATACTAGCAACTCTCGTTTCTATCTCTTTAAATTTCTCTGGAGTTAACTTTGTTTTTTTAATGAGAACCTGAGCTTCCGCGTCGTTCAGCATTAATTCAATAGGAAATGATGTTTCGTCAACTACGGTAACCTCATGAAATCCAGCCTGATGTATAGCATCTAAGTATTTTTCTTTAAGGATCGCCCCAGAAATACAACCAACATATCCAGCAACTGAGTTTTTGATAAACTGGGGTAGCTCCCGTAGCAACACAATATCAGATACCATCAAGCGTCCCCCTGGTTTGAGGACCCGAAACGCTTCAGCAAACACCCTTTTTTTATCTGATGAGAGATTAATGACACAGTTGGAAATAACAATATCAACCGTTTTATCTGCAACTGGGAGATTCTCGATTTCACCTAATCTGAACTCAACGTTCCTATACCCACCTTTATCAGCGTTCTCCCTTGCTTTGTCCAGCATCTCTGGCGTCATATCTACACCGATGATTTTTCCTGCGTTCCCAACTTTCTTAGCAGCAAGAAAACAATCAAATCCTGCTCCAGATCCGAGATCAAGAACAACCTCACCTTTTCGTAAAGAAGCATAAGCGGTTGGATTTCCACAGCCAAGTCCGAGGTTTGCCCCGTCTGGAACTGCATTTATTTCTTGTGCAGTATACCCAATTTTTTTACTGATTTCATTTGCCTGAGTACCACCACAACAAGAGCTTACTGGTGCACAGCCACTTCGATTCTTTATAGCTATCTCCGCGTATCCTTCTCGAACAATTTTTTTAATTTCTTTCTTTTTCATACTAATCTACGAATAAACCCTCTTCTTTATAAAACCGATAGATTGATTTGTAAAACAGAGAAATCTTGTAAAGCGAGAAAAAGTAACCAACTGATAAGAATTTGTTTGTCATTTCAAAAATATTTATTGAAGTTTAATATATACTCTTCTACATCAAGATCCCGCCAGATATGTTTCAATCCAATATTAAAGGTATTCAAGTTATTTTACATTAAAAGGTTACCACCAAAGAGATTTATTACTATCCTTTTCAATACAGATATAACGTCCCTGCGATAATGAATTAATAGGTTGATGATGTGAAAAAAAAAGATATTACATCAAACATTTTTCATTACCATGAGCTAGTCATTGAAACACACCCAGAAGTGTATAACCCTGCAGAGGATTCCTTTCTTCTGCTTGAAGCACTACATATTGACTCTAATGACACCATATTAGAATTAGGTACAGGTTGTGGTATTATCGCCCTTGACTGCGCTCACAAGGGATCACATATAGTCTGTACTGATATCAACCCGTATGCTGTTCAACTTACTCGCTATAACATTGAACGAAACAAAAGTCTCCTGAGTGGATCCATAGAAATAAGACAAGGAAACCTTTTCTCCATAATTCATAAAAAAGAACTTTTCAATGTTATCATCTTTAACCCCCCTTACCTACCTACAAAAAAACAAGAAAAAGTTGGAGGATGGTTTGATATCGCAACAGATGGAGGACGGAATGGTTTGAGAGTAACAAAACAATTTATTCAAGGTCTTAAAAAGCATCTTCTGGATACTGGTCGTGCGTATTTTATTTTTAGTTCGTTATCTAACAGACTAACACTAGAACATTATCTGAAAAACGAACGACTCTCCTATTTGATTGTTGCCAGTCGCAAGTTTGATGGTGAAGAACTTTATGTATATTGTGCTTCTCCGACAGATTAAAATCAAATATCACACTTACCTTATCAAAACGAAGCGTGTATTTAATGGTCGAAGATTATTATCCCTGGGGTGGTGAATTTACTGCGTGTTCACCAAAAGGATGTGTCGGAGTTGTATTACTCAACATTCACTACACTCCCCCAGAAAGTGTCGCAATCTACGGCCGATTAAAAACTGAGAATATAGGCATAGAAAAAATTGTTGCGAATACTATCTCAAATCCAAATATTCGTTTTCTAGTCATTTGTGGAGATGAGATTAAGGGACATTGTTCAGGATCATCAATTTTGGCATTACATAAAAATGGTATAGACAGCAATAATCGAATCATTGGTGCACCTGGAGCAATCCCGTACATCGAAAACTTAAAAGAAGAAGCGATCAAACGATTCCAGAAACAAATGACTTTTATTGATTTACTTGGAGAAAAACAAAAAGAAAAAATTGACAGCGTCATTACTGATTGTATAAGTAAAGCACCATCATCATATGGAGAACCGTACATCGCGATACGAATCAAACCAGAGATGACTGTCAGTTTGACTGATAAACGAGCCCTACATTCAAAAATTGTTATAAATTATTTAGGAAAAGTGGAGAAAAGAGGCGTGTAAATGTTTTCGTTTACGAAAGAACAAAAAGTATTTGAAATCTCAGGTATATCGATTGGAGGGCAACCAGGAATATACCCCACCGTTCTGTTTGGTGGTGTGTTCTTCAAAGGAGAACCTGATTTTGATGATGCAAAAAGACATATTCAAACCAGTTTAGATATCAGCAAACAAACCGGTACCCCAATCATCCCTGATTTCTTCATACGAAAAGTCGAGTTCATCGAACCTATCATTTCATTTATTGAAAAAGTAATGCCAAGAAAATATCCGTTTTCCATTGATATTATCGAACCATCAATCAAGGTAGAAACATTAATACACCTTGCGGAGAAAAAACTTCTTACACGAACCATCTATAATTCCATCCATATTGGCATCACAAAAGAAGAGATGGACGTATTACAAAACAATACTCCTGAGATGGCAATCATCGTCGCATTTAATCCAAAAAATAAATCACCAGATGGCAAAATTGAGGTGTTAGAGAATGGAGCATATTTAACGGAAAAAGGTCTTCTTGAAATCGCTCATAACCTTGGTATTGAGAAAATTCTTGTGGACACCGCTGCACTTGCTCCTGGTGAAAATAGTGGCGCTGCGATCGCTGCTATACCTGTGATTAAGGAGGAATACGGTCTTCCCACAGGATGTGCGATTCACAACGTTGTTGAGAAATCACGGTGGTTGAATGATTTCCCTTTAGCGAAAAAAACTGTTGATGTCGCATCCAATATAAGTATTCCTCTTTTTGGAGGGGACTATGCTATCTTCGGTCCAATTGAAAACGCAGGGCTTGTTATTCCTCTTATCGCTTGGCAGGATATCCTAGTTTCTGAGTATGCGGAGAATTATTTTGGTATTACTCCCGTCGCGGCGCATCCTCGGAGGAGACTATTGAAATGAAAAAGAAATTGAAAACAAGTGTAATTGGGTCATACCCGATTTCCATAGATACAGGAGAATTAATCAACGATTATTTTTCTGACAAGCTGAGTTCATGGACAGAATATATTGAACAAGCTGTTCATGATATGACAACTGCAGGAATTGACTATGTATCAGATGGACAGACACGAGATCCATTTATTCAACTATTCACCCGAAAACTGAAAGGATGCCGGATTCGCAATAGAACAGAAATCATTGGACACGTTGAATACCAGGACCAAATCACCGTAGAAGATCAAAAATTCGCAAGGCAAATGTTACCAAGAGATACGGGGCTCGTCGGGATCATTACTGGTCCATATACGCTTACAAAATCATCTGTTGATCTTTTCTATCATGATACGAAAGAATTGTGTTTTGATTTTGCTACAGCACTACGGGGAGAAGCATTACTCCTTCAGAAATACGTTGATTTAATTAGTATTGATGAACCATTTTTTTCCAATGAATTACCGGAGTACGCAAAAGAGTTGATTGGGACTATCACGAATGGGCTTTCCTGTCCGACCCGACTGCACGTTTGCGGTGATGTATCTCGAATTATTCCACAGTTAGTGGAAATGCCAGTCGAAATCCTTTCTCATGAATTCAAAGCCTCGCCTCAGCTCTTGGAATTTTTTAAAGAGTATTCCTGTTTAAGAAAAATATGTGTAGGTGCTGTTCAATCCGATGATGTCCGCGTTGAATCTATTGAGGAAATTGTTACTCATATTAAGAAAGCAATAGCTATTTTTGGTGAGAATGTTGTTCAGATCGCACCTGATTGTGGACAACGATTGCTCCCACGGGAAATCGCATTTCGTAAATTACAAAATCTTACTTTAGCAGGAGAAATTATCAATGGTTGATAAAGAAATTCCTCTGATTAAAGCAAAAAAAACAATGGAAAAAGATGTAATCCTTGACCCTCATGGGTTTTTTGTCATTGAGATAGATACTAAAGGTATTCGTACTGAATACTATTCAAATGTGTATAAAAATAAACGGATTGTTTCAGGTCGTCTTGAGAAAGTGTTTATAGGAACCAAAGCAGATGCACTATCTGATTCGATTACGCAGCATGTTCCTGTATTACGACCAGATCACTACCTCTATCTTGGACGTGAATTGCAGAAAGCACAATTAGCACTTGAACAAAAAAAGAAATATGTACAAGGTGGATGTTAACCCTTGATTACTCGTTCTTCATAGCGATACATTTTCTTTTTTCGTTGGGTTAACTGAATTTTTTTCTTTACGACCACCATGTCTCGTTTTTCTATTTTTGGTTTCGTGTGAAAATATTGTTTGTTATAAGGTGGTTGATAGTCTGACCTCATCTATGGACTGCTCCTTGTTAGATTATAAGATAGGATTGAAATTACCGTAAATAAATAAAAAGGGGCTTATTTGCGTTTCTCTATTGAATCAGAATGATTCAGATGGAACTCTGTTTTTCCATTCTCCCATTTTTTGATGACGTTTTTTAGGGTTAATGCATCTCCGATTTTGAAAGCTTGAATTTCTTTGACGCAATGATCCCACAGTTTAACTTCTTTTTTTATATTGTGTTCCTTTATTGTAACGGTTGTGACGAAACCAAATTCACCGTTATCCCTAAAGAAGGCTTTTGTCGCCTCTTTCTCAAGTAATATACCACTAATTTCATCACCGTTGTGTTTTAATTGCTCCATCTGAGAAAGAATGCCGCCTGGTTCGACTTCCAAAAACCCCCAACGACCAAGATTGATTTCCATTCCTCCTTTATAACCAAGCTTGGTGTAGCCATTAATGATCTTAACGATGGTTCCTGGCTGGATCTCTTTGTTTTTAATATGACTAATATCTCCGTTCCAAAGGACCAGTTGACAAGTACCAGTGTCATCGGTTATCTCAAGGTTGATTACTTTTCCAAGCGTACCATTTTTTCTTTTAAATGTCTTTGAATCCGAAACGCTTATAACTTTCCCTACCACTGTGTAGTCCCCAGCTGGAGCGAGATCAACAATTTTTGTAATACTCTGTTTGTTCCTCCCTAGTTCATCAACTATTAAAAGTGCGATGGTGTCTTGATCGATAAGTTCGTCGTAGCTTTTATACCGTTTCTTTATTTCTTTTTCAAAATCTTTTTTTGTCTTAAGATCAGCGATTAATTCGATAAGCTCTGTTTTGGTTTTATGCATCCGAACGTAACTAGGTATGTATTTTTCTTACTTATAATCTGCTATCGACAAATGAAAAATATAGGGAAGGATTGATAGTTGGAATTGTACGAGGATAGGTTGGATGCAAGTAAATAGTTACTCTTAGGTAGATCAAATCGATTTCTGATGATTTTTCCATGGATACGTGATTTTTTTGTAATCTGAGCCTGTGTTTCCCCGTATTTATTACCATATCTTTGTTTGTTATCCCATTTCCCTCCATATTCCTTATATGAATATTGTTTCATTTTATTCACCTCTCGTCCAGCTCTTATATGAGTGGAAAGCAGGTTAGTTTTTGTTACTTAAAATATAACTAATTACTCTATTAAAATGCCAAAACGTAAAAAAAATTGTGTGAATAAATTATATATATCATATAAATCTACTTTTATTACAATATAGGGGATAACTATAATAAAGAAACCATGAAAAAAACCATCATAGCTGTCGTCATAGCTCTGCTCTTTATCATTAATATCGTTGCTGCAGCCTTAATTTTTATTGATATTCAGGTAATGACATTTCCTCAAACAACAATTCGTGTAGATGTCATTGAAATAAATTCTGATGAAATAATAATACACCACGATATTCAGCTATACAATCCAAATTCTTTTGAAATGATTCTTCAAAACTTCCAAATTGTCGCCACAACCACTATGGGTCAGGAAGTCGCAAATATTACTATTGATGGTGGATCGATACCCGGTAAGTCTAATCGAAGTTTTGCTGCAAACGACCGTATCATCTTAAAAGGCAATCTCTCAGATTTACTCACCAGTAAAATAACAGGAATTGTCGGTGTTAACCTTCTTGGAATCATTAAAAAAACAATTCCACTTGAGGTCACGGTTCTGACGTCACTTAATGATGTAATCTCAAAAATAGCGATACCAACCATTACAGTCCGGACAGAATTTGGTACTATTACTCAACAAGCAATCGACCTGAGCGCAGAAATTAAAATAATAAATCCCAATACGGTCGATCTGTTCATCAGCGATATCTCTCTCAATGTCACAACAGAAACTGAAAAACCTATAGGAAATTTCACAATTTCTGGTTCTTTAATCCCAGCAGGGCAATCCCTCGCTTTACAGGGATCTGGTACGATTCTCCTTGAAGCATTAAACGCAAAAACACTCCATATGGTTCTAGCGGCCGAAGCGGGAGTGACCATCGCTGGCATCAATAAAACTCTCCCAGTGTTAGCCACCGTCGACATTGCGATTCCTGATTTCAAACAATTTATACCCTCTGAACCACCGTTGGAACTCTCAATAAATATCGACTTACAAAAAGCGAAAGGAGGGTTAAAGGGAAACATGACTCTTGAAGTCATTAACCCGACAAAAATACCGCTAGTCCTACGTAATCTTGTCGTCGATTACTATCGGGTGGTGAAAAATCAAAAAACTTTAATGGCTATCGGTACACTTGAGTCTGGGGAACTAGTCCCAGAAAATACAACATATTTCTATGGGGATCTCTTCCTTTCGTACGCCGAGCTTTTCAATTATTCATCAGGAGGTTTTTTTCCAGATATGGTGTTCGCTCAGCTAAGAGCCGATGTCTCTCTAAAAAACGTGAACATGTCAATCCCTATCGCTATTGGTTCATATATTGATCTCCACCTCTTCCGCCCAACAGAGTAAATTTTTTTTTATAAAAAACAATAAAGGTATACGCTTAAATCTAACTTGATTGTCGGAACAAAAAAATGATATGTATTACTATTTTATTTGGTTAAAACAGAGGTAAAAACTGTTATTTAGAATTTAGACGTGATGGCGTAGTTTTACTGCTTCTCCCTGTCTTGATTCAACCATCTCTTTTCCGTTCATCAGTGCAACACCAACGCCACAGAGCCTCGTATCTTTCCTAATAATAACTTCATCACCGATGCGTATCGATTCATCAGCATTTTTTATTCCTGGAGCGAATACCGATCCTTTCAATGTGAAATCATCAAAGATCTCTACCCAGTAGTGCTCTGCATCAACGAGTCGTTTACCCCCCTCAATGGTTAATGAAATCAGTCCTCGTTCTTCTGTAACCATCCCTAGTTGTATATTTTTTTGCATAATTTTTTGATAGGGATATTTTCCTCTGATAGTACAATCTTTCAGAAGCTGTTCTGCAAGAGGTTTGCTCATTTGATAATACGCCAGTGCTTTGATGTTTTCATATGCTCGTTGTGACGGTTCTCTATGCTTGTGTCTCTGTGTTGTTTTTAAAAGCACGTTAGATAATTCATCAAGCGATTCAGCTGAAGTAGGTGTATCTATACATGTTGAAATAGGGTTTTTTAACACATCAGCTACGAATTCTTGCATCGGTTCTGGAATATGCATAATGATGGTGTCGTAGGTGTTCTTCTGTAGATATTGCTGGAGGAGGGTTCGAATCATTTTCTTTTCATCTTCATCCCAGTAACCTGTGACTGCGGTATTATAGGTAGAAGCAGGATATGTTAATTCTAGCTCTCTCGGAACAAGCCCAAGTGGTGATGTCAAGATCACTTCATGAACAACGAATGAATTGTCCAAATTCAAGATGCGTTCTCTGAAAAGTTTATGCGATTTTGAAAACGAGTAAGGTTTTTTTGCTGAACACGGAAGAAGAAGCAGAATTCGAGCACTTGGTGGTTTTTCGTATCTCTGGATAACCCGCTCCTGGAAACGTCGGATCTCTGGTCGAACCATTGAATCCTTGGTAGTCGCAATTAATAGTTGTTTCCGCATTAAGGGTGTACGTTCTTCTAAAAATCGATAATGATTGAGATCAAGGATTCTCAGCATAGACGTTAAGTGTGGGCTGGTTCTTACGCGTGTCTCAACAAGTTCTCGTAACGAACCAGCTGCGATTGCATTTCGGACCTGTTTTATCTCACAAAGAAGCGCAGAATAGTTATGCTCTAATATCTCTTCATATTTCATCCTGGAGGCGTCCTTGATTTTAATACAAGAAGAGCAGTTGCAGGGAAGTTCGGGTAATTGGTTTTTTCTACTAGAGCCGGTTGGGAATAACAAGGTCTCGTTTCGCGCTGCCATAATCGTAGAAAAAGAATCCAAAAAATCTACACCCAGATATGTGAGAAGGGCGATACTAGAAGGGTCACCGACACAGGGAAGATAGATCAATTTTTGATATCCTATTTTCTCTCGTAATTCTGTTATGAAATCAACAAAGTATGATTGTTGGGAAAACAATTGAGTCGCGTTTGCGACGATATATAGGGTTGCATTATTGTTTTTTATTGTATAGGGTATAAGTTCTTTTTTTGCAGGGATAACAATACATTCTGTATTTTTATTATTTGTATTCACACTAAGGTGTAACTCTTTAGTGGCATCCTTGGGATATATCAGGTAATTATTCAGTAATCCTTTGTTTTTCTTCTTCGTATCTGCTGTTGAAACGATACTCTCACCAATTCGTATGGTGGGTATCTTAGTTTTTCTAGTCCTGTTGGTAAGGATGATATCGGAAAATTCTGATACCTTACATCGTGATGAGTCAATGAAGAAAATGTTTGGAGTAACAACATTCTTGGTATCTATGCTGAGCTGTCCGATGCGGGCAGGTCCGTCTCTGTTATTTACTCGAAAATTCATCGGTTAATGATACTGCTTCCTGTTTAAGAACGTTTAGATGTCATGCTAATGGCGGAAGTATCGTTGTCCAGAGAAAATCATGGGAATGCCATGTTCGTTTGCCGCTTGAATGACTTCTTCGTCATGGATTGAGCCCCCTGGTTGAATGATTGCTTTTACCCCAGCTTTTACAGCGACATCAACAGCGTCTCTGAATGGGAAGAACGCGTCGCTTGCCATGATTGACCCTTTGATGTGGTCTTTTCCTTTATTGGTCGCAATCCAGGTTGCATCAACACGCGAAGTTTGCCCACCACCAATACCAACAGTTCGTGTCCCTTTGACAAAAACAACAGAATTAGATTTCACATGTTTAACGCATTTCACTGCAAAGTCCATAGAGATACGATCTTCTTTTGTCGGCTTGATTTTCGTAACAATCTTCCAAGTTTTTTGGTCAGCAAACCAGACATCTCTTTCCTGCACCAGAAATCCCCCGACGACACTTCGTAGATCTAAGCCGTTTCTCTTCGATTTCTTTTCTAAACCCTTTAGTTCAAGTAACCGGAGATTTTTCTTTTCACTAAAAATCACTCGAGCATCTTTATTAAAACCAGGCGCAATAATTACTTCAAGGAAATATTTGGATAATTCCTGTGCGACATCTTTTTGTAGTTTTTTATTAAACGCAACAATACCACCAAAAGGCGAATAAATATCAGTTGCGTACGCGTCAATCCACGTCTGAAGTAACGTCGATGCACTCGCAATCCCACAGGGGGTCGCATGTTTGATGATCACACAAGATGGGTCGTTAAATTCTTTGATGCATTCAATCGCACAGTTCGCATCAAGGATGTTGTTAAACGATAGTTCTTTTCCTTGGAGTTGTTTTGCGTTGGAGACACAAGGTTCTTGTGTGAGAGGAAGCGCTTTGTAAAATGCACCTTTCTGATGCGGGTTTTCACCATATCGCATTTCTTGTATCTTCCGCATGGAAACGGTATAATTCTGCGGTAAGATTTCATCGTTCCATCTATTTCTTAGATATTGCGCGATGATTGAATCGTATTGAGCGGTATGAGCATAGGCTTCAATCGCAAGTTTCTCACGTTGTTTTAGTGTTATTTCTTTTTTTGATTTCAGAAGGGTAATGATTTCCGAGTATTGTTTTGGAGACGTTACAACGACAACATCTTTGTAGTTTTTTGCTGCTGCCCTAATCAGCGTTGGTCCACCGATATCAATGTTTTCGATGACTTCTTCGATGTTCCCGTCTGGTTTTTGTATGGTTTTTTCAAAAGGATAGAGGTTACAGACAACATAATCAATCAAGTTGATCTGAAGTTCTTTAAGTGTCTTCAGGTGTTTTTTATCATCGCGTCGAGCAAGAATACCTGCATGGATGATCGGATGAAGTGTTTTTACTCTTCCATCAAGCATCTCAGGGAACCCAGTGACTTGTGATACATCTTTAAAAGGGATGCCAGTTTTTGATAAAACAGCGGCG
>Ga0315295_10004842_pt1 | contig 11500 bp, 13 predicted proteins | sample YL17G14_0_MG_FD_204453 | JGI IMG/M metagenome (GOLD analysis project Ga0315295, IMG submission 204453) | Sediment microbial communities from Yellowstone Lake, YNP, Wyoming, USA - YL17G14_0 | ecosystem: Environmental > Aquatic > Freshwater > Lake > Sediment | place: USA: Wyoming | collected...
CGGGGGTCGCGGCTATGATGATGTTCTCCTTCCCTACGGCGCGGATGACGCGGGGGCTTATCTGCTGGTTGCCTCTGCCGAAGACGAATCCCTGCCCGCCGATGACGGTGACTATGATCTTCGCCTTCTTCCCGGTGACTAGCTTGAGGAGTTGGTCCTCGTTCACGTCGGTTGCGACGATCTTCCCCCCTTGGACGACGTCGACGCCGAGGAGCGTCTTCTCAAGCCCGAGGTGCTCGGCGACGCTGCTTATGGTTGAGCCGGGGCCGAGGACGTAGAGGGTGTCGGGGTCCATCTCGTCGGCGAGGTCCGTGGCTATCGCCTTGAGGTTCTCCTCCTCCTGGACGGGGCTCGCCTCCTTGGAGCCCTGCACGTAGGCTTCCTCCCTGGGGACGCGCAGGTACCCGTAGAGGCGGGCGCTGAGCCTGTTCCCGCGGAAGGCCTCCTCGTCGATGTCCATTACCTCCGACTGCTGGACGGAGGAGACCTCGCCCCTGAGGTATTTGGCGGCTAGTTCTCCAGCGGCTGCGGGGGAGATGGCGTAGACGCCGGAGTGCATCTTGACGCCGCTCGGGATGCCGAGTGCGGGGACCCTTCCGTCGATCGCCTCGCAGACGTCTCGGGCGGTGCCGTCGCCCCCAGCGAAGAGGAGCAGGTCGACGCCGAGACTAGCCATCTCTGAGGCGGCGGCCTTCGTGTCGGCGGAAGTCGTTTCCCCCGACTTGATTGCGCCAACGACCCTCGGGTTGAAGCCGGTCGCCCGGGCCTCGTCCTCCCCCATCTCCGCCGGGTAGGTGATGAGCTCGAACTGGCCCCTCATGGCGACGAGGCGTTTCAGCGCCTCGACGGCTCTGGAGGGGGATGTCTCGGTTGCGCCGAGTTCCTTAGCCCTCCTCAGCGTCTCAGCGCCGTCGCTCCCCTTGAGGCCGACGCGGCCACCCATCCCCGCCACGGGGTTCACAATCAAACCTAGGCGCTTCAAGGCCCCTCATGGAACAAGGGTGACCCGGATTTAAACTGCATACGTCGACGCCACGAAGACGAAGGCCGACGGTACCTCCTACGAGAACGAGCAGGTCGGAGTCGGCATAGCCGCGGCGTACAAGGCGCAGACCGAGGTGCTCGGGCAGCAGAACGTCGCGGCCCTCAAGCTCTTCGAGGAGATCGCCAACGGCAAGATAGTGATAACCCCCGAGGTCCAGGTAACAGGCGGCGGGCAGGACTCGGGCAACCTCCTAAACGCCCTCCTCGCGACGATGCTCAAGAAGAGCAAGACGAGCACCCAGTAGGGCACTCTTTTTAACCCGTCTTCTCCGCCTTCGGCGGCTCGCCAAGGAAGACGTTGGCCCCCGCGACGGGGTTGCCAGCGAGTCTCCTGAAGCTGTTTATCTGCCCCGTGTGCGTCAGGGCGTCCGAGAAGGGGCCGTTGATCAGGTTCCAGAACGGTTTATCACGGATGCTCAGCTTCTCAAGGTCCTCGTCGCTCATCGCGAGAAGCGTCTCCCTGAGGCCGTGTATTATCCTGAGGGCCTCCCTCCTCGCGGCGGGGCCGTCCTTGGGCTCCCCGTAGGGCTTCTTGAGCGCCGAGCCGCTCACCCAGTTCATGAGGGACCAGACGTGGGTGGCGAGTTCCTCGATGCTCATGGTGTCCTCGGTGGGGCGGAACGAGTAGTCCTCGGGGCGTAGCCCCTCCGTCGCCCAGTAGAACCTGAAGCCGAGCCCGTCGAGGAGCCGCACCAGGGCGCTTGTGGCCGACACATGGTCCGGGTAAGTGGGTATCCGGTAGTATTCATCCAACTCGAAGACGCCTCTATGCTTCTCCCTTTCTTAGCCCTCTATAAGAAATAATGGCTCGACATGAGGGGTTAGTCTTACTAGCGGAGAGTTGTGCGCCCTCAAACCTCCTATCTCCCCCCTACCAAAAGAAACTTAAATGATAAACTATAACTAATTCCCTATGAATCAGCAACAAGTTAAACTTAAATTTGAAAAATATCTTGCGCTGAAAAATGTGAATCCCGGTGGAGGGAAAACCTACAAGGATACTCCTACTTGGATCGCTACAAGAAAAATGTCTTATTTAAAATATAGGCCAATTTTTCATCCAAATCGGCTTAATGATCTATCTGCCCTGCGTAAAAACTTTAAAGATTGGCTTGTTTTCCGGAATAACAACTCATGGACAAATTTTCCAAGAGCAGGATATCGTGCTCTTGATTATATGGAGAAACTAGCAAATTGTTTGAAGATACTTCAGGATGAAACAAGACCAATAGAAAAGCGATACGATGAATGTATTCTCGGAAGTTCTAAAGTACCTTTCATTGGTCCCGGAATACTAACTGGTTTTCTGCATATAATTTACCCTGAAAAATATGCCGTCCTTAATAATAGCACTGCAATAACAATAAACAAAATTACCGATTCCTCACATTCCATGTCTTACTATAACTCTGGAATTAAATATGCTAATGTTAATACTTGGTGTAAAAATCTCGCAAAATATCTAAACACCGATTTAACAACCCTAGATGGGTTCATGTGGTATATGGCGACTGAAGCTCTATAGAAAATCTAAAAATATTTTCAACTGCACCATCTGAGTATGGCGAGGACGTAGGTCTTCGCGGCCTTCTCCAGGTTCTCGACGCTTACTGATTCGTTTGCCGAGTGTGCCTCCCTAAGCTCGCCTGGGCCGAAGATCATCGTCGGGGTGGCCCCTAGGTTGACGAGTAGGCGCATGTCGCTGCTGTAGGTTCTCCCCTCGACGCGTGGCAGGGAGCCAGCCACATCCCTGTACGCCGCCTTCACCGTCTCCATTATCGGGTGGTCGGCGGGTATCTTCGCCGGGTCGAAGCGGTAGCCGTTCCAGTCGACCCTCGGCATGTGCTCCCTGAGCCACGGGTCCGCCTCCGCCTCCCTCTTCACCGCGGCCTCCAACTGTTTCCTCACCTCCCCGCAGGTCTCGTCCGTGTGGACGCCGACGCGCCCCTCGAAGTAGAGGTTCTCAGGGACGGTCCCCGGCCACTCCCCCCCCACGATTTTGCCGATGCTCAGGGGGGACGGTATATCGTAGCTTTTGTATAGCGGGTCCTTGATGCGGGCGTTCCTCTCCGTCTCTAGCCTCTTGAGTGCCTCGTAGAGGGGGAGGAACTTGTCGATGGCGCTGACGCCCTCGGTCCTCAGGCTCGCGTGGGCCGCCTTGCCTTGGACGGTGACCCTGAAGGCCATGACGCCCGCGTGAGCGGGCACGGCGCACAACTCGCTCGGCTCGGGCACAATCGCGGCGTCGGCACGGTAGCCCCTGAGGACAGCGTCGAGGGCACCGACGCCTCCGTCCTCCTCCCCGATGACGGTCTCAAGCATCACCCTGCCCCTGAGGGGGACGCCGGAGTCGACGATGGCCTTGACGGCGTAGAGGGCTGCGACTATCCCCCCCTTCATGTCGGCGGAGCCGCGCCCGTAGACCCTACCGTCAGCTAGGGTCCCCCTCCAGGGCGGGTGCCTCCACTTCGACTCGTCCCCGGGGGAGACGACGTCCATGTGACCGTTGATTATCAGGCTCTTCCCTTTTACCTCCCCATATGAGCCGACGACTCCTATACCTTCCCTCCGCTCGATGGGCATGCTGAAGGCGGGGTGGCCCCGGATCTTCTCGAAGTCGACGTCCCACGTCTCGACGCCGAGGCCAAGCCCCCTCATCGTCGCCGCGATGTTTCTCTGCGCGGGGGACTCCTGCCCGCCCACGCTGGGGAACGAGATCAACTCACACAGGTACTCGACGAGGCCGTCGACATCGATCGCGTCGAGCACCCACCTCTCAGCGTCCCTCATAGCCTTCCAGAGAAAAAGCGCCGCATCAGCATTAGAGCGTTGCCCGCCGGGGAAGCGTTAAAACCCCCGCCGGGACCCTAGCAAGGTAAAGGTGCCAGCGATGCGAGCAGTCGTCAAACGCAAGCCGGAGCCCGGCGTAGAGTTCGCTGAGGTCCCCCAGCCGAAGATCGCCCCCGACGAGGTCCTGATCGAGGTCAAGGCGGCCGCCATCTGCGGCAGCGACCTCGGAATCTACGACTACACCCCCGCGTACTCGAAGATGAGGCTGCCCGTCGTCATGGGCCACGAGTTCTCGGGCAGGGTCGCCGAGGCCGGCCCGCAGGTGAAGGGCTACGCCGTCGGCGACAGGGTCCTCGCCGAGTCCGTCAAGGCCTGCGGCGCATGCGCCTACTGCCGCTCGGGGCAACAGAACCTCTGCGACGCCTCCACCCTCTTCGGCATCCACACCGACGGCGGCATGGCCGAGTACATAGCCGTCCCCTACAAGCTCCTGCACAAGCTCCCAGACGAACTCAGCTACGAGGTCGGCGCCCTCATAGAGCCGCTCAGCAACGCCCTCCACTTCGTCAAGGACTGCACCCCCATCAAACTCGGCGACTTCGTCGTCGTCCAGGGCTGCGGGCCAATAGGCATCTTCAGCGCCCAGCTGTTCCGCCTCGCCGGGGCCGAGGTCCTCGTCACAGGCGTCAACGTCGACGCGGAGCGCTTCAAGATAGCAGAGGGCCTCGGGCTGGAGACGGTGAACGTCGAGAAGGAGGACCTCGCCGCACTCGTCTTGGAGAGGACGGGCGGCCGAGGCGCGGACACCGCCTTCGTCGCCACTGGTGCGCCCCCCGCCGTCGCCCAGGCCACCCAGATAGTCAAGAAGCGTGGCCGGGTCACCGTCATAGGAATCTTCGGCCGCCCCGTCGAGGTCCCCATGACCCAGGTCGTCCGCCGCGAGATCACCATGAGCGGCGCCTACGACGCCAAGCCCGAGAACTTCGACCAATCCATCAAGCTCGCGAGGAGCGGCGCCGTCAAGGTGGAGGCGCTACTCACCCACCGGCTCCCCCTCGAGAAGGCATCGGAGGCCTTCGAGGCCGCGAAGAGCCGCGTCGGCTGCAAGGTCGAGTTCATCCCCTGAGGCGCGGGTAAGAGCCTTTAAAGGAGATAGCCCCGGCTCGGGCTCCGGAGGCCTCAACAGTGCCTCGGCCCCCTACCACTTGGCAGGGCTGAACACCCTCGGCTACATCACGAACCCCGCCTACTTCCTCTTCACCATCGAAGGGGGGCACAAGGGTGAAGACCGCGGGGCGGTACTCCATGACGCTATTCTTCAGGGCTATGTTCGGCTAGGTGGCGATGACGATGACTTCAAGGTGAAGATACTAGACTCGATAGAGTTCACCAACCACCTAGTCAACATAGCCCCCTCGGTCCCACCTAAACGCGACCTTCACGGTTTCGATGCGAGCATCAGCCTTTGGAAAACCTTTATAATTATAGACGTGATGTAGGCAGGGTGCATCAGGCAGCCTGAGCCGATGAATAGGTTGAAGAAGCGATGAGCACAAGGACAATCATAGACGCCGACGGCCTCATTCTTGGTAGGATGGCCAGCGTCATAGCCAAGAGGCTCCTAACCGGCGAAACAATAGAGCTAGTGAACGCGCAGAACGTCGTCATCTCCGGCAATAGAAAAAAGCTGATAGATGAATGGAAGGAGTTCATACACGTTGGTGGCTTCGGCAAGGGCCCCATCCATCACAGGAGGCCCCACGAGATCGTCCGCCGAACCGTCCGCGGGATGCTCCCCTACAGGATACCGAAGGGCGCAGCCGCCTACAAGAGGCTGCACGTCCACATCGGCGTCCCCGACGAGTTCGCGAAGGCGGAGAAGCAGAGCCTGCCAGAGTGCCACAGCAGCAAACTCAACCACAGGTCGGTGACCGTCGGCGAACTCGCCGAGAGCATCGGCTGGAACAAGAAGGGAGTAGAGTAAATTGTCAGCCCCCACAGTGACGAAGAAGAAGCCGATCCTCGCAACCGGTAAACGCAAGACCGCCAAGGCACGCGTAACCGTCACGGAGGGTAAGGGCAGGGTCAGGATCAACAACATCCCCGTCCACCTCCACCAACCCCGCATGGCCCAGGAGATGATTCTGGAGCCCGTCCTCATCGCCGGAGACATCGCAGCCAAGGTCGACGTAGACATACAGGTCGCGGGCGGCGGCCCCCTCGGTCAGGCAGAGGCTGCACGCATGGGCCTAGCCCAAGGACTAGTAAAGTACACAAAGAGCAAGAGACTCAAGAGCACGTTCCTCGAGCACGACCGCACCATGCTCAGCGGCGACGCGCGTAGGAAGGAGCCTAAGAAGTTCGGTGGCCCAGGCGCACGCAGGCGCAAGCAGAAGAGCTACAGGTGACCACGATGTCCCACTTCATCTCACCAATGGTCTTCCGCCCCGACACCATCAGGGAGGGCCGCGGCTTCAGCGTCGCCGAGATACAGGCGGCTGGCTTAAACCCGGGCGAGGCAAGGATCCTCGGAATCCCCGTCGACCTCCGCAGGAAGTCGACCCACGAGGAGAACGTCGAGATCCTGAAGGAGTTTATCACCTCCGCCAAGGAGAACAAGATAAAGGTACCCCAACCGAAGCAGACCTCCAAGGGTCAGAGGGGCAGAGCCGCCCGCAGCGTCACGAAGGCGGGTCATAAGTCCAGGGGCCTCGTCAAGGGCACCCGCAAGAACTAGCCCCTCCGAAGCTCTTCGACACACATATTCTGAAACCTAGCACCATCCAGGGCCTAATTGTTTAGTTAAATGAAAAATGGGAGCCGACAGTCGGCTCTACTTCTTCTTGACGGTCTTTAGGGCCTTCTCGATCCTGTCGAGGGCCTCGTTCAGGATGGACTCGCTCGTCGCGATGGTCATCCTCATGTGCATCTCCCCCTCGGGGCCGAACTCCGTGCCAGTGCCGAGGCCGACCTTCGCCTTCTCCTGCATGAGCTTGGCGAGCTCCTCGTGGGTCATCTTGGCGTTGAACCTGGGGAACATGAGGTAGGTGCCCTGTAGTTCGGGTACGGTGCAGCCCATCTCGGTGAACCTCTTGGTTGCGATGCCCCTGATCGTGTGGAGGTGCTTCATGATGTCCCTGATCCAGTATTCGCTGTGCCTGTCGAGGGTGGCCTGGGCGGCGGCGAGGCTCAGCGTCGTCGTGCCACGCAGCACGCCCTTCGCGAGCTTCTGGCAGTTCGTCATCATCTCCTTGTTGGTCACGCCCATGTAGCCGCACTGGAGGCCGGGTAGGCCCCATGTCTTGCTTATGCCCCAGCTGGTGATGGTTAGGTCAGCGATCTCCGGGCTCAGGGTGGCTAGGCTGATGTGTTTCCTGTCGTCGAAGACGATGTCATCCCAGAGCTCGTCGACCATGACGTTGATCTTGTGGTCGACGGCGACGTCGGCGATGCCCTTCAGCTCCTCCCTTGTCATTACGCGGCCGGTGGGGTTGTGGGGGTTGCAGACGAAGATGAGCTTGGTCTTCTTGTTTACGACCTTCTTGAGTGCCTCGATGTCGAACTTGTAGCCATCCTCCTCGTGGAGCTTCCAGTAGGCGGGTTTCATGTGGCAGGTCTGGACGGCGGTGAAGAATGGGTAGTACATGGGGTCGTTGACGACGATCTCGTCCCCCGGCTTCGCGCCGCTGTTCTGGATGGCGAGCCACATCGCGGGGATGACTCCCTGGGTGACGTATATGTCGTCCTTTGTGAGCTTGAAGCCGTTCTTCTTGTTGACCCTTTCCACCATGGCCTCCTTGGCCTTCACGTCGGTGTTGTACAGCAGATCCTCGTCCTGGACGGCGTTGATGAGCGCCTTCTTGATGAAGGGGGCCGTCGGGAAGTCCGGGTCAGCCAGCCACATGCCGATGACGTCTGGGGGGTCGCGGTGCCACTTTATGCCCGGCGCCGCGAGCATGCCCTCAATAGTGGCTGAGTTGAGAACACCTTCGTTGTACATAATCAATCACTTAGACAAGTGAAGGGTCTGCACGCCGGTAATAATAGTTTTGATGAGGTTCTGGGCTCCCTTGAGCGAAGGAAAACGATAACGATATAAGAGTAATGGCAAACGCTTACGGGAGACTGACGATGAAGATATTCCTCTACTTCGACTGGGTGGGTAGCAGGAAGGAGCTGAAGGAGCAAGACAAGCGGATGCAGAAGGCATGTGAGGAGACGGGTGTCGAGTACATGGGCATCCACGGATCCATGAATCAGAAGTGGAACTACTGCTGGCTATTCGACGCCCGCAGCTACGACCACTTCATGGAGATGACCGCCAAGGTGCCACGCCCTCCGCAGATGATCCACTACATAACCGAACTCCTGATACCTGTTCAGCTTCCTATCGAGGATCCCTCCCTGTAAAGGCGACGCGTTTCTTATGGGCTTTTAGACGTTATCTTTGCACCATCTTCGTCGATCCCGACTATTACGGCCTCACATCCGGGGAAGGACTCCTCGATAAGTTTCGCGGCCTCCACTGCCCTGCCCTTCTCCAGGACGCTGAAGGCGACTTCGCCGAACATCGCCATGGTGAAGGTGTAGCTGGCAGCGTCCATCTTGTCGAAGACCGCCCTGAGCCGGGGGGTGATCAGGCCGACGTGCTCTGTGAACTGGCGGCTGAACCTCATGAACCTCTCGGGTGTGGGTCTCCGGCTCAGCTCGTCGACGAAGTGACCCCCCAACTCGTTTATCTTCGTCCTCAGGGTGGGGTTGGAGAGGGCTTCCCTCGTCGGGATGGGGCCGAAGTGGAGGTAGACGACGCGCAGGCTCTCCCGGTCGGGGTAGGAGACGGCGTCGCCGATGCCGGGGGCGCCGGGCTTGATCAGTACGCCGAAGCCCCCCCGAACCGCGGCGAAGACGCTGCCGAGGCCGGTCTTGCACTCGATCTCCGCCACGTGGGCGATCTGGGCCGCCTCAACGTCGGTGAGGCCGGCACCGGCTGCCTCGTTCAACGCCAGGGCGAGGCTCAGGGCCCCCCCGCCGCTGCTGCCGAAGCCGGCGACTACGGGGGTCTCGACGTGGTGCTCCACGGAGATGGCGTGGGGGGCTATGCGTCTGGAGAACTTCGACAGGACGTTCTCCGATACGAAGGCCTCGCCCGTCTGTTTTCCGTTGATCTTTATGCTCCACTTTGTGGCGTCGGCGGGTTCGGCGGTGACCCTCGTGTAGACGCCTATGTCGAGGCTGACGCCCGAGCCGCGTGCCCCCCTCTGCAGGGGGTCCGCGGACTGGTCACATATCTGGAAGAGCCCGGTTAGGTGCCCCGGTGCGAAGACCGTTGCCGTGCCCATGGCGAATCGCGTCAGGGGTGTGGCTCAGTCGGGATAAGCCTTGCTACTTGAGGGAGTTATAGTCGAAGGGCTTCTTCGGGTCGGCGACGGGGGCGTTGACCGTGAAGAGGTCCGTGTACTTGAGCCCCGAGCCGGTGTTGAAGAGGACGACCCGCTCGTCCCTGTCGACGTGTCCTTCGTTCACCATCTTCCTGAGCGCCGAGATGGTGGCGGCGCCCTCGGGGCAGGCGAAGATGCCTTCGAGCCGGCTGACCAGGCGGACATCAGCCATGAGCTCTTCGTCGCTGACCGCGATGGCCTCGCCGCCGCTCTCCCTAACCGCCTTGAGTATGAGGAAGTCACCGAGGGCCTTGGGGACGCGGAGACCCGCGGCGACCGTGTTCGCGCCGTCGAAGAACTGGCTCTCCTCCTTCCCCTCCCTGTAGGCCTTCACAATGGGGCTGCAGCCCTCGGCCTGGACACTGATCATCCTCGGGCGCTCGCCGCCTATCCAGCCCATCTCCTCGAGCTCGTCGAAGACCTTCCACATGCCTATGATTCCGGTGCCGCCTCCGGTGGGGTAGATTATGACGTCGGGGAGCTTCCAGTCAAGTTGTTCCGCGACCTCGAGGCCCATCGTCTTCTTTCCCTCGACCCTGTAGGGCTCGCCGAGGGTGGCGACGCTGAACCACCCCATCTCCGGGATGCCGTCCTTAACGAGTTTCCCCGCGTCGCTGATGAGTCCCTTGACGTAGACGACCTTGGCGCCGACGACGTCGGATTCGACGGCGTTTACCTTGGGGGCGTCCTCGGGCATGAAGACGTAGACCTCGAGGCCCGCGCGTGCGCCGTAGGCCGCCATGGCCCCCGCGGCGTTACCAGCCGAGGGGAGGGCGACGCGCTTGACGCCGAGCTCCTTCGCCCTGCTTATGGCGACGGATAGGCCCCTCGCCTTGAAGCTGCCCGTCGGGATTATCCCCTCGTCCTTCACGAGTAGGTTGCGGAGTCCGAGCGTCTCCCCAAGGCGCGGCGTAGGCGTGAGGGGGGTCCAGCCCTCCCCAAGCGTGACTATGTTCTCGGCCCTCCTGACGGGGAGTATCTCCCTGTACCTCCACATCGATGAGACCCTACCCACCAGCCCCCGCTTGGTGAGTGTCTCCTTCGCCGCCTCCAAGTCGTACCTCGGGAAGAGGGGCTTCCCACACTTCTTGCAGACCGTCTGAACCTCGTCGGCCTCGTGGCGTTCTCCGCACTTCGAGCACTCCAGGTGTGTAAGATGGCTCATGGGCTCAACACTTGGTTGTTTACCACCGCGGCGGGTGTTAAGGGTAACGCAGCCCCGTCGTGTGTATTGTAATTATTTCTCACAAACCTTTTATTCGGAGCCGCCGTTCTTCTCCCTACATACCGTTTGGAGATTGGTGTCATGGGGTATCGCTTTATCATGGCCGCCGAGTGGAGGGTGGCGTAGATGGGGTATCGCTTTATCCGGTAGACTGACCCCGAAGGATTCCCAAACCGATTGTTGGTATCGTTTCTCAGGTAAGGACCCTGCCTCGGCTTGGCTGGGCCCCCGTTTCGATTTGTTGGAGGCTTCTGTGTATGGTTGAGATGGCTGGCACTAAGGCATTCGTCAAGTCCCTCGAGCTGGAGGGTGTAAAGCACGTCTTCGGGCTCCCCGGCGGGGTGGTCATCCCGCTCTGCGACGAGATACTGAACGGGGACTTCCGGTTCATCCTTGCCCGGCACGAGCAGGGGGCCGCCCACATGGCGGACGGCTACGCCCGGGCGACGGGGGGCGTCGGTGTCTGCCTCGCCACGAGTGGGCCGGGGGCGACAAACCTCGTCACCGGCGTCGCCACCGCGAACATCGACTCCAGCGCCGTCGTCGCCTTCACGGGGCAGGTCACACGCGCGGTGATAGGCACCGACGCCTTCCAGGAGGTCGACATCATCGGGTGCAGCGCCTCCGTAACGAAGTACAACATGCAGGTGCGGAAGGCCTCGGAGATACCGCGGGCGGTGAAGGCCGCCTTCCAGATAGCCTCGACGGGGAGGAAGGGCGCCGTCCTCGTGGATCTCCCCAAGGACGTCACCACCGACGTGGAGGACGTAAACTTCCCCGAGACCGTAAAACTCAGGGGGTATCGCCCTAACTATCAGCCCGACCCTCGCGAGGTGGAGTGGGCCGCGACGCTCCTCGCGAAGGCCCAGAGGCCGGTCGTGGTCGCGGGCGGCGGCGTCATCAACTCGGGGGCGACGCGGGAGCTCGTGGCCCTCAGCGAGTACCTGATGGCGCCGACTGCGACGACCCTCATGGGTAAGGGTGCGTTCCCCGCCGACCACCC
>Ga0315295_10004844_pt1 | contig 11500 bp, 9 predicted proteins | sample YL17G14_0_MG_FD_204453 | JGI IMG/M metagenome (GOLD analysis project Ga0315295, IMG submission 204453) | Sediment microbial communities from Yellowstone Lake, YNP, Wyoming, USA - YL17G14_0 | ecosystem: Environmental > Aquatic > Freshwater > Lake > Sediment | place: USA: Wyoming | collected...
CTACAGCAGCGTCAAATACTCTGACTGATGCTCTCCAGATGTCTCTTCCTGTACCGTCTCCTTCAATAAATGGTAATACAGGAAAATCAGGAACAATCAGTTTTCCATTTTCAATTCGGATCTTTTCGGTCATATCAGATATTTATCTTTGTGATTCTTATGAGGTTCAGAGCGCTTCCGGCTTTAAACCATCCGATTTGTGCTTCATTGTACGAATGATTTGCAAAGATCGTCTCTTTTTCCCCGTCTGAATGGTGAATAGTTATTTTAATCTTCTTTCCCGGCGAAAACTCTTTAAGCCCTGTTATGTCAAATTTATCAGTTTCCCTTATTCTTGAATAGTCGTCTTTATTTAAAAATGTCAGCGCAAGAACACCTTGTTTTTTCAGGTTTGTCTCATGAATTCGTGCAAATGACTTTACCAGTACGGCTTTCACATTCAGGAAACGCGGTTCCATTGCCGCATGTTCGCGTGAGGAACCCTCTCCGAAGTTTTCCTCGCCAACAACAAAAGATCCAATTCTTCCAGATTTATATAATCTTGCTACCTGAGGAACAGGTTCGTATTTCCCTGTAACCTGGTTCAGGATACTGTTTGCCTGATCGTTGAAGGAGTTCACAGCACCTATCATATAATTGCTGGATATATTATCGAGATGTCCGCGATACTTAAGCCAGAATCCGGCCATAGAGATATGATCGGTTGTGCATTTGCCCTTAACACTGATAAGCAGGGGCAAATCTGTAAAATCTTTGCCATCCCATGCAGGGAAGGGTTCAAGTGCCTGAAGCCTGTCGGATGAAGGATCTATTTTTACAGAAACTGAACTCTTATCCTCCGAAGGTTTCTGAAATCCGTTCTCAACACCGGCGAATCCATTCGGAGGAAGGTCAAATCCTGACGGCTCAGCCAGTTTTACTTTTTCGCCGTTCCCGTCAGTAAGAAAATCAGTAACAGGATTGAATGTCAGGTCACCCGCTAAGGCCAGTGCTGTTACTATTTCTGGTGATGCTACAAAAGCGTGCGTATTTGGATTACCGTCATTCCTTTTTGAAAAATTCCTGTTGAATGAATGTACAACAGTATTTACCTCTTTTTTGTCAGCACCCTCACGATCCCACTGCCCGATACAGGGTCCGCAGGCATTTGCAAAAACAATTCCTCCAATTTTTTCAAATGTTTCAAGAAATCCATCTCTTTCAGCTATTGCACGTATCTGTTCCGACCCTGGAGTAATTGTGAACTGCGATTTTGCCACAAGGTTTTTCTTCAGTGCATCCGCTGCAACTGAGGCTGCTCTTGAAATATCCTCATATGATGAGTTTGTGCATGATCCTATCAGGCCTACCTCAACTTTAAGCGGCCAGCCGTTCTTAAGTGCAACCTTTTTCATCTCCGATATCGGCGTAGCAAGATCCGGTGTGAAGGGTCCGTTTATATATGGCTCAAGGTCTGAAAGATTTATCTCAATAACCTGGTCGAAGTATTTCTCAGGATTTGAATAAACCTCAGGATCGGCTGTAAGATGCTCTTTTACTCCATGAGCAAGCTTTGAAATTTCCTCACGGCCTGTCGCATCGAGGTAGCGTGACATCGCCTGATCATATCCGAATACTGAACATGTGGCACCAACTTCAGCACCCATATTGCAGATTGTTGCCTTACCGGTGCAGGAAAGAGATTCAGCTCCCTCTCCGAAATATTCAATAATGCAGCCTGTTCCTCCCTTAACGGTAAGTAAACCTGATACTTTAAGGATAATATCTTTTGCGGAGGTCCATCCATTCAGTTTACCTGTCAGCATAACACCTGTCAATTTGGGGAATTTAAGTTCCCATCCCATTCCTGACATTACGTCGACAGCATCGGCTCCGCCGATACCTATTGCAATCATTCCCAGCCCGCCGGCATTAACAGTGTGGGAATCAGTGCCAATCATCATACCTCCCGGAAAGGCATAGTTCTCAAGTATTATCTGGTGGATTATACCTGCACCTGGTTTCCAGAAATCAATATCATATTTATCGCAAATTGAACTCAGGAAATCATAGACCTCCTTGTTGTTAACATTTGCAGTCCTGAGATCATCTGCCGATCCGGTTTTAGCCATAATGAGATGATCGCAGTGTACCGAAACCGGAACTGCTGAAGTATCCTTACCGGCCATTATAAACTGCAAAAGTGCCATCTGAGCTGTAGCATCCTGCATTGCAACCCTGTCGGGCGCAAAATCCACATAATCGACACCGCTTTTATAAGATCTGAAACCTGATTTGTTGTACAAATGTGCATATAGTACTTTCTCGCTGAATGTGAGCGGTTTTCCAAGAATTTTCCTCATCTCTCCGATGAGGTACGGAAGCCTTTCGTAGCATGATTTTATAAGGTCAATATTGAGAATCATTTAAGAAAGTATTTTCATTTGCTAACAGTAAGAACAAGGTCATTTTCAACAAGGTCCTTTTCAAACTGAGCCTTGTCGAAAGTAAACCTGTCGGAAAGGAATTCCATAAGTTTTGAGGAGTCTTCAAAGGCATTGCCAAGACATGTTGATGCACCCGGGGATGGAGTAATATTGAATATTATATTTTCACCCAGGATCTTAGCCTCTCCAAGTTCAAGTTTTTTTGTTGCATTATTAATTATCTGGGGTCTTGTTCCTCCTACTTTTTTAGCGAATTTTATTTCATCCAGCTTAACTTTCGGGACAATCTTCTTAATCTCTTTGAGGAATGATCTTTTTCCTATCCAGGGGAAGTCATAAACAACATTTTTGAGAAGGTAGTTGAAAATTACCCTGTCGGAAGATATTTTGAGTATGCTTAAAATAGGCTTTATGCTGAATCCAAATGTTTTCCAGTATTCCCAGAATGTTGAGTAGTTATATCTTTCAAGGAAGAATATTGGTTTTGCTGTTGGACCGAACCGTGTAATATTTTCATTATGTACTTCGGGATCGCCGTGAACAGCAGCAAAGGGGAGCTTTGGTATCTGCATCGTATAAACCTTACCGTTCAGGACCTTTGGTCCGGTATAGAAACTGCCGGCCATCGAAAGTATTGAATAGCTTTTCCCATATCCGAGCGATTTTGCAAATATCAGACTATGACTTCCGGCGGCTACAACAATAGCTCCTGATTCAAATTCCCCCTTGTCAGTTTTAATAATGAAATTATCACCATCACGGATTATCTTCTCAACCTTCGTCGACATGTAAACAGATATGTCAGGGTTAAGAGCTTTGGCATTTTCTGCAAAAGAGTGGCATAGTTTTCTGAAATCAACTGTATAGCCATCTTCAGTTACGAGTGCAAGCAGTTCCTGATCAGGATCACGACCTTCCAGAATTCTTGGTTCAATTTTGCCTATCTCTTCCCTTCCGATCATCTTCAATCTGGGAAACAACTGGCCAAAAGAAGGATACCGGTCGCGTAGTGTTTTTACCTGGTCCCTGCCTACAGCAAGAACCATCTTGGGGACTTTCAAAAAAAGTCCTTCATCCCCCTTCAGGGCTTTTTCATGTTCAAGGTAATTCATCACCATATCAGCGTAACGTTTTACCTTCTTGGCTTTTTCAAGTGTATAGTTGGTTTCAATATCACCGAAATGAAGAGTCTGGCTGTTCATCCTGGGAGATGAATTAACCAGTCCGAAGTCAGAATACTTTTCAATCAGACCAATGTTTTTCACATTTGTGTATTTGCAAAGGGTATACAACAATGCAGTACCGCTTACTCCGCCACCGATAATTATGACATTGTGCTTCATTTTAAGACAGGATTATAAAAAGACAATAATTGAAAAAGTATTATGGGAAACTCTCCCCGAAATCATGTCACAAGAAAATCTTTTTTTCAGAAAAAAACCAGAAATATTGTAAATATCAGGTTTCGAATTATTTGACCTGTTATTCCGATAACACTGGTTCATATTCCTGATGAGAAACAACAAAAAGTGGAATTTGTTTAACATTCTGTGAGAAAAAGTTAATAATTTTTAATGGAAGCATCATTAAAGAGATACTAAACCCCTCCTGATCTTCATACCAGATGAAGGATGGGCAATCTTCTCATCCTGACATCATGTACTTAAAATAAGATGTAATCTGATTTTCTTAAAGAGTAATGTCGGCTGGTTTAGCAGATTTTACTGGAGTTTCTGTTTAAACTGTTTTGTCTTCACCCTTATTCTCTTTGTCTCTTAACAGTCTGCGTGCAATAGCTTCATTTTCTTCCTTCGCTCTTAAGTCCCTGACGAGTGAATAATCTTCTCTCCGTTTAGCCGCAGCTTTTAGATCTTTCTCTTTGGCATCGGGGAAATGATCCGGTATTTCTATTTCGTTTTTCATGATGCAAATATACCAATAAACAAGGTTCAAATTACATTTCTCCGGATTGATTTACCAGGCGGTGGAAGGATGGCTTTTCTTTTCGCGTTTTCTTCCTGACCATTTAGAGGGCTTCCTTCCATAATATCCGCCGTTTCCCGGTTTATCATTCTTCTCCTGGGCAATCTCAACCGCAACTTTTTTGTTCATGAATTTTTTATCATTCAATGCACCGATAAGGTCATCAGCATAACCGGGATCAACTTCAAAAAAGGAAAAAGATTTTAAAAGATCGATCTTCCCGATCGGGACTTTTCTTCCCTTTGTATTGGTGTTGACAAGTTCAATCAGCTGTTCAGGATAAAAGCCGTCAGATTTTCCAAGATTTATGAACAGTCTTGTATAATTGCCGGGGTATTGTCCGCGTGAGCCATTTTTGCGCGTTCTTTCAAAGCTGTTTTCTTTTTCAGTGACAGGATCAATCAGATCTTCACCATGACGGTAATCATTCAGGAACCTGTCAAATTCGAGTGAAACGACCCTTTTAATAAACTCTTCCCTGTCCATACCTGCCAGTTTCAGCTTTATTTCGGGCAAGAATTTTTCAATTTCCTGATGATCTGTAACAACAGTTTCAAGTTTATTGATCCAGTTGAAAAGCTGTTTTCCGCAGATCTCAGTTCCAGTAGGAATGGGCATGACTTTAAAAGGCTTTTTAACCAGTCTTTCGATCTTCAGAAGATTTTGTTTCTCTCTCAGGTGAACAAGTGAAATGGAAATTCCTGTTTTCCCTGCTCTTCCGGTACGGCCGCATCTGTGCGTATAAATCTCGGCATCATCAGGAAGGCTGAAATTAATAACATGAGTAAGGTCGTCAACATCCAGCCCGCGTGCAGCAACGTCAGTTGCCACAAGCATATGCAGGTTCCTTAATCTGAATTTCTGCATTACAGCATCGCGCTGTGCCTGTGACAGATCACCATGGAGCGCATCAGCATTATAACCGTCATTTATCAGTTTTGATGCAACTTCCTGGGTTTCTTTGCGGGTACGGCAAAATACAATTGCGTAAATATCCGGTTCAAAGTCAGCGATACGTTTCAGTACCTTGTATTTATCCCTGGCATGGACAATATAATAAGCGTGGCTTACATTATCGGCAGATGAATTTTTTGTTCCGATAGTAATTTCAACCGGATTGTTCATGTATTTTCTGGCAATTGAAGCTATTTCAGCCGACATGGTAGCTGAGAACAAAAGAGTTCTTCTTCCTTCCGGGACCTCTTCTAAAATCTCATTTATGCTGTCAAGAAATCCCATATTGAGCATTTCGTCAGCTTCATCGAGGATTACTGTGCTGACATTTTTCAGCCTGGCAGCTCCCCTTCCGATCAGATCGATCAACCTTCCCGGTGTGGCAACGATAATATGCGCACCTTTTTTTAATCCGCGTATCTGGTTATCGATACTTGCACCTCCATAAACGGCAAGTATTTTTAGATTGCCCGTATATTTGGAGTAGTCTGAAAGGTCCCCTGTGATTTGAATACACAGCTCACGGGTGGGGCAGAGAATAAGTGCCTGAGTCTTGTCAGTATCTGTATCAGTTGCCTGAACCAGAGGTAATCCGAAGGCAGCTGTCTTTCCTGTTCCTGTTTGTGCAAGGGCGATAATATCACTTTCATCTCCAAGCATAAGCGGGATCACTTTTTTTTGTACCGGCAGGGGTTGTTCAAAACCAAGTTCCTGAATTGCTTTCAGAATACCGGGAGTGAATCCCATTTCTTCAAAATTTATCATTAATATGTTTTATGATGTGCTTCCGGGAGCGATGGATTTGTTATCCCGGCTGAAATGAACTCAAATACAGACTGGGCAAAATGTCTGACAACGCTTTGTGGAAATCACTTTGTTAATCGGGGGGCAAAGGTAATCAAATTATTTTGATTATATCATTCTTCCTTGAATAGTTTGACCTTCAGGGCTGAAGGTCCTTTGGGCCCTTTCCCGATTTCAAAAACTACGACATTATTTTCTTTAATGGGTTCCAGAAGGTTATTTGCGTGAACGAAAACGCTCTGATTTGACACCAGGTCGCGGATAAAACCAAATCCTTTTGAATCATTGAAGAAAGTAACCACTCCCTTCCGCACGAAATCAGGAGCTGTTTCAGGATTGTTTTTTGTTATCTTGAGTTCAATATCCTCTGCAACAACAATTGTTTTCTTATCCGGATCGGGAGGCGTAGAAGTTATTTTTCCAAATTCGTCAACATAGGCAATCATGTCATCAAAACTGCTCTTTTTCCCGTCGCTTTTTTTCTTTGCCCTTTTTTGCTCTTTTTCTTTTCTCTTCTTTTCATTCTTGCTTCTTACTTCCTTCTTACCGAATGTTTCCTGCGATCTTCCCATATGTTTAGTTTAGTCTGGCAAAGGTACATAAAACCCCTGTAAAAATTTAATATCTCCTTATTTAATGATATTTTTGACACAATAATCAGAAATATCTGATCAATTCTTTTATAAACCTTAATCCTTATGAGATGAAAAAAACTCTATTCTTATTTGCCGCATTAATTCTTTCGGCTGCTGTTGCAGCACAGGGATTGGATTTTAACGGATCGTGGAAGCTGAACAGCGAAAAAAGCAAGCTTAATGCTGAATTCTCCTTAGGTCCGAAAGAAATTATTATTACACAGGCTGGGAATGATCTGACTGTTGAAAAACACTCAAGCTTCCAGGATCAGGATTTCGTGACTACCGATAAGCTTACCCTTGATGGTAAAGAATGCATAAATACAGGATTCCAGGATACTCAGAAAAAATCAACCTGCACATGGTCGGAGGATAAAGCTTCTCTGAAGATCCTCTCCAAAATGTCGATTGGCGACGGCGGCGATATGACGATCACCGAGGTTTATAAAATGGATGGAAGCAATTTGGTCCTTGAATCCTCAGCGTCATCATCTTATGGTGATCTGATTGAGACTATGGTCTACGATAAGAAATAGATATAAATACGGGATGCCAAGGTACCGGTTCTATGGAGACCGTATCATGATCATTACCGAGAACCCTGCCCCCGGGAACTACTTTAAATTGGCAGTTACACAAGCAGCTGCTTTACTTTAGCAGAGATTTCCTTGCCATCGGCCTTCCCAGCAAGCTCTTTCACTGCAACGCCCATTACTTTGCCGAGATCGGAAGGTGATTTTGCCCCGACGCGGTCAATGATCTCCTTTATGATTTTTGAAAGCTCCTCATCACTCATTTTTGCAGGCAGGTATTTCTCAAGGACATCCGCTTCAATAGTCTCTTTCTCATATAGTTCGGGTCTGTTATTCTCCTTGTATATTTGTGCGGATTCCCTTCTTTGTTTTACCAGCTTCTGAATGATCTTAATTTCTTCTTCAGCAGTAAGTACACTGTCGGAGCCCTTTTCTGAATGGGCGAGGAGAAATGCAGTTTTTGCGGCTCTGATTGCCTCAAGTGTTACTTTATCCTTTGCTTTCATCGCAGCCATAAGATCGTTGGCAACTTTCTCTGTTAGTGACATTGTATTTTAATTTAAGTGGTTATTTGGAAAACTGAAGTTCTGTAAGTGTTTTGTACAGGCCATTGGCATTTGAGAGCAGTTCAGCATGCGTGCCTTGTTCGACAATCCTGCCGCTCTCTAGCACTAAGATCATATCAGCTTTGCGTACGGTAGCCAGCCGGTGGGCAATTACTACGGATGTACGGCCCTGCATAAGCTTCTCAAGAGCTTCCTGTACGAGTCTTTCCGATTCCGAATCAAGTGATGAGGTGGCTTCATCGAGGATAAGTATGGTTGGATTTTTCAGTACAGCGCGGGCAATTGCGATGCGCTGCCGCTGGCCTCCTGAAAGCTGTACTCCACGCTCCCCGACAATGGTATTCAGCTTATCGGGAAATTCCTGGATGAAATCCCAGGCATTTGCCTGGATTGCAGCATCAATAATCTCATGTTCGCCTGCACCTGGTTTCCCGTAAGCGATATTTTCCCGGACAGTACCTCCAAACAGGAAAACGTCCTGCATAACGATTGCCATCTGACTGCGTATTGATGTAATAGGGAAACTCCGGCTGTCGCGGCCGTCAAAAAGAATTGTTCCGCTTGTAGGTTCATAGAATTTAAGCAGGAGAGATACCAGAGTAGACTTACCTGCACCGCTCGGCCCAACCAGGGCAACCTCCTGTCCGGGCTGGATGCTGATAGTAACATTTTTCAATACCGTAATTTCATCGCGCGAAGGATATCTGAAATCCACATGATCGAAGGCAATCTGCCCGTGAAGCAGATTGGAGGGATCAGGCACATAAGTTTCATCAATTCTTTCGGTAGGTTCATCAAGAATCAGCAACAGTTTTTCGGCAGCGCCGATTGTCCTTTGGAGCCTGGTGTAAACACTTGCCATTCCGGCTATGTTGCCTGCAATGAAACCTGAATATATGACAAAAGAAAATAATTGTCCGGCCTCCATCTGTCCCTTTGCAATAAGTATTGCGCCGCGCCATATCACCAGCCCCATCGCAACGAAAAACCCAAGTACTATAAATGAAAGGGCTGCCTGGTATTTCCCTCCCTTTATGCCTGCTTTGGCCACCTCATCGGTTTTTCCGCGGTAACGGTTAATCTCAAATAATTCATTTGTAAACGCTTTCACATTCTGTATCCCCTGCAGTGTCTCTTCGACAATTGTATTTGACTCGGCTACATATGACTGGGCTTTCTTGGAATACCGGCGCACAGCTCTGCCTGAAAAAAAGGCTAAAAGTGCCATAGGAGGTACAACGGCAAGCATGAATAGTGTCAGCTTGAAAGAGCTTATCATCATAAACGATAAGGCTCCTGTAATTATCAGTAGCTGGGAGAGAAGATCCGCCAGGGTTTCTGTCAGAGAGTGCTGAAGTATGGAAATGTCAGCAGATATCCGGCTGTTAAGTTCGCCGACTCTTCTCTCGGAAAAAAATGACATTGGCAGCTTAATCAGATGATTGTAGATATGCTGCCGGATTGAAGCCAGTGTTTTTTCAGTCACTGACACAAATATCCTAGTGCGGAAATAAGAAAAAACAGCCTGTACAACCACTATGGCAAGCAATATCAATCCTGTCCGGCTTATTTCACTTATCATCCTGCCCTTGTTCGCAATATCCACCATGCTCCCAAGGTATTTTGGGAACAGAAGGCTTGCTCCGCTCGATATCAGCAGGAAAGACATGCCCAGAGTAAATGTCCAGCGATATGGCTTAAGAAACCGGTATAATTTCAACAGCTCTTTTAAACCGCTTCCTGCTTTCTTGCTCTCCTCATCCGGCATACAACATAGTTTTATTCAGAACAAGCAAATATCCTGATAATTGATGATTGGTTGTTCATCCTTCGGGATATTTTTTTAGAATTATTCAGCGGCATGACAAATACAGATATCATCAAGAATTTTAACTTTACAACTGATAACTTGCACCTGGCACCTGTAACCCAGGTAACTGAATTGATTATTATCTAAATATTTCACATATGATAACATTTATTAAAGGAATTAGTTTAGCGGTATTTTTTTCAATAGTTTTCCTTTGTGGGGTTAAAGCCAATATTTCTCTCCCTGAAATATTTTCAGACAATATGGTCCTTCAGCAGAAATCAGAAGTACCTCTCTGGGGATGGGCAAAGACCGGTGAAACAGTCACTGTAAAAGCTGATTGGATGGACAATGAAATCACGATCAGAGCAGGAAGTCAGGGAACCTGGAAGGTAGTGCTGAAAACTCCTGAAGCCGGAGGCCCCTATAATATTCTCATAAAAGGTTACAATGAGCTGACTTTGAAAAATGTACTGATAGGAGAGGTCTGGCTCTGTTCCGGGCAGTCAAATATGGAATGGTCCGCACAGAGCGGGATTCAAAATGGTGAGGAGGAAATAAAAAATGCCAATTACCCGGAGATCAGGCTGTTTACGGTTTTTCAAGCCACATCATTGTATCCGCAGGATCATCTCACAGGTGAATGGTCGGTATGCACTCCTGAAACGATGCGCAGCTTCAGTGCAGTAGCCTATCTCTTTGCAAAGAAACTCTGTAAGGAACTTGGTGTTCCGGTCGGATTGATTAATTCGAGCTGGGGAGGCACACCCGCTGAAGCATGGATGCCCGAAGAGGTTATTGCGAAAGACAATTATCTTAAGGAGGCTGCCGCTAAACAAAAACCTGTGCCATGGGGGCCGGTTGAACCTGGAAGAATTTATAATTCGATGATTTCCCCGCTTGTACCATTTCATATAGCAGGAGTCCTATGGTACCAGGGTGAGGCAAATACGATAAATGCCTATGCATACAAAGAAATACTTTCAGGCCTGATCAGCAGCTGGAGAATCAAATGGGGGTATGATTTTCCTTTTTATTACGCACAGATTGCACCTTATAAGTATGGTAATCCGTATGAGGGGGTTATAGTAAGAGATGCCCAGCGAAAGGCGCTTGGAGTACCAAATACCGGAATGATTGTGTTAAGCGATATTGGCGACACATTGAACATTCACCCCAGGAATAAGACAGATGTCGCACTGCGCCTGGCAAACCTGGCACTGAACAGGTATTATAAAAAGTTGCAGATTGAGGATTCAGGGCCTTTGTTTAAACAGATGGTAATTGAAAAGAATAAAGCCATCATTTCGTTTGATCACAGTGAAGGACTTCATTCTATAGGGGAAAAACTTACGTGCTTTGAAATTGCAGGTGATAACATGGTTTTTTATCCTGCTGATGCAAAAATAAAAGGCGAACAGGTGCTTACCAGTTCCAGAAATGTAAAATTACCTGTTGCGGTTCGTTTTGCCTGGAGCAATACTGCCACACCCAACCTTTTTAATGGAGCGAATTTACCAGCTTCGTGTTTTACAACTGAATAAAATCTGCCAAGTCATCCAAGAGAAATGAAATTAGAACACCGTAAGCAAAAAGTTGTCTCCCTGCCTCAATTCCTGATCAGAGTAGGGCGTTATGCATTAGTTTCCGCAATGCTGATTATCTTTTCGGTATTCATCGGAACAGTAGGTTATCATCATTTTGGACAATTAAGCTGGTTGGATAGCTTCCATATGTCGAGCATGATTTTAACCGGTATGGGACCTGTTGCAGAGATGAAGACAAATGC
>Ga0315295_10004845_pt1 | contig 11500 bp, 5 predicted proteins | sample YL17G14_0_MG_FD_204453 | JGI IMG/M metagenome (GOLD analysis project Ga0315295, IMG submission 204453) | Sediment microbial communities from Yellowstone Lake, YNP, Wyoming, USA - YL17G14_0 | ecosystem: Environmental > Aquatic > Freshwater > Lake > Sediment | place: USA: Wyoming | collected...
GGGGTATTTTTTTCGGAGAATAAGAAAGAGAAACTCTCTGACATCTAATCTAAGTATTTCTGCAATACCAGCTCCCAGTTCAATACTTGGTATGTGATAATTTTTTTCAATATTACATACATAAACCGGGGCTATTTTTAATTTATTAGCTATGTCTGTTTGTGTCTTGGATTCTTTTTTTCTGGCCTCTAAAAGTATCTGTCCAATAGAATCTTGTTGATAATTCATAGACCGCTCCTAACATAAGTAACTCCTTACAAGAAAAATAAGTTGGAGAAATAGTCGACCATGGTATTTTTCGTCCAATGATAGAAGTAACCATGATCTTCATCATCCAACAAGTGAAAAGTCTAGAAAAGGGACATAGTCGTATCAAGCCTTTTTTAATTCCTGTCGACCTACCACAATTCAATCCCCGCACATGCGGGGAAAACGGATCACCCCATTTTTTTCAAAGAACTCTGAATCTCTCTCTCAATAAATCAATTGAAGGGACATCCTTACCTGATTCATCCTTCATACCCTCAAAATCCCTGATCAAAGTAAAAATAGCCTCACTCCAACCAGATATCAAAAGAGAATTCTTGTCCATTGGATCCACTTGAGACTGACCATGTCCCGCCATATTTATTGAATAATATTTAACGTCCTTATTAACTGTCATTCGATATTTATTCAGAAGTTGCCCAAGATTATCCTGGCCATAACAGGCCATGTCTGAAATAATCACGATTCTATCAACAGAGACAGGCTTCTCAGGTATAGAACTGAGGATAACATAGTTAACATAGCGATACCGAGAAGTTATTTTTTCAGCCAGTAACCATTTTAACGCTAAATAAGCATTGGTGCTACACCCAACTCTGGTTCCAGTCTCTTCCATTTTTTGAATAATGGTCATGACTGAGTCTGCTTCAGAGAAAGACACCTCACTCAAGGAATCTCCAAAACAGGCCATGATTGTTTTCCGGCCAGTTTTCTTGGCTAAAATAGATGCCAAGGCATAGCCTGCATCTTTACAGGACATATCGGATTTTTCAGACACCTTCTGATCCATAGAAGCCGAAGAATCCACCATTATAAAGGTCTTACCTGGAAGTTCTGGGACGTTGGACACAGTTTTGTCTATTGCAATATCAATGGCAGATATGGCATTCTTACCTGTGACATTTCTTCGAGCTGCCAAGAATCGGAAAGGCAATTGTTTATGATCCTGTTCAGAAGTCAGCTTTTCATAGACCTTGTCCCAGTGTTTTTCAGATATATTGACTTGTTCGAAATTTCTGAGATTTCTTAACATGGCCATATATTTGACAAGGCCTGCATCTATTAAAAATTCCCATGTTTCCTTTTTACTTCCAAATTGAGAAATAATATTTTCCCAGGTTGCAAAAGACTTCTTGGCCAGGTCCTTGGCCTGATCATTGAATTCCTTTAAACTATTTAACTGATTCCGATAATTGAATATTGGAGTAGCTTCTGGGTCAATTATTTTATGATTGACCAAATATTCAAAAATAGGCTTGGAAAGTCTTTTTCGTTCTCGAAGCATAAGAGCAACATCACCAAAAGTTGGTCTATCCTTCGAATCGTATTTCAGGAAATCAGACTCTCTAAATTTTAAAAAGGCATCTCTCAGTCCTTTGAGTAAAGAATGTGGAACAGCTTTAACTCTTTTTCCATCTTTATAATTGAACAGATGGTTATAGGCCGCAAAAACCTGACGGATCTCATCAGCCCTCTGTATGATAACAGAAGAATATTTTCTTAAGTAGGGCTTACTGGCCTCATTGGTAGCTGCAATAGCCAATAGAACTGAAGGCGTAGTTCTGATCTTAAGATCAGTTCTGACCCAGTTTGCAATGACTAACAGGTCTTCAGGATTTGGTGAAGCTAATACTGCCTTGGCCGTATCAATGACTTCTTGAGCCTGTTCAGTTAAACTGAATTCATTCTTAATGTTTGGTTTTCCTGCTTCTGGTTTTCCATCTGAGCCTGTAGAATAATAACGTGGCTCGTTGAAAAAGCCCCCTCCAATAATATGAATGAGCTTTTTAGTGGGATCTTCAACTTCAAAAACTTTGGCATCAACATACTTATGATCTACCTGTCGACTCTTTATAGAGGACTGGGCAGTGTTTTGAGAAAACCCAATTTTAGACATTATGGCTCCTACGTGAAGAAATTTTGTGGTTACATCATTCACGATGTAATTAATATACCAGATATTTTTAAAAAAGTCAATAGAAATATTAAAAATCTTTTTTAATATAAAATATTTACATAAGTGGTATATTAATAGCCATCTTATGTACTTTTCTGTTTTCTCTTTGTGTAACTTTCGTAGCTCTTTGTAAAGAGGTAACTAGGAAGGATTTCTATGGGGGATCCTCGAAATATCTTACTTCTGGCATAGCTGACATTTAAGTATTTACGTGCTCGGGTGAGTGAAACGTAATAGAGTCTGGATTCTTCGTCACTATCCATAGAAAGCTTATGAGGCCATACTCCATCTTCGACCCCAACAACAAAGACCCTATCAAACTCCAGGCCCTTACTGGCGTGGGCTGACATTAATTTTACGCCGTGCCCTTTATCTTCTTCTAGAAAATTACTGGCTAAAATAAGTTCTTCAAGAGTATTGAATCCGGAGACAACTTCAAGGAAAGAGTTGAGCATTAAGCGGTCATTATCTTTTGATAAGTATTCTCGATAGTTTGTTTGATATACAATTTCAGATATTGCTTCAAAAGGGGTTTTATCTCTAATATTTTTAAGAAGATCTATAAAGGAATCTATCAAGGGCATCTGCAGGGCCATTTCTTCAAGATAGGGCCATCCCTCATGTAACAATTTTTCCTGTTTTGATTCCCCAAACCCTCTTTTGGGTGTATTGACAATTCTTACCAAACTTTCTATGTCTGAATGATTACAAGCAGCCTTACAATAACTTAATAGATCCTTAGCCACTTTTCTTCGATAGAAAGGCAGGGCTCCTACAATTTTATAAGGAATCCTTTTTTGAGAGAAAACTTTTTCAAATAATAATGTTCTGGTATTTACTCTGAATAGAATAGCAGTTTCTTCATAGTTTCCCATAGTCATAATGGCAGTGGCTATTTTTTCCGCCTCATCTTCTTGGCTATTAAATACTGAAAAGGACATTTTTCCAGTCGTGGCTGTTTTGGGTATCATGGGATCCCCAAATTGAAGGAAATCGTTTGCATAATCAATGACTTCAGAACAGGACCTATAATTATAGAGTAGACTACAGACAGTAGGTTTAAACTGCTTTATAAAATCATCCATGTTGTCTGGTCGGGCACCACGCCATCCATACACACTCTGATTGGGGTCTCCAATAACAAATAAAGTCTCGGTATTTAAGTCATCTTGTATAGAACAGAGTATCTTATACTGAATCGTTGAGGTATCCTGAAATTCATCACAAAGGATATGTTGCCAGAGATTTGAATAATAGTCGTGACAGTCTTTATTACCGAGACATTTAAAGGCATATACAAGGAGATCGTCAAAATCACAGGCATTATTTTTTAGGAGGATGTCTTGATAAGTATCATAAATTGTTTTCAGATCTCCATCTAAGATATCTTCATTCAGGTCAGACTTGACCCTGCTGATAACTTCAAGTGCCTTATATGGATCACTAAGAAAGTTTCGGGATTTGATGATGGTTTTTACTATGTTTAATTGATCCCCATCATCGTAGATGCTGAAAGGTATTTTAAGGGGGGTATGTTTTATGAACTTTCTGATTATTTGTACGCACATAGAATGAATGGTACTGACCTGCATCTTTTTTATGTCAGGAAAGAAGGATTTTAATCTCTCCTTCATTTCATTCGCGGCTTTGTTCGTAAAAGTTATTGCTAAGATATTTTCAGGATTTATTTCTTGATCCAAAAGAATTCGTATCTTAGATATCAGACATCGGGTCTTTCCAGATCCGGCTGAGGCATGGATAATTGTGGGTGACTTAGCCATTACGGCTGTCCACTGTTCGTCATTTAGGCCATATTTTTCTTTGGTCATGACTGCTCCCACGACTAAAGTCGTGGGCTTCTATGGGCCTTCACCAGTGCTGCCGCCTTGCGGCGGGGCACTGGTCGCTCAACAGACTCCAGACCGAGTCTGAGGATCTCTAACGCAGAGTTTAAATCTCTGCTTGCTTTGAAACCGCAGTGAGAACAGTGATGTACTCGAACACTCAAATCTTTACTCACCACAGTCCCACACTGGGAACATCTCTGAGAGGTTCCTCTTGGATTTACTGCTACTCTGATTCTACCAGCGTTCTCAGCTTTGTAGGTCAGAAAAAGTACCAGGGTACTCCAAGCCGCGTCAGAAATACTCTTACTAAATTTCTTTTGCTCCAGCATGCCTTTGACATTCAGATCTTCATGAGCAATGAAGTCATATTTATCAACAAGAGATTTAGCAGCTTTATGACAAAAATCCTCTCTCTTATTTCTGATTCTTTCATGTACAAGAGCTACAGAATGTTTATTTCTGGGGTTTTTATCTTTAGAGAAACGTTTCTGAGCCTGAGCAAGGGCTCCTTGTTCCTGTTTGAAAAATCTTGGTTTATCTATTTTAGAGCCATCAGAGCACTGTACGTAGGTGATCAAACCCAGATCAATTCCAACAATTTTATCTGTCTTTGGAAGGGACTCAGGTCTCTCTGTTTCACAAGAAAAGTACACAAACCATTTTCCAGTAGGAGTCTTCTTAACTGTACAGGTTTTAATAGTGCCCTGAATAGGCCTATGAAGAACAATCTTGACTCGATCGATTTTAGAAAGATAAACCCCGTCAGGATGGAGCCTAAATCCAGACTGAGGGTAGGTGATAGAGTCATACCAACCTTTTCCTTTGAATCGAGGGAATCCAGGATTCTCTCCGGACTTACAGCGTCTCCAAAAGGCTTTAAAAGCAAGATCTACTCTGATCTGAGCGTTTTGAAGTACTTGAGAATACACATCACTAAGCTCAGATTTATTGACTTTCCATTCAGGAAGTTTATTAGCCGTGTCATAGAGAGAAATGGATTTCTTTTCAAGTTCCCAAGCATTTTTTCTAAGCGAAAGAGTCTCGTTATAGACCCACCGAGTCTGTTCCAAAATGTTGTTCATTTTGGTGATTTGGAGTTTAGTTGGATATAATCGATATTTAAAAGTTTTGCGCATTAAATGTAATATACTACATTTTTGCACAAAGAGTGTGTTTATTTTTGTACTGGCTCGCTTTCATTCCACGACTAAAGTCGCAGGATCATAAAGATGTTTAAACTTTTATTTTTAAACGGTATTATTTAATATGAATTGTCCCATTTGTGAAAAGTCCAATTTTATTGATTACCTTAAAGGTCCCCTTTATAAAATCTGCCTAAATTGTAATTTATTTATCCAAAAATCCATTGAATCTCAGGATCAACTGACACCTTTAAAGGGTTTTGAAGAAAATAACCCTGTTAGAATCCCTGTCGTTGATGTGAGTGGAATAGAATATAATTCCTCATGCATTCATTCTATTCAGAGTGTCTATATGTTGGCTGTTAAATTGGGGTATGAAATAGCTAAATGTGATAAATTAGAAGGAACCGGCCAAGCTGACTTTTATGTAAGAAAGAAAAAGGACCATCCTACTATTTCTTTTTGTATGATTGTAAAAAATGAAGCCGCTAACATAACGGATTGCTTAGAGAGTATTAAGGATATCGCAGATGAAATAATTGTGGTCGATACAGGATCTACGGATGACACTAAAAAGGTGGTGTCAAAGTATACCAATAAAATATATGATTTTAATTGGATAGATGATTTCTCTGCAGCTCGTAATTTTTCTCTTTCTAAGGCTTTTTGTGACTGGATATGTTGGATAGATGCTGATGACATACTTCTGAATCCTAAAGATTTGGTCCCGTTATTAAAAGGTTCTTATGATGTGCATAATTTCAATGTGTTTTATTGTGGAGAGTCCTTTTGTCATGCCCGACTTTTCAGGAATTTTAAAGGCATTAAATTTTTGGACCCCGTACATGAATATCCAGTCATAGACGGTCTTTCTTTTCAGGCTTTTCCTGTAATTAATATTCTTCATAAGTCAGAAAAACAATGTACTGAGAACAGATCAGAAAGAAATTACAGAATTTTGGAAAAAGAGGTTAAGGGGAATCCAAAAAATTCCAGGGCCCTATTTTATTTAGCCAATGCCTTGCGAGAGCTTGGTAGATATGAGGAAGCTGTATTGGTTTATGCTCAATATGTTTCTATATCTACCTGGAATGATGAAAAATGGATGGCTTATAAATATATGGGAAAGATTTTTCAGGGCTTAAAGAAATATTTAGAGGCCATAGGAATTTTTAAGAGGGCTATTCAGATAGATGATCGTTGGGCCGAGTCCTATTATTATGCTGGGGAATGTTGTTTTTTATTAAAAAAATATGAAGAATGTATTGAATGGATGTTAAAGGCTATACGTCCTATACCTTCTTCACCAATGTTTAAAGAGACAATGATTTATCAAGATGCCCCCTATAAATATATTTTTGCATCTTATGAAAGCTTGGAAAATTATGAAAAAGCCCTTGAATATTGTAAAAAGGCCCTTGAAATAAAACCAGATCCCTGGCTTAATGAAAGATGTATATATTTTCAAAATAAATTAGTGAATAAGGTTCAAGTCATAGAATGCTTTCGACAAGGGGCTTTGGGGGATTGTCTTATGACGACGTCCGCTCTGAAGGGCCTAAAGAAAAAATACCCCGGATGTTTTATACGATATGTTACTCATCCGGATAGTATGAAGATCCTTGAAGGAAACAGATGTATTGATGAACTTACAGATGCCTCTAAAGATGACTCTGAGCAGAAAATTTACTTTTGTTATCCAAATAAAGATTCAATTCTTGGAGATGAAGGATATCCAAATAAGCCCTTAAATAGGCATTTGGTAAAAATATTTAATGAGTGTGCGGGTATATTTGATATCCCAGACTCTATGGAATGCCCTCTGTCTGATGAGGATGAAAAAATTGGTAAAGATCTAAAAAATCAGTATGGATCGTACGTGACCATACATATAAAATCAGGATGGTCTTCATATAAAGACTGGTATAATGATCGATGGGAGTTTGTTGTTGAAGAGCTCTTTAAAAAGGGCTTTGTTACAATACAGATAGGTCTTGAATCTGATCCTCTTCTTAGAAATGTTGTTGATTTTAGAGGTCATGCAATAAAGGGGGCTATTTCTGCTATAAAACATGCCCGGGTTCATGTGGGTATAGATAGCTTTTCAAATCATGCCTCTGTTGCTGTTGGGACTCCGGCGGTAATCCTTTTTGGAAGTACATCTCCAACAGGGTCTGGTTATGATTCTAATATTAATTTATATAAATCGCTGCCTTGTCAGCCCTGTTATATAGAATATGAATGGTCTAAAGATAGTAAATTTACCTGTCCTTTTAATAAAAACTGCATGAATTTAATCACTTCTGAAGAAGTTTTATCCTCTGTTTTATCTCTTTTAAGATCCTGATTTAACAAGCCCTTCTCTGCCTGCAATTATCTCTTAATACAGTATGCTTAAACTATTTACGGGATGACCTCTGGATTCTGTCCTAGTGGGACATATCCGAGGGTGTGATTAAAAGCGCACTCACTCGGCAAAAAGCTAGGAAAAAGAGATCTAGGATTGCTGCCCTAGTGGGACATATCCGAGGGTGTCTATTCACACTCACTCGGCAAAAAGCTAGGAGTCGTTGGAGATATGTCTAAAACTAAAAAGAAGTGGATACTAGGGACAGACCGATCTAGTGGTGTCTCAGGCCTATTTACAGAATTTACGAATTCTGAATCCCTCACAGCTGACCACATTCCATACGATTCTACTACAAGTGTAAAAGAAGCCATCGATTCTATTTATGGCGTAGTACAAGGCCATACTGGTGCCCAAGGTGCTACGGGTATTCAAGGTATGACCGGTATCCAAGGTCTTGGTGTAACCGGTCTACAAGGCATGACCGGGATTCAGGGTATGACGGGTATCCGGGGTCTCACAGGCTTGCAAGGAATTACAGGTCTCTTAGGACCTACAGGGATCCAGGGCATGACTGGGATCCAAGGTGGAACTGGAATTCAGGGTGAGACAGGACTCCAGGGTCAAACGGGTATAGGTGCTGTTGGAGAGACAGGGATCCAGGGTGGAACTGGAATTCAGGGTGAAACTGGAATAGGTCTACAGGGAGTTACAGGCCCTTCTGGAGGTCCTGTAGGAGCCACAGGAATCCAGGGCGTGACCGGTCTTATAGGAATCCAGGGCGTGACCGGTCTTATAGGGATCCAAGGCGTGACCGGTATTCAAGGAGTAGGTTTAACAGGTCTTCAGGGTGCTACAGGACTTGAAGGACAGACAGGATTACAGGGTCATACAGGGATCCAAGGTGTAACAGGGATCCAAGGCGTAACCGGTCTTGAGGGTCAAACAGGACTTCAGGGTCAAACAGGTCTTCAAGGTCAAACAGGTCTCCAAGGTCAAACAGGGATCCAGGGTGGGACTGGGATCCAGGGCGTGACTGGGATCCAGGGCGTGACTGGGATCCAGGGCGTAACTGGAATATATGGTCAGACAGGTCTTCAGGGACAGACCGGGATCCAAGGTAATACAGGGACACAAGGGCAGACAGGAGCAGGATTTACATCATTACTCTACAATACGATTAATAGATATGGTGTTGTTGATACATCAGGTGAGGAAGTTTGGGTATTATCGAGTTCTGCTGTTTTTATGAATTTGAACTGGGATAGATCTAATACTACCCTCAACATATATAGAAATGGTCATGGTCATTCAATAGGGAACAGAGTTATTGTCCGGAATACTAATGTGGATTATCAGATAAAACTTATTGATGCCACAACAGTTAATTCGTTTACTGTGACTACAACCAATACGGACGGTACAGTAGGAACTCTGGGAGCTTATGCATTGGGGTTCACTTATGCTCATACAGGGTATCCAAATTCAGGAGGCGCTTTATATGCCCCTACAAGTGATCATTCGGACGCTCAATTGCATTCTATGAGGATAAGAACAGGGGTAAGACCTGGATCGACCTATGTCCTTGAAGTCCCTGCTAGTGCTGTAAATGGAGCAGGACAAAATACATCTTTGGCAGACTGTTACGTACCTGATTTTAATGTTAGGGGAGATTCAGACTCTCTTCCAGCATTAGCGGCAACGATGACAACTAATGTAAGTGGGTCTTATTCAAAATTTCAGTTTGGTAATCTTGGAAGTGGGTCTCTGTCGAGAATTATTATTGCTCATTTTTAAGGAAGTAAAATGGCTCGAATAATTAATGGAACGTTACGTGTAATTTCATATACAGCCACGATAAATCCTGGTGAGTATACTTTTACCAATGCTATTTTTGAAAACCAGGCTGATGCCACAGGTAATGGGGCATTGGATGTCCAAACCGGATTCATTATGTATGTTCCGGCTATGGAGAATGTTTCATTTACCCCTTTACCTGGAGTAGCTCATCGATTTAAAATTACGAATATATCTGCGGCTAGTTTTGGGTTTCTTTCAGCAACAATATTATGGGATGAAGATGGGTCAGAGATAGACCTGCCTTTGGATGATTCATATGCCATCATAACGGAGGACACTACAAATTTCAAATTTTCTCTTCCCCCATCCACTGAAGTTTATCCCAATCTTCCTGGGGGTGTTGTTGAAGCCGCTTATAATGGTGATATCAGATATATAACGGATAAGTTAGGGATCACCGGAATTCAAGGTTTTACAGGATTACAGGGCCCAACAGGACCTCAGGGTCAGACTGGAATCCAGGGCGTTACCGGAATTTTGGGTATTGATGGTCAAACGGGTCTTCAGGGACAGACCGGTATCCAAGGGGGTACCGGTATTCAAGGTACAACAGGTCTTCAAGGCCTAACAGGACTTCATGGTGGGACTGGTGTCCAGGGCGTGACTGGGATCTTTGGACAGACAGGTATTCAGGGAGGTACCGGGATCCAGGGCGTGACCGGTATTCAAGGTGGTACTGGTATTAGGGGACAGACAGGACTTCAGGGTCAAACGGGACTTCAAGGTCAGACAGGTCTTCAGGGACAGACCGGTGTCCAAGGTCAAACGGGTGTTAATCTTGCTACTTTTTATTCTCAATCTGCTGTTGATACTTGGATAGGATCTACTTCTCCTAATACCAACCATGGTTCTGAAACAACAGTGTCATGGGGATCTGAGTTATCGTCTAGGAAACGTGGTTTATTTAAGTGGGATCTTTCTACAATTGCTCCTTATTCAGCCATTTCTGATGCATCAATTGTTCTATATGAATCACAAGCTCAGGGTTCTGATACAGCCAATTTTTATCGAGCTACAAAAAGTTGGACTGAAGGTGGAGCTTCTTGGAATAAATATGATGGGACAAATAACTGGGATAGTTCTGGTGGAGATTATAGTTCTACTATCTTAGCTACTTTTACAGGTTCTGTGGGGAAACATATAATTCCCTTTAATAGTGATGGTATTGCAGCTCTTCAAAGAATAATAAACGGTACCTATATCAATCAGGGTTTTATTTTAACTGCCCCTGATTCTTCTAATTTTGACTATGCCGTTTATTCAAATCAAAATGCAGATACTACTAACCGCCCTAAGATAAGTATTTCTTATTATCCAGCCGGTTCTCAAGGAGCTACAGGTCTTCAAGGTCCGACAGGTCTTCAGGGACAGACAGGGATCCAAGGTGGAACAGGCCTTCAGGGCCAGACAGGTTTAAGAGGTCCGACAGGGCTTCAGGGGCAAACAGGGATCCAGGGTGGAACTGGAATTCAGGGTTCTACAGGTATCTACGGATTAACAGGTCTTCAGGGACAGACAGGTATTCAAGGTGGAACCGGTATTCAGGGACAGACAGGGACTGGAATTCAAGGTGCTACGGGTCTTGAAGGACAAACAGGTATTCAGGGTGGAACAGGACTTCAAGGGTTAACAGGTTCTGAAGGACCCTCTGGTTTAACAGGTATTCAAGGTCTTACAGGTCTTTATGGCCCGACAGGATTACAAGGTGAGACAGGTTATCAAGGAATTACGGGTTATCAAGGAATAACAGGAGATCCAGGACTTGGTGCAACAGGTATTCAAGGTGAGACGGGTGTCCAAGGTGTAACTGGGATCTATGGTCAAACAGGACTCCAAGGGCCTCAGGGTAGTCAAGGATATCAAGGACCAACGGGTGTCCAGGGTGTGACTGGAATATATGGTCAAACGGGACTTCAGGGTCCTCAAGGTAGTCAGGGATATCAAGGGTCAACAGGTATTCAAGGTGAGACTGGAATTCAGGGTGTGACCGGGATCTATGGCCAGACAGGGCTCCAGGGACCTCAGGGTAGTCAGGGAACTCAGGGGCCAACGGGTATTCAGGGAGTGACTGGAATCTATG
>Ga0315295_10004849_pt1 | contig 11497 bp, 9 predicted proteins | sample YL17G14_0_MG_FD_204453 | JGI IMG/M metagenome (GOLD analysis project Ga0315295, IMG submission 204453) | Sediment microbial communities from Yellowstone Lake, YNP, Wyoming, USA - YL17G14_0 | ecosystem: Environmental > Aquatic > Freshwater > Lake > Sediment | place: USA: Wyoming | collected...
TAAGTGGTTATTTTTCTTAGATTGAATTGTTATCACGAATCTACGGAGGTAAGATTGAAAATCATCACATGGAATGTTAATGGATTGCGCGCAGCACTTGATAAAGGCATTTGGGATTGGATAAAATCAGTTAATCCAGATATTGTGTGTTTACAAGAAATTAAGACTCGCTTTGAACAATTATCTGAGGAACAACGCATGCAATTCAAAGGATTCCAGGCGCATTGGAATTCTGCGGAACGACCTGGCTACAGCGGGGTGGTCACGTTTACAACATCAGAGCCTATTGAAATTGAATATGGCGTGGGAGACCCACGTTTTGATATCGAAGGACGAGTCATACGGGCACGCTACCCAGACTTCTCACTATATAATATATATTTCCCAAGTGGCCAGAGCGGCTATGAGCGTGTCACTTATAAGCTAGACTTTTATGCTCACCTACTAGCTATTTGTGATCGTTTACACGCAACTGGTGAGCAAATCATAATCTGTGGTGATTTCAATACGGCGCACCAGGAAATTGACCTGCGTAATCCAAAAGAGAATCAAAATACCTCAGGTTTTTTACCAGAAGAAAGAGAGTGGTTAAGTCGTTTTCTAGAGCATGGTTTTGTGGATGTGTATCGAAATCTGTATCCAGAGCGCATCCAGTATACCTGGTGGACTTATCGGTTTAACGCCCGTAAGCGGAATATTGGCTGGCGGATAGATTATTTTTTAGTTTCTGAGAGCCTAATATCTCGTGTTCAGGATTTTATCATTCATGATGATGTGCAAGGATCAGACCATTGCCCGGTTAGCCTTATCATAAAATAAATAATGGACAATCTAGCTATTCAGGAGTATAATCCATCAGTCGCCAGCCATAAGCTGGCATTTGTATGAATTGGAGGCTCTATAGGCATGAATAAGGATAATACTCGTTGGTTTGTTGTTATTCTCGTCATTATAGTTGCTGCTGTCTGGATAGATTTACCTAATAATCCAGGGATCCATGTTATGGGTATTAACCGGGATTTCAAAACCCACCTGGGACTGGATTTAGTAGGTGGGACTCAAGCTTTACTTGAGGCCGATTTACCAGAAGGCACTGCAGTAGATGCGTCCGCGATGCAGACAGCCAAGGGAATCATCGAGAGCCGTGTGAACGGTTTAGGTGTTTCTGAAGCTGTTGTTCAATTAGCTGGGGAGCGGCGAATTCTTGTTGAAATACCAGGCATCGAAGACCCTCAACAAGCAATCGCAACTATTAAGGGAACTGCCTTGCTTGAGTTTGCAGATTTGGGAGATACTTACCTGCCTGCGGGGACTGTAATTAAGACCGATTATGCCATAAGCAGTGGAAGCGGAACTACCCCAGAAGCAACCCCTCCTAATGGAACACCCACAACTGATAATTCTGTTGTTACACCTAATGCAACCTCTCAAAGCCAAACGGGTACAAGTGAAAATGTCAGCGCAACTCCAGAAGTCACCACCGAAAATGACAAGGCTTGGCATACAGTGATGACTGGAGCAGATTTAAAGAACGCACAAGTCACCATGGATGAACTTGGGAAGTATGCAATTGAAATAGATTTCAATGATAAGGGTGCTAAAGTATTTGCTGATTACACCACCAGCAATGTTGGGAAATATCTGGCGATTGTACTAGATAAGGTAATACTTTCAGCGCCGGTAATAAAAAGTCCAATTACCGGTGGCCATGGGATTATCTCGGGTGGAAATTTCACTTCTGATTCTGCCAATAACTTGGCGATCCAACTACGCTACGGTGCATTGCCTGTTCCTTTGCGAGTAATCGAAAGTCGGACCATCGGCCCTACACTTGGTCAAGACTCTTTACAAAAAAGTATGATAGCTGGTGCTATTGGTTTATTGATCGCCATATTGTTCATGACTATTTATTACCGTATTCCAGGAATTGTAGCCGATATCGTAATTATGATATATGCATCGGCTACCTTTGCTTTGTTTAGGAGCATCCCGGTTACATTAACATTATCTGGTATTGCCGGGTTGATCTTGAGTACAGGGAGCGCTCTTGACGCCAATATCTTAATCTTTGAGCGTTTTAAAGAAGAGTTACGGGCTGGAAAGAACCCTCGGACTGCACTTGATCTAGGTTGGCATCGTGCATGGCCATCCATTCGCGATTCTAACGCTGCTGCTTTAATTACTTGCGCTATCTTGTTTTGGTTCGGATCAACATTTGGTGCGACAATCGTAAAGGGATTTGCTGTCACTCTATTTTTAGGCGTAGCTGTCAGCCTCTTTACTGCGATATTCATAACACGGACTTTCTTAGACATAATACTTTCAAACTTCAAGCCCTCGAATCTTAGCAGGTGGTTTGGGATTTGAAAGTATAGGGATAGTGAAACTAATAAAAGATAAGGTGGATTTATGTTGAATATTCTTGGAAAACGCTACTGGTTTTTTGGACTTTCAGCTTTAGTCATTTTACCTGGTTTGATTATCTTGCTCATCTACGGGCTACCCTTGTCTATTGACTTCACTGGTGGGAGCCTTCTAGAGATTAAGGTTAAATCGGGAGAATTACCTAAACCAGCCGAAGTCATAAAATTATACGATGAATTTGGTATTACCGATGCGCAGGTTCAAACGACTGGAGAAGGTACTCTTATAATCCGTTCTACATTTTTAGACGATGCCAATCGAGCTAAAGTTGTTACTGCTATGGCGAGCCGCTTTTCACAAGAGGTTGAGATTCTACGTTTTGACAGCGTTGGACCAACAATTGGACAAGAGGTTACTTCAAGGGCTGCGATGGCGGTTGCTGTAGCGGTCTTTATCGTGGTTCTATATGTCTGGTTTGCTTTCCGTGGGATTCCAAATGCTTTTCGATATGGAGTGTGTGGTATTGCTTCTTTGCTTCATTCTGTTGCGGTTATTTTTAGTTTTACGGCTATTGGTGGACATTTTTGGGGATGGGAGGTCGATGCGATGTTATTCATGGCGTTACTGACTGTGGTTGGATTTTCAATGCAAGATACCATCGTTGTTTTTGACCGCATCCGTGAAAACTCATCGATTTACCGCCGCTTACCTTATGAGACATTGGTTAATCACTCCATTGTGCAAACCCTACAGCGTTCCATTAACACCCAATTAATGACATCAGAATTTATGCTATTAGCTATGGCAATGTTCGGTGGTCTTACTTTGCGAGACTTTTCTGTTCTCTTATTGGTAGGTCTCTTTAGCGGTACTTATGCATCTATTTTTATTGCGGCTCCAATTTTAGTCGTATGGGAAAAACACGAATGGCGTAGGTGGTTTAAACGCTCCATCCAAGCAGCAGCATAACCACCTCAATTTAAAACCACCTTGCAACCAGGTATATAAGGGGATTTGATAGTTCTAGTTGGAGTCAACTCCCCTAAATAAATAATGAAATACCGGTTTAGCGAAATAATAGAATAACCACACTCAGTACCATAAAAGGGCCGTAGGGAATCGCAGAGAAGGCTTTATATCTTCGTCCCAGTAATTGCCAAATCAAGTAAATGAGGCCGACCACTCCTCCCAGGATTATGGTTAATACCAATCCAGATATGATTCCTGGCCAGCCCAATAATAAGCCTATAATTCCTGCGAGGTTAACATCACCAAATCCCAGGGCAACATCTGTCAGATCAGCTCCTCGGTGTTTAGCAATCCAGCCGGCGAAAAGCTCTCCAAGGAAATGCAAAACTAGCATTAAGGCAAAACCTCCTATGCCACCCAGCAGCGTAAACCAAAGACCTTGTCGCCAGGCTCCGATAACAGCTCCCAGAAATGCTCCTACAAGGCTGATAGAATGAAGGATAAGGTGGTGTTCAATATCGATAACTATGACAATGCCCAGATAAATGCATAACAACCATCCAATCCAGAAACCCAACTTGGCCGGGGGTGTTATCCAGAGCCATAATGTGATGATTACAGCACTCAGATCAACAATCCAGGTTCGCCTCAGATATGGCGCTCCACAAGAAGGGCAGCGATGAGATAGATTAATATAAGACTCCATAGGTTGTGCCCGTTGGCAATATTTGCATAACACTGGAGAAATTCTGCGAGTAGAGGGCAATACATCTGCCAAGTAATTGATTAACTTAGCTGACGCCCAACCCAGAAATGTTATCAGAAACACCGATAAAAACTCAATCATAAGCATATTATAATCCCTTACCTGGTTTGAGATTTATGTTTACAATATTGGTGCTAAAGACAATTTCAACATAGGAGTATCGCATGTCAGAAAAATTTGTTATTGAAGGTGGGTCTCCATTACAAGGAGCATTAACCCCCTCTGGTAATAAAAATTCAGCATTGCCTATACTTGCAGCTTGTTTATTAACAGATGAACCCGTTATTCTGCATAATGTACCTCAGATTGGGGATGTAAATATCATGCGGGGTTTAATTGAGAGTCTCGGGGTAGCTATTACTCCTTTAGACCAACATTCCTGGCGGGTTCAAGCTGGCAAGGTTCGGCCGGCTGATTTAAACCCTGATATGTGCCAACGTATCCGAGCATCAATACTATTAGCCGGCCCCATGGTAGCGCGAGCTGGCGAATTGACATTACCGCCCCCCGGCGGTGATGTCATTGGTCGCCGTCGGGTTGACACGCATATCCTTGCATTAAATGCTTTGGGCACAAATGCCAGCTATGATCGTGGTAAGCGGGTCTTCCGTTTCCAGGCGAAACAGCTTCAAGGAGCTGATATTTTACTAGATGAAGCCAGTGTAACTGCCACCGAGAATGCGATCATGGCAGCTGTAACAGCTTCTGGCGAAACGATCATCCGGCATGCTGCTTCTGAACCTCATGTTCAAGAGCTATGTCATTTCTTAAACACCCTGGGTGCTCAAATTGAGAGTATTGGTTCCAATGTATTGCATATCCATGGTGTAGAGAGACTGCATGGTGGAAGATTTACGATAGGCCCGGATTATTTGGAAGTCGTGAGTCTGATTGGGGCTGCTGTGGTTACCCATGGATCGATTAGGATTCACAAGGCTGGGCATGAATATCTAAAAATGGCACAACTCGTCTTTGGACGTTTAGGAGTATCTTGGGAAGTAGATGGTGAAGACTTGATTGTTCCATATAAGCAGAAAATGGTGATTGAACCTGATTTGGGAAATGCTATCCCGGAAATCAGCGTTATGCCCTGGCCAGCTTTCCCGACTGATTTAATGAGTGTTGCAATTGTAGTGGCAACGCAATCCGAGGGAAGCGTCTTATTTCATGATTGGATGTATCCGAGCCGAATGTTTTTCACTGATAAATTAGTGGCTATGGGTGCACAAATTGTCTTATGTGATCCACACCGTTGCATTGTACATGGTGTAACACCCCTCTTTGGAGAAAAATTGGAGAGTCCCGATATTCGCGCGGGTATAGCGATGGTCCTGGCTTCATTGGCAGCAAAAGGCCAATCAATCATTAGTAATATCGGTCAGATTGATCGAGGTTATGAACGTATTGACGAGAAATTACACAGCTTGGGAGCCAAGATCGAAAGAGCTTAAAAAGACTAGTGGCGAGATATCTGGTAAATCAGGTATAATCAGCTTTTATGACCATGAGTTCTCTGACTTATCAAGCCAGCATGTATATGGTGAATACGTCAGTTTACGAAGGTCCGTTAGATTTATTGCTTCAATTAATCGAACGGGCAGAACTGGATATCACCAAACTGGCACTTGCCCAGGTGACGAACCAGTACCTGGAACATTTACACAGCCTGGAGGAATGTGCCCCGGCGGAGGTTTCGGCTTTCCTGGTAATAGCAGCTCGTTTACTACAGATCAAGTCTAATGCTTTATTACCTCACCCGCCAGTTTATGATGAATTTGAAGAGGACCCTGGAGAAGCACTGGCCCAGCAATTACGCACATATAAGCGATATAAAGAAATCGCAGAGATGCTGGCGCAACGAGGCGAACAAGATTTTCGCACATATTTACGGATTTCTTCGCCTCTCCAGCTGGCGACCTGGATTGATTTAGGTGACCTGGATTTATCTCGGTTTGCCATGGTTGCTCAAATCGTGTTTAACCGGGATGAGTTTCAAACTACTTTGGATACTGTTGTACCGGCAGTGAAGATTACTATTAGAGAAAAAATCAATTTGATAAGGGCAATATTAGGCCAGCAAGAGAAAGCTACATTCCAGGTTTTATTGAATAAGGCTTATTCAAGAGTCAATGTTGTAGTTACATTTTTAGCGGTTTTAGAATTGGCAAAACGGCATATACTTCGGGTGACCCAGCAAGCCTTGTTTGGGGAGATTATTTTAGAATCGGAAGAATCATGGGGTGATAATGGTGACATCGAAGCAGAATTTGGGGAGTAGGGAGAATAAACAGGGTAATAAATGGGGAAACAATTTTCGCGACGTGATTTTCTTAGATTAGGGTTATTGGCCTTAAGCAGCTTTGCATTTCGTCCTAACTTTACGCGCCAGGAAGAACGTGAACCACCAATTGTTGGCCGGGTGACTATTGAAAAGATAAAGGTATATAGTCAACCGGATTTAGAGAGTGAGATTATCGGGAATAGATACCTGGACCAATTGGTGACTCTATATTACACGTTAAATGGCCCTAAAGGGCCAGCGCACAACCCAATTTGGTACCGGGTCTGGGGCGGATATGTCTATAGTGCATACTTACAATTAGTCAAAACCCGTTTTAACCCAATTCTGGGAAGTATCCTTGAAGGTGGCCAGTTATTCGAAGTCACTGTACCATACTCACAGGCGTGGAGTTATAAACCCGAGGAGGGATGGCAACCAGTCTTTCCTCTTTATTATTCAACTGTTCATTGGGTTACCGGTGTGAATTTGGGACCAGATGGCCAGCCTTGGTATCAAATTACTTCTGAACTTACCCGGTATATGAATTATTATGCTCCTGCAATTCATCTACGTGCTATACCGGACGAAGAATTAACTCCTATCTCACCCAATGTTGATCCTGAAGATAAAAGAATTGAAGTCGATACTCGTTTACAGGTATTAACGGCAATTGAGGGCACCCAGGAAGTATTTAGAACTAAGATTTCAACGGGACTACCTAGCCATGATGAGATCCCTAAGGGCACAAAGACCACTCCGGGCAGGTTTGACATTTCGTCTAAATATCCATCAAAACACATGGGAGAACTACGTGCGAGTGGCGCACCTGATACATATTCCTTACCAGGAGTACCCTGGTCCTCCTTTTTTATTTACAAATATGGCGTTGCATTTCATGGCACATACTGGCATAACAACTTCGGCGCTCCCATGAGTCATGGTTGTGTGAACATGCGAAACGAGGATGCTAAATGGTTATTCCGGTGGACCACGCCTGTTTGGGAAATCCCTCCCGAAGACCGCTCCCAATGGGATCGGCGGGGGTGGGGGACAAGAGTATGGGTATATTGGACGAAGGATTGAGGGACCATCAGAGGCTTATTACCCTAGCTCTGCGACCATCTTACCCATAGGTGTGACATCATATCCCTCTAAACCAGCAACAGCCCTTCGGAAATCCGTATCTGATAATAATTCAACCAAGGGTGTTAATAAGGGGTGTAATGCATATTCTTTTGGAATAACCAGATCATAGCGTTCCTGGAATAGTGGGATGAAATCCAGGTTTAGTGCTTTGGCTGCGGCTGCAATTCCAAGGCCACAGTCTGCTCTACCAGAAGCAATTGCCGCGGCAATTGAGAGATGAGTATATTCTTCTTGCGCGTAGCCATTAATAGTCTGTGGGTCAATGTTCAATAAACCTAAGTGATAATCTAGCAATACTCTTGTGCCAGCACCCCGTTGACGGTTTATTAAACGGACATCCGGGCGAGAAAGGTCATGTAAATCCTGGATATGTTTCGGATTACCTTTTCTAATTAATAGACCTTGTTGTCTTAATACCAATCCAATAATATTTACCGGGATGTCAGGTAAGTATTGCTGGATAAAGCTTAAATTATACTCACCTGTCTGGGGGTCAAGTAAATGGGAGCCTGCCAGGTGAGCTTCACCACGTTGCAAGGCTATTAGTCCACCTAGGCTGCCCACATTAGCAGATATTAACTTACGATCACGGTTGGCGATAAATTGTGCCATCAAATCCAAAGTTATGTCGTGAGAGCCGGTGGCAAATATGGTTCTATTTATCTCGTTTGGTGGACAATATAAGCGCACATCCACAGTTTCTCCTGCGGATAGCCCCTGTGACCCTCTAGGTAGAATGGTGATGCCATCGGCGCGCACCAAGGAGGTAATTACACCAGCTCCGCGTGAAAGAGGAGCCGCTAAAACTTGCTCACCTACTTTACCAACATTAACCCGGATGTAGTCATCATCACCTGGCGGGGAGATAATTTTACGGGTCAAAGTAGCTTTGATTGTTAGTGGCTCTGATGGACGCCGTCCTAACCAACATGCCAGGAGAGGCTCCACAAAAATTTCACAAGTCAGTGCAGCCGATACAGGATAGCCTGGAACCCCAATAATTGGAAGCACATTTGCTTCTGTATCATGATTTTGAGGCTTTTTTATTAGCCCTAGAATTACAGGGTGTCCCGGACGGACAGCTACGCCATGTACCAGAAGTGTCCCTAAGGACTCCACTACTTTGGCAGAAAAATCTTCAGATCCTGCCGATGAGCCAGCATTGAGCAAAACCAGATCATTACTTTGGGATGCGTTTAAAACAACTTTCTGGATGGTTTCTAAATTATCTGGGATAATTGGAAAGCGGCTGGCTTCACCTCCCCAAGTATTCACTTGAGCTGCCATAATAAGCGAGTTGTATTCGATGATGTCCCCTGCTTTAACTAGTTGGCCCACTGGAACTAATTCTGTTCCAGTGGGTAGCACGGCAACTTTTGGGCGTCGCGCTACTTTAACGACGGTATGCCCACAGGCTGCGATGGCACCCAGATCCACAGGGCGCAAGATGTGACCAGACGGCAAAACCAGCTGCGTGGCGACGATATCCTCTCCCATAGGGCGAACATGTTGCCATGGCACAATGGCAGCGCGAATTCTTATTGCATCAGGAAATCTTGGGTCTAACGCTGGTTGTCCATTTTCTGCGATTGCCTCGACATTTTCAATAGGAATTACTGCATCAGCCCAGTCAGGTAATGGATCACCAGTGTCAATATACACGGCTTGTCGATGATATGCCAGGGAAATGGGTGAGGAGGGGGAAGTTCCCTCAGTTTCACAGGCACGCACAGCAAAGCCATCCATGGCACTGGCATGGTAGTGTGGCGATGAAATCTTAGCCCAGACCGGTTCTGCTAGTACGCGTCCTGTGGCGTATTCGCTGAGGGGGATTTCCTCAATACCCAATATCTGCCAAAGACCAACTTCCTTCAACGCTTGTTGTAAGCGGTTCTGAGCTTCAGGTAGAGGGATATCGTGCAGGTAAATGGACATACGGTGTGTTTCTCTTCTTACAATAGGAGTACATCTATAACATCATCCGCAGCCAGCCCAGTCGCATTTGGCGGGATGCACACCAGGCCAGTTGCCCGGGCCAGGGTGAATATCAGATTGCTTTTACCGAAAATCGGTTCAGCCAGGTGGCCTACTTCACTTGTAATAAGTCGGACAGGTACCCAATCTTCTCGCCCTGTTTGCGAAGCCACATTAAGAGTCAATTTGGCTGATATAGTTGCTTTGGGATGGTCAAGGTCCATACCTAGAAGAGTTTCTATCACCGGAATTAGAAAGAGCCGCGCGGTTACTAGAGCACTGACTGGATTACCAGGAAGACCGAGAACTGGTATTCTATTACAAACTCCCAGGATTGTGGGTTTACCCGGACGGAGGTTGACACCGTGCACCAGAACACCTGGCTTGCCTAAATCTGAAATTATACTGGCAGTCAGGTCGCGTGTACTTGCAGATGAGCCTGCAGCGATCACAACAATATCACATTCGGCTAAAGCCTTATTGGCGGTATCCTGAAGAAAATCTTGTTCATCTGGGATAATCCCGTAGGCACGGGGTATACCACCAGCTTGGGTCACTAAAGCGCTGAGAGTGTAAGTGTTGACATCACGAACTTGGCCAATATGCAAATCCATGTCCGGCGGGATTACCTCATCGCCGGTAGAGATGATCCCTACCTTTGGCGGTATGGCTGCCTTAAAACGTGTGATGCCTAAAGCCATCATACCCCCGATTTCGGGTGGTCTTACGAGTGTGCCTGGGGGAATGACAATTTCTCCCTCAGCTACATCTTCACCAATTTTGATGATATTCTCACCAATAGCAACGGGACGTAAGATTTCTATTTCGCTATTCTTTACAAGTTGGGTGTTTTCCAGCATCACGACTGCATTTGCACCTGCGGGTAGCATACCCCCAGTATGGATTACGGCACATTGTCCCTTAATAAGCGTGAATGAGGGTTGGGCACCCATTAAAATCTCGCCACTTACCTTGAGGTAAGTGGGTAGAGATTCGCTGGCACCGTAGGTACCTTCGGCCAGGGCAGCATAACCATCTACTGTAGAGCGCGGAAATGTTGGCAAGGGAATTGGCGCTACGATTGGCTCTGCGGTAACCCGGCCGATGGCAGATGATGTATCAATAATCTCTAACTTTATCTGTACAGGTATATGCGCCAGAAACTCTTTTAGGGCATCTTGTGGAGGGATTAATTTCAGGAATTCTGGCATGTTTACCTTATCCAAAAAGTGAAGCTCAATAAATATGCTGGGATTCCATATAGGAGCACACCAAGTACTGTGAGAGCTTTCCAATTCGGGCTGGCGCCACTGGCGATATGACCTAAATACCATATTTGGAAAAAGCCAAGTGGAATGACAAAAAATGCCGGTAAAGCATTACGGAAAGGCAAACCGAAAACCACGGCCAGGGCAAGTAAAAGGAAAGCTGTGATTATAAACATGTTATGTAATCTCATACCATTTTCCCAGCCAAGTCGAGTCAATATTGTCTGTTTATTGTTTAATAAATCATCACTATAATGAGGATATTCTGAAGAAATTGCTAAAGCGAGATATAGCGGTGTAAGCGGGAAGGTGCTCATAGCTAGCATACGGTGTAATTCATCCACTTGCAGAGTAAATGCCAGTGCTGGTACTAGATTTGAAAGAAAAATAGCATTGATAAGCTCCCCATAGGGGGAGTTTCTAAGTCTGATGGGAGGAGTAGCATAGAAAAAAGCACCAAGAAAGGCCAAAGCCATCACCAGTAGTGTAGCGGACCCCAGATCTCCATACCGAATAAGCAGAACAGTAGCTGAGGCAGTTATTGTTAAAACAACGATAGATGCTGTAAATGATCTGTTGTGTGGTATCTCCTTAAGGTCCATCATCCTGGTGTTCTTAGATGTTTCAAAGTATTGGTTTAAATACATGGAGCTTAGCTGGATCAGAATAATCCATATTTGCCCTAAAGTAAATTTCCCATAATCGATCGGGGTTCCTAAATAATGGGCA
>Ga0315295_10004851_pt1 | contig 11495 bp, 10 predicted proteins | sample YL17G14_0_MG_FD_204453 | JGI IMG/M metagenome (GOLD analysis project Ga0315295, IMG submission 204453) | Sediment microbial communities from Yellowstone Lake, YNP, Wyoming, USA - YL17G14_0 | ecosystem: Environmental > Aquatic > Freshwater > Lake > Sediment | place: USA: Wyoming | collected...
CACACAGGCCAAGGCCTGTTTGAAGTTTGCCCAGGTATATGCCCTGCGCTGGCTCTTGCGGTTAAGCCATTTGAACAGGATTTCAGTAGCGCGACGGACATAGTAGGTACACCTTTCCAGGTTATCCGTTATGGCGTAATAGCTCAGATGGCCCAGCACTCGGGTCCTTAATTCATCCATTCGCGATATGGCGTGGCTGATGATGGATGTGCTCACTCAAAAATCGATAAAGTTAATCCTGTGCCATGGGAGGGTAGAAGGGCCCACGCTCCCCTGGATGCGGAAGGAAGGCGCTCCTATACACGGCCCATGGTTATGCGGAAGGCCGTAATGAGGAGACAAAGGGGAGGGCAATCAAGGGGTGGCCCAGAGATTCCTTTCGCACCACTTCCAAGATCAATCTTCCAAAAGGCGGGGCACATCATCATGTTCAACGTCCTTGTTTGAATTTCAGATGGTGAATCATACAGCAGACCCTAACATTACATAGCTATCAGAAGTTGCACGAAAGAGAGCTATTTTTAGAGAAACTCTATCTTTTTTCATAAGTATTGAGGCAAGACTCGGACTTTATACTCATGCTTGATCGACCTTTTTAAAACCGGGTCCTCCAGTTCGAGTTCGTATGAATCCCCATACACTAGACCACTTTTTGTAGAGATGGTCCCTGAAAAAAGGACAACCCGTTTTCCTCTCATGCTCTTAGCATCAGGCATTTTATCTATCAACTCTTTCGGAGCGATGATGGAAGCTACGGGAGCTTCCTGATAAAGGCTTCTCTCGGTCCCTTTGTACGCCCAACACCGAAGAATCAGTTTGTCCCAATGGTCTTTGACGTCGGGAAAAGGCCAACATTCCGAGGCTAAACATTTAGCATACATCTGCTTGGATCCCGGGATCGATTTAGTCTCTACGTCCCGATCGGTGTGATCGCTGCCGACGGTAATCCAGATCTCTTCTCCTTCCCAGAGAAGGACATATTCGACTTCCCCAGAGGATTGGGAACTCACCACAGTGATTTCATCATCAGTGGTCGGCAAATAAGTGGAAAAATTCATGTAAATTGGAACGCGAGAGGGGCCGGGAATTCCCATCTTGGCGAGTTCATCGATATGCGCCTGAAGGGCTTCAGGGTTCTTTCCAACCCAGCCAGCGCAAACTAAATGATCGACAGTAAAAACAATCTCTTGGAAACCCTGTTTGTAGATTACTTTCATAAAAAGCTTCTTCGGTGTGAGCATAGTTTCTTCTCCCTTTTCTTTTTTATTCGAGGAGGGGGCGTTTATTTTTCCAGGGGGTATGGACCTCATAGGCATGAGCCACTTTTAGAACAGTCGCTTCCCCAAACGGTTTCCCGGCGATCTGGAGTCCAATGGGCATCCCCGAAGAGGAGAAGCCGCAGCAAATAGAGAGACAGGGAATGCCCACCAAGTTATAGATTCGGGTAAATCGGGTTAAAGCAGAGGGGACGGCCTCCGTCCTTTTTCCAAAGGACACACTTCCTTGGCCAATGTGGGGAGCGGTGATGGGGAGCTGGGGAGTGATCAAGGCGTCAACCTTCCTAAAGGCGGCCCCAAAATTTTCCTGAATGTTTCTCCGGACCCGCTGGGCCTTGAGATACAGGGTAGCTGGAATCGCCGCTCCCTGATTCAATCGGATACGGACGTCGTCCCCAAGGTCGCGCGAACGGGTGATGTGCCACTTCTCCAAAGAGGCTGCTGCTTCGGCAAAGAGGATAATGGAGGCGGCTATTGCGGCCTCTTCCAGTTGTGGAATGGAAATGCTCTGCACCTCCGCTCCCAGTTGTTTAAAATCTTCAATGGCCTTCTTAACCGTTGCCAGAACTTCTGGGTCTAAGCGGTCAAAGAAATAGTTGGAGGGCACGCCCAAGCGTATTCCTTCGAGGTCACCGCCCAGAGATCGAGCGTAATTGGGAACGGGTACTTGGGGAGTTGCAGGGTCCCGGGGATCATGGCCGGCCAGAATATTCATGGCGAGGGCAAGATCCTTGACGCTTTTGGCCATCGGACCGGGATGGTCCAGAGACCAGCACAGGGGATATACACCATACCGGCTAATCCGTCCAAAAGTCGGTTTAAGTCCAGGAACCCCACAGAGAGCGGAAGGAATCCGAATTGACCCACCAGTATCCGTTCCCAGGGTAAGCAGGACGAAAGAAGAAGCCAAGGCTGCCGCTGAGCCGCCGCTGGACCCGCCGCTGATTCTCTGACGGTCCCAAGGGTTATGAACCGGATCATAATGGGGATTGATGGAAGTTGGTCCAAAAGCGAATTCATGCATGTTCAGTTTGCCTAGGAGGATGGCTCCGGCAGAGGAAAGCCTTTCAACTGCGGCGGCGTCATATTTGGGGACAAAATCAGCCAAAATCTTGGAGCCACAGGTGTTACGAATTCCCTTCGTGAAGAAGAGATCTTTGACAGCAAAGGGAATCCCATGCAAAGGGCCGATATACCGCCCTTTAAGAATTTCTCTCTCCGCCCGGCGAGCGGCCTCCAGAGCCTGTTTGGGCAAAACAGTGATGAAGGCGTTGATTTTTTTGTCGTAAGTTTCTATCCGCTCCAAGTATGCTTGGATTACCTCCACTGGAGATATTTCTTTCTTGAAGATGGCTTGGGACAGGGTGGAGATATTCGATGCTTGAGGTTCGAAAGGAATCATCTTTTTCCCTCCTCGGCAGAGAAGATGATCGCCGGCTCAGCTTCCAAAGGGTCCAGGAGGCCAAGCTGTCCAGACTGTTCATTTAAGACCTTCACCGCAGCATGAAGAGCTTCCATCTCTTTTGAGTTCACTCGGATCCCGGGAATCTCCAGCATAAATTTTTCTGGTTTATTGCTCCTTTGTTTTTCCATCCTCGTTTCTTCCTTTCCGAACATTTTTTAAATCCTTTTTCCAACCTTCTTTAGCATTTCCGGTCTGCTTAAGCGGCTTAAAACTTCACGTCCCACTCCCCCTTTTGTTCCCAGCCAGGTGTGCCGGTTATTTCAGGAGGTTGGGAATGAACATGACCATGCCCGCCCAATAGGTGGTGATGGCGAGGACGGCGGTGAGGACCACCATCATGGGGGTGAGGTCGCGCATCATCTCTCGGATGGTCAGCTTGGCGATGGCCGTAGTGACGAAGAGGCAGACCCCCACGGGGGGCGTGATCATTCCGATCGTGAGGTTCACCGAGATGATGATGCCAAAGTGAATGGGGTCAACCCCGACGGAGGTCGCCAGCGGCAGCAAGAACGGGGTGAAGATGACCAGGGCGCTGATGGTGTCAATGAAGGTCCCCACGACGAGGAGGATCAGGTTGATCACAAGGAGCGTCCCGAACCAGCCGAGGCGGAGATCGGTGAGGGAGGCTGCCACCTGCTGGGGGATGCCCTGCACGGTGAGGATCCAGGAGAAAATGGAGGCCGTGCCCAGGATGAAGAGGATCTTGCCGGTGAGGAGGCCGGTCTCGTAGAAGATGCGGGGGAGGTCGCGCCACGCGAGTTCCCGGTACACAAAGAGGCCGAGGGCGATCGCGTAAACCACGGCCACCACCCCCGATTCGGTCGGGGTGAAGATCCCGCTGATAATCCCACCGATGATGATCATCGGCATGAGCAAGGCGAGGAGCGCATTCATGAATCCCCGGACAATCTCCGCTAAGGTGGCCCGCTCCTCCCGCCCCTTGTAGCCTCGTTTTTTCCCCACGTAGTAGGAGTAGGCCATCAGGCTCCCGCCCATCAGGACCCCGGGGAGGAAACCCCCGGCGAAGAGCATGGCGATGGAAGTGTTGGTCATTGACCCGTAAACGACCATGGGGATGCTGGGGGGAATGATGGGTCCAATGGTCCCAGCGGCCGCTACCAGGGAGGCGGTGAACGGCGGGTGATAACGGTTGGCGATCATGATGGGAATGAGAATCCCCCCGATGGCTGCGGCATCGGCTACGGCGGACCCGGAAACGGCGGCAAAGAACATGCATGCCACAACAGCCACCATGGCCAGCCCTGAGGTAAAGTGGCCGACGAGGGCCTGAGCAAAATCCACAAGGCGGCGGGAGATGCCCCCGCGGGACATGAGGTCGCCGGCGAGGATGTAGAGGGGCACCGCCACCAGGGTGAACGTATCCAGCGCGGTCCACAGACGCTGGGCGATGACGATGAGTGGAACGTCCATCAGGAGGAGCCCCACGAGGGAGGCCACTCCCAGGCTGAAGGTGATGGGCACTCCCATCATAAAAAACACGAAGAGGAGAGGAATCAGCCAGATCATCAGCGCTCCCCTTTCTTGTGGAGATACTCCACCACCCCGAAGACCAAGTAGAGGAGCATGAGGGCCCCGCTGGCGGGAACGACGAGGTAGAGGTACCGGAAGGGAATCTGCATGACTGGAGTCATTTGCACCCCGGTAGCTCGAACGAAGACGACCCCCTCCCAGGTCACGAAGCCGAGGAAGATACCCACGAGGAGCGACCCGAAGACGGTGAGCGCCCGAGCCGCTCCCTTCGGCAGGATAAACAGAAGGGCATCCACATTCAGGTGGGTCTTCTCCCGAACGGCGATGGTGGCTCCAACGAAGATGGAGTAGACGAACGCGATGCGCGAAACCTCTTCCGTCCAGGGCAGTGGATACCTGAAGACGAAGCGGATCAGCACCTGGAGGAAGACGCTTGCCGTGAGGATGACCACGAGCAGAATCAGTACGTATTTCAGTGCTCGATCCAGGATAGCCAGCACGATCAACCCTCTACAAAATCCATGGCCGCGTTATTTCGTCTCACGGATCCGCCGCACAAATTCGAGCGGCACCTGGTCCGCGGTCAGGTTCGGGACATCCCTGGTGGCCTCCGCAAACTTGGCCTTGTCCACTTCATTGATCGTGACCCCCTGGGTTTTCAAGAAGCTCACCCCCTCGTCGACCTGGCCGGCGACCGCCTTCCGCTGCAGAGGCACAGACGTCTTGATCGATGCGGCAATGATCTCTCGCTGCTCGGGCTTCAACGTGTCCCACCATTTCTTACTCGCCATCACCGGAAGGGCAGTATAAGTGTGCTCGGTCAACCCGACCTGCTTCTGCACCTCGTAGAACTTCATGGAAACAATAGTAACAATCGGGTTCTCCTGCCCGTCCACAACTCCCTGTTGCAGGGCATTGTACAACTCGCCAAAGGGGATGGGAGTCGGAATAGCGCCCAGTGCGCGCATGAAGCCCAGCCAAACCTTCGCCTCCTGCACACGTATCTTAAGCCCCTTCAGGTCGTCAGGTGTTCGGATCGGCTTGTTCTTGGTGGTCATATTCCGGAAGCCGAGTTCCCACCAGCCCAGAACGACAAAGCCCTGGGCAGCGAGTTTCGCCTCCAGTTCCTTTCCCACAGGGCCTTCAAGGACCTTGTAGATATGGTCCCGGTCACGGATAATGAAAGGAAGACCGAAGGCCTGAAGTTCCGGCACCCAGGAGGGCAACGCTCCCTCTGCGGCGACGGAGGTCATGTGGATGGTGCCGAGGCGCGCACCCTCAGCCAGCTCTCGCTCGGAACCGAGCTGCGCACAGCAAAAAATCTGCATCTTGATGGCCCCGCCGGAGTTTTTCTCCAGGATGGGGGTGAGAATATTCAGACCGACGGAGTAAGGGTGGGTGAGTGAGCCTGCATGGGCGAACTTGATGGTCAGCGGGTCCACTTTGGTCTGGGCCCATGTCATTCCGGCCGAGAGGAACACGGACAACGCGACGAATAGTGCTAAGATTACTGTATACATTGTTTTCCCTCCTTTTGGAATTTGAGTGTGTTAAAACCTCTCCTTTTCCTTTGTTCTATACTGAAAAAACCTAATAACCAAAGAGAGATGGGACAAATAAAACAAAACGGGGTATCGGGTTGACTCCAGTGGCCACAACATGTAGTATCTTGGCATGGAGGATTATCCTGGCTCCCTGACTGAGTTCGAGGAACGGTTCGCGAGTGAAGCCGCTTGCCTGGAGTATCTGGCTTCGCTGCGCTGGCGGATGGCTTTGCATGGTTGACCCTGTGCCGGAAAAAGCGCTCAAAGTCGAAATGCCGTCAGAAGAGAACTTCGACGACCTGAAATTGTGAAACCACCATATATTGTGGTCACTGGAGCCAATCCGATATCCCAATTAAAACAATCTTTGGGAACATCAACATCAAGGCTAGAACGACTGCAGATGAATACAAGAATGGGAAAATATTTCTTACAATAACCTCAAATTTTTCACCGGAAATCCCTGAAGCGACAAAAATGATTACTCCCACGGGTGGGGGTTATCATTCCAAGCATTAAAATGAATGATAATGATAAAAATTGATAAGAACTTGCTTTAGGATGAGTCGAATATATAATAAAGGGAGTAGTATGTCAAGAAAAATCAACCGCAAGATATGGGAGCGCCTCCTCATACGTTCGAGTACCAGCCCGGCACCAGGCTTGGGAAGCTAAGTCGAAGCCATCGCAGGAAGGGATTTCGGCCTCACTCAAAACCGAGGATAGCTTGCCACTGTACGCGCTCTCCAAGAAATTATGATCTGACAATCAAATCAACTCCCTGATTCGTTCCGTTTGTTACTGGTTGAAGTGTTGCATCGGGGCAAGGTTTCCAAAAATGAGGAGTACAGGAAGAAGTCAACGTTTTGCCTCCTAGGGTTTGTAGGGTCGAGTCCAATTTTCACAGTGTCAGGATTCATTTAGTGTTCAATAAAACTCCGTAGTCTCTTGCCCCTATTGAAATGTTTCAATTTACCTAGTGCCTTTTCCTCAATCTGCCGTATTCTTTCCCGGGTGACATCAAACTCCTGCCCCACCTCTCCTAAAGTATACTCCCGGTCTAACCCAATTCCGAACCGCATCCTCAGGACCGTCTCCTCCCTTTTGCTCAGCGCGGAGAGAACTCTTCGAGTCCACCTGGCCAAATGGGAGCTAATAGCTGCTTCGTGAGGGGAAACTGCTCCTTTATCCTCGATCAAATCCGCCAAACGGCTCTCTCCTTCTTCACCCATGGGCGTCTCAATGGAAATGGGCCTTTCTGCAATTTTCATAACATTGCGTACCTTCTCCAGGGTTACCCCCATACTCTTGGCGATCTCCTCCAGGGTTGGCTCTCTCCCTATCTCCTTAACCAGCTGCCGGGAGGTTAAGTTCAATTTGTTAATGAAATCGGTTACGTAGATTGGGAGATCAATGATCCTTGATTGTTCAGCGATAGCCCGCGTCATCCCCTGCCGAATCCACCATGTCGCATAGGTGGCAAACTTATAGCCTTTTCTATAGTCGAACTTATCTATCGATCTGATTAAGCCGGTGTTGCCCTCCTGGATCAAATCGAGTAATGGAAGCCCCCGGTTCTGGTGTTTCAGGGCGATGGAAACAACCAGCCTTAAGTTGGCCATCACAAATTCATTCTTTGCTTCTCCGGCTTTAGTCTCTCCTCGGTCTATCATCCTTAGAGCATCTTTGACCTGATTCAGAGATAAGCCATGTTCTGTCTTCAAGGATTTCTTCGTTTTTGAGTGGGAGATTCGTGATTCCTTGTCACGTTTTTTCTGCTTCATTTCTTTTTCAATCTGGAAGTTCCATTCCCTCAGCTTCTGCACGATTCTTTTGACATGTTTCTTCTTCAGGTCAACCTGGTTCAGGGCATCGAATATCTCAGCCTGTTTATTCAAAATTTCCTTGCGAATCTTCCTCTTCAGGAATTTATTCCCTTCATGCTTCACTCTCCTCTGAAGGAGTTGAACTCTGTCCTTCCCTTTACGAATTTTTTCGATTAAGCTGAGAACCCTCCTTTTCTGGTTTTCTTTCTCTATAACCGTCATCTCTTCATCGTCGACCTGATTGGTTAAATCTGCGAGCTTTACCCTTCCTTCATAGAGCTCCTTCCCGAGGTTGATAACTTCCCTGACAGCCATAGGGCAGTTGAGTAAACCATTTAAGATCTCCTGCTTTCCAGCCTCGATCCTCCTGGCAATCTCTATTTCCCCTTCCCGGGTCAGTAAGGGAAATGATCCTATCTCCTTCAAGTAAACGGCCACTGGATCTGACCTCTTTGGGAAGAACTTTTCTTCGTATTCTGTAATCTCTTGTTCTTCCTCTGGGAGGTGATTCTCGTTCTCCACCTTTAACCCCCGAAGTCCGCTGACCACATCGATGTCCGGCGCTTGACCGCTCACATCGCCTGGGGAAAATAGGGGAGATGAGAGACTCAACAGACCGGCAGGCATTGAAGGCTTCGAAGAGTCCTTTCGGTTCATATGCACTCTTAAAGGTTTTTTTTGACCATTGACACCTGAACCATTCAAATTGCTTTATGGAGGCTGGAGTTTTTAGAATCACTCTTTCAGGAAGGAATCAATGCATACGAACTAACCTGTTGGCACGATCCCTTCCTCTGCCGGCGGAAGAGCACTGCTAAAAAGGAACCATGTGTCTCTTCATACAAGGGAAAAGAGGCGTCCGTATCCGGGGATTCCCGCCATCCGAATTTTCCTTAGGGCGAGCCACATCGAAGCCTGATTGCTCGTCACCACGGGCTTCCCGAGATCCCTCTCGAGGGTCTCGATGATCTCGATCGTCCGCCAGTTCGTACAACTGATGAATACGCCATCGACCTCAGGAGTCACAATCTCCTTTGCTGCTTGATAGGCACTAAAAGGAAGCAATCTGCCCCGGGCAAGGTTGGAGATGAGTTCAAGGTTTTTCTCAGAAACAACCCTGAGGCCCGGGATCGCCTTTTCCAGAAAATCCCGTTCCTTGGCTGCCGTTCCGCGGGTGTATGGGGTTGCCATCGCAATCTTCTTCAGGTTCAACGCCTTGATCGCTTCCACAACAGCCGTCGTGGTCGTCAGCGCCTGAATGCCAGTTTGGGAGAAGATTTTCTCTTCCACCTCCTGGTCATACCCCGGCCCCTTGAGAAAGCTCCCGGTCGTACATCCATAAACAATCACAGCCGGCTCAACGCCGGCCACCTCTCTGGCCGCCCGCTCGATCTCCGTGTTCATCTGAAGGATAGCGGCTTCTTTCTCCTCCTCACTCTTGACCTCAGGATTGTAGACTCTGGAGGCATGAATCGAAACGCCGTCGGGAGCCATCTTCTGAAGCTCCGGCTCACATGTCGTATTCGATGACGGGATGATAAGACCGATTCTTCCACGCCAGCCGTACATAACCTTTCCTCCTTCCAGTCCTGGTGCCGCATGGCCTCCCCTCCCTTTCATGCTTCCCACGTTGGGGAGGGGAACTTTCTGGCAGCAATTAGATCGCCGTCAGAGTCGCGGGATTATCTCTGATCATCAACCGGAGCTCTTCCGGTGTAATCCCGCAATCCAGCAGCTTTTCAACAACGATTCGCATTCCTTGCCCCGGTGTGGGGTTCTTTAACTGACCGCAGTCCGAGCTGATGATGATATTCCGAGCGCCCACGGCCTTGATTTGTTCGGCCAGCATCTCGGGCGTGATCAGGAGCCGGTTCGGCTGGATGTGAATGGCGGTGTGCTCGATGAAAGCCCCCAGTTCGGCAAGTTCCTTCTGCTCCGCAACGGACCAAGTCCAAAGCTCATTGAGGTCAACATGGTTGACGACATACTGTCCTCTCCCGAGCCCCATTTTTTTGCACTCCTTCACGAAAGCCACGATCTCCTCTTTGGTCACGTGCCCGGCGCCAATGCCGATATTCGCCTCTTTCACCATGGAGAGGACTTCCCGGGTCTCCTCCGTAATCTGCCCTTCCGGAGTAAGGATTCGGATACCTTTCGCCTTCAGCTCATGGGTGGCTCGCGCCACATGGGCCATATGAAAATAGCCATGAGGCGAACCGTACACCTCGATGTGGTGCTGGGCCGTCTGGGTGGGCAGCCATACCATCTTGCACCGCCCCAGCATAAGGGCATTCTCGACGGCAAAGGGGTTGATGCCTCCGGTTGAGAGGTTCAGGACAACCCCTCCGTAGACCTCGATCCCGGGGACCTTTTTCTGAACGAGCGTAGCCCGGTCGGAGGTGATCCCGTGATGGTTCTTCAGGACAATCGCCCTCATTCCAAGGGCTCTTCCCTCTTCTGCAGACTCGAAGGAATCATTAATCCGATTGAACACACAGGGTCCGGTATGAGCATGGATGTCAATGCTCCCTTCCAGAATCTCCAGTACTCTCGCCATGGCTTCCTCCTTCTTTCAAGCAATTGTCCGGGATGACAAACAAGACGGCCCTATCTTCGGGAGAGGATCACTTTTCCCCGGATCTCATCGAGATGTTGGATCCCTTTTGCTCCCATATACTTTTCGATGCCATCGATGATCTCGAAAACAACCCAGGGGTCCCTCAGTAAGGCCGTGCCAACGCCAACGGCGGTGGCGCCTGCCAATATGAATTCAATGGCATCCTCCCAGGTCATGACCCCGCCCATACCAATAATAGGGATCCGAACGGTCCTGTAAACATCCCACACCATTTTGATGGCAACAGGCCTGATGGCAGGACCGGAAAGCCCTCCGATCACATTCCCAAGCTTTGGCCGCTGAGTCTGGATGTCGATGGCCATTCCACTTAGGGTATTGATGAGGGTGATCGCATCGGCCCCGTTCTTTTCAACGCTCCTGGCGATCAAGGTGATATCGCTCACATTGGGGGTGAGCTTTGCGATCACAGGGAATCTGGTGCTCGACTTCACCGAACGAACAATCCGGCCGGCCACCTCAGGATCAGCCCCCAGACTGCATCCCCCCATTTCCAGATTGGGGCATGAGATATTCAGCTCGATGGCTGAAATGCCCTCCTCCCGGTCAAGGAGCGCTGCCAGCTTTGGATAATCCTCCACGTAGTTCCCTGAAATGCTTACAATGACAGGAACGTCGAACGTCCTTAAGAGGGGAAGATCGTGTTGAATGAAATGTCTAACCCCCTGGCTCTGGATGCCTATGGAATTCAGGATCCCTGACACACACTCGGCGATCCTTGGATTTGGATTACCTGCCCGTTTTTCCAGGGTGACGCTCTTGGCCGTAAAGGCCCCCAGCACGCTCAGGTCATAGAATTGGGCAAGCTCCTGGCCATAGCCGCAGGTGCCCGAGGCCGTCACAACCGGATTCTTCATCTTGATGCCACAGATCGTAACACTCAGATCAGGTTTCATCGTCGAGTATAATTTCCTCCAAATCGAAGACAGGCCCCTCGGTGCAGGCCCTCTGTCTTTCGATCACCCCATCCCTCCTAACATTAACGACGCAGGACAGGCAGACCCCAAACCCACAGCCCATTCTTTCCTCAACAGAAACCTCACCCTGGATGCCGGCTCTTCGAATCATGGGGATGACCGCCTTGAGCATCAGAGAAGGTCCACAAATATAAACGCGTTCGATCTGCCGTTTTAAAGCGTTTTCTAAATGGTCACTGACAAAACCTTTTAACCCGCATGAGCCGTCATCGGTCGTTACGATAGTCTCGGCCCCATGGTTCTGGAACCGATCGATGCCAAATAGGAAATGAGAAGACCG
>Ga0315295_10004853_pt1 | contig 11494 bp, 11 predicted proteins | sample YL17G14_0_MG_FD_204453 | JGI IMG/M metagenome (GOLD analysis project Ga0315295, IMG submission 204453) | Sediment microbial communities from Yellowstone Lake, YNP, Wyoming, USA - YL17G14_0 | ecosystem: Environmental > Aquatic > Freshwater > Lake > Sediment | place: USA: Wyoming | collected...
AAAATTACCAATATTAAAGTGTTGCGACAAAGAAAATGGTTAAAGTTATCAACTACTCCTACTCCAGCAGCTACAGGAACAAAGTGAAGTTTATTCTCTAACAAAAGAGATGTTGAAGGGTAGGAAAGATTAGGGATTGTTGAAGGTTGATGAAGAAAGGTAAAATTATAATATTTTAATTTTTATAATATTATAAAAATTAAATGTCGCATGGGGAAAGCTTCAGAAAAATCAGTTGGTTGAGAAAAAACAACAAAAAACCCCAGTTTTTACTGGGGGTTTAAATTTATATTTTGGTGGACCTGAGGGGAATCGAACCCCTGACCTCTTGAATGCCATTCAAGCGCTCTCCCAACTGAGCTACAAGCCCGTCTGTTTCAAGGACATCTAATACTATAACAGAGATTTAGCGAATGATCAAGAGGAAATTTATAAAATTTTTCGGGAAAGGATTTATAGTTATTGAGCTGGAATTTATTGATCATTATTTGGAATCTAAAATTTGAAAATAAAATTTACTAATTGCGCATGATTTGCCATTAAAGAGCCGACTAATTATAGAGAAAAGAGAGGGGCGGTTAGCTGGATGGAAGAAATCTCGAAGCTAGATGATATAACTCTGGTTCGGGCTATTCAACATGGTGATGAAACAGCTATCGAGGAGTTTTACCGCCGTTTTGCACCAGGATTATATTGTTTTATTCGACGCAAAGTAGAAAAGAATGAAGATCTTGAAGATGTTTTTTCTGAAACGATGACCTCGGCAATTACTGCCATTATGCGTTTTAAGGGTCAAAGTCAAGTTTTCACTTGGTTATGTCGAATTGCACAGTTTAAATTGGCGGATTTTTATCGTGCACGAAACCAGAGGATGGTATTAGATTATGAGGAAGCGGATTTGAAAAGCTTAAATGAAGGGGAAATTGAAACAAATTTAGTCATCAGTCAGTCGCTGTATCATATCAAACGGGAGTATCGTCAAGTTTTAGAAGCTAAGTACTTTCAAGGATATTCAATTCGTGAAATAGCAATTGAAATGAAAAAAAGTGAAAAAGCAGTTGAAGCGATTTTAGTTCGTGCTCGAAATGCTTTTGCTAAAGAATATCAAAAATTGGCACCAGAAATGGAGGTGTAGATTTGATGGATGAAAATGAGTTTATTGAATTGATAGATAAAACCAAAAAGATTCGTGAGAAAGGGATTGAGGTAACAACACTTTGGCAAGACAAACTAGTTTCTCAAATGGTTAGAGTTGCCGATCTGGAAACAGAGCGGATCGAACATCATTTGTTAGAAATGCCACTATCAGTAATTATTTATCAATGGATCATTATTAGGTTAAAAACACGTCCGTGGCGACTTTTGATACCAGCTTCAGTAGCATTAACTTTAATTTTACAAGGTTTTTTGTCGAAATTCAATCTATTGCAAATCATGGTTCATTAGAAGTGGAGGTGGAGAAGATGATTCGAGGGCTCAAAAGTATTTGGCATTTAATTGCCCATCCATATGCTTTTTTTGAAGAAATGATTGCTCGTGGTAATTGCTTTCCAGCAACAATTACTTTTTTACTGGCGTTACTTTTAAATGATTTAGGTTGGATCATTGTTAGTGGTGGAAAGTATGGTTTTTCGCTACCAGATATTTTATGGCCTTTGGTAAGCTATCCAATTGCGGCATTAGTGATCTATGGTGTTTGTCGGTTGTTGATTTCAGAGAATCGTTGTCGAACTTTTTTTGCCGTATGGGGCTTTAGCTATCTTCCTACTTTATTGTTTTTTTTAAGTAATATTTTTTTACATACGTTGACTAAGTTGTCATTTTGGAATCGTCTAGTCGATCAGCCATCAGTGATTTTGATTTTTTGGGCGTTTACCCTTTTGATGTTACTTTGGAAAATTCTTTTTTTGGCGATAACTCTACGTTTGGCGGGTAATTTGAATTTATCGCAAATTTTAGTAGTCTTTGTAATTTTAATCACAATAATGGCGGGGTATTGGGTACTAACCCTCACCTTAGGTTTAGCGAAAATTCCGTTTGTGTAGTGAAAGTTTTTTATCATAAAAAAAAGAATCCAGATTTGTGGATTCTTTTTTAGTCACTATATGAGAAGATTGTTTTTTAGAATTAAGGATTTAGCTTGGTACCGTCATAAGGACAAAAACGATAAGTACCATTTGAAATTTTGCTACATTTAGGACATTTAATTGGCATAGCAAGAGATGTAAGTGGAAGTTTCCAGTGGAATTCAGCTTCTCCCAAAATCACTTTAAAACTGCCTTCTTTATAAGTATTAATGATCATTCGTCCTTTTTCATCTTTAGCAGAAAAGAAGATTGGAACAGCTCCTTTGCCAATTCGACCCATTCTTTTGGAAAAGAGAGATTTCATACGATATGAAATTGAAAGTGCGGTAGAATTTACTTGACCTTTGTTAAGTGGAGTGTAAGTATTACCTTTTTTATCAACTAGTTTAATTAGTGATACAAGCTCTTTTTCTTTAAGGTTTTTAAAGCGTGAATCATTTTTAACACTGGCTGTTACCATAAAAATTAGATATGGTTCAAAAACAGTATTCATTAATTCCGAGTTGGCGGTAGACATGCCTTGTTTTTCGGAATAGATTTCTTCCCAAAATTTTTGTGGAATCCAAAAAACAGCACTATTAACGTTGGCTTTTTCAACTGTCTGCAGTGTTTCATCAAAAAGCGCTTCAAAGTTAAATTCAGAGTTAGTCTTTTCTTCAGCTAAGCTAATGGAATTAAAGCAAGATAAGCTAAGGATAGAAAAAATGACGAGGAAAAAAGGAAATTTGCTAGATAACCAGGTTTTCAAGGTCGGACCCTCATTTCTTTTTGAATGAGCGGTTTAATAATAATTTCATATAACACCGCTTTAATGAAATCTGTATTCTACAATTGTTTGTTTTATCCTGTATTTTTTTAAAAATTTTAACAATGGGAATAGAGCCTATCTTGAACGATAAAACTAAAAATAGTTGCGATTGACAGTGTTTTCGATTACAATGGAATCAGCTTAGAATTTTGATAAAACTATTTTATTTAGGAGTGAGGTAGGTTGATCTCTGCGAATCAAATTCGAGAAGAGTTTTTACAGTTTTTTTATGAAAAAGGACATACGCTTTTGCCGAGTGCATCACTAATTCCACATAATGATCCTACTTTAATTTTTGCGAACGCCGGGATGAACCAGTTTAAGGATGTTTTTTTGGGAAAAGGCACTCGTGAGTATCAACGAGCAGCTGATGCTCAGAAATGTATTCGAGTCAGTGGAAAACATAATGATCTTGAGGAGGTAGGTCGTGATACATATCACCATACTTTCTTTGAGATGCTGGGGAACTGGTCTTTTGGGGATTATTATAAAAAAGAAGCAATCACTTGGGCATGGGAGTTATTGACCCAAAAATGGCAACTTCCTAAGGAAAAATTATACGCGACTGTTTATCAGAGTGATGATGAGGCAGCGGCATTATGGGAGAGCTGTACTGACATTGCGTCAGAGCATATTATGCGTTTTGGCGAGAAAGATAATTTTTGGGAGATGGGCGAGACTGGTCCATGTGGTCCTTGTTCAGAGATCCATATTGATCTTGGAGCAGAACGCTGTGATAAAAGTCATCTACGAGGACATGTTTGTGGCGTAAATCAAGGTTGTGCGAGATATATTGAATTGTGGAATCTGGTTTTTATTCAATTTAATCGCCAAGTGGATGGGAGCTTGATTGAACTACCTAGTAAACATGTAGATACTGGAATGGGCTTTGAGCGGATTGTTTCGGTACTGCAAAAAGAACATTCAAACTATGATATTGATCTCTTTCGGGCAATTATCAAAGCAATTGAATTAGTTACCAAACAAAGCTATGCCAAAGTTGAGAATCAAGTGCCAATGCGTGTCATTGCAGACCATATTCGTTCTTTAACTTTTGCGATTGCGGATGGGGCATTACCTTCAAATGAAGGACGTGGATACGTCTTGCGTAGAATTCTGCGTCGAGCCGCGCGTTTTGGTCGAACTTTGGGGATGACGGAACCATTTTTATACCAAATTGTTGAACCTTTGAAAGAAGTGATGGGCGGAGCTTATCCAGAGTTGAAAGAGAAGCAAGTTCATTGCGAGAAGGTAATTCGAGCTGAAGAAGAAGGATTTAATCGTACCTTGGATAAGGGAATTGAGCTTTTTGAAGAGATTGCGGCTAATCTGAAACGAGCTGGGGAAAAAATTATTTCTGGTAAAGAGGCTTTCAAACTTTATGATACCTATGGTTTTCCCTTAGATTTAACAGAACTAATGGCAGAAGAGCATAGTCTAACTGTTGATGTCACAGGGTTTACGCAAGAGATGGAAGAACAGCGTCAACGGGGTCAAGCAAGTGGAAGATTCGTAATGACTGAAGAACAAGCACAGTGGGAAGTGCTTCAAGCAGGAGCAAATTCGAGATTTTTGGGTTATGAAACAAATGAAACTGAAGCCAAATTGATTCAGGTGAGTATTAATCAAGATTATGATTATCTTGTCTTTGACCAGACGCCATTTTATGGTGAATCTGGTGGTCAAGTAGGTGATACGGGGTTAATTATTGCTAATGGGCATGAGTATCGGGTAGTCGATACCAAACGACAACAGGATCTAATTGTACATCAGGTTAAGAAAAATGGTAAATTCCCTCAAAATTTAGCTAGCTATACTTTGGTAGTGGATCAGAAACGTCGTTTGGCAATTGCTAGTAATCATTCAGCAACACATCTACTTCAAGCAGCACTAAGAAAAGTTCTTGGAGCACATCTGCATCAAGCTGGCTCATTAGTTACCGCAGAAAAATTGCGTTTTGATTTCACTCATTTTGAAAAGATTAGTGAAGCTCAGTTAACTCAGATTGAGGAATTAGTAAATCAAGTAGTTGTTAAAGGTTTACCTGTAAATACACTTGAAACGAGTTATCAAGAGGCAGTAGCTCAAGGAGCGACCGCACTGTTTGGCGAGAAATATACTTCAAATGTAAGAATGGTAAAGATGAGTGATTTTAGCTGTGAATTATGTGGTGGAACACATGTGGGAAATACTGTACAAATTAGAGTTTTTAGAATTATCTCTGAAAGCAGTGTTGCAACAGGATTGCGACGTATTGAAGCCATTACTGGAACGGAAGCAATCAAAGTTTATCAACAAGAACGGTATTTATTAAATGAATTATCCCAGATGTTAAAGACTGATCAAGCACAGTTGGTAGGTAAATTGGGTAATCTTTTGGAGGAACATCAAAAGTTACAAAAAGAGCTCAATAAAAATTCACAAGACCAAGCAATGCAAGAATTAAAGCAAATTTTTACTTTAATTAAAGAAGCTAATGGAGTGAAATATTTAGTGGCACGAGTTGATGGTTTTACGATGGAGCTATTACGTGAAGCAATTGACAAAGCGCGAGATCTGATGGGAAGTGGAGTTGCTCTTTTGGGATCAGTCACGGATGGCAAAGTAAACTTTGTGGCAGGAGTCACGCAAGATTTGACGAAGAGAGTTCAAGCAGGTAATTTGGTGAAAACAGTTGCTCCAGTAACTGGTGGTAGTGGTGGTGGAAGACCAGATATGGCACAGGCGGGTGGTAAAGAACCAGCTAAGCTTGATGAAGCTTTAAAAACTGGAGAAAAATTAATTTGTCAGTTGTTAGCCTGAAATTACCAATATTCAAAGGGACGGTCGCCTAAGGGTTGACGGTCTTTTTTTTGTTTCTTAATCTGGTAGTGTTAAATAAATGTTGTTGTGTATAAATTCACTAAATAATTTTCTTGCTTTAGTGCTAATATTTTAGAGTGGATAGGACATTAATCTGTCACTCCAACATGTTTAGAACATTACCTGATTACAGCGAGTTGTTTTTTGGGACATGTCTAGCATTGTGGGTGGGATTTATGGAGACGGGGATTTTTGTACTAAGTACTAAACCCCCGTTTTTGCAAAATCGCTGTTATTAGGTTGATTAATTTGTTGCTTTTGGGTCTGGACCGTATTGATTTGAACCTTTCTCACCTTCGGTAGCTGCAAGGATTATATTGTAGATCGGGATGATTATATACCAACCAGGTTTTCCTATATCCTGCATTCTTCTTACACCCACGGCAATTGAAGGAACTAATACTGCTAGTGAATAAAGGCTTGCGATAAAATTAAGTTTTATAAGTCCCAAAATAAATCCTAAAGCGAATGAAATAATAAAATTTATTAAGAAAAAAGACCAAAATTCACTTCTTCGTGCTCTTCCACTAAATGTTGCATAGTTTTGCAAAACCTTAACATAATAATCCATGTTGTTACTCCTTGTTGTTTTTTTGGTGTCGTCTCGTTTTTGAATTAGTTTAGTTGTTTTTTTGTCACTTGGGTTTGGCTTTCGCAAGACTAGTTTTGTTTTTAATTTGCCCATAACGGCAAAATTTAAGTATTATGTACATCATTACTTGATTTCAAGTAGTATACGAAAGCCAATCTGTGATTTTCTACATTTCACCTCCTTGAAAATCATCCATATGTCTATGATTATAGTCTTTTTTACAAAATTTATCAATACAATTTTAATAATTAAGCAGAAATGGTGTAAAGAAAGGAACATCATCAAAATTTGTGAAAGCAAATCGTATTTGATATTTTTATTTTTTAGTTTTCATTAAAATAAATCATGTTGTAATTTTATAATTATAAAGAATTAAATAAAGAAAGTAAAATTTTCTCTTTCTGATGGATGAAAATTTCGTTCTAATTAACCATTCCACCTCATAAATGATCTGGGGGCGGTAAAATGGCTGGTTTAAATTTTGGATTTCTTTCACCGTATCTTAAACGTCAATCATGGTATCAATTCCCAAGCTTCCTACCAGATGCTTGGCGTTATTGGCGTGGACCAAAAGTTGTGGGACAAATTTTAGGAGAATTTGCTGATGCACAGATGACCTCAGGATATGGATGGCAAATACCACCTCACCCAGAAATGCTTTGGAATAAAACTAAACAAGAACAGATCTGGAGAAATTTTTTGGGAGAGCTTCAAAAAGAACAGATAAAAATTTTAGGGATCGAACAAGGGAGTTTTTTTGATCCACCATTAACGTTGAGAAATAATCATGGTTTTCCAGGGATTAGTGATGGAAAAGCCTTAGAGCTGCTAATTTTTATAAATCGCTTACATCTTATTTTGCGTAGTTATGGGATTACCTCTCAAAAAGCTAAAGCCACGATTATTTGGGAGGAAGGTAATTTAGGGATGATTTGCGCACGTTTGGTTGCCGAACAGGTGAGGTTTTTGACCTTGATTAATCCTAGTATTATTCTGTTGGAAAGAGCTGCAGGACAGATTATTGCCGAGAGTGGAATCTCTCCTCAAGTAAATACAGAATTAGCAAGTGGAATGCGTGGGGCTAGATTAGTAATTATTTGCGGGAGATTAATTAAATATGCTGAGGTTTTTGAACAACCAAGACTGATTCGGTGTGAGATTTTTGGTAATCGCCCCTCATTAATTAGTATGAATTTTCGTCTTCCACTGACGATTAAACATCAACAAGAAAGGTTGCCTTTTTATCCAGCTTTAACGGAAGCGATTTTGCGCTCAGCTTTTAATTTGGAACATGGTTATTGGTCAGGCAATGAACTTGCAGTAGAGCGAGTTTTGAAAATTGGGTTGTTCTTGAAAAAATTGGGTTTGGAATCAAGAATTTAGCTTAGAAAAGATGCTGTTTTGATCACAATCCTTGACACCTAAGAAGGATTCGATTATAATAAAAACAGTTTATAAAAACTAGTGGGTCAACGAAATGAGAAATTTGTAGTACCCAATTGAGTTTTTAAGCAAGAATAATTCAACGAGTGTAGGCATATATTAACAGAGAATTTCGACCTGAAAGGGGCGAGACTATGCATAACGAAAAGGAAGTTCTGCTTACTTTAGAGGGATTAAATAAATACGAGAAAGAACTTGAGTATTTAAAATCAACCCGTCGGCGTGAAGTAGCGGAGCGAATTAAACAGGCATTGGAATTCGGTGATATTAGCGAAAACTCCGAGTATGAGGATGCCAAAAACGAACAGGGATTTATTGAAGGTAAAATTTTGTCGATTGAAAAAATGTTGCGTAATGCAAAAGTTATTGATGAGCAGGAGATCCAGTCCGATGTGGTCAGTATCGGAGCGAAGGTGACTTTGTTCGAGGTTAATGGTGGTACAGAAGTAGAGTATATGCTAGTAGGCTCTGCTGAAGCTGATCCATTTCAGTTTCGAATTTCAAATGAATCGCCAGTTGGGCGTAGTCTAATGGGTCAAAAAGTTGGTAGCGTTGTGAATGTGAATGTACCAATCGGAATAATTCAATACAAAATTGTCGGAATCAAAAAATAGAGTGGGTTAAGCCACTCTATTTAGACATTTAAATGGGGGATCGATTTTGGAAAATGAAACGTTAGCACAACAGCGTAGTGAACAGATGGAGATTCGAATTCAAAAGCTAAAAGCTTTACAAGATCGAGGACTAAATCCTTATGGTCAAAGATATGAACGAACCCATCAATTGCATGAGATTGTTGATTGTTTTGCGGAATTAGAGAACCAGCAAGTGAAGATCTGTGGGCGGCTAATCTCTAAACGGGATCAAGGGAAAGCTTGTTTTGGTAACTTGATGGATCAAACTGGAAATATCCAAGTCTATAGTAAGATTGATCTTTTAGGCGAAAATAACTATGCGGACTTTGTTGAGCTTGATTTGGGAGATATTATTGGAATTACTGGTAAGGTCTTTAAGACGCATCGAGGTCAGATTACGGTTCAGATTGAAGAGTTTATTTTACTTTCAAAAGCGCTACGTCCTTTGCCTGAAAAATGGCATGGTTTAAAGGATACGGACACTCGATATCGTCAACGTTATTTGGATTTAATTTCAAATCCAGAGGTAAAAGAGGTATTTCTAAAACGTAGTCAAGTGATTAAAAAGATCCGTGAGATTTTAGATCAACAAGGATTTATAGAGGTAGAAACCCCAGTTTTGAGTGTTTTGGCTGGAGGCGGACATGCTCGCCCTTTTAATACACATCATAACACTTTAGATCTCGATCTGACCTTGCGAATTGCGTTAGAGCTATATCATAAACGTTTGATTGTCGGGGGCTTTGACCGAGTGTATGAGATTGGGCACTGTTTTCGTAATGAAGGGATTTCAACACGGCATAATCCGGAATTTACGATGATTGAATTGTATCAGTCTTATGCTGATTATCATGTGATGATGGATTTAACCGAAAAAATTATTTCGGAAGTAGCACTTGCAGTTTGTGGCACTACTAAAATTGAATATCAGGGAACATCAATCGATCTTGCCCCATCCTGGCCAAGAATCTCGATTATTGAAGCAATTAAAAAGTTTACGGGGATTGATTGGATGACAATTAATGATGATACCGCGGCAGTAGCAGCAGCAACCAAACTTGGGTTGAAAATTGATCCTAAAGCGACTAAAGGAATGGTTTTGGATGAGATCTGTTCTGAATATGTTGAACCAAAATTGATCCAGCCTACATTCTTAGTCGATTACCCAATTGAGATTTCACCACTAGCTAAGAAAAAAGCAGATAATTCAGAGCTAACGGAGCGTTTTGAGTTGTTTGTTTATGGACGTGAGATGGCAAATGCTTTCTCAGAGTTAAATGATCCATTGGATCAACGGGAACGTTTCCTAGAGCAAGCACGCGAAAAAGCCAAAGGGAATGATGAAGCCATGGTTTGGGATGAGGACTTTTTAAATGCACTCGAACATGGAATGCCCCCTACAGGAGGCATGGGTATGGGGGTTGATCGATTGGTGATGCTGCTAATGGATGCACCATCGATTCGGGATGTCATTCTATTTCCACTCATGCGTCCATTAGATAGATGAGATAATTCAAGGAGCGTTTGAAGATGAGTGAAACAAAACGCAAATTTCTCAGAGTGGAGACTCATATTATTGCAGAATTAAAATCATCAGATGAAATCCTAAAGCATTATGGTTATATTGAAAACCTTAGTGAAGAGGGAATTTGTGTTGTAACTTTGGATTCTTTTGAGGCAAATGAAGGAATTATTGTGAGTTTTTCGATTCCAGATAAAGCAATTAAACTGAATCTTCAGGTCTCATTGGTTTATAGTACTGTTCGAGAAGATGCACTTTATTATCATGGTTTTAGATTTGATTCACTCAATGAAGAAGAACGAGCCGCTATTGCTGCCTATGTACAACGTAATAATTAAGGTTGATTCTATATTTATAGTTTGAACCCAAAAAGCCATTCAGAGTTGAATGGCTTTTTTGGGTGGGATGCTTTTAAAAATTACTTCACTAAAAGATCAGTATTATTAATCCAGAGCGCAAAATATGGCTTTTTACCAGCTTCTTTTAGGTAAATGAGGAACGGTTGGTCGAAGATAAAGCTACGTGGTTTGGCTTTTTGATTAGGTGCAGCACAGCCATACATGATAATTTTGGCTTCGGATTTTAAAGTAGCACCTTGTTCATTCAATTGGAATTTGATCCATTGTTTGGCTTTGGAGATCTGCCAACTTTCCCAACCTTTATTTAAAAAAGTTTTACCTTCTAGTTCCTGATAATTATGATCAATTAAGAAATCTAGTTTAGGGATCTGCAGGGTCTCATTAGCTTCGAGTGCCACTTGTTTGGTACCAGCTTGACTACGTGCTTCAACTAGTGCGATAGTCTCAGCTAAAGTAGCTTTTGGATTGATTTTTGCTAAAATCAGCTCTTCTTGGTTTGATTTAGTAGCAAGACTAATGATAAAGTCGTTAGAATTTTCATAGTTTAGAACTTTAACTTGTTTCGCCATTGGTTGGAGTTTGTCTGTATATTCTTTGATTCCAAAGGCTTTCACTTGAGTTTTTTGATTGCCACTTGAGAAATTTAATTTTTCGGAGAGGGTTTCAAAAGGAATCGCGAAATTAAGATTTTTATACAAAAAAGCGTAAGCAAGAATCGCGTTTTTCATTGGTTTTTCATTGACAATAGCAGCTTCATTACCAAATTTACTTTTGAGAGTTTGATTTAGTTGGTTGAGAAACTCTGGGGTAAGATAGTCTACCATTGCTACATAATCTTTGGAAGAGAGATTTTCTTTGGTAAAAGATTGCTGATTGAGTAAAGAAACCATTTCTTGAGCACCATTTAAGCAAATTTTTTCTTTGATAAATTTGTTTTGCAGTTCATTCCAAGCTAGTTGAAAAGTGCCACAGTAAAGTAGATTTTTTTGTGGAGAAATTTTATTTTCTAGATATGGGGTCACCAAGGTTTCTTTTGTCACAGAAGACGCTCCTTTTTTAGCCAAAGCCGACCAATTTATTCCAATTAAGGCAACTAAACTGATTGAAAAAATAGTTAGCCAGATTTTTTTCATGATTTCATCTCCTAATTATTAAATAAAAAACCATTCTACATATCCGAATGGTT